>VFQO010000041.1_pt1 | contig 166423 bp, 148 predicted proteins | sample 3512331 | NCBI WGS metagenome assembly VFQO01 (sample SAMN10412371, study PRJNA504923) | tailings metagenome | isolation source: Replicate 3 from Balatoc abandoned mine | place: Philippines: Itogon, Benguet | collected 2017-08-28 | reverse complement strand
CGCGGCGCGGGCGCAGGCCGGCTTCCAGCAGCGCCGCCAGGGCCCAGGCGCCGCAGATCTCGTTGCCGTGCACCAGGGCCGTCACGAGCACGTCGCGGCCCGGCTGGCCGCTGTCGAAGCGCCACACGCCGGCGGTGCCGGTGTTGCCAGCGCGCCAGGGGCCGAGGTCGGGTGCGGGCAGTTCGAAGACAGGCGGGGCGTCGTGCATGGCGCGATTGTCGCCCGCGTCCGGGATAATGCCGGGTTTTGCGCCGGAGTTCCGGTGCGTGCGCTGCAAGGACAACTCGACATGGCCCAGTACGTTTTCACCATGAACCGCGTCGGCAAGATCGTGCCGCCGAAGCGGCAGATCCTGAAGGGCGTCTCGCTCTCGTTCTTCCCGGGCGCCAAGATCGGCGTGCTGGGCGTCAACGGCTCGGGCAAGTCGACGCTGCTGAAGATCATGGCCGGCGTCGACAAGGAATACGAAGGCGAAGCCGTTCCGATGCCGGGCCTGAACATCGGCTACCTGCCGCAGGAGCCGCAGCTCGAGCCCGAGCAGACGGTGCGCGAGGCCGTGGAGCAAGGCATCGGCGGCGTGCTGGCGGCGAAGAAGCGTCTCGACGAGGTGTATGCCGAGTACGCCGAGGAAAACGCCGACTTCGACGCGCTGGCCGCCGAGCAGGCCGAGTTGGAGGCCATCATCGCCGCCGCCGGCAGCGAGAACACCGACCTGCAGCTGGAGATGGCTGCCGACGCGCTGCGCCTGCCGCCCTGGGACGCCAAGATCGGCGTGCTGTCCGGCGGCGAGAAGCGCCGCGTGGCGCTGTGCCGGCTGCTGCTGAGCAAGCCCGACATGCTGCTGCTCGACGAGCCCACCAACCACCTGGACGCCGAGAGCGTGGAGTGGCTCGAACACTTCCTGCAGCGCTTCCCGGGCACCGTGGTGGCCATCACCCACGACCGCTACTTCCTCGACAACGCCGCCGAGTGGATCCTCGAACTCGACCGCGGCCAGGGCATCCCCTGGAAGGGCAACTATTCCGACTGGCTGGACCAGAAGGAAAAGCGCCTGGAACAGGAACAGAAGACCGAAGACGCGCGCATGAAGGCGATGAAGGAGGAGCTCAAGTGGGTGCGCTCCAACGCCAAGGGCCGCCAGACCAAGAGCAAGGCGCGTCTGGCCCGCTTCGAGGAGCTGAGCGACGTCGAATACCAGAAGCGCAACGAGACCAACGAGATCTTCATCCCCGTGGCCGAGCGCCTGGGCAACGAGGTCATCGAGTTCAAGAACGTCACCAAGAGCTTCGGTGACCGCCTGCTCATCGACAACCTGAGCTTCAAGGTGCCGGCAGGCGCCATCGTCGGCATCATCGGCCCCAACGGCGCCGGCAAGTCGACGCTGTTCCGCATGCTGCAGGGCGAGCAGAAGCCCGATTCGGGCGAGGTGCTGATCGGCAAGACCGCGCAGCTGGCCTTCGTCGACCAGAGCCGGCAGACGCTGGCCGACGACAAGACCGTGTGGCAGGACATCTCCGGCGGCCTGGACAACATCGTCGTCGGCAAGTTCGTGATGCCCAGCCGCGCCTACCTCGGCCGCTTCAACTTCAAGGGCAACGACCAGCAGAAGCTGGTCGGCAGCCTGTCGGGCGGTGAACGCGGCCGCCTGCACCTGGCCAAGACGCTGGCCAAGGGCGGCAACGTGCTGATGCTGGACGAACCGTCGAACGACCTCGACGTGGAAACGCTGCGCGCGCTGGAAGAGGCGCTGCTGGAGTTCGCGGGCTCGGCCATGATCATCAGCCACGACCGCTGGTTCCTCGACCGCATCTGCACCCACATCCTGGCCTGCGAGGGCGACTCGCAGTGGTTCTTCTACGACGGCAACTACCAGGAGTACGAGGCCGACAAGAAGAAGCGCCTGGGCGAGGAAGGCGCACGGCCCAAGCGCGTGCGCTTCAAGCCGATCCAGTAAGGCCCTCGGGCACGGCAAGGCACGGACGGAAGCGCCGGGAGGGCGCTTCCACTTGCGATTTCTGCGACTCAATCGGCAGATCTGACTGTCGATAACAGATTGCTGTGAGGCACCGCCCTCGCTGCAACTCGTTGTCCATCGCAGAGCTTGATCGCAATGACCCCAGCACTTCCATCGGCTGCCGCCACGGGCGGCGACTTCTTCCGCTACCACGGCTGGCTGGCGCCCGGGGTGCGCCTGTTTCGCAACCTGGGCTTCAGCGCCAAGGCCTGGTGCCTGTCGTTCGCGTTCCTGGTGCCGCTGGTCGTGAGCCTGTCGGCACTGACGCTGACGCAGCAGGAACAGGTCGAGGTGGCCCGCGCCGAGCTGCGCGGCGTGGACATGGTGCGGCCGGCGCTGCAGCTCGTGCAGGCAGCGCAGGACCGCCGTCTGGCGGCGTCGCTGGACGGCCGGGACCTCGCCGCGCAGCAGACCGCCGTGCGCAATGCGTTCGACAGCCTGCAGCGCCAGCAGGACCTGCTGGGTGTCGAGTTCGGCACGACCGCCGCCTTCGCGACGCTGCGCCAGCAACACGAGGCGTTGCTGCAGCAGCCGCGCGCCGCCACGGCCGACGCCAGCTTCGCCGCCCACAGCGACTTCATCGGCGCCGTGCTGCAGCTGGTGGCCGTTGCCGCCGACGGCTCGGGCCTGATCCTCGACCCCGAACTCGACACCTACCACCTGATGAACGTGGCCGTGGTGCGCGGCCCGCAGCAGACCGAGAACACCTCGCTGCTGCACGGCCTGGGCACGCTGGCGCTGCACAGCGGCACGCTGCCGCGCGCGCACCGCGACCGGCTGACGCAGTGGACGGCGCTGGTGGACATGCTGGAAGCCGACGTCGAAGGCTCGTTCCAAAAAGGACTGGCCGATGCCCCCGAGGCGCGGGCCAGCTTCGACATGACCGGCACCGATGCCGTCTCCGTGCGCTTCCACGAGGCCGTGCAGTCGCAACTGCTGGGCGAGACGCTGCAAGGCGACGCCACGCAGTTCGCAGCGCTGGGCGCCATGGCCGTGCAGGCCCAGACGCGGCTGGAGAGCCAGGTGCTGGACCGCCTGGCACTGCGCCTGCAGCAGCGCATCGACCGCCTGCAGGCCACGATGGCCTGGCAGATCGGCCTGACCGTGCTGTGCCTGGCGGCTGCCGCCTACCTGCTGCTGGCCTTCCGGCACGTGATGCACGGCGGGCTGCGCGAAGTGGCGCGGCACCTGGAACAGATCACCGAAGGCAACCTCACCACCGCGCCGCAGCCCTGGGGCCGCGACGAGGCCGCGGCGCTGATGCTGACGATGGGCGCGATGCAGGCCAGCCTGCGGCGCATCGTCGGCACCGTGATCGACGGCGCCGGCAGCGTGCAGACCGCCAGCAGCCAGATCGCCGCCGCGTCCGGCGACCTCGCACGCCGCACCGAGCAGTCGGCCGCTGGCCTGCAGCAGACCGCGGCCAGCATGGAGCAGATCACGCGCTCGGTGGACGAGACTGCCGGCACCGTGGCCACGGCCAGCCACCACGTGCAGGAAAACGCCCAGGCCGCCGACCGCGGCGGGCAGGCGATCAGCAACGCGGTGCAGGCGATGACCCGCATCCGCGACGCGTCGCAGCGCATCGGCGAGATCACCAGCGTCATCGACGGCATCGCGTTCCAGACCAACATCCTGGCGCTGAACGCCGCGGTCGAGGCCGCCCGTGCCGGCGAGGCCGGCCGCGGCTTCGCGGTGGTGGCATCGGAAGTGCGCGCGCTGGCGGCCCGCTCGGCCACCGCTGCCCGCGAGATCAAGAGCCTGATCGGCGCCAGCATCGCCCAGGTGGAAAGCGGCAGCGGCGTCGTGGCCAATGCCGGCGCGGTGATGCAGTCCGTCGTCGCCAACGCCGAGCAGATGGCGCGGCTGATGGGCGACATCGCCAACGGCGCCCAGGCGCAGCAGCGCAGCGTCGGCGAAGTCGGCTGTGCCGTGCGCGAACTCGATCTCACCACGCAGCAGAACGCCGCGCTGGTGGAAGAGACCACCGCAGCGTCGAACGCGCTGGCGGAGCAGGCCCGGCGCCTGCTGCAGGAGGTGAGCTTCTTCCGCCTGGCGTGAGGTCTTGAACGGCCGGGCATGCCCGGGCCGGCAGGGGCCGGGGCTTTGACCCACAATGGGTTGGAGCCCGTCCGCCATGCACAGTCCGCGCCCTGCCCTGCCTCTCCTGCTGCTCAGTGCCGCCATGCTGGCGGCCTGCGCCTCTGCGCCTGGCACGGCGCCGCCCGCACCACGCGCAGCGGGCGTGCCTGCGGCTGCGGCCTCGGCACCCGCCGCCGGCCCGGCGCGCGCGCCGCTGGCCGCGCTGCCCGCGCCGGGCAGCCCGCCGCCCTTTGCCACCGTGGTGAAGGACGCGCGCCGCATCGACGGCCCGCTGGTGCTGTGGCAGAAGGACGAGAAGGTCTGGATCGAGCTGCCGCCGCACCAGTTCGGCCAGCCCTTCCTGCTGTCGCCCAAGATCAAGAGCGGCATCGGCGAAGCCGGCGTGCTGGGCGGGTTGATGGCGCTGCCGGTCTCGGGCGCGGGCGGCGCGCAGGTGGTGGAGTTCGTGCGCGTGCACAACCAGGTGCGGCTGCAGTCGCGCAACCTCGACGTGCTGGCGCGCGAGGGCACGCCCGAGGCGCGCGCCGTGGCCACCTCGTACACGCACAGCCTGCTCGGCAGCGCACCGGTGGCCAGCGCGCCGCATCCGCAGCACCAGGCCGTGCTGATCGAGGCCAACGGCATCTTCCAGTCCGACCTGATGGGCGTGGGCATGCAGTTGCAGCGCGCCTTCCGCCAGGGCTATGGCCTGGACGGCCGCCACAGTGGCATCACCGCCGTGCGCGCCTCACCGGCCGGCACCGTGATCGAGACCCAGAGCCACTTCTACGCCGGCAGCCTGGGCACGGGCGGCATCGTGCCCCCGGGCGCGCCGCCCGGCCTGCCGCAGCCGCAGCTGCCGCGCTACCTGCCCGACAGCCGCAGCATGCTGGTGGGAATGCACTACTCGCTGTCACCGTTGCCGGCCACGCCGATGGCCACGCGCCGCGCCGACCCGCGGCTGGGGCTGTTCAGCACCACCGTGCTCGACTTCACCAGCGACACCGGCAGCTCGCCGCGCCAGCGCCACATCCACCGCTGGCGGCTCGAGAAGAAGGAACCGGGCGAAGCCCTGTCGCCGCCGGTGCAGCCCATCACGTTCTGGATCGACCGCAACGTGCCGCTGGCCTACCGCGACACCGTGCGCAGCGCGATCCTCGAATGGAACAAGGCCTTCGAGCGCATCGGCTTCCTGGACGCCATCGTCGTGCGCCAGCAGCCCGACGACGCCACGTTCGACACGCTGGACACCGGCTATGCCTCGGTGCGCTGGATGCTCAGCGCAGAGCCCGGCTTCAGCGCCATCGGCCCCAGCCACGTCGACCCGCGCAGCGGCGAGATCCTCGACGCCGACATCGCCATCGAAGGCGCCACCACCCGGCTGCGACGGCTGGAACGCGCGCAGGTGCTGGGCCACCAGGCGCGCGCCGACGGCAGTGCACCCGTCGATCCTTTCGCCGCCCCGCTGCTGCCTGAGGGGCTGCAGCCGGGCCTGCCCGCCCACGCCCTGTGCGCCCACGGCGACCTGGCCGCCGAGCAGCTGGCCTACGCGCTCGACCTGCTGGCCGCGCGCGACGAGCTCGACCCCGCCGGCCCCGAGGCCGAGCAGTTCGTGCTGGACTACATCAAGGACACCGTGATGCACGAGACCGGGCACGCGCTCGGCCTGCGGCACAACTTCCGCGCCTCGCGCATCTACACCGACGCGCAGCTGTCGGACCCCGCCTTCACGCGCGCCAACGGCACCACCGGCTCGGTGATGGAATACAACGCCATCAACCTGGCCCGGCCCGGGCAGCCGGCGGTCACGCCCTTCCAGCTGACACTCGGGCCCTACGACCACTGGGCCATCGAGTACGCCTACAAGCCCATCGCCGCGGCCGACGAAGCGGCCGAGCTGCAACGCATCGCCGCGCGCAGCAGCGAGCCGCAGCTGGCCTTCGGCACCGACGAGGACAGCCTGTTCGCGCTGGACCCCGAGACGCTGCAGTTCGACCTGGGCGACGACCCGCTGGCCTTCGCCGCGAAGCGGCTGGACATCGCACGCGACCTGTTCCGGCGCCAGGAAAGCCGCCGCCTGCCGCCCGACCGCGACTACGCGGTGCTGCGGCGCTCGCTGACCTACGCGCTGGGCGACGTGACACGCGCGCTGACCGTGCTGGCGCGGCAGATCGGCGGCGTGCGCACGCTGCGCGACTACCCCGGCAGCGGGCGCGATCCGCTGCAGCCCGTGGACCCCGCCGTGCAGCGCCAGGCGCTCGCGCTGATGGTCGACAGCGTGCTCGGCGCCGACGGCCTGACGCTGACGCCGGCGCTGCAGCGCCGCTTGGCGCCCGACTTCCTGGAGCGCGCCGAAGCCGGCTCGCCCACCGACTTCGCGCTGCCGCAGCGCCTGCTGGACCTGCAGCGCGCCGTGCTCGGCCACCTGATGAGCGACGGCGTGGCGGCACGCATCCTCGACAGCGCCGAGAAATTCGACCGCCCCGAACAGGCACTGCAGCTGGCCGAGGTGCACGCGCAGCTGCAGCGCGCGGTGTGGGCGGGTCTCGACGGCACGGCGGCGATCGCCCCGGCGCGGCGCGAGCTGCAGCGCGAGCACGTGAACCGGCTCGCCGCCGCATTGCTGCGTCCCAGCGGCCGCGCCGACGGCCGCGGCCTCGTGCGCGAGCAGGCCCAGGCCCTGCTGGCGCGGCTGGACCGCGCCGGCCGCCGCGCCGCGCCGCGCGACGCCGCCACGCGCAGCCACCTGCGCGACAGCGCCGACTCGCTGCGCCAGGCGCTCGGCGCGCGCGTGCCGCGGCTGGCGGTGTAGCGGGCGGCCGGCCGGCCGCCATCCGCCGTCCGACCCCGCCAGACCGTGCTCCGTCGCGTGGCAGCGGCCAGGCGCTTGGAAGCGCCCGCCGCCGCCGCTATCGTGCCGGGCATGGACTCCCCGGGCACCCTCACCCCCCAGCTCCCTGCCAGCGGCTGGCAGCGCTTCTCGGCCGCGCTGCGCGGCCCGGCGGTGGCGACCTGCGTCGCGCTGGCGGTGGCCGCAGCGTTGCTGCTCAACCCGATCTTCCAGCCCGCCTTCACCGTGGTGCTGGGACGCACGCTGTTCGTCGGCCTGGTGCTGCTGCTGGCTTTCGCGGCGGCGCGGGCCTGGCCGCCGCGCTGGCTGCCGACATGGCTGTCGCCGGTGCTGGCGGTGGCGCTGGCCGCACCGGTGGCCACCTTCGTCGTCTACCTGCACTCCACAGGCGGTGACCTGCGGGCGGTGTTCCTGCCCAACCGCGTGCTGGGCTTCCTGTGGATCGCCGGCAGCGCGCTGTTCATCGGCCTGCTGCTCGCCCTGGGCGCGCTGCTGCGCGAGCGCGAGGCGCAGGCGCGCGCGCTGGCGCTGTCGTTCGCGCTCGAGCGCAGCCGCCTGGAGAAGCAGGCGCTCGACGCGCAGTTGTCGCTGCTGCAGGCGCAGATCGAGCCGCACTTCCTGTTCAACACGCTGGCCAACGTGCAGGCGCTGGTGGAGAGCAACTCGCCGCGCGCGGCCGACGTGCTGAAGAGCCTGATCGCCTACCTGCGCGCCGCCATGCCGCGCCTGCACGAGGCCACGCCGACGCTGGGCAACGAGGTCGCACTGGTGCGCGCCTACCTCGAACTGATGCAGATGCGCATGCCCGACCGGCTGCGCTTCACGGTGGACGTGGACGACACGCTGCTGCAGCGGCGATTCCCGCCGATGGCGCTGCTGACGCTGGTGGAAAACGCCGTGCGCCATGGCATCGACCCGGCCGAGGACGGCGGCGACATCACCGTGGGCGCCAGCGCCGACGGTCACGGCCTGCGGCTGTGGGTAGCCGACACCGGGGTCGGTCTCGACCCGCACGCACAGCCCGGCACCGGGCTGTCCAACCTGCGCGCCCGGCTGCAGGGCTTCTTCGGCCCCGGCGTCACGCTGCAGCTGCACGAGCAGGCCCCGCACGGACTGCGCGCCGAGATCATGGTGCCGGCATGAGCGCGCCGGGCCGTTCCCAAGCGCTCATCCCGGAGCGCGCAGCGCGAAGGACAGTCCAGTGAGCGTCGTGCGCACGGCGCTGATCGCCGACGACGAACCGCTGCTGCGCGAACGGCTGCAGCAGCACCTGGCGCAGCTGTGGCCGGAGTTGCAGATCGTGGCGCAGGCGCGCAACGGCCGCGAGGCGATCGAGCAGTTCGACGCGCTGGAGCCCGACATCGTGTTCCTCGACGTGCACATGCCTGGGCTGACCGGCATCGACGCGGCACGCGCGATCGGCCGCCGTGCCCACGTCGTCTTCGTCACCGCCTTCGAGCAGTACGCCGTGCAGGCCTTCGAGCACGGCGCGCTCGACTACCTCGTCAAGCCCTTCGACGACACGCGGCTCGCCGAGACCGTGCGGCGGCTGCAGGACCGCGCCGCGGTGCCGGCCGCGGCAGGCGCGACGGCCGCATTGGCGGCTTCAGCCCCCGACCTGGGTGCGGTGCTCGACCGCCTGGCCGACGAACTGCGCAGCCGCACGCCGCCGCGCAGCACGCTGCAGTGGATCAAGGCCTCGGTGGGCAACAGCGTGCGGCTGATCCCGGTGCAGGAAGTGGCCTACCTGCGCAGCGACGAGAAGTACACGCTGGTGGCCTGGGCCGGCGGCGACGCACTGATCCGCAAGACCATCCGCGAGCTTGCCGACGAACTCGACCCCGAAGTCTTCGTGCAGGTGCACCGCTCGGTGATCGTGAACCTGCACCACGTGGCGCAGGTGGTGCGCGGGCTCAACGAGACGGCCGACGTGCACCTGCGCGGCCGCAGCGAGGTGCTGCCGGTCAGCCGCAGCTACCTGCACCTGTTCAGGCAGATGTAGTGACGCTGTCGGCCGCGGGCTGGGCGGCGGACTGCACCAGGCGTCCGGCCTCGATGCGCAGCTGGCGGTCGCAGCGTGCGGCGATGCCGTTGTCGTGCGTCACCAGCACCAGCGTCGTGCCGGCCTCGCGGTTCAGCTCGAACATCAGCGCCATCACGGTCTCGCCGGTGGCGAAGTCGAGGCTGCCAGTAGGCTCGTCGGCCAGCAGCACCGCGGGCCGCACGACGAAGGCGCGTGCCAGCGCCACCCGCTGCTGCTCGCCGCCCGACAGCACCTTCGGGTAGTGGCCCAGACGCTCGCCCAGACCCACCCGGCGCAGCATCTCGGTGGCGGCGGCACGCGCGTCGTTGCGGCCCATCAGCTCCAGCGGCAGCATCACGTTTTCCAGCGCCGTCAGGTTGGCCAGCAGCTGGAAGCTCTGGAACACGAAGCCGACCTTCTGCGCGCGCAGCGCGGCGCGCGCGTCCTCGTCCAGCGCGAACAGTTCGGTGCCGGCCAGCCGCACGCTGCCGCTGCTGGGCGTGTCGAGCCCGGCCAGGATCGACAGCAGCGTGCTCTTGCCCGAGCCCGAGGCACCGACGATGGCCACGGTCTCCCTGGGCATCAAGGCGAAATCGATCTCGTGGAGAATCGTCAGCGACCCGGTGGAATCGGCCACCTGCTTGGTGATGCGTGAAACGGTGATGATGGGTTCTGACATGCCGGTCGCTTGCCGCCGAAGGGCGTTCGTGGCGCACTGTAGCGCGCTGCTGGCCGCCGCCGCGGTGCTGCCCGCAAAGGCCCAACCGGCGCGGCGCAAACTGCTGGTGGTGGGCGACAGCCTTTCGGCCGAATACGGCCTGCCGCGCGGCACCGGCTGGGTGGCGCTGCTGCAGGCGCGCATCGCGCAGCAGAAGCTGCCCTGGGACGTGGTGAACGCCAGCATCAGCGGCGACACCACCTCGGGCGGCCGCTCGCGCGTGCCGGCGCTGCTGGCGCAGCACAAGCCGGCGCTGGTGGTGATCGAACTCGGCGGCAACGACGCGCTGCGCGGCCTGCCGCTGACCATGACGCAGGCCAACCTGACCGAGATGGCACGCGCCTCCAAGGCCGCCGGCGCACGCGTGGTGGTGGTCGGCATGGCCGTGCCGCCGAACTACGGCCGCCAGTACAGCGACGACTTCTTCAAGCTCTTCGCCACCGTGGCCAAGGCCGAGGGCGCTGCGCTCGTGCCCTTCCTGCTGCACGGCGTGGCCGATGTGCCGCAGGCCGAGACGCTGTTCCAGCCCGACGGCATCCACCCCAAGGCCGAGGCCCACCCGCGCATGCTGGCCAACGTGTGGCCGGTGCTGCAGCCGCTGCTGCGCTGAAGCACAGCCGGCCGCGGGAGCGGCCGGCGCTGCAACCTACCGTTCGCGCTGTTCGCGCTGGTTGCCGCGGTTCTCGCGCGGAGACTCGCGTTCCACCTCGCGCGGCGCGGGGCGTTGCACTTCGCGCGGCGCCTCCCGCTGCACCTCGCGCAGGGCCGGGCGCTGCACTTCGCGCGGGGCTTCACGGGTCACCTCACGCGGGGCCTCGCGCTGCACCGGCGTCCGCTCGGGCAGGCTGGGCCGCTGCACCGGCGCGGGTGCGGGTGCAGGCACCGCCGCCGGGCGCTCGCGCTGCGGCGCCGGCTGCGCGGGCGGGACCGGCTGCACGGGGCGGCGCTCGTCAGGGCGCGTGGTCGGGCGATTCTCTTGGCGGTTCTCTTGGCGGCTGTCTTGCCGGTTCTCCTGCCGGGTCTCTTGCCGGTTCTCTTGGCGGCTCTCCTGCCGACCGTCCTGCCGGAGTTGCTGGCGCTCGACCTGCCGTTCCGACCGCAGCGGCGCCACCGGCTGCACCACGCGGCGCGGCGGCGCGGGGCGGCCGTCGTCAGACACCGCCGGGCGCCGCGGCGCGGGCTGCGCGCCGCCGGGGCCTTCGGGCGCGGCGATGGTGGTCACCGGGGCACGCTGCGGCAGGCTGCCGCGCACGTCGATGGCCACGCGCGACACCGGCTCGCGGCGCGCCAGCGCGTCGCGCGGCACCACGGTCACGCCGTTGGGCACGCCCTGGTTGCCATACATGATGGGCTCGCGCGGCACCGGGATCTGCCAGCCGCTGCCGGGCGGGCGGTGGTTCACGCGTTCGGCGTAGCGCGGCGAGTAGCGGTACCAGGGCACGTACACCTCGCGCGGCGCCAGCGGCACCCAGCCCACCGACGGGCCGCCGATGTTGATGGAGATGCCGACACCCGGCGCGCCGATCCAGGCCACCAGCGCCGGCGCATACACCGGGCGGCGCACGTAGGTGCCCGGGTACCAGGCCCAGCGGTTGCCCCAGAAGACCCAGCGGCCGTAGTGGAAGGGCGCGAAGCCCCAGGGCGCGTCGTCGACCCAGGTCCAGCCCCAGGGGCGGATCCAGGCCCAGCGGCCGTAGCGGTAAGGCGCCCAGTCTGCCTGCACCGAGACCGGCACCCACACGGTGCCGTACTCGGGGTGGCGTTCCCAGCGGCCGTGGCGGTCCAGTTCCTCGGCGCCGGTCATCTCGGGCGAGACGTAGCGGTTGGACGCGCTGCGTTCGTCGCCGCGGTCCTGGCGCGCCACCCAGTCACCGAACTCGTCGTCGGTCAGCGTGTCCCACTCGCGGCGCAGGCGGGCGTTGTTCTCGTCGCGCCGGCCTTCGCGCCACAGCTCGGCGCGGCGGCCCTGGGCGATGGTGAAGTCGCCGCTGTCGTCGTCCACGCGCAATTCGCCGCGCCAGGCGCCGGCGTAGGTGGTGTCGTCGATGCGGTCGATGCGGTAGTGGCCGCTGCGCATCGGCAGCAGGCGGGCTTCGTCGGTGAGGATCACCGTCTCGTTGGCCACCTCGCGGTCGCGGATGCGCACGGCCAGCTGCCCGCTGTGCAGCTGCAGCGTGACACGTTCGTCGTCCACGCGCGCCAGCTCCAGTTCGCTGCCCGGGCCCAGGCGCACCGTGGTCGAGCCGATGCGCAGCTCGGCGCGCGCGTCGCCGTCGGTGGACAGCCGGTCGCCGGTGGTCAGCGGGCGGTTGCGTGACGCTTCCGTCCACTGGCCCTGCTCGCCTTCGTAGTAGCTGACACTGCCCTGCAGGTCGGCCACCCGGCCGACACGGCCCGGCGGGTCGTCTTCGGCCCATGCGGCCAGCGGCAGCAGGGCCGCGGTGGACAGCGCGAGCAGCGGGGCTGCACAGCGGCGAAGGAGTGAATTCAGGCACCACATGGTCGGTCAACGCTCCTGCAGAGGCGGGGGCTGACGGCGGTGCGTGTAAAGCACTGTTTCCGCCAGCGGGATCAGTCGTCTGACGCGGGGTCCAGATCGGGGAACAGCACGCTGGTGAAACCCAGACGTGTCAGGTCGGTCATGCGCGTGGGGTACAGGCGGCCGATGAGATGGTCGCACTCGTGCTGCACCACGCGCGCGTGGAAGCCCTCGGCTTCGCGGTCGATCGGCCGGCCCTGGGCGTCGAAGCCGGTGTAGCGGATGCGGTTGTGGCGCGGCACCACGCCGCGCAGGCCCGGCACCGACAGGCAGCCTTCCCAGCCGTCGGCGATCTCGTCGGTGAGCGGCGTGATGACAGGGTTGATCAGCACTGTCATCGGCACCGGTGGCGCGTCGGGATAGCGCTCGTTCCTCTGGAAGCCGAAGATCACCAGTTGCAGGTCGACACCGATCTGCGGCGCCGCCAGCCCGGCGCCGTTGGCAGCGGCCATGGTGTCGAACATGTCGGCGATCAGCGCGTGCAGCTCGGGCGTGTCGAAGGCAGTGACGGGCGGCGCCACACGCAGCAGGCGCGGATCGCCCATCTTCAGGATCTCGCGGACGGTCATGGCAGGGTCAGAGGCAGGGTCGGGGGCGGTGGATGGGCAGCGAAAGCACCGAGAGGCGCGGGCCGGGGACCACGGTAGAACCGGATGGTGCACCACACGACGCGCAGCCCCCAGCGCCCGATTATGAAACGGCCCCCGCGATGAGCCCGGCCGCGGAACCGGACCTGCTGCTGGCCATCGACGCCGGCACGCAGAGCGTGCGCGCGCTCGTGTTCGACCGCCACGGCACGCTGCTGGCGCGCGCCGCCGTGCCGCTGGAGCCGCCCTTCACCGCGCCCGAGCCCGGCTGGGCCGAGCAGGCGCCGATGGCTTACTGGCAGGCGCTGGTGCAGGGCTGCCACGCGCTGTGGCAACGGCACGGCGTGGCGCCGCAGCGCATCGCGGCGCTGGCGCTTACGGCGCAGCGCGGCACCGTGGTCTGCGCCGCCGAGGACGGCACGCCGCTGCGGCCGGCCATCGTCTGGCCCGACCAGCGCCTGTGCAACGCGCCGCCGCCGCTGGGGCCGCTGTGGTCGACGCTGTTCACGCTGGCTGGTGCCCGCACGCTGCTGCACCACCTGCAGCGCCAGGCCGAGGCCAACTGGCTGGCCCAGCACGACCGCGCGCTGTGGCTGCGCACGGCGCGCTTCACGTTGCTGTCGGGCTGGCTCACGCACAGGCTGGTGGGCGACTGGGTCGACTCGGCCGCCGGCCAGGTGGGCTACCTGCCCTTCGACTACCGACGCCAGCGCTGGGCCGGGCGCCTCAGCTGGCGCTGGCGCGCGCTGGCGGTGCGGCCCTCGCAGCTGCCGCGGCTGGTGCCGCCGGGCACGCGGGTGGGCGGGCTCACGGCCGCGGCCGCTGCGGCACTGGGCCTGCCTGCGGCGCTGCCGGTGGTGGCGGCGGCTGCCGACAAGGCCTGCGAGGTGCTGGGCTGCGGGCTGCTGGAGCCGGGCACGGCGCACCTGTCGTTCGGCACCACGGCCACGATCAACACCACGCAGCCGCGCTACGTGGAAGTGCAGCGGCTGCTGCCGGCCTACCCGGCGGCCCTGCCCGGCGCCTTTAACACCGAAGTTCACATCGCGCGCGGCTTCTGGCTCGTCAGCTGGTTCAAGAACGAGTTCGCCCACGAGGAGCGGCGCCTGGCGGCCGAGCGCGGCGTGCCGGCCGAGTCACTGTTCGAAGACCTGCTGGTTGCCACGCCCCCGGGGGCGGTGGGCCTGACGGTGCTGGCCACCTGGAGCCCGGGGCTGCGCGAGCCCGGCCCCGAGGCCAAAGGCGCCGTCATCGGATTCGGCGACGTGCACACGCGCGCCCACCTGTACCGGGCGCTGATCGAAGGCCTTGTGCTGGCGCTGCGCGCGGGCGGCGCACGCATCGAGCGCCGGCTCGGGCAGCGCATCACGCGGCTGGTGGTCTCGGGCGGCGGCGCGCAGAGCGACGGCGCGCTGCAGATCGCCGCCAACGTGTTCAACCTGCCGGCCGAACGCCCTGCCGTGGCCGAGGCCTCGGGCCTGGGCGCGGCGATGCTGGCCGCCGCGGCGCTGGGCTGGTTTGCCGACGTGCCGGCCGCGGTGCGCGCCATGGCGCGCAGCGGCAGCCGCTTCACGCCCGACCCCGCAAACGCCGCGCTGTACGAGGCGCTGTTCCAGCAGGTGCACCGGCCGCTGTACGGCCGGCTGCAGCCGCTGTACCGGCGGCTGCGCAGCATCACGGGCTACCCGGCCTGAGCGTCACCCGCTGCTTCGTCCTGCCCCACGCCGTCACCGCGCAGCAGCGCCTGCAGGCCGTCCTCGTCGAGCACCGGAATGCCCAGCTCGCGCGCCTTGTCGAGCTTGCTGCCGGCTTCCGCACCGGCGATCACGTAGCTGGTCTTCTTCGACACTGAGCCGGCCACCTTGCCGCCGGCGGCTTCGACCAGCGCCTTCGCGTCTTCGCGGCCCAGCGTGGGCAGCGTGCCGGTGAGCACCAGGGTCTTGCCGACCAGCGGCTGCGGGCCCAGCGCGGCTGCCTGCTCGGGCCAGGCGATGCCGGCGGCACGCAGCTGTTCCACCACCTCCACGTTGTGCGGCTGGTCGAAGAAGGTGCGGATGCTCTGCGCCACGACCGGACCCACGTCCCTCACCTGCAGCAGCTCGTCGACGCTGGCGGCCATCAGCCGGTCGATGCCGCCGAAGTGGCGGGCCAGGTCCTTGGCGGTGGTCTCGCCGACCTGGCGGATGCCCAGGGCATAGAGGAAGCGCGCGAAGGTGGTGGTCTTGCTCTTCTCCAGCCCGGCCACCAGGTTGGCGGCGCTCTTCTCGCCGAAGCGCTCCAGCGTGGCCAGCTTGGCCACGCCCAGCGTGTAGAGCTCGGGCAGCGTGCGGATGAGGCCACCGTCGACCAGCTGGTCGACCAGCTTGTCGCCCAGGCCTTCGATGTCCATCGCGCGCCGCCCCGCGAAGTGCAGCATCGCCTGCTTGCGCTGCGCGGCGCAGAACAGGCCGCCGCTGCAGCGGTGGTCGATGCCGCCCTTCTCGCGCAACACGGTGCTGCCGCACACCGGGCAGGCGCGCGGCATGCGGAAGTTGGGCACGTAGGCCGGCCGGATGCCGGGCACGCGGCCCACCACTTCGGGGATCACGTCGCCGGCGCGGCGCACGATGACCTGGTCGCCTACGCGCACGCCCTTGCGCCGCAGCTCGAACACGTTGTGCAGCGTCGCGTTGCTCACCGTCGTGCCGCCCACGAACACCGGTTCCAGCTTGGCCACCGGCGTCAGCTTGCCGGTGCGGCCGACCTGGATCTCGATGCCGCGCAGCGTGGTGGTCTGCTCCTGCGCCGGGTACTTGTGCGCCACCGCCCAGCGCGGCTCGCGCGTGATGAAGCCCAGCTGCTGCTGCAGCGCCACGCTGTCGACCTTGTAGACGACGCCGTCGATGTCGAACGGCAGCGCGTCGCGCCGCGCGCCCATGGCCTGGTGGAAGGCCACCAGCCCGGCCGCACCCAGCGCCACCGTGCGGTCGGCGCACACCGGCAGGCCGAAGGCCGCCAGCGCATCCAGCGTGGCACTGTGCGTGGCCGGCTGCTGCCAGCCCTGCAGCTCGCCCAGCCCGTAGGCGAAGAACGACAGCGGTCGCTGCGCGGTGATGGCCGGGTCGAGCTGGCGCACGGCGCCGGCCGCTGTGTTGCGCGGGTTGATGTAGGTCTTCTCGCCCTTGGCGCGCTGTGCCTCGTTCAGGCGCTCGAAGTCGTCGCGGCGCATGTAGACCTCGCCGCGCACCTCCAGCACCGGCGGCGCCGCGCCCTGCAGCCGCAGCGGGATCTGCCCGATGGTGCGGATGTTCAGCGTGACGTCTTCGCCGGTCTCGCCGTCGCCGCGCGTGGCCGCCTGCACCAGCACGCCGTCTTCGTAGCGCAGGTTGATCGCCAGGCCGTCGAACTTCAGCTCGGCGGCATAGGCCACGGGCGGCGCATCGTCGGGCAGCGCCAGCTCGCGGCGAACGCGGGCGTCGAAGGCTTCGGCCCCGGCCGCCGTGGTGTCGGTCTCGGTGCGGATGCTGAGCATCGGCACCGCGTGCCGCACCGGCGTGAAACCGTCGAGCACGCGGCCGCCCACGCGCTGGGTCGGCGAGTCCGGCGTCAGCAGTTCGGGGTGTGCGGCTTCCAGCGCCTGCAGTTCCTGGAACAGCCGGTCGTAGTCGGCGTCGGGGATCTCCGGCGCGTCGAGCACGTAGTAGCGGTGGGCGTGGTGGTGCAGCAGCCTGCGCAGCTCGGCGGCGCGCAGCGCATCAGATTCGGGCGACATGCACGGCATTCTCCGACAGGCGACACTGCGGCATGACACACGATTTCGATCTCATCACCCTGGGTGCCGGCAGCGGCGGTGTCGCGGCGTCGCGCCGCGCGGCGCTGCACGGCGCGAAGGTCGCCATCGTCGAGGGCCGCCGCGTCGGCGGCACCTGCGTGCTGCGCGGCTGCGTGCCGAAGAAGCTGCTGATGTACGCGGCCCAGCATGGCGACGCGTTCGCCGAGGCCCGCGGCTACGGCTGGACCGTCGGCGAGACCGCCTTCGACATGGCGCGCTGGCAGGCGTCGAAGACCGCCGAGACGGCACGGCTGGAAGGCATCTACCGGCAGATGCTGGCCGGCGCCGGCGTCACGCTGGTCGAGGGCTGGGCGCGCATCGCCGGCCCGCACACGGTGGTGGTGGGCGACCGCACGTTGACCGCGCGCCACATCCTGGTGGCCACCGGTTCGTCGCCCGTCACCGACAGCATCCCCGGCATCGAACACTGCGCCACCAGCGACGACCTGCTCGACCTGGCCACGCTGCCGGAGCGCGCGGCCATCGTCGGCGGCGGCTACATCGCGGTGGAGTTCGCCGCGATGCTGGCGCGGCTGGGCGTGCAGGTGGCGCTGTACTACCGCGACCGCCTGCCGCTGCGCGGCTTCGACGAGATGCTGCGCACCGCGTGCGCGGCCGCGCTGCAGGCCGCCGGCGTGCAGCTGCACCCGGGCGCGGCGCCGCGGCGCATCGAGCGCAGCGGGGCGAGCCTGCTGCTGGAGCTGGGCGACGAACGCATCGTCGACTTCCCCTGGGTGCTGAACGCCACCGGCCGCCGGCCCAACACCGCCGGCCTTGATGGCCTGGCGCTGGACGCACGCGGCGCGGTGCAGGTCGACGCCGGGCTGCAGACCTCGGTGGTCGACGTGTGGGCCATCGGCGACGTGACCGACCGCAAGAACCTCACGCCGGTGGCGATCGCCGAAGGGCGGGCGCTGGCCGACACGCTGTTCGGCAACACCCCGCGCACGGTGGACCTCTCCCGCGTGGCCAGCGCCGTGTTCACGCTGCCGCCGATGGCCAGCGTGGGCCCGAGCGAAGACGAGGCCGTGCGCGCCGGTCACACGGTGCAGGTGTTCGAGACCGAGTTCCGCCCGATGCGGCAGGCCTTCGTCGGCGGGCAGGAACGCACGCGCATGAAGCTGCTGGTGGACGCGCACGACGACCGCGTGCTGGCCGTGCACATGGTGGGCACCGACGCCCCCGAGATCGTGCAGAGCCTGGCCGTGGCGCTGACGGCGGGCGCCACCAAGGCCCACTTCGACCGCACGATCGCCGTGCACCCCACGGCGGCGGAAGAGTTCGTGCTGATGCGCGAGCCAGCGCGCACGGTGGGGCCGGCGCGCCTCAGCTGAACAGGCGCCGCGCGGCGGCTGAGCCTGCGGCCAGGTCCAGCGCTTCGAGCTGCCGGTAAAGCTGGCCCAGGTCGCGCCCGATGGCGTCGAACGCGTGCAGCGTCACCGGCTGGCCGGCGTCGTCCACCGGCGTTGCGTCCATGTCGTCGCACAGCGCGCGTGCGCTCTGGTGCCACAGCGGGAAGGGCTCGGCCGCCTCGGGCGTCTGCGGCACGTCGAGCGTCAGCGTGCAGCTGCGCACCACGGCCTGCTGCGGGTCTTCGGCCAGCGCCGCCTGGGCGTCGAAGCCCAGCACCAGCACCGGCGGAGCGCCCTCGTCCGCCCCCGGCAGCACCAGCCGGCCCGGCACCGCGCCGGGCACGAAGCCGTGCCGCGCGGCTGACTGCTGCAGGTAGCCCACGCTCCAGGCCACCGCGTTGGACCGCAGCGTCACGGTAAGCTGGGCATCGAGCGGGCTGGTCAGGCCGTCGAGCTCGCGTGCACGGGCCACCACGTCGAGCATGTCGGGAAAGTCGGGCATGGCGCCGATGATCTCGGCGAAGGCCTGCACCTTCTGCACGAACTCGGAGTACTCGATCTGGTTCAGCGCGCCGCTGCGCCCGGCGAGCTGCACGCCGGCCTGCAGGTCGCCGTAGCGGCGCCCGGGCGTGGGCGGCTCCCAGGTGCCGAGCTCGGTGTCCAGGCCTTCGATGTAGAACGGCTTGCTGCCGGCGCGGCGCGTGGCGGGCAGGTGGCCCAGGATGAACTCACCGGTGACGGGCGCTTCCAGCGCCAGCGGCGCGATGGCGTCGATCAGTGCGTCGAGCCGCGGCACGCGCTTGGGCGCGGGCGGGCGCAGCTCGGGCTGCGTGTCCTGCGCTTCCTGGTGGTCGAGCGCCGGCTCCACGCGGTCGCCGGCCTCGGGCGCCGGCAGTGCCAGCACCGGGCGCCGCGGCCCGGCGCGGCGCGCCGCCAGCACGCCCTGCACGGCCACCGCCAGCAGCACCAGGCCGCCGACGATCCACAGCGCCGTGGTCAGGGTCATGCCGCCTCGGCGAAGCCCACCGCCTGCTCCATGTCGACCGCGACGATGCGCGAGACGCCCTGCTCCTGCATGGTCACGCCGATCAGCTGCTCGGCCATCTCCATCGCGATCTTGTTGTGGCTGATGAACAGGAACTGCGTGCCCGCGCTCATCTCGGTGACGAGGTTGCGGTAGCGCTCGGTGTTGGCGTCGTCCAGCGGCGCATCGACCTCGTCGAGCAGGCAGAACGGCGCCGGGTTCAGCTGGAAGATCGCGAACACCAGCGCGATGGCGGTGAGCGCCTTCTCGCCGCCGCTGAGCAGGTGGATGGTGCTGTTCTTCTTGCCCGGCGGCTGCGCCATCACCTGCACGCCGGCGTCCAGCACTTCCTCGCCCGTCATCACCAGCTTCGCGTTGCCGCCGCCGAACAGGCTGGGGAACATGCGGCCGAAACCTTCGTTCACCTGGTTGAAGGTGTTCATCAGCAGCTCGCGCGTTTCCAGGTCGATCTTGTGGATCGCGTCTTCCAGCGTCGTGATGGCTTCGGTCAGGTCGGCCATCTGCGCGTCGAGGAAGGTCTTGCGCTCGCGCGAGGCGGTCAGTTCGTCCAGCGCCGCCAGATTCACCGCGCCCAGCGCGTTGATGTCCTTCTGGATGCGGTCGATCTCGGTCTGCAGGCCCCAGAGCTTGACGTTGCCGTCCTCGATGGTCTTGGTCAGCGCTTCCAGGTCGACGGCGGCGGCGGTGAGTTGCTCGATGTACTGTGCGCCACCCAGCTGCGCGGCCTGCAGCTCCAGCTGCAGCTTGCCGATCTTCTCGCGCAGCGGCTCCACGCTGTGCTCGAAGCTCAGGCGCTGTTCGTCGGCGCGGCGCATCTGCGCGCTGAGGTCGTCGTATTCGCTGCGCGCGGCGGCCAGCTGCTGCTCGCGTTCGAGCTTCAGCGCCAGCGCTTCCTGCAGCCCGGCCTGCGCCGCGGCGTCGTTGAAGCTGCCGAGCTCCAGCTCCAGCTGCTGGCCGGCCTGCTCGTTGGCCGCGATCTGCGCCGCGGCGGTCTCGATGCTGCGCGAGAGCTCGTCGCGCCGCGCCGCCAGCGAACGCGCCTGGAAGCGCGCTTCCTGCGCCTGGCGCTCCAGCGCGCGCTGCTGCTCGCGGGCGTCGGCCAGGCGGCGGTCGGCGGCGATCACGGCGTCGTCGAGCTCAGCGTGTTTTTCCTGCGCGTTGGCCAGTTCCATGTCCAGCTCTTCGAAGCGCGCCTCGCCGGTGGCGCGGCGTTCTTCCAGCGCTTCGAGCTGGGCGTCGACCTCGGCCAGCTCCTCGGCCAGCTGCTCGCGGCGCTGCGTGGCGGCGTCGGCCTGCTGCGTCAGACGCAGCAGCTCCACGTGCAGCGCGTGCGCGCGGTTCTGCGCCTCGCCGGCCTCGCGGCGCGCCGTCAGCAGGCGCTGCGAGGCGTCGGTGTAGGCCGCCTCGAGCCGCACCGAGGCCGACTTGGCGTCGTCGGCGATCAGCGCCTGCGCGCGCTGCTGGCGGCTCAGGTTCTCGATCTCCTGGGCCCGCGCCAGCATGCCGGCCTGCTCGGAGTCGGGGGCGTAGAAGCTGACGGCGTGCTGGCTCACGGCATGGCCCTCGCGGGTCATGATGACCTCGCCGTGCGTGAGCTGGCCGCGCTGCGCCAGCGCGTCGTCCAGGCTGGCGGCGGTGTAGACGCCTTCCAGCCAGTCGTTCAGCAAGGCCTTCAGGCCTGCATCGCCCAGGCGCAGCAGTTCGCTCAGCCGCGGGAGCGTCTGGTGCATGTTGGCGATGGCACCGTTCGGCAACGCGTAGAAGGCCAGCTTGGCCGGTGGGGCGTCGTTCGCGAAGGCGCGCACGGTGTCCAGGCGGCCGACGGCCAGTGCGTTCAGGCGCTCGCGCAGCGCAGCTTCCAGCGCGGTCTCCCAGCCGGATTCGATCTGCACCTGGGTCCACAGGCCGCTGAGGCCGCCCAGGCCGTGGCGTTCCAGCCATGGCTTGAGCTTGCCTTCGGTCTGCACCTTCTCCTGCAGCGCCCGCAGCGCTTCCAGCCGGGCGCCGATGTCCGACAGCCGCGCCGATTCGCGGTTGACGCCGTCCTGCGCGGCGCGGCGCTGTTCGTCCAGCGCCGGCACCTGTTCGCTCAGCTCGGCCAGGCGGGCGTCGGCGGTGTCGCGGGCCTCGTTGGCCGCGGCTTCCTGGACCTTCAGCGTCTCGATCTTCGCCACGTCGGGCGCCTGCAGCTGGCTGCGTTCGCCGGCCAGGCGTTCGCGCCGGCCCTTCAGCTGCCGCGCCTGCTCGTCGATGTTGCGGCTGTCGGCGGCCAGCACCTGGATCTGCTGCTGCACCTGCGCCACCGCGCCACGCTGCTGGTTGGCCGTGCCTTGCGCGCTGCGCACCGCGTCTTCCAGCGCCGGCAGCTGCAGGCCTTGTTCCTCGGCCTGCGCCACCAGCAGTTCGGCCTGCTCGTCGGCCGAGACGATCTGTTCGGCGATGTCATCCAGCTCGGCCGCGGCCGTCTCCTGGCGCTCGGCCCAGCCGGCGGTCTGCGCCTGCAGTTCGGCCAGGCGCTGCTGCGCGCGCTGGCGGCCTTCGACCACGTAGCGGATGCGCTCTTCGAGCCGGCTCACTTCCAGCGCCGCGTTGGCCAGCGCGCCCTGCTTGTCGTGCAGCGCGTCGCTGGCGGCGTAGTGCGCCTGGCGCACCTGCTCCAGCTGCGCCTCGACGTGGCGCAGCTCGGCCAGGCGCGCTTCCAGCGCGTTGGTGGCTTCCAGCACCGCGGCCTTCACGCGCTCTTCTTCGCCGTGCGCGTCGCGCGCCTTCAGGAACCACAGCTGGTGCAGCTTCAGCGTGCCGTCGTCCTGCAGCTGGCGGTACTTGGCCGCCACCTCGGCCTGCTTCTCCAGCTTGTCGAGGTTGCTGTTGAGTTCACGCAGGATGTCTTCGACCCGGGTGAGGTTCTCGCGTGTGTCCTTGAGCCGGTTCTCGGTCTCGCGCCGGCGTTCCTTGTACTTGCTGACGCCCGCGGCTTCTTCCAGGAACAGGCGCAGCTCTTCGGGCCGGCTCTCGATGATGCGGCTGATCGTGCCCTGGCCGATGATGGCGTAGGCGCGCGGGCCCAGGCCGGTGCCCAGGAACACGTCCTGCACGTCGCGGCGGCGCACCGGCTGGTTGTTGATGTAGTAGCTGCTGGTGCCGTCGCGCGTGAGCACGCGCTTGACGGCGATCTCGGTGAACTGGTTCCACTGGCCGCCGGCGCGCGCCAGCGTGTTGTCGAACACCAGCTCCACGCTGGCGCGGCTGGCGGGCTTGCGCTGGCCGCTGCCGTTGAAGATCACGTCCTGCATGGACTCGCCGCGCAGCTCGCTGGCCTTGCTTTCGCCCAGCACCCAGCGCACCGCGTCCATGATGTTGCTCTTGCCGCAGCCGTTGGGGCCGACGACACCGACACGCTGGCCGGGCAACTGGAAGGTGGTGGGCTCGGCAAACGACTTGAACCCGGCGAGCTTGATCTGGTTGAGTCTCATCGGACTGCACGCAAGTGCTTGATCTACATACGAAAACGCGCTCCGACCCCGAGCGCGACAGGGCGCGGATGATACCATCGCGACCCCTCGGAAACCCCTGCCGCCATGCCCCGTTCCACCCCCCGCCAACGCCCCGCCCCCGCGGTGCCGCCCAGCGCACCGAGCAAGGAGTTGCAGGTGTTTCCGAACCCGGCGCCCGAGCGCGACTACGTGATCCGTTTCGACGTGCCCGAGTTCACCTGCCTGTGCCCGCTGACGGGCCAGCCCGACTTCGCGCACTTCACGATCGAGATCGTCGCCGACAAGACGTGTGTCGAGACGAAAAGCCTGAAGCAATACTTCTGGAGCTACCGCAACGAGGGCGCGTTCCACGAGAAGGTGACCAACACCATCCTCAGCGACCTGGTACAGGCGATCCGGCCGCGCTTCGTGCGCATCCACGCCGACTGGTACGTGCGCGGCGGCATCCGCACCTACGTCACGGCCGAGCACCGCAAGAAGGGCTGGAAGCCGGCCCCCAAGGTGGAGCTGCCCGGCGCGTGACCAGGCCCAGCTACCAGAAGTACGACGTCGAGGTGCGGCCCAGCACCATCGACGGCCAGGGCGTGTTCGCACTGGAGCCGATTGTTTCCAAGCGCAAGATCGGCGAGATCCGCGGCGAGAGCATCACGGTCGACGAAGCGCGCATCCGCGCCACGCGCAGCGAGCGCATCATGATCGTCGAGCTGTCGCCGAGAAAGGCGATCGACTTCAGCCGCTCGGCCGACCCGATGCGCTACACCAACCACAGCTGCCAGCCCAACGCGCAGCTGGTCATCGCCAACGGCCGCGTCGAATTCTTCTCGCTGCGCGCCATCGCCCCCGGCGACGAGATCACGGTGGACTACGGCGAGACCCACCATGCCGGGCAGTTGCCCTGCCGCTGCGGCGCGCCGGGCTGCCGCGGGGCGCTGTAGGCGCACCCCGCGGCGTGGGGCTCACACGCGCTCGAACACCGCTGCGATGCCCTGCCCGCCGCCGATGCACATCGTCACCAGCGCGTAGCGCCCGCCGACGCGCTGCAGTTCGTACAGCGCCTTCGTGGTGATGATGGCGCCGGTGGCACCGATGGGGTGGCCCAGCGAGATGCCCGAGCCGTTGGGGTTGACCTTGGCCGGGTCCAGGCCGAGTTCCTGCACCACGGCGCAGGCCTGGGCGGCGAAGGCTTCGTTGCTCTCGATCACGTCGAGGTCTTTCACCGACAGCCCGGTGCGTTCCAGCACCAGGCGCGTGGCCGGCACCGGGCCGATGCCCATGATGGTGGGCTCGACACCGGCATGCGCGTAGCCGACCAGGCGCGCCATCGGCTTCAAGCCGTGCGCCTGCACCGCGGCGGCACTGGCCAGCACCACGGCGCCAGCACCGTCGTTCAGGCCCGAGGCGTTGCCGGCCGTCACGCTGCCGTCCTTCTTGAACGCAGGCTTCATCTTGCCCAGCGTCTCGAGCGTGGTGTCGGCCTTCACGTGCTCGTCGGTGTCGAAGCGCACCTCGCCCTTGCGGCCCTGCGTGACCACCGGGACGATCTGTTCCTTGAAGCGGCCGCCGGCGATGGCCGCCGCAGCGCGGCGGTGGCTTTCCACCGCCAGCGCGTCCATGGCGTCACGCGAGATGCCGAACTGCTCGGCAACGTTCTCGGCCGTCACGCCCATGTGGATCTTGTGGAAAGGGTCGTGCAGCGCGCCCAGCATCATGTCGAGCATCTGCGCGTCGCCCATGCGCTGGCCCCAGCGCGCCGCAGGCAGCAGGTAGGGCGCGCGCGACATGTTCTCGGCGCCGGCCCCCACCGCCACCTCGCAGTCACCCAGCGCGATGGCCTGCGCGGCCGAGACGATGGCCTGCAGGCCCGAGCCGCACAGGCGGTTGACGTTGAAGGCGGGCGTCTCCTTCGGGCAGCCGGCGTTCATCGCCGCAACGCGGCTGAGGTAGGCATCGCGCGGCTCGGTGGCAATCACGTTGCCCATCGCGACATGGCCCACGGCGGTGGCGGCGACGCCGCTGCGCTCCAGCGCCGTCTTCACGGCCAGCGTGGCCAGGTCGGCGAGCGGCACGTCCTTCAGGCTGCCGCCGAAGGTGCCGATGGCGGTGCGCGCAGCACCGACGACGAAGATGTCGCGGGGAAAGGCCATGAGAGTCTCCTGAAGTAGTGCTTGCAGCGTAGGCCCGCGAGATTGCAGCGGGCTGACGGCGGCGGTGCCGCGCGCAGCGGGTTCGTGGTGCCTCCAGGATAATCCCGTGCATGAACCCGTTGCTGGCGCGCCTGCACCCCTACCCCTTCGAACGCTGGCGCGCACTGACGCACGGCATCACCCCGAACTCGGCGCTGCGGCCCATCAGCCTGGGCATCGGCGAGCCCCGGCACGCCACGCCGGCGCTGGTGGAAGAAGCGCTGCGGCAGGGCATCGGCATGCTGTCGACCTACCCCGCCACCGCAGGCGACCCCGCGCTGCGTGCGGCCTGCGCCGGCTGGCTGCAGCGGCGCTACGGCATCGAGGTCGATGCGCAGACGCAGGTGCTGCCGGTGAACGGATCGCGCGAGGCGCTGTTCGCCTTCGCGCAGACGGTGATCGACCCCACGCGGCCCGGTGCCACCGTCGTGGCGCCAAATCCGTTCTATCAGATCTACGAAGGCGCGGCCCTGCTGGCCGGCGCCGCCACGGCCTTTGCGCCCAGCGACCCGGCGCGCAACTTCGCGGCCGACTGGAGCGCCATCGACGAAGCCACGTGGGCGCGCACGCAGCTGCTGTACGTGTGCTCGCCCGGCAACCCCACCGGCGCGGTGATGCCGCTGTCGGAATGGGAGCAGCTGTTCGCGCTGAGCGATCGCCACGGCTTCGTGATCGCCAGCGACGAGTGCTATTCCGAGATCTACTTCCGCGACGAGGCGCCGCTGGGCGGCCTGGAGGCCGCCTGGCAGCTCGGCCGGCGCGACTTCCGCCGGCTCGTGGCCTTCACCAGCCTGTCCAAGCGCAGCAATGTGCCCGGCTTGCGCGCGGGTTTCGTGGCCGGCGACGCGGCGCTGATGAAGGCCTTCCTGCTCTACCGCACCTACCACGGCAGCGCGATGAGCCCGATGGTGCAGCACGCCAGCATCGCGGCCTGGAACGACGAGGCGCATGTGGTGGCCAACCGGCACCTGTACCGCGAGAAGTTCGCTGCGGTCACGCCGGTGCTGCAGCAGGTGCTGGACGTGCGTCTGCCCGACGCCGGCTTCTACCTCTGGGCCGCCGTGCCGGGCACGGACGACATCGCCTACGCCCAGGGCCTGCTCGCTCAATACAATGTGACGGTCCTGCCCGGCAGCCTGCTGGCCCGCGAGGTCGCAGGCCACAGCCCCGCGAACCCGGGCACGGGCCGCATCCGCATGGCGCTGGTGGCCGGCGTCGAGGAATGCCTCGAAGCCGCCCGGCGCATCGTCTCCTACACAGAAAGCCTCCGATGAGCCAAGACCTGCAGAGCGTGATCGACCTGGCCTGGGACCAGCGCGCCACGATCAACGCCACCAACGCCCCGGCCGTGCGCGAAGCCGTCGAACAAGTCATCGGCGACCTCAACGCCGGCCGCCTGCGCGTGGCAGAGCGCCAGGGCGTGGGCCAGTGGACCGTGAACCAGTGGATCAAGAAGGCGGTGCTGCTGAGCTTCCGCCTCAACGACAACCAGGTCATGCACGCCGGCGACCTGACCTTCTTCGACAAGGTGAAGACCAAGTTCAGCCACATCGACGACGAGGCCGTGCGCGCCAGCGGCGTGCGCATCGTGCCGCCGGCGGTGGCCCGCCGCGGCGCCTTCCTGGCGAAGAACGTGGTGCTGATGCCGAGCTACGTGAACATCGGCGCCTACGTCGACGAGAACACCATGGTCGACACCTGGGCCACCGTGGGCAGCTGCGCGCAGATCGGCAAGAACGTGCACCTGTCGGGCGGCGTCGGCATCGGCGGCGTGCTCGAGCCTCTGCAGGCCAACCCGACCATCATCGAAGACAACTGCTTCATCGGCGCGCGCTCGGAAGTGGTCGAGGGCGTGATCGTCGAGGAGAACTCGGTGATCAGCATGGGCGTCTACATCAGCCAGAGCACCAAGATCTACAACCGCATGACCGGCGAGATCAGCTACGGCCGCATCCCCGCCGGCAGCGTGGTCGTCAGCGGCTCGTTGCCCACCGCCGACGGCAGCCACAGCCTGTACTGCGCCGTCATCGTCAAGCAGGTCACGGCCGAGACACGCGCCAAGACCAGCATCAACGACCTTCTCCGTTCGTAAGGAGCTGCAGATGTCGGGCAACATGGAACGGGTTCTCCGTCTGATGGCGGAGAAGAACGCGTCCGACGTCTACATGTCGGCCAACACGCCGATCCTGATCAAGATCCACGGCCAGATCATGCAGCTGTCGGACCAGGTGCTGACGGTCACGCAGACACGCCAGCTGCTGGCCGAGCTGCTGAGCCCGCAGCAGCTGGAAGAACTTGACGACACCGGCGAGCTCAACGTCGGCATCGGGCTGGCGCGCGTGGGCAGCTTCCGGCTGTCGGCGTTCAAGCAGCGCGGCACCATCGCCGCGGTGTTCCGCTGCATCCCGCACGACATCCCGCAGCTCGAAAGCCTCGGGCTGCCGCCGCTGCTGAGCCAGCTGGTGGTGGAAAAGCGCGGCCTGATCCTGATGGTGGGCGCCACGGGCACCGGCAAGAGCACGACGCTGGCGTCGATGCTGGAGTGGCGCAACCAGCAGGTCACGGGCCACATCCTCACCATCGAGGACCCGATCGAGTTCCTGTTCACGAACAAGAAGTCCATCGTCAACCAGCGCGAGGTCGGCCGCGACACCGCCAGCCTGCAGACGGCGCTGAAGAACGCGCTGCGCCAGGCGCCGGACTGCATCCTCATCGGCGAGATCCGCGACCGCGAGACCATGACCAGCGCGATCTCGTACGCGCTGTCGGGCCACCTGGTGCTGGCCACGCTGCACGCGAACAACAGCTATCACGCGCTCGGCCGCATCCTGTCGTTCTACTCGCCGGAGGCCCGGCCCACGCTGCTGTCCGACCTGTCATCGGGCCTGCGCGCCATCATCTCGCAGCGCCTGCTGCGTGCCAGCGCCGGCGGCCGGGTGCCTGCCATCGAGGTGCTGCTGAACACCAAGCTGGTGGCCGAGCTGATCGAGAAGGGCGACCTCGGCGGCGTCAAGGAAGCGGTGGAGAAGAGCATGGCCGAGGGCTCGCAGACCTTCGAGCAGGACATCGCCCGCCTCATCAACGAAGGCATCATCAGCCGCGACGAAGGCCTGGCCAACGCCGACTCGCCCACCAACCTGCTGTGGCGGCTGCAGAACGAGACGACGCAGATCTCGCGTGTGTCGCCGAAGAAGGAAGAGCCCGACCAGGCCACCTTCACCGACATCACGATCGAGGTGCGGCCCGAAGACACCCGCACCCAGGCCGCCCCCTGGGTGGTGCCGAAGTGAACGCTGCGCTGCGCCTGACCGAGGCGCTGATCGCACGCCCCTCGGTCACGCCCGACGACGCCGGCTGCCAGGAGTTGCTGATCCAGCGCCTGTCGGCCATCGGCTTCACCTGCGAGACGCTGGTCTGCGGGCCGGCGCAGGCCCCGGTCACCAACCTCTGGGCGGTGCGCCGCGGCGCGCGCCCGGGGCCGGTGCTCGGGTTCGCGGGCCACACCGACGTCGTGCCCACCGGCCCGCTGGAGCGCTGGACCAGCGACCCCTTCGTGCCCAGCCACCGCGACGGCCACCTCTACGGCCGCGGCGCGGCCGACATGAAAACCTCGATCGCGTGTTTCGTGGTGGCGGCCGAGGAGTTCATCGCGGCCCAGCCCGACCACGCCGGCAGCATCGCGCTGCTGATCACGAGCGACGAGGAAGGCCCGTCGGTGGACGGCACGGTGCGCATCGTCGAGGCGCTGCGTGCGCGGGGCGAGCAGCTCGACGCCTGCATCGTCGGCGAGCCGACCTCGGTGCGGACGCTGGGCGACGTCATCAAGAACGGCCGCCGCGGCACGCTGTCGGGCCGGCTCACGGTGCACGGCGTGCAGGGGCACATCGCCTATCCGCAACTGGCCGACAACCCGATCCACCGGCTGGCGCCGGCTTTGGCTGAACTGGTGGCGATGCGCTGGGACGACGGCAACACCTTCTTCCCGCCCACCGGCTGGCAGGTCAGCAACATCCACGCCGGCACCGGCGCCACCAACGTCATCCCGGGCGAGGTGGTGGTCGACTTCAACTTCCGCTTCAGCACCGAAAGCACCGCCGACAGCCTGAAGACGCGGCTGCAGGCAGTGCTGGACCGCCACGGCCTGCGCTGCAGCTTGGCCTGGACGCTGGGCGGCGAGCCCTTCCTCACGACGCCCGGCACGCTGACCGACGCGCTCAGCGGCGCCATCGCCGCCGAGTGCGGCGTGACGACCGAGCTGTCGACGACCGGCGGCACGTCGGATGGCCGCTTCATCTTCCGCATCTGCCCGCAGGTGGTGGAGTTCGGGCCGATCAACGCCACCATCCACAAGATCGACGAACGCGTGCTGGTGGCCGACGTCGAGCGGCTGAAGAACATCTACCGCGGCACGCTGGAGCGCTTCCTGCCATGCGGCTGATCGAGCTGATCGACACGCAAGCCGCCCGCCTCGACCAGGCGGGCGTTTGTTTTGGGCACGGCACGGTCAACGCCTTCGACGAAGCGGCGTGGCTGGTGCTGTGGAAGCTGGGTCACCCGCTCGACGCGCTGGACAACGTGGCCGAGCACGAGGTCGCAGCCGACCAGGTGCTCGCAGTGGAAGCACTGGTGGCCGAGCGCATCACGAGCCGCCGCCCCGCCGCCTACCTGACCGGCGAAGCCTGGCTGCAGGGCGTGCCCTTCTTCGTCGACGAACGTGTCATCGTGCCGCGCTCGCTGATCGCCGAACCGCTGGCCGACGGCACGCTGGACGTCTGGCTGTCCGAGCACACGCGGCACGTGCTCGACCTGTGCACCGGCAACGGCAGCCTGGCCGTGCTGGCCGCGCTGGCGTGGCCCGAGGTGGTGGTGGACGCGGCCGACCTGTCGGCCGACGCGCTGGCGGTGGCCGCGAAGAACGTGGCCCGCCACAGGCTCGACGACCGCATCACGCTGCACCAGGGCGACGGCCTGGCGGCGGTGCCCGGGCGTGTCTACGACCTGATCCTGTGCAACCCGCCCTACGTCAACCGGGCCTCGATGGCGGCGCTGCCGCCCGAGTTCCGCGCCGAGCCGGCGCTGGCGCTGGACGGCAACGCCGACGGCGGCAGCGACGGCATGGACTTCGTGCGTGCGCTGCTGCGCGGCGTGGCTGAACAACTCAGTGCGCACGGCGTGCTGGTGCTGGAGATCGGCCACGAGCGCGCCTACTTCGAGGCCGCCTTCCCCCAACTGCACCCGGTCTGGTTGTCCACCAGCGCCGGGGACGACCAGGTTCTCCTCTTGACCCGAGACTCCATCGCATGATCACGCTGCGCAACATCACGCTGCGCCGCGGCACCAAGGTCGTGCTGCAGAACGCCAGCGTCACGCTGCAACCCGGCGAGAAGGTCGGCCTCATCGGCCGCAACGGCGCCGGCAAGTCCAGCCTGTTCGCGCTGATGACCAACCGCCTGCACGCCGATGCCGGCGACGTCGAGATCCCGCCGCGCTGGCGCGTCGGCGAGGTGGCGCAGAACATGCCCGAGACTGAGGACGGCGCCACCGACTTCGTGCTGCAGGGCGACCTGCCGCTGATGGCGGCGCAGGCCGAGCTGGAGGCGGCGGAGGCCAGCGGCGACGGCGAGGCGATGGCGCACGCGCACATGGCGCTGGACGAGGCCGGTGCCTTCGACGCCCCGGCACGCGCGCAGGCGCTGCTGATGGGCCTGGGCTTCAAGGGCGCGGAACTCGACAAGCCGGTCAACAGCTTCTCGGGCGGCTGGCGCATGCGGCTGCAGCTGGCACGGGCGCTGATGTGCCCGGCCGACCTGCTGCTGCTGGACGAACCCACCAACCACCTGGACCTCGACGCACTGGTGTGGCTGGAAGCCTGGCTGAAGCGCTTCGACGGCCTGATGGTCGTGATCAGCCACGACCGGGAGTTCCTCGACGCCGTCACCAAGGTCACCGTGCACCTGGACGAGGCCACGCTGACGCGCTACACGGGCAACTACACGGCCTTCGAGGAGATGCGCGCCGAGCGCATGTCGCAGGCCGCCGCGGCCTACAGCAAGCAGCAGGAGCGCATGGCGCACCTGCAGAAGTTCATCGACCGCTTCAAGGCCAAGGCCAGCAAGGCCAAGCAGGCGCAGAGCCGCGTGAAGGCGCTGGCGCGCATGGAGAAGCTGGCACCGGTGCTGACCGCCAGCGACTTCCAGTTCGAGTTCCGCGAGCCGCTGAGCCTGCCGAACCCGATGTTGTCATTCGACGGCTTGGTCTGCGGTTACGGCACGACCCCCATCGTCCAAGGCGTGAGCCGCTCGGTGCTGGCGGGCCAGCGCATCGGCATCCTGGGCGCCAACGGCCAGGGCAAGTCGACACTGGTGAAGACCATTGCGCATGCACTGCCGGCGCTGGCGGGCACGGTGACGGAAGGCAAGGGCCTGGTCATCGGCTACTTCGCGCAGCAGGAGCTGGACGTGCTGCAGCTCGACGACGGCCCGCTGATGCACATGGTGCGGCTGGCGCGCGACGTCGGCCCGCAGGCGCGTGAACAGGAGCTGCGCGACTTCCTCGGCAAGTTCCGCTTCGTCGGCGACATGGTCAACCAGGCCGTGGGCTCGCTCTCGGGCGGCGAGAAGGCGCGCCTGGTGCTGGCGATGCTGGTGTGGCAGCGCCCCAACCTGCTGCTGATGGACGAGCCGACCAACCACCTCGACCTGACCACGCGCGAGGCGCTGTCGATGGCGCTGAACGAGTTCGAGGGCACGGTGATGCTGGTCAGTCACGACCGCGCACTGCTGCGCGAGACCTGCGACGAGTTCTGGCTCGTCACGCGCGGCGGCGTGCAGCCCTTCGAAGGCGACCTCGACGACTACCAGCGCTGGCTGCTCGACGTCTCGCGCGCGCTCGCCAAGGGCCAGGAACCGCCCATCGCGCCGCGCAGTGCCGCGGCGCCGGCACCGGCCCCGGTGGCTGCCCCCGCTGCTGCGCGCCCGGCGTCGGCACCTGCCCCGCGCGACGACCGCAAGCAGGCTGCGCAGACGCGGTCGCAGATCGCCAACCGCACCCGGCCGCTGCGCGTGGAAGTGCAGCAGATCGACACCCGCATGGAACAGCTGGCGGCAGAGCGCGCCGCGCTGGAAGCGACATTGGCCGCGGGCAAGCGCCCGGGCAGCGAGATCGCCGAGGCCGGCCGCCGCCTCAACCACATCGCGGCCGAGGTGGCCAAGCTCGAGGAACGCTGGCTGGAACTGCAGACCGAGATCGAGCGCATCACGGCAGCCGGCTGAAGTCCATCGTCCAGTTGGTTTCCCAACTGGCGCCGCCGTCCTGGGAAAACGCCTGCTCCCAGAGCGGCGTGGCGCCCGCAGTCCAGACGAAGCGCACGCGGATCGGCCGGCCTTCGAAGCTCTCGTCGGCATGGAAGACGCCGCGGTGGCCGTCGAAGCCACCCACCATCGGCACGCCCAGCTGCGACGGCGCGCGGCCGTCCAGCCACCAGATCGACCACTGGCGCGTGGCGGGATCGAAGGCCCGCAGGGTGGCCGCGCGGTAGGCGCCGCCGGGCAGGTCGATCAGGTTGTCGTCGACATTGCCCTGCCCGCCCAGCAGCGGCGCCACCATGCACCGGCCGCCGAAGTGCTGCCAGTCGGTGCAGCCCGCCAGGCGCCGCGCGAGGCGGCGGTGCTGCACGGACCAGGCGCCGTGGAAGAAGTCGAAGTCGGTGGCCAGGGACATGGCAGAGGCTCCTGCAGCGCGGGGCTGTGATGACGAGACGCCATGCTGCCGGCATAACCTTGACACGGCATGTCAGCATTTGCAGCGACACTGCCGGCATGCGCGCCAGCCGCCTACTCACCCTGCTGATGCTGCTGCAGGCCCGGGGCCGGTGCAGCGCACGCGCGCTCGCCGCGGCCACCGAGGTCTCGGTGCGCACGATCTACCGCGACATCGACCAGCTCAGCGCAGCGGGCGTGCCGGTCTGGGCCGAGCCTGGCCGCGCCGGCGGCATCTGCCTGCGCGCGGGCTGGCACGCCCAGCCCACCGGGCTCACAGCGCCCGAGGCCCGCGCCGTGGCGCTGGCCGGCCTGCCGGGGCCGGCCGCCGAACTCGGCCTGGGCCCGGCGATGGTGGAGGCGCAACGCAAGCTGCTCGCGGCACTGCCCGCCGACGCCCGCGCCGACGCCGGCCGCATGGCGCAGCTGTTCCACCTGGACCCGGTGGACTGGTTCCGCAGCACGGCGCCGCCAGCGCACCTGCAGGCGATGGCCGACGCCGTGTGGACCCGACACCGCGTCGCGATGCGTTATGCCAGCTGGCAGCAGGTCAGCGACCGCGTCGTCGAGCCGCTGGGTCTGGTGCTGAAGGCGGGCACCTGGTACGTGGTGGCGCGCACGACAACGCGCAGCACGCCGGCGGTGTTCCGGCTCGCGGCGATCGAGTCACTGCAGGTGCTGGACGAGGTGTTCCCCGCGCCCGAGGGTTTCGAGCTGGCAGCGTTCTGGCGCAGCAACGCCACGCGCTTCGAGGCCGGGGTGGTCACCGGCACGGCGCGGCTGCGGGTCAGCGAAGCCGGCTTCACCCGCCTGTCCCGCCTGTGCGCCGCGGTGGCACAGGCAGCGCTGGACAGCGCCGCGCCGTGCGACCACGAGGGGTGGGTCGAGGTCGTGGTGCCCATCGAGTCGGTGCAGCACGCCGTCCACGCGCTGCTGCAGCTGGGCGCCGAAGCCGAGGTGCTGGCGCCATCCGCACTGCGTGCGCGGCTGCGGGCCGAGGTGCAACAGATGGCCGCGATGCACGGCCCGTGACGCCGGCGTCGTCGGCCGCAGGGTTATTAAATTGCACACAATTCAATTGTGTTATACAGTTCAATCCATGGCACGCCCATCCACCCCCGACCGCAGCACGTGGCTCCAGCTGGACCACCAACTCTGCTTTGCGCTGTATTCGGCGTCGCTGGCGATGACCAAGCTCTACAAGCCCCTGCTCGACCCGCTGGGCCTGACCTATCCACAGTACCTGGTGATGCTGGTGCTGTGGGAAGGTGACGGTGTCACCGTCTCGCACATCGGCGAACGGCTCGCACTCGACTCCGGCACCCTGACCCCGCTGCTGAAACGGCTGGAAGGCGCAGGCCTGCTGCAGCGGCTGCGCGACAGCGCCGACGAACGCCGCGTGCTGCTGCGCCTGACCGCCGCCGGCCGGTCGCTGAAGACACAGGCCGTTGCGGTGCCCAAGGCCGTGGCCTGCGCCAGCGGCTGCGCGCTGGACGAGCTGGCTGCCCTCACCGCCCGCCTGCAGGCCCTGCGTCTGCAGATCCAAAACGCCACCCCGCGCGCTGCCTGATCCGGGCAGCGCACTCCACCCCCCCCCCCCGCAGCAGAAGGAAGCACCATGGCCATCGACAAAGCCCTCTACACCGCCCAAGCCACCTCCACCGGCGGCCGCGCCGGCACCACGAAGTCGTCCGACGGCCGCCTGGAGGCCACGCTGTCCACGCCCAAGGAACTGGGCGGCGACAGCGGCCCCGGCACCAACCCCGAGCAGCTGTTCGCGGCCGGCTACTCGGCCTGTTTCATCGGTGCGATGAAGGCCGTGGCCGGCATGCAGAAGATCAAGCTGCCGGCCGAGGTGAGCATCACCGCCGACGTCAGCATCGGCCCGATGACCGGCAAGGCCGGCGCCTTCAGCATCGGCGTCGCGATGGCCATCAGCATCCCCGGCATGGAACGCGCTGCGGCCGAGGCGCTGGTGAAGGCCGCGCACGAGGTCTGCCCGTACTCGAACGCCACGCGCGGCAACATCGACGTGGCGCTGACGGTCGTCTAATCCGCCGCAGCCGAGCGCGCGGGCAGCAGGTCGAGCAACAGCTCGACCCGCGCCTGCGCCGGCGTCAGCGCCCCCGCAGAGGGCAGCGCGCCCGGCGGGCTGCCGACCACGCCGCCGAGCAGGCAGCGCGAGGCCCGCCACACCCGCACGCCCTGCGCTTCGGCGCGCCGGGCGGCGTCCAGCAACTGCCGGTGCACGCTGCCGTTGCCGGTGCCGGCGATCACCAGGCCCTGTGCCCCGGCGGCCACCAGCGCGTCGACCACCGCGCCGCGCGCACCGGCGTGGCTGGTGACGATGTCGACCACCGGCCAGGTGGCCGGGTCGCGCTCCAGCACGTCGGCACGCACGGCCGGCGGGGTCGGCCAGTCGCGGAAGCGCCGCAGCACGCCGTCTTCCAGCACCGCCACCGGGCCCGCGTCACCGCTGGCGAAGGCGTCGACGCGGTAGCCGTGCACCTTGCGCACGTCGGCGCCGGCCAGCACCTGGCCGCCCAGCACCACCAGCACGCCCTGCGGCTGCTCGCTGCCGGGCGCGGCGCCCCAGCGCGCCAGCGTCACGGCATCGATCAGGTTCTGCGGCCCGTCGGGCGAGGCCGCGGTGGCCGGGCGCATCGCCGCGGTCAGCACCACGGGCTTCTTCGCACGCAAGGTGCGGTGGAGGAAGTACGCGGTTTCCTCCAGCGTGTCGGTGCCGTGCGTCACCACCATGCCTGCCACCTCGGGCCGTGCCAGCTGTTCGGCCAGGCACCGCGCCAGCGCGTGCCAGGTGTCGTGGTCCATGTCGCAGCTGTCCAGCCGCGCCAGCGTCAGCGCTTCGAGCGGCAGGCCCTGCAGCGCCGGCACCGCGGCCACCAGGTCGTCGGCGCCCAGCGCACCGGCGGTGTAGCCCACGTGGTCCTGCGGCCGCGCTGCGGTGCCGGCAATCGTGCCCCCGGTGGCGACCAGCACGACGCGGTCGGACGACAGGCTTTGCATTTCAGCGCCCTCTGGATGAAAATACAGTCACTGGATAAACCACCAGGCCGTCAACGGCCAGCAAAGGCGCACCCCATGGACGACAGCCCCAAGCTCACCGCCCGCCAGCAGCAGATCCTGGACCTGGTGCAAAGCGCCATCGAGCGCACCGGTGCCCCGCCGACGCGGGCCGAGATCGCCGCCGAACTGGGCTTCAAGTCGGCCAATGCCGCCGAAGAGCACCTGCAAGCACTGGCACGCAAGGGCGTGATCGAACTGGTCGGCGGCACCTCGCGCGGCATCCGGTTGAAGTCTGACACACTGCGCGCGCTCAACGAGGCGCGGCTGTCGCAGTACGGCAAGCAGTTCAGCCTGCCGCTGCCCAGCCTGGCGCAGCTGACACTGCCGCTGGTGGGGCGTGTGGCCGCCGGCAGCCCCATCCTGGCCCAGGAACATATCGACCAGAGCTACGTCGTCGAGAGCTCGCTGTTCCCCCGCCGCCCCGACTACCTGCTGAAGGTGCGCGGCATGAGCATGCGCGACGCCGGCATCATGGACGGCGACCTGCTCGCGGTGCAGAAGGCCAACGACGCCAAGAACGGCCAGATCGTCGTGGCACGCCTGGGCGACGACGTCACGGTGAAGCGCCTGCGCCGCACGAAGGCCGGCATCGAACTGCTGCCCGAGAACCCCGACTTCCAGACCATCTTCGTGCCGCCCGACGCCGATTTCGCGCTCGAAGGCGTCGCGGTCGGCCTGATCCGCAACACGATGCTGATGTGATGCAGCACCCGTCGATCACCACCCAGCGGAGCGGCTCTGCGCGTGTGCCCGAGCGCCCGCCGAAAGCGCTCAAGCCGATGAAGGCCCGCCACGCCGACGAATGCGAGCTGCTGGAGCAACTGCCCAACATCGGCCCGTCGATTGCCGCCGATCTGCGGCTGCTGGGCGTGCACCACCCGCGCGAACTCGCCACGCGCGACGCCTTCCAGCTCTACCAGGCGCTGTGCCACCGCACCGGCAAGCGGCAGGACCCCTGCGTGCTGGACACCTTCCTCGCCGCCACCGATTTCATGCGCGGCGCGGAGCCGCGACCGTGGTGGACGTACACGGCCGAGCGCAAAGCGCGCTACGGCAACGTCTGACGCCCCGGCTCAGGGGCCGGTCTGCGTCGGGTCACCGACGAAGACCATGCCGAACATGCCGAAGCTGAGCCGGCGCTCGTTCACCAGCGTGTACGAGGCCACACCCACCGAGTGGTAGCTGCTGGCGAACGCCGCCAGGTCGCCCAGGCGCAGCAAGCCAGCCAGCTGGCTGCGTTCGGCCACGGCTGCCTTGATCTTGTCGCGGTGCCGCTCGGGCGACGGGTTGCTGAGCACGGCCACGCCCACCAGCACGGCGGCGGCGAGCACGGTCTTCACGATGGCGTTGGGCATCCGGGCAGGTCCTGGGTGGTCTGAACAAGCCGCAGTGTCGCCCAGCCGGGGCCGGAACTGGCCCGCTTCGGCACCGCTGTTCCGGGCACCGTGTGTGCCCAAGTGTTTCGACAATGGCTCAAGCGTCGGACAGATGTGTCCGATATCACGAGTCATGAGGAACACGACCTTGTTGAACCGCAGGAGCTTCCGCTCCACCCTGTCGATGCCGACCGGCCAGCGCCTCGAGGTTCGCCCGCCCTCGCTGTGCCATGCGCCCGACAACGCCTGGCAGCGCCTGATGTTCTGGCTGCTGGCCCCGGCCCCCCAGGACGCCGCACCGCCGCTGAACCGCCTGCCCGCCGTGCGCGACGACTTCGTCACGGCGCTGGCCGACATCGACAGCTTCGAAGGCCGCGTGCTCAGCGACCGCGTCGCCATGGCGCGCTCGCTGCGCGAGCTGTGGCACCTGCGTGCCGACGTCTACCGCCTCGTCGCGATCAGCCACAACCAGGCCGTCGCCGACGAGCGCCTGGCCGAACTGAGCCGCCACTTCCCCACCCGCGCGCCCCGCTCCGGCTTCGTGCCGCTGTGACCACCATGCTGCCTGCAGAACCCCGCCACTTCATGCCCTCGCCTGCCCTGCCCGGTGCCGGCCTGCCGCACGACCGCCTGGCCCGCGTGGCAGCACGACGTGCCTTCGTGGTGCTGAAGAACACCTTCGCCGACGCGGTGGCCGGACTCGACGGCCACGAAGGCCAGTGGTTGCGGCGCCAGGTGCGATCGGCTGAAGAGCCCACCGACCTGTGGCTGCTGCGCGCACCGGTGTTCGAGGCGCTGGCCGGCGGCTCGACGGCGCTCCGCCAGCACCGCCACGCGCTGCGCCGCGAACTCGACTCGCTGTTCCCCGACAGCGTGCAGACCTCGGCGTTCGGGCCGTTCTGACGGCCCGCCGGGCGATGACGCCGTTCTGACGGCCCGCCTGGCAATGCCTCAGGCCTTCACGCGCTCGCGGAAGGTCCGGCGGAACTTCTCCACCTTGGGCGCCACCACGAAGGCGCAGTAGCCGGCACCCGGGTTGTTGGCGAAGTAGTGCTGGTGGTAGTCCTCGGCGCGGCTGTAGTTCTGCCGCTGCCGCAGTTCGGTGACGACGCGGCCCCCGTGGGCGCGGTTCACCTCGTCCAGCACCGCCTGCGCCACGGCCACCTGCTCGGGCGCGTGCCAGTAGATGCCCGACCGATATTGCGTGCCGACGTCGTTGCCCTGGCGGTTCAACGTCGTCGGGTCGTGCACGACGAAGAAGATCTCCAGGATCTCGCGCAGCCCGATGCGGTCGGCGTCGAACTGCACCTGCACCACCTCGGCGTGGCCGGTGTCGCCCTCGCAGACCTGCCGGTAGGTGGGGTTCAGCACATGACCATTGCAGTAACCCGACTCGACCGCGACGACGCCGTCGACCTGCTCGTACACCGCCTCGGTGCACCAGAAGCAGCCTCCGCCCAGCGTGATGGTCTCGATGCGCATGCCTGAACTCCTTGTTGCCCGCCAGGCAGTCGGCGGGCGTGCCGACTCCTTACACTTGCAAGGATTATCCGGAGACTCCGTCCATGAAGCCGACCTTCCAGTGGGATGACCCCTTCCTCTTCGACCAGCAGCTCAGCGACGACGAACGCGCGGTGCGCGACGCCGCCCACGCGTACTGCCAGGAACGCCTGCAGACACGCGTGCTGATGGCCGCGCGCCACGAGACCTTCGACCGCACGATCATGAGCGAGATGGGCGAGCTCGGCCTGCTCGGCAGCACCATCGAAGGCTACGGCTGCGCGGGCCTGAACCACGTCTGCTACGGCCTGGTGGCGCGCGAGGTCGAGCGCGTGGACAGCGGCTACCGCAGCGCGATGAGCGTGCAGAGCTCGCTGGTGATGCACCCCATCCACGCCTACGGCAGCGAAGCACAGCGCCAGAAGTACCTGCCCAAGCTGGCCACCGGCGAGTGGGTCGGCTGTTTCGGCCTCACCGAGCCCAACCACGGCAGCGACCCCGCCAGCATGCTCACGCGCGCCACGCCGGTGGACGGCGGCTACCTGCTCAAGGGCGCGAAGATGTGGATCACCAACAGCCCGATCGCCGACGTCTTCGTCGTCTGGGCCAAGAAGGCCGACCCCGACGGCAAGGTGGGCGGCCAGGAATCGATCCACGGCTTCATCCTCGAGAAGGGCATGAAGGGCCTGAGCGCGCCGAAGATCGAAGGCAAGATGAGCCTGCGGGCCAGCATCACCGGCGAGATCGTGATGGACGACGTGTTCGTGCCGGAAGCCAACCTGCTGCCCAACGTGAACGGCCTGAAGGGGCCGTTCGGCTGCCTGAACAAGGCGCGCTACGGCATCGCCTGGGGCGCGATGGGCGCGGCCGAGTTCTGCTGGCACGCCGCGCGCCAGTACACGCTGGACCGGCAGCAGTTCGGCCGCCCGCTGGCGCAGAACCAGCTGATCCAGAAGAAGCTGGCCGACATGCAGACCGAGATCACGCTCGGCCTGCAGGCCTGCCTGCGCGTGGGCCGCCTGATGGACGAACACGCCGCGGCGCCCGAGATGATCAGCCTCATCAAGCGCAACAGCTGCGGCAAGGCTCTGGACATCGCGCGCATGGCCCGCGACATGCACGGCGGCAACGGCATCCACGACGAGTACCACGTCATCCGCCACATGATCAACCTGGAGACCGTGAACACCTACGAAGGCACGCACGACGTGCATGCACTGATCCTCGGACGCGCGCAGACCGGCCTGCAGGCCTTCTACTGATCGCTGCGGCCGTGAACGACATCTTCCTGTCGCTGGGCATCGAAGGCTGGAAGCCGACCGTGTCGGCACTGATCCTGCCGCCGCTGCCGTTCCTGCTGATGATCCTGGTCGGCGCGCGGCTGATGTACCGCAGCCGCCTGCTGGCCTGGAGCCTGCTGCTGCTGGGCACGCTGTCGCTCTGGGCCCTGTCGACCACGGCCGTCAGCGGCGCGCTCAACAACTTCCTGCTGATGCCCCCGCGTGCGCTGAGCCCGTCGGAGATCGGCGACCTGAAGAAGGCGCAGAAGACCGCGATCCTGGTGCTGGGCGGCGGGCGGTCGTTGCTGGCGCCCGAGTACGGCGTGTCCAACCTCACACCGCGCTCCGTCGAACGCCTGCGCTACGGGGTCTGGCTGTCGAAGGAAACGGGCCTGCCGCTGGCCTTCAGCGGCGGCGTGGGCCACGGCAACGAGCCGGGGCCATCGGAAGCCGAGATCGCCGCACGCATCGCCGAGCGCGAGTTCGCGCGGCCGCTGAAGTGGACCGAGACCAACTCCCGCGACACCAGCGAAAACGCCGCCCGTTCGCTGGCTCTGCTGCACGAAGCAGGCGTCGAGCGCATCGTGCTGGTCACCCACGGCTTCCACATGCGGCGAGCGCTGGGTGGCTTCGAGCGCGCCAAGCAGCGTTCGGGCGTGGCGATGGAGATCCAGGCCGCGCCGATGGGCCTGCGTGCGCCGGGCCGGCTGGGCCTGGACGACTGGCTGCCCAGCCGCGACGGCATGCTCGAGAGCCACCTCGTGCTGCACGAGTGGCTGGGCCGGCTCGCCGGGGCCTGACGCCCCGACGCAGGCCCACGCCGGGCGGGGACATGCAAGCCCCGATTGGACGCCGCCCGGCTTTGCCCCACACTCGCGCGACTTTCAACGATGAGGACACGCGACATGAAGACTCCCTGGCTGGCTGCGCTGGTGATTTCCCTGGCCGTGGGCCTGGCACCGACGCTGGTCGAGGCCAAGCGCCTGGGCGGCGGCAAGTCGTCCGGCATGCAGCGCGACATGCCCGCGCGCACGGCCCCTGACGCGCCCCCGGCCAAGCCCGCAGCGCCCGCGCAGCAAGCCGCCCCGGCCACTGCCGGAGCAGCGGCGGGCGCCGCCGCCACGCCCAAGCGCTCGTGGATGGGCCCGCTGGCAGGCCTGGCCGCCGGCCTGGGTCTGGCTGCACTGTTCAGCCACCTGGGCATGGGCGAGGCCATGGGCAGCTTCCTGCTGATGCTGCTGCTGGCCGTGGCCGCGTTCTTCATCATCCGCATGGTGATGCGCCGCATGGCGCCGCAGCCGGCCGGCGTGCCGTCGGGCAACACGATGACGCGCAGCGGCGCCCAGGTCGCCTGGCCGACGCCGGCCGCGCCGTCGAGCGCGCCCGTCGAGCCGGCCGCCGTGGCTGCCGACCCGGTGGCGCCTGCCGCCCCGGCCGCCGACCCGGTGGCGCGCGCCTTCGTGCCGGCCGCGTTCGACAGCGAGGGCTTCGCCCGCATCGCCAAGACCATCTTCGTGCGCATGCAAGCCGCCAACGACAGTGCTGATCTGGACGACCTGCGCCGCTTCACGACGCCCGAAATGTTCGCAGAACTGCGCGTCGACCTGCAGGAGCGCGGCGCCAGTGCCCAGCACACCGACGTGGTGCAGGTCGACACCGAGGTGCTCGACGTGGCCGACGACGGCCACAGCCAGATCGTCAGCGTGCGCTTCTTCGGTCAGGTGCGCGAAGAAACCGGCGCCGCGCCGGTGGACTTCGACGAGGTCTGGCACCTGGTCAAGCCGCACGACGACAGCCGCGCCTGGGCCATCGCCGGCATCGAACAGCAGCCCGGCAAGGCCTGAACGACGGGCGCCGCGCTCAGCGCGCGGCGGCCAGCAGCGCGCTGGCACCGTCGCAGAACCGTCGCGCCAGATCGGCCGCCGGCAACGCCTGCGACAGGCCGGCGCCCTGCCCGGCCCAGGCCTGCATCCTCTGCACATCCCCGGCGGCTTCGGCCGCCTTCTTCATGGCCGTGCTCAGGCCACGCTGCACCGGGTACGGCGCCGGTGGCGGGGCGCCCGGCGCTGCGGCGGCACGCACGTAGGTGCTGGCCAGCGCCCGGCCCCAGCGGCCCGAGAACGCCCGCGTGAGCTGCGTGCCCTCGGGTGCCAGCCCGTCCAGCGCCTGCGCCCAGGCCGGCGCGATGCCGGCTTCGGGGCAGCGCAGGAAGCCGGTGCCGATCTGCACCGCGCTGGCACCCAGCAGCAATGCCGCGGCGACGCCACGGGCGTCGGCGATGCCGCCGGTGGCCACGACCGGCACGCGTACCGCATCCACCACCTGCGGCAGCAGCGCGAACAGCCCGACGGCCCGGTCGACCGCGTCGTCAGCGATGAACGCGCCGCGGTGGCCACCGGCCTCCGCGCCCTGCGCCACCACCACATCGGCCCCTGCCGCTTCCGCTGCACGGGCCTCGGCCACCGTGGTGGCGGTGGCGAACCAGGCGATGCCGGCAGCGTGCAGCTGTTGTACGAAGGCGTGCGGGAACAGACCCATGATGGACGACACCGCCGCCGGCCGCGCCGCCAACACGGCCTGGCACTGCGCGTCGAAATCCTGCAGCAGCAGGTCGCCGGCGCTCGCCGGTACCTCGGGCCCGAAGCCGGCCAGGAAGGCCCGCACGGCCGCCTCGTGCACCAGATCGCGCTGCGGTGCCGGTTCCGGCACCCACAGGTTGATCTGCAGCGGCGCCGCGCTGGCGGCGCGGTAGCGGGCCACCCAGTCGGCGATCTGCGCGGCGTCGAACAGCAAGGCCCCCAACGCCCCCATGCCGCCGGCCGCGCCCACCGCTGCCGGCAGCGCGATCGCGGGTACGCCCGCCATCGGCGCCAGTAGCAAGGGCAGGCGCAGGCCGAAACGTGCGCAGAAGGCTTCGGTCCGGGCTGTCGGCATCGCTTGCTGGACTGGTCGGCCGCCGGTCAGGTGGATGGCGCCGCCGCCCCACGGACAGGCGGTGCCAGCGCGGCGTGCGCCGCCAGCCAGCGCTCGCCGGCCGACCCATCGGCCTGTGCGGGGTGGAAGTCGGCCGCCAGGTAGCGCCGCCACGGGCCAGCGCAGACCCGCACCAGGCCGTGCCGGCCGAACAATGTGCGCGCCGCACTTGCCCAGGTCGACGGGCGCTTCCAGCTGCCGTCGTGCCAGAGCAGGCGGCCGATCTGCAGCGCCAGGTCGATGACGAAGTTGACGGTGACGATGAAGAACAGGCGACGCCGCCACTTCTCGTTGCCGCCGAGCGCCCGGTACAGGTCGAACGCCGCGCTGCGGTGCTCCAGCTCTTCGCTGGCATGCCACAGCCACAGGTCGCGCAGGCGGGGTTCGGCGCCGGCCAGAACGGTGGCGTGGTGCGCCAGCAGGTGGTCGGCCAGGATCGCCGTCAGGTGCTCGGTGGCCGCCGTGGCGCCGACCCAGCCGCGCGCGTCGGCGCCCTCGAGCCTGCGGCGGCGGCGCAGGATGCGCGGCTCCCAGCGGTTGACGCAGCCCTGCGCCTCCAGCTGTGCATTGAACAGCGCATGGATGCGTCGGTGCGTCGCTTCCTGGCCGATGAAACCGGCCAGTGTGTCGTCGAAGGCCGCGCGCAGGTCGACTGGCAGGTCTTGCGCACCGAGCCGCACGCTGTCGATGAAGAACTGCTCGCCCGCGGGGAAGCTGAACGACAACGCGTTGAACAAGGCCGTGCGGAAGGCGTCGCCGCCGTTCCAGTGCCGGTCGATCGGCGTCTGCAGATCGACCAGCAGCCGGCGCACGACGAGCGCTGTCATCGCCGTCAGCCCAGCGCCTTGCGCGCGTTGCGGAACATGCGCAGCCACGGGCTCGGCGCCGAGACGTCGCCGCCGCTCCAGGACATCTGCACGTTGCGGAACACACGTTCGGCGTGCGGCATCATCGCCGTGCAGCGACCGTCGGCGGTGGTCACCGCGGTCAGGCCGCCCGGGCTGCCGTTCGGGTTGAACGGGTAGGTCTCGGTGGCCTGCCCGTGGTGGTCGACGAAGCGCAGCGCGCGCTGCACCGCCGCCGCGTCGCCGCGCTGCGAGAAGTCGGCGAAGCCTTCGCCGTGCGCCACCGCGATCGGGATGCGGCTGCCGGCCATGCCCTCGAAGAACAGGCTCGGGCTGGCCAGCACTTCCACCAGCGACAGCCGGGCCTCGAACTGCTCGCTCTTGTTGCGCGTGAACTTCGGCCAGGCCTGCGCGCCGGGAATGATGGGGCTCAGCGCCGCCAGCATCTGGCAGCCGTTGCACACGCCCAGCGTCAGCGTGTCCGGGCGCTGGAAAAACGCGGCGAAGGCCTCGGCCAGCGCGGCGTTGAACAGGATCGAGCGCGCCCAGCCCTCGCCTGCACCCAGCGTGTCGCCATAGCTGAAGCCGCCACAGGCCACGAGCGCCTGGAAGTCGGCCAGACGTGCGCGGCCGGTCTGCAGGTCGCTCATGTGCACGTCGAAGGTCTCGAAGCCCGCGAGGTGCATCGCGTGGCTCATCTCCAGGTGCGAGTTGACGCCCTGCTCGCGCAGGATCGCCACCTTGGGCTTCGCGCCGCCGATGAAGGGCGCCGCCACGTCGGCGGCAGGGTCGAAGGTGAGGTGCAGGTGCAGGCCCGGGTCGTCGCTGGCGCCCACGGCGGCGTGCTCGCTGTCGGCCGCGGCCGGGTTGTCGCGGCCGCGGGCGATGCGCCAGCTGACCTCGTCCCACTGCTGCTGCAGGTCGCGCAGCGGTGCGGTGAACTGCAGCTTGGTGTCGCGCCAGACCTCGACTGCGCTGCGGTCGTTGGTCTTGCCGACGACATGCGCGTGGCGGCTCAGCCCGTGCGCGCGCAGCGTCGCCAGGACCGCATCGCGGTCGGCCGACCGCACCTGCAGCACCACGCCGGGCTCTTCGTTGAACAAGGCCTTCAGCGTCAGCTCGTTGCGGCGCTCGCCGACCTGGCTGGCCCAGTTCTTCGAATCACCCACCTCGGCGCGGCTGTCGCTGATGCCGTCGCCCTCGGTCACCAGGATGTCCACGTTCAGGCTCACCCCAACCTGGCCGGCGAAGGCCATCTCACAGACCGTCGCCCACAGGCCGCCGTCACTGCGGTCGTGGTAGGCCAGCAGCCGACCATCGGCGCGCAGCGCGTTCACCGCGTCCACCAGTGCGCGCAGGGCCTGCGGGTCGTCGAGGTCGGGCACACCGTCCTGCGCCTGGCAGCCGAACTGGCCCAGCACCTGGGCCAGCATCGAGCCGGCCATGCGGTTCCGGCCCTGGCCCAGGTCGACCAGCAGCAGCGTGGTGTCGCCGCGCTGCAGCTGCGGCGTCAGCGTGCCGCGCACGTCGTCGAGCGACGCAAACGCCGTGACGATCAGCGACACCGGCGCCGTGACCTGCTGCTGCACGCCGCCGTCGCTCCACTTCGTGCGCATCGACAGCGAATCCTTGCCCACCGGGATGCCGATGCCCAGCGCCGGGCACAACTCCATGCCCACGGCGCGCACGGTCTCGTACAGCGCGGCGTCTTCGCCGGCTTCGCCGCAGGCCGCCATCCAGTTGGCGCTGAGCTTCACGCGCGGCAACTCGATCGGCGCAGCCAGCAGGTTCAGCACGGCTTCGGCCACGGCCATGCGGCCCGAGGCCGGCGCGTCCAGGCTGGCCAGCGGCGTGCGCTCACCCATCGCCATGGCCTCGCCGCGGAAGCCGGCGAAGTCGGCCAACGTCACGGCGCAGTCGGCCACCGGCACCTGCCACGGGCCGACGAAGGGGTCGCGGTGGTTGAGGCCGCCGACGCTGCGGTCGCCGATGCTGATGAGGAACCGCTTGCTCGCCACCGTGGGGTGGCGCAGCACGTCCAGCGCCACCTGCGCCAGCGCCACGCCGGTCAGCGACAGGGGCGTCTCGCTGCGCGTCACGCGCTGCACGTCGCGGTGCATCTTCGGCGGCTTGCCCAGCAGCACGTCCATCGGCATGTCGATCACGGGCCCGGTGGAGTCCTCGACCACCAGCGCGCGGTCGGAGGTGGCCGTGCCGACCACCGCATACGGGCAGCGTTCGCGCTCGCACATCTGCTGGAACAGCGGCAGGAGGTCGGGGTTCACGGCCAGGACGTAGCGCTCCTGGCTTTCGTTGCACCAGATTTCCTTCGGCGCCAGGCCGCTTTCCTCGAGCGGCACGCGGCGCAGGTCGAAGCGCGCGCCCTGCCCGGCACCGTCGACCAGTTCGGGGAAGGCGTTGCTGATGCCGCCGGCGCCCACGTCGTGGATCGCCAGCACCGGGTTGCCGGCGCCCAGCGCCCAGCAGTGGTTGATGACCTCCTGCGCGCGGCGCTGGATCTCGGGGTTGCCGCGCTGCACGCTGTCGAAGTCGAGCGCCGCGGTGTTGGTGCCGGCGGCCATCGAGCTGGCGGCGCCGCCGCCCATGCCGATGCGCATGCCCGGGCCGCCCAGTTGCACGAGCAGCGTGCCGGCACCGAAGGGCAGCTTGTGCGTCTGGTCGGCGCTGATCGTGCCCAGGCCGCCGGCGATCATGATGGGCTTGTGGTAGCCGCGGCGCACGCCGGCCACGGTCTGCTCGAAGACGCGGAAGTAGCCGCCCAGGTTAGGCCGGCCGAATTCGTTGTTGAAGGCCGCGCCGCCCAGCGGGCCCTCGGTCATGATCTGCAGCGCGCTGGCGATGTGCGCGGGCTTGCCGACCGGCTGGCGCTCCCAGGGCTCGTTCGTGCCCGGCAGGTGCAGGTTGCTGACCGAGAAGCCGGTGACGCCGGCCTTGGGCCGCGCCCCGCGGCCGGTGGCGCCTTCGTCGCGGATCTCGCCGCCGGCACCGGTGCTGGCGCCCGGGAAGGGCGAGATCGCGGTCGGGTGGTTGTGCGTCTCCACCTTCATCAGCACGTGCGCCACTTCGGCACGCGCGCCGTAGGCCGGCGCATTGGAGAAGCCCTGCGGCAGCCAGCGCTCGACCGGCCCGCCTTCCATCACTGCGGCGTTGTCGTTGTACGCCACCACCGTGTGCTGCGGGCTGGTCTTCTCGGTGTGGCGGATCATGCCGAACATGCTCAGCGGCTGGCGCTCGCCGTCGATGCTGAAGTCGGCGTTGAAGATCTTGTGCCGGCAGTGTTCGCTGTTGGCCTGCGCGAACATCATCAGCTCGACGTCGCTCGGGTTGCGCTGCAGCCCGGTGAAGGCGGCCACCAGGTAGTCGATCTCGTCGTCGCTGAGCGCCAGGCCGAACGTGGCATTGGCCTCCGCCAGCGCCGTGCGGCCGCGGCCGAGCACGTCCACGTGCTCCAGCGGCGGCGCCTGGCGGGCATCGAACAGGCGCTCGGCGTCCTGCCGCTCGAAGGCCACGCTCTCGGTCATGCGGTCGTGCAGCAGCGCCGCCACGGCCTGGCGTTCGTCGGCGCTCAGCGGCTTGGCGCCGCCGAGCAGGCCGCTCTTGGTGCTGAGGCGGAACTCGGTGACACGCTCCACCCGGTGCAGCACCAGGCCACAGTTGCGCGCGATGTCGCTGGCCTTGCTGGCCCAGGGCGAGACCGTGCCCAGGCGCGGCATCACCACCACGAGGTCGCCCGCGTCCGGGCCGGCATAGGCGTCGCCGTAGGTCAGCAGCGCGGCCAGCTTGTCGACGTCGGCCGCGGCCGGCGCGGCGTCGAAGGCCACCCAGTGCACGTGGCGCGCGGCCACGCCGGTGATGCGCGGGCCCGCACCCGGCAGGGATTGCAGCGATGTCAGCAGGGCGCGGGCGCGGAAGTCGGACAGCGCATTGCCGCCCTCGAAGTGCATCAGTGTCAGGGCGGAAGGCAGCATGGCGGGCATTTTACGGGCCCGGTGGGATAATCCCGGGATGACGATTCCCATCAAAACCGGCGCCGAGATCGACGGCATGCGGCTCGCCGGCCGGCTCGCTTCCGAGGTGCTGGACATGCTGACGCCGCACGTGCGGCCGGGCATCACCACGCTGGAGATCGACCGCCTCGCGCGCGAGCACATGGTCAACGTGCAAGGCGGCATTCCGGCGACGCTGGGCTACCAGCCGCCCGGCTACCCGGCCTACCCGGCGTCGCTGTGCACGAGCCTGAACGACGTGGTGTGCCACGGCATTCCCGACGACCGGCCGCTGAAGAACGGCGACATCGTCAACATCGACGTCACCGTCATCAAGGACGGCTGGCACGGCGACAACAGCCGCATGTTCGTCGTCGGCGAAGGCAGCATTGCGGCCAAGCGCCTGTGCCAGATCACGTTTGATGCCATGTGGAAGGGCATCGTGAAGGTCAAGCCGGGCGCGCGCTTGGGCGACATCGGCCACGCCATCCAGACCTTCGCCGAGAACGCCGGCTTCTCGGTGGTGCGCGAGTTCTGCGGCCACGGCGTGGGCCGCCGCTTCCACGAGGAACCCCAGGTGCTGCACTACGGCCGCCCGGGCACGCTGGAAGAACTGGTGCCGGGCATGATCTTCACGATCGAGCCCATGATCAACGCCGGCCGCCGCGAGATCAAGGAAGACCGCAAGGGCAACCGCCCCTACGACGGCTGGACCATCGTCACGAAGGACCGCTCGCTGTCGGCGCAGTGGGAGCACACCGTGCTCGTCACCGAGACCGGCTACGAGGTGCTCACCGTGTCGGCCGGCAGCCCGCAGCCGCCGGCGTTCGCGCCGGCCGGCTACGGCGGCGCCACGGTGCCGGCCGTCGCGGCCACCTGAGTCCATGTCCTCCGCCGCCGAGACGCCCACGCGCGCGCCGGGCAGCGTGGCCGCGTTGCGTGCCCGCTTCCGTGACGGCAAGCAGGCGCTGATCACGCACTTCCGCGAAGGTCGCGCCACCACCACTGCAGCCAACCAGCTGCTGCGCGCGCTGGCCCGGCATGTCGACGCCACGCTGGCGGCACTGTGGGACCACGCCGGCATGCCCCCCGGCGCGGCGCTGGTGGCGGTGGGCGGCTACGGCCGCGGCGAGCTGTTCCCGCACAGCGACGTCGACGTGCTGGTGCTGCTGCAGCGTGGCCAGGAAGCCGATGCGGTGAAGGCCTCGATCGAGGGCTTCATCACGGCCTGCTGGGACATCGGGCTGGAGATCGGCTCGTCGGTGCGCACCGTCGACGAGTGCCTGGAAGAGTCCGCGCGCGACGTCACCGTGCAGACGGCGCTGCTCGAGTCCCGCCTGGTCTGCGGCGCGCGCCGCGTCTTCACCGCCTTCCGCGACGCCAGCCTGCAGGCGATGGACGCGCGCGCCTTCCTGCGTGCGAAGACGCTGGAGATGCAGCAGCGCCACGTCAAGTACGAAGGCACGCCCTACGCGCTGGAGCCCAACTGCAAGGAAAGCCCCGGCGGCCTGCGCGACCTGCAGGTGGTGATCTGGGTCGCACGCGCGGCGGGCCTGGGCCGCACCTGGAGCGAGCTGGCGGCCAAGGGCCTGGTGACGCCCTTCGAGGTGAGCCAGCTCAACAAGCACGAAGGCACGCTGCGGCTGATCCGCGCCCGGCTGCACGTGGTGGCCGGCCGCCGCGAGGACCGCCTGGTCTTCGACCTGCAAACCGCGGTGGCCGACAGCTTCGGCTACAAGCCCACCAAGGGCCAGCGCAGCAGCGAGGTGCTGATGCACCGCTACTACTGGGCGGCCAAGGCGGTGACGCAGCTGAACCAGATCCTGATGATGAACATCGAGGAGCGCATCATGGGTTCGGAAGCGGCGCCCAGCCGCCCGATCACTGCGCGCTTCCTCGAACGTGCCGGCATGCTCGAGGTCGCGAGCGATGACCTGTACCTGCAGAACCCGCACGCCATCCTCGAGACCTTCCTGGTCTTCGCGCAGACGCCGGGCATCCAGGGCCTGAGCTCACGCACGCTGCGCGCGCTGTACAACGCGCGCAACGTGATGGACAGCGGCTTCCGCCGCGACCCCATCAACCGCGCGCTGTTCATGGAGATCCTGCGCCAGCCCAAGGGCCTGACGCATGCGTTCCGGCTGATGAACCAGACCAGCGTGCTGGGCCGCTACCTGTGGGTGTTCCGCCGCATCGTCGGGCGCATGCAGCACGACCTGTTCCACGTCTACACCGTGGACCAGCACATCCTGATGGTGCTGCGCAACGTGCGCCGCTTCTTCATCCCCGAGCACGCGCACGAATACCCGTTCTGCAGCCAGCTGGCCTCGCAGTGGGACCGCCCCGACCTGCTGTACGTGGCCGCGCTGTTCCACGACGTGGCCAAGGGCCGCGGCGGCGACCACAGCGACCTGGGCGCTGTCGAGGTGCGGCGCTTCTGCCGCGACCACGGCCTGTCGAAGGACGACACGCAGCTGGCCGAGTTCCTCGTCAAGCACCACCTGACGATGAGCCGCATGGCGCAGAAGGAAGACCTGTCGGACGCCGACGTCATCGGCAACTTCGCGCGCCTGGTGGGCAGTGAACGCCGCCTGACGGCGCTGTACCTGCTGACGGTGGCCGACATCCGCGGCACCAGCCCCAAGGTGTGGAACGCCTGGAAGGGCAAGCTGCTGGAAGACCTGTACCGGCTGACGCTGCGCGCACTCGGCGGCTCGCGGCCCAACCTCGATGCCGAGATCGAGGCACGCAAGCAGGAAGCGCGGCAGAACCTGGCGCTGCACAGCGCCCTGCCCGGCACCGAAGAGCCGCTGTGGAAGACGCTGGAGATCAGCTACTTCGCTCGCCACGACGCCGCCGACATTGCCTGGCACGCGCGCTCGCTGTGGCGCCACATCGAGAGCGCCACGCCGGTGGTGCGCGCGCGCTCGTCGCCGGTGGGCGACGGGCTGCAGGTGCTGGTGTACGCACCCGACCGCGCCGACCTGTTCGCCCGCATCTGCGGCTACTTCGACAGCGCCGGCTTCAGCATCCTCGACGCCAAGATCCACACCACGCGCAGCGGCTACGCACTCGACACCTTCCAGGTCGTCGCACCCCGCCTGGGCGCCGACGGCCCTGGCGCCTACCGCGACCTGATCTCGCTGGTCGAGAACCAGGCCGCGCAGGCGCTGGCGTCCACCGGCCCGCTGCCCGAGCCCAGCCGCGGCCGCGTCTCGCGCCGCGTGCGCTCGTTCCCGGTGGTGCCGCGCGTGTCGCTGCACCCCGACGAACGCGCGCAGCGCTGGCTGCTCACGGTATCGGCCAGCGACCGCTCGGGCCTGCTGTACGCGGTGGCCCGCGTGCTGGAACGCAACCGCATCAACCTGCAGCTGGCCAAGGTCACGACGCTGGGCGAGCGCGTGGAAGACACCTTCCTCGTCGACGGCCCGGCGCTGCAGCAGCCGAAGGCGCAGCTGCGCATCGAGGGCGAACTGCTCGACGCCGTGGCGGCGGCTCCCTGATGTCGCTGCGCCGCATCAGCGCCGCCGACGCCATCGCCCGGCTGGCCGAATTCAGCGCCGTCATCGACGCGCGCAGCGAAAGCGAGTTCGCCGAAGACCGGCTGCCCGGTGCGTTGAACTGGCCGTCGCTGAACGACGCCGAGCGCGCTGCGGTCGGCACCACCTACAAGCAGGTCTCGCCCTTCCTGGCGCGCAAGCAGGGCGCGGTGCTGGTGGCGCGCAACATCGCCCGCCACGTCGAACGCGAGGTGCAGCCGCTGGAACGCGACTGGAGGCCGCTGGTGTACTGCTGGCGCGGCGGGCAGCGCTCGGGCGCGCTGGCCAGCGTGCTCGACCAGATCGGCTTCGCGGTGCACGTGCTCGACGGCGGCTACCAGGCCTTCCGCCGCGCGGTGGTGGCCGAGCTGGAAACGCTGCCGGCTGCGCTGCAGCTGCAGGCCGTGTGCGGCCGCACCGGCTCGGGCAAGAGCCGGCTGCTGCAGGCGCTGGCCGCGGCCGGCGCGCAGGTGCTCGACCTGGAAGCGCTGGCCTGTCACCGCGGCTCGGTGCTGGGCCCGCTGCCGGGCGTGCCGCAGCCGTCCCAGAAGGGCTTCGAGACCCAGGTCTGGCGCGCGCTGCGCGGCTTCGACCCGGCTCGGCCGGTGTTCGTCGAAGGCGAGAGCCGCACCATCGGCCGCCTGCGCGTGCCCGAACGCCTGCTCGAGCGTCTGCGCGCCGCGCCGGTGCTGCACATCGAGATGCCGGTGGCAGCCCGCGTGGCGCTGCTGCTGGAGGACTACGCGCACTTCGTGCACGACGCCGACACCTTCTGCCAGCGCCTGGCCGCGCTGCGCGAGCTGCGCGGCGCGGCCACCGTCGAACGCTGGCAGGTGCAGGCGCGCGCCGGCGACTTCGGCACCGTCGTGCACGAGCTGCTGGACCAGCACTACGACCCGACTTACCTGCGCTCGATGCAGCGCAACTTCGCCGGCTTCGCGGCCGCCCGCGTGCTGCCGCTTCCCGACGGCGCACCCGCCACGTTGGCCGCTGCCGCGGCGCAGTTGGCCGCGGCCTGAGCCGGTCGGCTTGTCGAACATCAAGGCCGGCCGCGCCCTTCCCGCCTAGACTGGACCGCTTCGATGCCGAACTCCCCCGCCCTGGAAGAGTCGCGCCGCTTTGCCGTGCGCGCGATCCCGCTGCTGCACCCGCTGTCGTGGCTGGCGCGGGGCGCACGCGACCTGGCCCGCGCGCCGCTGCCGGGGCTGCTGCACGGACTGGCCACGGCGCTGTTCGGCGCGCTGCTGGTCTGGGCTGCGCGCGACCGCTTCTGGCTGCTGGCCGGCGCCTTCAGCGGCTTCCTGATCGTGGCGCCGCTGGTGGCCACGGGCCTGTACAACGTCAGCCGCGCGCTGGAACGCGGCCGCCCCGCGGGCCTGGGAGCTGCGCTGGCGGCCTGGCGCCCCGACGACCGCCGCCTCATCGCCTTCGGTCTGCTGCTGGGCTTGGCCGGCACCGGCTGGGTGCTGACCTCGGCGGCGCTGATCACCGGCTTCTCGCCCGAACCCATCCGCAAGCCCGAAGACTTCGTGCGCGTGGTCATGCTGGCCGACACCGGCCTGCTGTTCGAGGCCTGGCTGGTGCTGGGCGGCGTGCTGGCAGCGCCGGTGTTTGCCAGCAGCGTGGTGGCCATTCCGCTGCTGCTGGACCGCAAGGTCGGCGTGCTCGCCGCCGTGCTGACGAGCTGGCGCGTGGTGATGGCGCACCCGGCGCCGATGGCCTTCTGGGCCGCGCTGCTGATGGGCCTGACGGCGCTGGCGATGGCGCCGCTGCTGCTGGGGCTGGTGGTCGTCGTGCCGTGGCTGGCGCACGCCAGCTGGCACGCCTACCGCGATCTCGTCGACGTGAGCGAGCTGCCGTCGCAGCCCACGCGCGCCTGGCGCTGAACGCAGCGCAGGACACGCCGCCATGGACTTCACGGAAGAGCAGATCGCGCAGTTCGGGCTGACCTTCGGGGTCGCCGCGTTCATGCTCTACATGGTCTTCATCATCTTCCAGCTGGCGCGCGAGTCGAAGGCCGGCCGCTTCGGCACCTTCGTGCTGTTCCTGGCGCTGGGCTTCGGTCTGGTGGGCTTCGCGGCCAAGGGCGTCATCAAGTTCTTCATCGGCGGCGCCGAGTGAACACCGCCGGGGCCTGACACGCGCATGAACGCCCTGCAGGCCACGCCCCGCCACAGCGCCTTCGACGACGTGCAGGCGCTGGTGACGGGCACCCTGTTCGTCGCGATGGCGCTGGTGCTGTTCCGCCATGCCGGGCTGCTGACCGGCGGCACCGCGGGCATCGCCTTCGTGCTGCACTACGCCACGGGACTGCCTTTCGGCGCCGGGTTCTTCATCGTCAACCTGCCGTTCTACGTGCTGGCCTGGCGACGCATGGGCCGCCGCTTCACGCTCAAGACCTTTGCCGCGGTGGCGCTGCTGTCGGCGCTGGCCGAACTGCTGCCGCACTGGTTGGTGCTGCAAACGGTGCAGCCGCTGTTCGCGGCACTGGGCGGCGGGCTGCTGATGGGCGCGGGCCTGCTGATCCTGTTCCGCCACCACGCCAGCCTGGGCGGGCTGAACGTGCTGGCGCTGTGGCTGCAGGAGCGCCGCGGCTGGCGCGCCGGCCATGTGCAGATGGCGGTGGACCTCGCCATCCTGCTGGCAGCTGCGCCCTGGGTGGGACCGCTGCAGCTGCTGCTGTCTGTGCTGGGTGCGCTGGCGCTGAACCTCGCGCTGGCCGTGAACCACAAGCCGGGCCGCTACGCCGCGGTTTGACGCGCCGCCCGGCCGGACCGCCTTGACCCGCGCCACGCGGGCGTGACAGCATCCGCCCCGGCGCACCCGGGGCGCCTCCGGATCCGCGGACAGGGTCGAACCCACCTGGCACGTGCGCGGCAGCGCCCGTCTTTGCCCGTGTCACCTTTGTGCGGCTTGAACGCGCGGATCGCAGGCCACTGCACGGAGGATCCATGACCCGAGCCCTGCCACCCCACCCCCACCCCGACCACCTGCGCCGCCAGGCGCGCGACCTGTTGCGCGCGCTGCGCGACGGCGACCCCGCAGGCCGGCGCGCGTGCCGCACCGTGCCGCCTGCCAGCGCCGCCTCGGCTCGCCGGTGCGCAGCTGGTGATCGCACGCGAGCACGGCTTCGCCAGCTGGCGGCAGCTGATGGACCACGTCGAGCAGCGCCGCGCCGCGGCGCTGTCGGACACTGCATACGCCGAACGCCTCCTCACGCTGGCGCTGGGCCGCGGCCTCGACACGCCACGCCCGCAGGTCGCGCTGGCACTGGTGCAGCAGCGTGTACCGCGGGGCCTGGCTGCGGCCCTGGCGCTGGGCCAGCTGGCCGCGGTGCAGCAGGCGCTGGACGGCGCTGACCCCAACGCCCCGCTGCCGCCCTTCGATGCGCCACCGCTGGTGGTCGCGGCGTTTTCGTCGCTGGCCCGCAGCGATAGCCACCAGCCGGGCCTGGTCGAGACCGTGGCGTGGCTGCTGGCACAAGGCGCCGACGCGAACGCAGCGCTCATCGACCCCGCGGCACCGGACGACTCGCTGCACGTGCTGTACGGCGCCACGGCACGCGCGCAGTGCCTGGACACCGTGCAACTGCTGCTGCGCGCCGGCGCCGAGCCCAACGACGGCGAATCGCTGTACCACGCCACCGAACTGGCCGACCGCCGCATCGTCGCGGCACTGGTGCAGGCCGGCGCACGCTGAACCGGCACCAATGCGCTGCTGCGCCAGCTCGACTTTGATGACCTCGACGGTCTGCGCCAGGCGCTCGCCCTCGGCGCCGACCCCAACGAGCCCGGCCCCGACGGCCTGTGCGCGCTGCACCATGCCGTGGTGCGCGGTCGCGACCTGCGCCTGTTGCCCGACCAGGCCCAGCGCGGCCGGTACGCGTCGGTGCAGCTGATGCTGGCCCTGGGCTGGCCGGTGGGCACCGCCGGCGACTGGGGCGGCAGCGCACTGAACCAGGCCGCCTTCCGCGGAGACGCCGCCCTGGTGCGGCTGCTGCTGCAGCACGGTGCACGCTGGCACGAGCCCAACGGCTTCGGCGGCGACGCTCTGGGCGCCTGTCTGCACGCCGCCTGCCACCGGCCCGAGGCCGCAGGCGACTACGCAGCCGTGCTGCAGCTGCTGCTGGACGACGGCGCACCAGCACCGGCCGACGACGACACGCTGCCCGACTCCCTGCGCACCGTGCTCGAAGAACGTCGCCAGACGTGAAAACGCCGGCCTGGGGCCGGCGTCGGACTGGGCTGCAAGGCCTCACGGCCTTGTGGGTGCACTCAGCCCATGTCAGCCCATGTGCAGGCCGCCGTTGCAGCTGAAGTCAGCGCCGGTCGTGAAGCCCGAATCAGGGCCCGCCAACCAGGCGACGATGGCACCGATCTCCTCCGGCGTGCCCAGCCGCTTCACCGGGATGGTGGCGACGATCTTCTCCAGCACCTCGGGCTTGATCGCACGGACCATGTCGGTGCCGATGTAGCCCGGGCTCACGGTGTTCACCGTCACGCCCTTGGCCGCCAGCTCCTGCGCCAGCGCCATCGTGAAGCCGTGCATGCCGGCCTTGGCGGCCGAGTAGTTGGTCTGGCCGGCCTGGCCCTTCTCGCCGTTGACCGAGCTGATCTGGATGATGCGGCCCCAGCCCTTTTCCACCATGCCCGGCACGACCTGCTTGGTCACGTTGAACATGCTGTTGAGGTTGGTGTCGATGACGGCCTTCCAGTCCTCGGGCGTCATCTTCAGAAACATGCGGTCGCGCGTGATGCCGGCGTTGTTCACCAGCACGTCGATCGGGCCGTGCTCGGCCACCGCCTTCGTGAACGCGGCGACGGTCGAGTCCCAGTCGGCAACATTGCCCACCGACGCGTGGAACGTGTAGCCCAGCGCCTTCTGCTCGTCGAGCCACTTCGTGAAGTCGCGGCTGGGGCCGCAGCCGGCAATGACGGTGAAGCCGTCCTTCGCCAGGCGCTGGCAGATGGCGGTGCCGATGCCACCCATGCCACCGGTCACGTAGGCCACTTTGTTTGCCATGTTCGTCTCCTTGTTGATGCGTTGATTCTCAGCGTTCGACCGTCAGTGCAACACCCATGCCACCACCAATGCACAGCGAGGCGATGCCGCGCTTCGCGTCGCGCTTGATCATCTCGTGCAGCAGCGTGACCAGGATGCGCGCGCCGGAAGCACCGATGGGGTGGCCGATGGCGATGGCGCCACCGTTGACGTTGACCTTGCTCGTGTCCCAGCCCATTTCCTGGTGCACGGCGCAGGCCTGGGCCGCGAAGGCCTCGTTGATCTCCAGCAGGTCCAGGTCGCCCGGCTTCCAGCCGGCGCGCGCCAGCGCCTTCTGCGCCGCGGGCACCGGGCCCATGCCCATGATGGTGGGGTCGAGGCCGGCCGACGCGTAGCTGGCGATGCGCGCCAGCGGCGTCAGCCCCAGCGCGGCGGCCTTGGCCGCCGTCATCAGCACCACGCCGGCAGCGCCATCGTTCAGGCCCGAGGCGTTGCCCGCGGTCACCGATCCGGCCTTGTCGAAGGCCGGGCGCAGGCCAGCCAGCGCTTCGGCGCTGGTCTTCTTGTTGATGAACTCGTCGGCGGCGAACACCACCGGGTCGCCCTTCTTCTGCGGGATCGTCACCGGCACGATCTCGTCGTTGAAGCGGCCGGCTTCCTGGGCCGCGGCGGCCTTCTGCTGGCTCGCCAGCGCCAGCGCGTCCTGCGCCTCGCGCGAGATGCCGTACTTCTTGGCCACGTTCTCGGCCGTGATGCCCATGTGGTACTGGTTGTAGACGTCCCACAGGCCGTCGACGATCATCGAGTCGACCATCTTCCAGTCGCCCATGCGCTGGCCGTCGCGGCTGCCGTTCAGCACGTGCGGCGCCAGGCTCATGTTCTCCTGGCCGCCGGCGATGATGATCTCGCTGTCGCCGTCGCGGATAGCCTGCGCACCCAGCATCACGGCCTTCAGGCCCGAGCCGCAGACCTTGTTGATCGTCATGCCGGGCACGCCGTTGGGCAGGCCGGCCTTGATGATGGCCTGGCGCGCCGGGTTCTGGCCGACGCCGGCGGTCAGCACCTGGCCGAGGATGACCTCGCCGATCTGGCCGCCTTCGAGCTTCGCCCGCTGCAGCAGCGCCTGGATCACGGTGGCGCCGAGTTCGGCTGCGGGCGTCTTCGCCAGCGTGCCTCCGAACTTGCCGACGGCGGTGCGCGCGGCGGCGACGATGACGATGTCCTGGGTGCTCATGGATGTCTCCTCAAGTTGCAAGCGGTGGTCAGGCCTTGGCCTTCACGTAGCGGCCGGGCGCGGGCTCGATGGCCTTGAACTGCCGGCTGCCGGGGGTCTTGGGGGCGGCGACGAGCTTGCCGCCGTGGGGCTGGAGCCAGTCGGCCCACACGGGCCACCAGCTGCCGGGGTGCTCGGTCGCGCCGTCGAGCCAGGCCTCGGCCGTGGCGGGCAGCTTGTCGCCGGCGCGATCGTTGACCCAGTGGCTGCGCTTGCCCTTGGCTGGCGGGTTGATGACGCCGGCGATGTGGCCGCTGGCGCCCAGCACGAAGCGGCGCTTGCCCTTGAACAGCGGCACCGAACGGTAGGCCGCCGTCCACGGCACGATGTGGTCTTCGCGCGAGCCGTAGATGAACACGGGCGCCGCGATCTTGCCCAGGTCCACCGGCTCGCCGCAGACGGTCAGCTTGCCCGGCTGCTTCAGCTCGTTCTGCAGGTACGTGTGGCGCAGGTACCAGCAGTACATGGGCCCGGGCAGGTTGGTGCTGTCGCCGTTCCAGTACAGCAGGTCGAACGGCGGCGGCGTCTCGCCCTTCAGGTAGTTGCCCACGACGTAGTTCCAGACCAAGTCGTTGGGCCGCAGGAAGCTGAAGGTGGTGGCCAGTTCCTGGCCCTTCAGCAGCCCGGGGCCGCCCGGCGCCTGCGGGCCGAGTGTCATCTCGCGCAGGCGCACCGAGGCTTCGTCGATGAAGATGTCGAGGATGCCGGTGTCCTGGAAGTCGAGCAGCGTGGTCAGCAGCGTCACGCTCTGCGCCGGCTGCTCACCGCGCGCGGCCAGCACGGCCAGCGCGGTGCTCAGGATGGTGCCGCCGACGCAGAAGCCCAGCGTGTTGATCTTCTCGCTGCCGCCGATGGCCTGCACCGTGCGGATGGCCTGGATGGCGCCGTCCTCGATGTAGTCGTCCCAGGTCGTGGCCTTCAGGGATTCGTCGGGGTTGCGCCAGCTGACGACGAAGGTGCGGTGCCCCTGCTCGACCGTGTAGCGGATGACCGAGTTCTCGGGCTGCAGGTCGAGGATGTAGTACTTGTTGATGCACGGCGGCACGAACAGCATCGGCCGCTCGTGCACCTTCGCCGTCAGCGGCTTGTATTCGATCAGCTGGAACAGCGCGTTCTCGAACACCACCGTGCCTTCGGTGGTGGCCACGTTGCGGCCGACCTCGAACACGCTCTCGTCGGTCTGCGAGACGTGGCCCTTCTGCAGGTCTTCCACCAGATGCTGCAGGCCGGCGGCGATGCTCTCGCCCTTGGTCTCGACCGCCTTCTTCAGCGCGTCGGGGTTGAACGCCAGGAAGTTGCTGGGGCTGGACGCATCGATGAACTGCTGCACCGCAAAGCGCACGCGCGCCTTGGTCTTCTCGTCGCCCTGCACGGCGTCGGCCATCTGCATCAGCGTGCGCGCATTCAGCAGGTACATCTGTGCGGTGTACGCGGCGGCGGGGTTGGTCAGCCACTCGGCGCTGGCGAAGCGGCGGTCACCGATGGCCGGCGCCGGGGCCGCGGCGCTTCCCAGCCGGCTGAGCGACTGGTTCCAGAGCTCGGCGACGCTCTTCAGATAGTCGCCCTGCAGCGCCGCGAGCTGTTCCATCGGCACCGGCAGGCCCGGCAAGGCCTTCCACATGTCCCCGAACGGCACTGCGGTTGCCGGAGCGGCAGGCGCGCTGCCGGCAGGGGAAGGGTTAGTCTTGGCTTTCAAGGGTGTCTCCTCGCATCGCGGGCCGCCAGGGCTGCTTCGGCCCGCACGTCTTGCCGCTTGTGAACAGCTTCACGTTGTAGGCGTTTGAGCTTACCACGTCTTGACATGCATTTGCATATTACGAAATCAAACACCACAGACTGAGATGTACCTGGTTGCCATTGCGTGGATGTATGTGGTGCTGATGATGACCGTTGCCGAGGCGATGTCGCCCCAAGGCACCGTCATTGGAGCGGTCATCACGTTTCTGTTGTATGGGGTGCTACCCCTGGCCCTGCTGCTCTACATCCTGGGCACGCCAGGGCGGCGGCGGGCACGGCTGCTGGCCGAGGCGGCCGAGGCTGAGGGCCTGGCTGCTTCAGGCGCTGCGGCGCCAGATGGCGGCGGCGAGCCGGCCCGTGCGGCCGTCGCGGCGGAACGAGAAAAACCGTGAGGCGTCGTCCACCGTGCACCAGGCGCCACCGCTGACGCGCTGAACGCCCGCGGCCTGCAGACGGTCGCGCGCCAGTTGCGGCAGGTCGGCCAGCCAGCGCGGGCTGCCGTCGGCGCGTGCGCGTGGCACGAATCGCTGCGTGTCGGGGGCGGCCGGGTCGTTGCCGAACGCCTGCAGCACGTCGGCGCCGACCTCGAAATTGCGCGGCCCGATGCAGGGCCCCAGCCAGGCCAGCAGCCGCTCGGGGCCGCAGCCGGCAGCGCTGCACAGCGCAGCCACCGTGTTCTCCAGCACGCCGCCGGCAAGGCCGCGCCAGCCGGCGTGGGCGGCCCCCACGGCACGGCCGTCGTCGCTGCACAGCAGCACCGGCAGGCAGTCGGCCACCAGCACCGTGCAGGCGATGCCGGGCACGGTGCTGACGCTGGCGTCGGCGCGCGGCAGCGTGGTGTCGGCCCGGTCGAGCAGCGCGACGTCGCTGCCGTGCACCTGGTCGAGGTAGACCGGCATGGCGCCCAGCGCCGCGGCGAAACGGCGCTGGTTCTCCAGCACGGCCTCGGGCGCGTCGACGGCATCGCCGCGCAGCCCGGGCGGGCGCAGGTTCAGGCTGTCGAAGGGCGCGGCGCTGACACCGCCGCGCCGCGTGCTCATCGCCGCGCCGACGTTCGCCGGCGCGGGCCACTCGGGCAGCAGCAGGTCACTCAACAGCCGATCAGGCGGCATCCGGGCACTTCTCGGGCCGCGTGTTCTCGAAAGCCGGCAGCTCCATGCAGGCCTCGAACACGCGCATCACGTGCGGCACGTGGTCGAGCCGGCATTCGAAACGCTGCGCGTTGAAGATCTGCGGCACCAGCACGCAGTCGGCCAGCGTCGGCGTGTCGCCGTGGCAGTAGCGCGCGGGCGCGGCGGCAAGTTGCCGCTCGACCGTCTCCAGCCCGGTCTCGACCCAGTGCCGGTACCAGCGGTTCTTGTCGTCTTCCGCGACCTTCATGTCGCGCACCAGGTAGCGCAGCACACGCAGGTTGTTGATGGGGTGGATCTCGCAGGCGATGTCCAGCGCCAGCGTGCGCACACGCGCGCGCTCGATCGGCGTCTTCGGCAGCAGCGGCGGCTCGGGGTGGGTCTCGTCGAGGTACTCGATGATCGCCAGCGACTGCGTGATGGTGTGATCGCCGTCGCGCAGCAGCGGCACCAGGCGTGCGGCCGAGACCGCTGCGTAAGACTCGTTGAACTGCTCGTTCTTCTGCAGGTGCACCGACCTGTAGTCGTAGTCCAGGCCCTTCAATGCCAGCGCGATGCGCACGCGGTACGACGCCGACGATCGGAAGTAGTTGTAGAGCTCCATGCTGCAGTCCTGAAGGCGGGCAGATGCCTGGCGGGGATGATGCCACGCAGCCCGCGCCGCGCCGGAGCCGCCGCTACACTGCCGCGCATGTTCGAGCCGCGCCGCATCAAGCACTGCCGGGTCTGCGGCAGCACCGTCCGCTACCGCACGCCGCCCGACGACAACCGCGAACGCGCCATCTGCGACGCCTGCGGCGAAATCCACTACGAGAACCCCATCAACGTCGTCGGCACGGTGCCGGTCTGGGGCGATCAGGTGCTGCTGTGCCGCCGCAACATCGAGCCGCGCCGCGGCCTGTGGACGCTGCCGGCGGGCTTCCTCGAACTGGGCGAGAGCACGGCCGAAGGCGCGCTGCGCGAAACCGACGAGGAAGCCGGCGCGCACGTGGAGCTGCAGGGCCTGTTCACGGTGCTCAACGTCGTGCGCGCCGGGCAGTTGCATCTCTTCTACCGCGCACGCATGCTCGACACGCACCTGAACCCCGGCCCCGAGACCATCGAGGCGCAGCTGTTCCGGGAAGAAGAGATCCCTTGGGACGAGATCGCCTTCCGTACCGTGCGCGACACGCTGCGGCACTTCTTCGCCGACCGGCGCCTGGGCACCTTCGGCGTGCACACGGCCGATATCAGCTGACTAGCGCGGGCCCGTTGCGGGCGCGTCGCCGGCGGCAGGCGGGGGTCGCACGGCAGGGCCGGTCGCGGCATCGAATCCCAGTGACCACAACGCCGCCAGCTCGCCCGCATCGGCGATGCCCTGCGCGTGGGCCTGCAACCGCATGCCGTGCAGCAGGTCGACCAGGCCGGTGGCGAAGGCGCGTACATCGGGCTCGCTCAACGCCTCGCGCACGAAGCGCGATTCGATCTTCACGTGGTCCAGCCCGATGCCGGCCAGCCGCGACAGGCCGCGCATGGAGGCGCCGGCGTGTTCCACGCCCAGCCGCACGCCGTGGCGCCGCCAGGCCGCAGCGGCCTCGCGCAGGCGCGGCAGCGCGCGGTCGAGCGCGACGCCGTCGGCGATCTCGATGCACAGCTGCGCACTGGCCTCAGGTGTGGCTTCCAGCCGCCGCTGCACTGCGCCGACGAAGCCCGCCGTGACCAGCGACGCCGCGCTGAAATGCACGCTGCGCCGCTGCGCGTCGCGTGTGATGGCCAGCAGCGCCAGGTCCAACGCCACCAGGTCCACACGGGGCATCAACCGGCCCCGCGCGGCCATTGGCAACCAGCGTCTGGCCTCGACGAAGGGTCCGCCGATGTCGAGCTGCACACGCAGCGGGCATTCCAGGTGCAGCAGGCGCCCGTCGCGCGCAAGCACCGGGAACTCGGCCAGGCTGGCGCGGCCTTCGTGCAGCGCCTCGTCGATGCGCACGCGCCAGGCGCGCTCTCCCATCGGCTGCGCCGCGATGTCGCCGCTGCCGGCATGGTGGATCTCGATGCAGAACGGGCCCGCGCTCTCGGCCTGGGCCAGCGCGGTGTCGGCGGCTGCGAGCGCGCGGCTGACGGTCTCTCCGCGCAGGCCGTCCACGCCCCCCACCACCAGTTCGGCCGCCCCGTTCATCGCAGCCGGCGTGGCCCGCAGCGCGCGCAGCAGCGTGTCGGCGGTTTCGTCGGCCACGCCGCCGGCAGGCAGGCAAAGGGCGAAGTCGCTGCGATTCAGCCGGCCGGCAAAGGCGCCCGGCACCCGCAGCGGGTAGGCCGCCAACAGGTCGGCCACCACCGACAGCATCCGGCTCGTGGCGTCGTCGCCGACACGCAACGCCAACCCGTCGAGCTGCAGCACGCGCAGCAGCAGCAGGCCACGCCCGCCGGCACTGGACTCGCCCAGCGCGCTCGCCAGCCGAGCGATGAAGTAGCGCCGGTTCGGCAGCCCGGTCTCGGCGTCGGTGTGCGCCGTGTGGCGCAGCAGTTCCACGGCCTCCGCCTGCGCGTCGAAGTTGATGCGTCCGCGCTGCGAGGGCAGCACAGGTCCGCGGGCGGCCGTGGGCTGGCCTGGCAGCGCCGGGTGGCGTGGCGCCGGCGCGACATCACCCGCCACGAAGCGGCGCAGGCCGCGCAGCCACAGGCTCATGCGCTGCGACAGCGGCTCGGAAGGAGGGTCGACGAAGGCCACGGGCGGATCGGCAAGAGACGAAAGGGGATCCTGTGCAGGGATGCCTGAACCTTCGGCCGATAGGCACCCAACTTGAGCAGGCGGGCGTCGGGACCGTGCATTGACACCGCAAAAACGTTGAGAATGCTTCTCATTTGCGAGCATCGGCACCGATTTGCACCGTCAAGCAGCCAACGCGCAGCACTTTTGTCAGCCGGGAGCGCAGATCATGCGTTAGCGTTGCGAGCGATGTGCAGCGCGCGGTGCGCTCGAACACAGCCTCCAACCCCTTTCGGAGATCCAACCACATGACCTCTCGTCGCCAATTCATCCAGATCGTTCCCGTTGCCGGCGCCGCGCTGCTGGCCAGCCACGCCGCCCAGGCGCAGCTGGTGAACGAGAAGGACCCGCAAGCCGTCGCCCTGGGCTATGTGGCCGACGCCACCAAGGCCGACAAGGCGAAGTTCAAGAACTACGCCCCCGGCCAGCTGTGCAACAACTGCGCGCTGTACCAGGGCAAGGCGACCGATGCCGAAGCCGGCTGCCCGCTGTTCGCCGGCAAGAAGGTCGCCGGCAAGGGCTGGTGCTCGGCCTACGCCAAGAAGGCGTAAACGGGGCCCCCCACGCTCCCTAGCGGTCGCTGCCCCCCGAGGGGGCTCAAGCAGCGGACCGGCGAAGCCGGATCCGCGCTTGCGGCTAGATTGAACAAAGGCCCTCGCGGGCCTTTGTTCATTTTGGTTTGCGTACCGGTGGCAGGTCCGTGCAGCTGCCGTGCGCGGCTTCGGCGGCCAGGCCGATGCTTTCGCCCAGCGTGGGGTGCGGGTGGATGGTCTTGCCGATGTCGACCTCGTCGGCCCCCATCTCGATGGCGAGCGCGATCTCGCCGATCATGTCGCCGGCATGGGTGCCGACGATGCCGCCGCCGACGATGCGGTGCGTCTCTTCGTCGAACAGCAGCTTGGTGAACCCCTCGTCGCGGCCGTTGGCAATCGCCCGGCCGCTGGCCGTCCACGGGAAGAGGCCCTTGTGCACCTTCAGGCCCTTGGCCTTGGCCTCGTCTTCGGTCACGCCCACCCAGGCCACTTCGGGGTCGGTGTAGGCCACGCTGGGGATGACACGGGCGTCGAACATCGCCTTGCTGTCGCCGGATGCCACCTCGGCCGCCACATGCCCTTCGTGCACCGCCTTGTGCGCCAGCATCGGCTGGCCGACGATATCGCCGATGGCGAAGATGTGCGGCACGTTGGTCCGCATCTGCACGTCCACCGGGATGAATCCACGCTCGCCGACGATGACGCCGGCCTTCTCGGCCGCGATCTTCTTGCCGTTGGGCGTGCGGCCCACCGCCTGCAGCACGAGGTCGTAGAGGCCTTCGCTCCTGGTGCCGTCCAGGCCCTCGAACTGCACGCGGATGCCGTCGGCCGTGGCCTCGGCGCCAACCGTCTTCGTCTTCAGCATCAGCCGGTCGAAGCGCTTGGCGTTCATCTTCTGCCAGACCTTCACCAGGTCGCGGTCGGCGCCCTGCATCAGGCCGTCGAGCATCTCCACCACGTCCAGCCGCGCGCCCAGCGTCGAATACACCGTGCCCATCTCCAGGCCGATGATGCCCCCGCCGATGACCAGCATCCGCTCAGGTTTCTGGCGCAGTTCCAGCGCACCGGTGCTGGTGACGATGCGCGGGTCGTCCTTCGGAAGGAACGGCAGCTTCACGGCTTCGGAGCCGGCGGCGATGATGGCCTGCTTGAAGCGGATGGTCTGCGTCTTGCCGTCGGCCATGACCACCTGCAGGTGGAACGGGTCGGCGAACGCGCCGCTGCCCTGCACCACCGTGACCTTGCGCATCTTGGCCATCGCGGCCAAGCCGCCGGTGAGCTTGCCGACCACCTTGTTCTTGTGGGCGAGCAGCTTGCCGAGGTCGACCTCGGGCTTGCCGAAGGTGACGCCCAGGTCGGCAAAGTGCGCCGCTTCGTCCATCACCGCGGCCACGTGCAGCAGCGCCTTGCTCGGGATGCAGCCCACGTTCAGGCACACGCCGCCCAGCGTGGGGAAGCGCTCCACCAGCACCGTCTTCAGGCCCAGGTCGGCGGCGCGGAACGCGGCCGAGTAACCGCCAGGCCCGGCGCCCAGCACCAGCATGTCGCACTCGAGGTCGGCGCCGCCGGCATGGCTGGCGGCCACCGGCGCGGGCGCCGCCGCGGCCGGCGCCGCAGCGGGTACCGGCGCGGGGGCAGCCGGTGCGGCTGGTGCCGGAGCCTGCGCCGCGGCCGCACCCGTCTCCAGCGACAGCAGCACGCTGCCCTGGTTCACGGTGTCGCCGATCTTGACCTTGAGTTCGTGCACGACGCCGGCAGCCGACGACGGGATCTCCATCGAGGCCTTGTCGCTTTCCACCGTGACGAGGCTCTGGTCGGCCTTCACGGTGTCGCCGGGCTTGACCAGCAGTTCGATGACGGCCACGTCCTTGAAATCGCCGATGTCCGGCACCTGGATGTCGATGAGGGCCATGTCAGACCTTTAGCTTGTGGTGGTGGGGCCGCACGCAGGCGGCCCGGGCCGGGCAGCGGCCGGCCGCACGGCCGGCCGGTTGCTCACAGCACGATGCGCCGGAAGTCCGACAGCAGGCTGCCGAAGTAGACGTTGAAGCGCGCGGCGGCGGCACCGTCGATGACGCGGTGGTCCCAGCTCAGCGACAGCGGCAGGATCAGCCGCGGCACGAACTGCTTGCCGTCCCAGCGTGGCTCGGTGCTGCTCTTGCACACGCCCATGATCGCCACCTCCGGGGCGTTGATGATGGGCGTGAAGTAGCGCCCGCCAATGCCGCCCAGGCTGCTGATGCTGAAGCAGCCGCCGGACATGTCGGCCGGCGCCAGCTTGCCGTCGCGCGCCTTCTTGGCCAGTTCGCCCATCTCGGTGCTGATCTGGAACACGCCCTTCTTGTCGGCGTCCTTGATCACCGGCACCACCAGGCCGTTGGGCGTGTCGGCCGCGAAGCCGATGTGGAAGTAGTTCTTCAGCACCAGCGTGTCGCCGTCCAGGCTGCTGTTGAACTCGGGGAACTTCTTCAGCGCCGCCACGGCCGCCTTGATCATGAAGGCGAGCATCGTCACCTTCACGCCCGACTTCTCGTTTTCCTTGTTCAGCTGCACGCGGAAGGCTTCGAGCTCGGTGATGTCGCAATCGTCGTGATTCGTGACGTGCGGGATCAGCACCCAGTTGCGGTGCAGGTTGGCGCCACTGATCTTCTTGATGCGGCTGAGATCCTTGCGCTCGACGGGGCCGAACTTGGTGAAGTCCACCTGCGGCCAGGCCAGCAGGCCCGGGATGCCGCCGCCAGCTGCCGCCGCGGGGGCCGGCGCCTTCGCCTTCTGCGCCGCGGTGCTGACGCTGCCGGCCATCACGCCCTTGACGAAGCCCTGCACGTCGTCCTGCGTGATGCGGCCCTTCGGGCCCGTGCCCTGCACTTCGGCCAGCGGCACTCCGAGTTCACGGGCGAAGCGGCGGATCGACGGCGACGCATGCGGCAGCTTGCCCGTGGGCGTGCCCGGCGCATGCTGCGCCGGCGCTGCGACCGCGGGCGCTGCTGCGGGCGCCGCGGCAACAGCCGGGGCGGCCGATGCAACCGGTGCAGCGGCGGGGGCCGGAGCCGCCGCGGGCGCGGCCGCCGCGGCAACCGGGGCAGCGCCTGCCGCACCCTGCAGCACGGCGATCAGCGAGCCCTTGGCCACCTTGTCGCCGACCTTCACCTTCAGCTCGGTCACGGTGCCGGCGTGCGACGACGGGATCTCCATCGACGCCTTGTCGCTTTCCACCGTGATCAGGCTCTGCTCGACCTTCACGCTGTCGCCAGGCTTCACGAAGACCTCGATGACCGCGACCTCGTCGAAGTCGCCGATGTCGGGCACGAGCACGTTCACCGGGCCAGTGGCAGCGGCCGGAGCTGCCGTTGCGGCATGCGCGGCGGCAACGGGTGCCGGGGCAGCAGGCGCAGCAGCCGGCGCCGCCACGGGCGCCGGCGCCGCAGCGGCCGCGCCGCCGGCCGCTTCCACCACCAGCACCAGCGTGCCCTGGTTGACCTTGTCGCCGAGCGCCACCTTCAGCTCGCGCACCACGCCGGCATGCGACGACGGAATCTCCATCGAGGCCTTGTCCGACTCCACCGTCAGCAGACTCTGGTCCACCGCGATCGTGTCACCCGCCTTCACCAGCAGCTCGATGACTTCCACGTCCTTGAAGTCGCCGATGTCCGGCACCTTCACTTCGACCAACGCCATGTTGTGTGTCTCCGGTCGTCGTTGTTATGCGTACAGCGGGTTGATCTTGCCCGCGTCGATGCCGTACTTCGCGATGGCCTCGGCCACCTTGGCCGCCGGCACCGTGCCTTCGTCGGCCAGCGCCTTCAGTGCCGCCACCACGATGTAGTGGCGGTTGACCTCGAAGTGCTCGCGCAGCTTGCTGCGGAAGTCGCTGCGACCGAAGCCGTCGGTGCCCAGCACCTTGTAGACCCGGCCCTTCGGGATGAAGGCGCGGATCTGCTCGGCGTAGTTCTTCATGTAGTCGGTGGAAGCGATCACCGGTCCGGCGTGCGCTGCCAGCTGCTGCGTCACGAACGGCACCTGCGGCTCGGCCGTGGGATGCAGCAGGTTGTGGCGCTCGCAGGCCTGGCCGTCGCGCGCCAGCTCGTTGAAGCTCGGGCAGCTCCAGACGTTGGCCGACACGCCCCAGTCGGCGTCAAGCAGGTCGCGCGCGGCCTGGCTTTCGCGCAGGATGGTGCCGCTGCCCAGCAGGTTCACGCGCGGCGTCTTCTTTGCGCCCTCTTCGAGCAGGTACATGCCCTTGATGATCTGCTCCTCGGTGCCGGGCTTCAGCCCCGGCATCGGGTAGTTCTCGTTCAGCAGCGTCAGGTAGAAGTAGACGTTCTCCTGCTTCTCCACCATGCGCTTGAGGCCGTGGTGGATGATGACGCCGACCTCGTGCGCGAAGGTCGGGTCGTAGCTGATGCAGTTCGGGATGGTGCCGGCCAGGATGTGGCTGTGGCCGTCCTCGTGCTGCAGGCCTTCGCCGTTCAGCGTGGTGCGGCCGCTGGTGCCGCCGAGCAGGAAGCCGCGCGCCTGCATGTCGCCGGCCGCCCAGGCCATGTCGCCGATGCGCTGGAAGCCGAACATCGAGTAGTAGATGTAGAACGGCACCATGATGCGGTTGTTCGTCGAGTACGACGTCGCCGCGGCGATCCAGCTCGCCATGCCGCCGGCTTCGTTGATGCCTTCCTGCAGGATCTGGCCGGCCTTGTCCTCGCGGTAGTACATGACCTGGTCCTTGTCGACCGGCGTGTACAGCTGCCCCTTGGGGTTGTAGATGCCGATCTGGCGGAACAGGCCTTCCATGCCGAAGGTGCGCGCCTCGTCCACCAGGATGGGCACCACACGCGGGCCCAGCGCCTGGTCGCGCAGCAGCTGCGTCAGGAAGCGCACGTAGGCCTGCGTGGTGCTGATCTCGCGGCCTTCGGCGGTGGGTTCGAGCACGGCCTTGAAGGTCTCCAGCGACGGCACCGTGAAGTGTTCGTCGGCCTTGGGGCGGCGCTTGGGCAGGTAGCCGCCCAGCGCCGCGCGGCGCTCGTGCAGGTACTTCATCTCCGGCGTGTCGTCGGCCGGCTTGTAGAACGGGATCTTCGGCAGCTCGCTGTCGGGAATGGGGATGTTGAAGCGGTCGCGGAAGAACTTGATGTCCTCGTCGGTCAGCTTCTTGGTCTGGTGCGCGGTGTTCTTGCCCTCGCCGCTCTTGCCCATGCCGTAGCCCTTGACAGTCTTCACCAGCAGCACGGTGGGCTCGCCGGTGTGGGCGTTGGCGCGGTGGAACGCGGCATAGACCTTCTGCGCGTCGTGGCCACCGCGGCGCAGGTTCCAGATGTCGTCGTCGCTCATCTTCGACACCAGCTCCAGCGTGCGCGGATCACGGCCGAAGAAGTTCTTGCGCACGAAGGCGCCGTCGTTGGCCTTGAAGGCCTGGTAGTCACCGTCCAGCGTGTCGAGCATGACCTTGCGCAGCGCGCCGTCCTTGTCGCGTGCCAGCAGCGGGTCCCAGTTGCTACCCCAGATCAGCTTGATGACGTTCCAGCCGGCGCCACGGAACTCGCCTTCCAGTTCCTGGATGATCTTGCCGTTGCCGCGCACCGGGCCGTCCAGGCGCTGCAGGTTGCAGTTGACGACGAAGATCAGGTTGTCCAGGCCCTCGCGCGCCGCCAGGCCGATGGCGCCCAGGCTCTCGGGTTCGTCCATCTCGCCGTCGCCGCAGAAGACCCAGACCTTGCGCTTGGAGGTGTCGGCGATGCCGCGCGCGTGCAGGTACTTCAGGAAGCGCGCCTGGTAGATCGCCATCAGCGGCCCCAGGCCCATGCTGACGGTGGGGAACTGCCAGAACTCGGGCATCAGCTTCGGGTGCGGATAGCTGCTGAGGCCCCGCCCGCCGACTTCCTGGCGGAAGTTCAGCAGCTGCTCTTCGCTGATGCGGCCTTCCAGGAAGGCGCGGGCGTAGATGCCTGGCGCGCTGTGGCCCTGGATGTACAGCAGGTCGCCGCCGTGTTCGCCGTTGTCGGCGTGCCAGAAGTGGTTGAAGCCGGCCGCGAACATGTGCGCCAGGCTCTGGAAGCTGCTGATGTGGCCGCCGAGGTCGCCGCCGTCGGCCGGGTGCAGGCGGTTGGCCTTGACCACCATCGCCATCGCGTTCCAGCGCATGTAGGCACGCAGCCGGCCTTCGAGTTCCAGGTTGCCCGGGCTGCGCTCTTCCTGGTCGGGCGCGATGGTGTTCAGGTAGGCGGTGTTCGCCGAGAACGGCATGTCGATGCCGGCATGGCGTGCTTCGTCGATGAGCTGGTCGAGCAGGTAGTGCGCGCGCTCCGGGCCCTCGGCGGCGATGACGGCGGACAGCGCGTCCAGCCACTCGCGTGTTTCCTGGGCATCCGGGTCGTTGGCGGCGTTGCCGAGGAAGGACTCCGGCAGTGCGGACATGCTTGTCTCCTGGGTGTTGGTTGTCGTCGGCCGGGAGTTTGGCATAACTCCCCAATATTTCAAATAGTGCTTCTTCGTTTCACATCGTGAACTTCAGGCGAGCAACCACCGTGGCAGGCGCCCGGGATAATCCGCCGCATGCCCCGTCCGCGTAACCCCTTCGCCGGCGCCACGCCGCCGCTGCCCGACGCCCGCCGCATCTTCGGCCTGTGGTGGCGGCGGCAGTCGCCGTCGCGCCAGGACCGCTTCGCCACACTGGGCCCGCTGATCTCGGTGTTGCTGTTCCTCGCGGCCATCATCTCGGCCTTCTGGTACCTGCGCAACGAGGAAATCGAGCGGGAGACGGAATCCGTCAAGCGCGACGCCGAGATCACGCAGCAGCAGATCGGCCTGCGGCTGATCCAGAACCAGGAGCAGCTGCTGCGCATGGCGCGCGAGCTGATGACGCAGCAGACCGACGCCAACGGCTTTCTTAACCAGGCCGTCGGCTTCACGCGCGAGCGCCCCGAGGTCACGCACCTCAGCTGGGTCGGCGCCAACCGCCTGCCCAAGGCCAGCCACTGGGCGCTGCTGTATTCGATCGACGGCAGCAACGTCGGCGAGGTGGCCGGCCCGTCGCTGCCCGCGGCCGGGCGCGACACCGAACCCGAACGCACCTTCCTCGCCGCACGCGCCAGCCGCGGCCCGGTCTACTCGCGCGCCTTCACCGACGCCGGCGGCACGCCCGTGTTCCAGCTGCACATGCCGCTGCTCGACGGCGGCCAGTTCAGCGGCGCGGTGATCGTCGAATACTCGATCGAATCGCTGCTGCGCAACTTCGTGCCCGCCGAGGTGGCGCGCCGCCACATGATCGCCGTGGTCGATGAGCAGCAGAACGTGCTTGCCAGCACCGTCACCGGCATGCCGGGCGCCGCCAGCCGCCGCGCGCCCATCGTCAGCGACGCGCCGCTGACCCCCGCGCTGAACGGCCTGCTGCTGCGCGGCCAGGGCTGGCGCACGAGCATCGGCCTCATCAGCAACACGCTGTTCTGGATGGTGGTGGCGCTGTCGGTGCTGACCGTGTGGATGCTGCTGGGCACCTGGCGCCACATGCGCCGGCGTGCGCAGATCCAGAGCGCGCTGGTGCAGGAAACGAACTTCCGCCGTGCGATGGAGAACAGCATGCCCACCGGCATGCGCGCGATGGACCTGGAAGGCCGCATGACCTACGTCAACGCCGCCTTCTGCCAGATGACCGGCTTCACCGAGCAGGAACTGGTTGGCCGCATGCCGCCCTTCCCCTACTGGCCGCCCGACCGCATCGACGAGAACAGCCGCCTGCTGCAGCAGGAACTGCAGGGCCGCAGCCCGGCCGGCGGCATCGAGGTCAAGGTGATGCGCAAGGACGGCCTGGTCTTCGACGCGCGCATGTACGTCAGCCCGCTGATCGACCCCAAGCGCCAGCAGACGGGCTGGATGACGTCGATGACGAACATCACCGAGGCCAAGCGCATCCGCGACCAGCTCTCGGCCAGCCACGAGCGCTTCACCACCGTGCTCGAAGGCCTGGACGCCAGCGTCTCGGTGCTGTCGGTGCAGCAAGGCGAGCTGCTGTTCGTGAACCGCAGCTACCGCCTGTGGTTCGGCGGCGACGCGCGCGGCCACGGCATGCTGGCTGGCGGCGTGACGGGTGCCGAGTTCCAGCCCGAGAGCGACGACGACGTCGACAACCTCTCGGGCCTGCCCACCGAGGAGCTGATGGAAGCCGGCGCCAGCCCGCGCGAGGTGTTCGTGGAATCGCTGCAGAAGTGGTTCGACGTGCGCGCGCGCTATCTGCAGTGGACCGACGGCCGCCTGGCGCAGATGCTGATCGCCACCGACATCACCGCGCGGCTGCGTGCCGAGGAGCAGGCCGCGCTGCAGGCCGAGAAGGCGCAGGTCACGAGCCGGCTGGTGACGATGGGCGAGATGGCGTCGTCGGTGGCGCACGAGCTGAACCAGCCGCTGACGGCCATCACCAACTACTGCAACGGCATGGTCAGCCGCGTGAAGGCAGAGACGATCCAGAAGGACGACCTGGTCGCCGCGCTGCAGAAGACCGCACGCCAGGCCGAACGCGCCGGGCAGATCATCCACCGCATCCGCAACTTCGTGAAGCGCAGCGAGCCGCAGCGCCAGAAGGCCGAGGCGCGGCAGATCGTCGACGATGCGGTCGAGTTGGCCGGCATCGAGCTGCGCCGGCGCAACGTGGCCATCCACACCTACGTGGCGCAGCGCATGCCCGAGCTGATGGTCGACCCCATCCTGATCGAGCAGGTGGTGCTGAACCTGCTGAAGAACGCGGCCGAGGCCATCGACAACGCCCAGCTGCCCAGCTCGCGCCGGCACATCGAGCTGCGCGTGGTGCCGCGCCACACGCCAGAGGAAGGCGGGGTCATCGAGTTCAGCGTCACCGACATGGGGCCGGGACTGAAGGAAGAGATCATCGGCCGGTTGTACGAGGCCTTCTTCTCGACCAAGGCCGACGGACTGGGCATCGGGCTGAGCTTGTGCCGCTCGATCATCGAGAGCCACCGCGGCCGGATGCGGGCCCAGAACCTCTACAATGGCACCGCCATCGTGGGCTGCCGGTTTGCCTTCACGCTGCCTGTCGAACTGCCTCTGCGCAGCGATGCGCAGGCCTCTGCGGCCGAGCCGGAAGCAGCTCCTTCCTCGAACCCCACCGTGACCTCCTGAATGAGCCTGATCCCCAAGAAGGGCACCGTCTACGTCGTCGACGACGACGAGGCCGTGCGAGATTCGCTGCAGTGGTTGCTGGAAGGCAAGGACTACCGCGTCAAGTGCTTCGATTCGTCCGAGTCGTTCCTGTCGCGTTTCGATCCGCGCGAGGTGGCCTGCCTGATCGCCGACATCCGCATGGACGGCATGAGCGGCCTGGAACTGCAGGACCGCCTGCTCGAACGCAAGAGCCCGCTGCCCATCGTGTTCATCACCGGCCACGGCGACGTGCCGATGGCGGTGACGACCATGAAGAAGGGCGCGATGGACTTCATCGAGAAGCCGTTCAAGGAAGAGGAATTGCTAGGCCTGGTGGAGCGCATGCTCGACCAGGCACGCAGCGCCTTCAGCCAGCACCAGGAGCAGGCCAGCAGGGATGCCCTGCTCTCTCGTCTGACGACGAGAGAGGCGCAGGTGCTCGAGCGCATCGTCGCCGGCCGGCTGAACAAGCAGATTGCCGACGACCTGGGCATCAGCATCAAGACGGTGGAGGCGCACCGCGCCAACATCATGGAAAAGCTCAACGCCAATACCGTGGCCGATCTGCTGAAGATCGCGCTCGGGGCCCAGCAGAAGGCCTGACCGGGCCACGCAGCAGCGCCGGCGCCACGGCCGTCGCTGTGGATTGAACCGAGGGGCCGCGCGTTGCGGCCCCTTGTCCATTGGACGACCATGACAGCCCAACGCATCGACGGCATCGCACTGTCCCAGACCCTCCGCGCCGAGGCCGCTACACGCGCCGCGCGCCTGCCCCACAAGCCCGGTCTCGCCGTGATCCTGGTCGGCGACGACCCGGCCAGCGCGGTCTACGTGCGCAACAAGGTCAAGGCCTGCGGCGAGGCCGGCTTCCATTCGGTGCTGGAGAAGTACGACGCGACGCTGTCCGAAGCGGACCTGCTGGCGCGCATCGCAGCGCTGAATGCCGACCCCGCCATCCACGGCATCCTGGTGCAGATGCCGCTGCCGCGGCACATCGACCCGCAGAAGGTCATCGGCGCCATCAGCACCGCCAAGGACGTGGACGGCTTCTCGGTGCTGTCCGCTGGCGAACTCGCCACCGGCCTGCCCGGCCTGCGCCCCTGCACGCCCTGGGGCTGCATGAAGCTGATCGAAAGCACCGGCATCGACCTGCGCGGCAAGCACGCGGTCGTCATCGGCCGCAGCAACACGGTCGGCAAGCCGATGGCCCTGCTGCTGCTGCAGGCCAACGCCACCGTCACCGTGTGCCACAGCGCCACGCCCGACCTGGCCCACCACACGCGGCAGGCCGACGTGGTGGTGGCGGCCGTGGGCCGGCGCAACACGCTCACCGCCGACATGGTCAAGCCGGGCGCCGTCATCATCGATGTCGGCATGAACCGCAACGACGAAGGCAAGCTGTGCGGCGACGTCGACTTCGCGGGCGTGCAGCAGGTGGCAGGCTGGATCACGCCAGTGCCCGGCGGTGTCGGCCCGATGACGATCACCATGCTGCTGATGAACACGCTGGAGGCCGCCGAGGCTGCCGCTACAAGGAACGCACGATGAACACACCGGCCACCGTCGCCACCGATAACCCGCTGCTCGACCACAGCGGCCTGCCGCACTTTGCCGAGATCCGGCCCGAGCACGTCACGCCCGCCATCGACACCTTGCTGGCCGACGCCGAGGCCGCACTGCAGGCTGCCGTGGGCGACGGCGTTCCTGCCGACTACGACGCGCTGTCGGCGGTGCTTGACGTGGCCGTGGAACGCTTGCGCCGCGGCTGGGGCGCCGTGGGCCATCTGCAGTCGGTGGTGGACACGCCGGCGCTGCGCGCGGCGTACAGCGAGAACCTGCCGCGCGTCACCGAATTCATGACCCGCCTGGGCGCCGACGAACGCCTGTACGCCAAGTACAAGGCCGTGGCCGCCAGCCCGGCCGCGGCGCGGCTGTCGCCGGCCAAGCGCAAGGCGCTGGCCGACGCGCTGCGCGACTTCGTGCTCGGCGGCGCCGAACTGCAGGGCGCCGACCGCGCCCGCTTTGCCGCGCTGCAGGACCGCATGGCGGCCTTGTCGCAGCAGTTCGGAGAGCACGTGCTCGACGCCACCGACGGCTTCGCGCTGTTCGTCGACACCGACGCGCTCGACGGCGTGCCGGCGGACGTGCTGGCGGCCACGCGTGCAGCGGCCGAAGCCGAAGGCCAGCCCGGCCACAAGCTCACGCTGCACGCGCCGGTCTACCTGCCGGTGCTGCAGTACGCGACCAACCGCGCGCTGCGCGAGCAGCTGTTCCGTGCCCACGCCACCCGCGCCAGCGAGTTCGGCCCGCCCGAGCTGGACAACAGCGCGCTGATGCGCGAGCTGGTCGAGCTGCGCCAGGAAGAGGCCGCGCTGCTGGGCCACGCCAACTATGCGCAGGTCTCGCTGGTGGCGAAGATGGCCGACTCGCCCGAGCAGGTGCTGGACTTCGTGCGCGACCTCGCACGCCGCGCGCGCCCGCACGCCGAGCGCGACCTGGCCGAACTGGAAGCCTTCGCCGCGCGCGAGCTCGGCCTGCTCGACCTGCAGGCCTGGGACCGCCCTTTCGCCAGCGAACGGCTGAAGCAGGCGCGCTTTGCCTTCAGCAGCGACGAGGTCAAGCAGTACTTCACCGAGCCACGTGCGTTGCAGGGCCTGTTCGACCTGGTGCAGACGCTGTTCGACGTGCAGATCCGGCCCGGCGAGGCCTCGGTCTGGCACGAAGACGTGCGCTACTTCCATGTCGAGCGCGGCGGCGCGCCGGTGGCCGGCTTCTACATCGACCTGCACGCCCGCACCGGCAAGAGCGGCGGCGCCTGGATGGACGAGGTGCGGGCACGCTGGGCGCGCCCTGACGGCACCGGGCTGCAGCTGCCGGTGGCGCACCTGGTCTGCAACTTCGCGCCGCCGGTGGGCGACCAGCCGGCGCTGCTGACGCACGACGACCTGATCACGCTGTTCCACGAGTTCGGCCACGGCCTGCACCACATGCTCACGCGCGTGGACGAGGCCGCGGTCGCCGGCATCTCGGGCGTGGAATGGGACGCGGCCGAGCTGCCCAGCCAGTTCATGGAGAACTTCTGCTGGGAATGGGAGGTGCTGTCGCGCCTGTCGGCCCACGTGCAGACCGGCGCGCCGCTGCCGCGCGCGCTGTTCGACAAGATGGTCGCGGCGCGCAACTTCCAGAGCGGGCTGCAGATGCTGCGCCACTGCGAGTACGCGCTGTTCGACATGCGGCTGCACGCCGAGCCCGGCACCGCCGCGCGCGTGCAGGCCGTCGCCGACGAGGTGCATGCCGAGATCGCCGTCGCCGCGAAGCCGCCGTTCCAGCGCTTCGCCCACAGCTTCGGCCACATCTTCGACGGCGGCTACGCGGCGGGCTACTACGGCTACGCCTGGGCCGAGGTGCTGTCGGCCGACGCCTTCAGCGCCTTCGAGGAAGCCGGCCTGTTCGACGCCGCCACGGGCCGGCGCTACCTGGAGTCCATCCTGGAAGTCGGTGGCAGCCGGCCGGCACTGGAAAGCTTCATCGCGTTCCGCGGCCGCGAACCGCGCATCGACGCGCTGCTGCGGCACCAGGGCATGGCTTGAGCGCCGGCGCGGAACTCGGCTAGATTCCGACCATGAACATGCCGCACTGCCCCCGCGCTGCCCAGACCTCTGCCCGCTTGCTGGCCGCAGCCGCCCTGGCGCTGGCGGCCACGCCGGCGCTGGCGCTGTACAAGGTGGTCGGCCCCGACGGCAGCATCACCTACACCGACCGGCCGCCGGTGGCCACCACCAACAAGGTCACGCCGCTCAGCCGCAACGGCACGGCCACTGCGGCGCCCGCATCGGGCCTGCCCTTCGACCTCCGCCAGGTGGCCACGCGCTACCCGGTGACGCTGTATACCGCGGCCGACTGCCCGCCCTGCGACAGCGGCCGCCAGCTGCTGCAGCAGCGCGGCGTGCCGTTCACCGAGAAGCGCGTCGCCAGCGACGACGACACCGCGGCGCTGGAGCGCGCGGTCGGCGGCCGCACCGTGCCGTCGCTGACCATCGGGCGCCAAGTGCTGCGCGGTCTGTCGCAGGCCGAGTGGGCGGCCTTCCTTGACGTGGCCGGCTATCCGAAGGAATCACGCCTGCCCGCCAGCTACCAGGCGCCCGCGGCCACGCCGCTGGTCGAGCGCACGACGGCACAGCGCTCGCCACGCGCCGCCGAGCCGGCCGCAGCGCCGCCGCCTGCTGCAGAGCCCGAGGCCGAAGCCGGCGCGGCGCCGCAGCCCGACATCAAGTTCTGACGCGGCTCAGGCCTGGGGCGCACCCAGGCACCGCGCCAGCCAGGCCCCCGAGCCGACGGCCGCCCCCACCACCCAGAACAGCACCGCCGCGCCGACCACCGTGCCGGCGGCGCCGAACAGCAGCGGCATCAGTGTGCTCGACGCGTTGATCGACATCGAGCGGAACGCCAGCGCCTCGCCGTGGCGCTGGTCGGGCGTGATGTGGTGCAGCGTCGACATGATCATCGGCTGCACGCAACCGAGCGTGAGGCCGAGCGCCAGCGCGCACAGCGCCATCCAGCCCGGCGTGGGCGCCAGCGGGTACAGCGCGAAGACCACGGCCGTGCCCAGCATCGCCCCGCCCACCACCTGCGCCTCGCGCAGCCGGTGCGCCAGCAGCGGGATCAGCAGCCGCACGCCGGTGACCGAGAGCGTGAACGCACCGAGGATGAGGCCGATGGTGGTGGCGCTGAAGCCCCTGTCGTGGCTCAGGATGGGCACGGCGAAGCTGTGCACGTCCCAGCACATCGACAGCAGCCAGTTCACCAGCAGCAGGCGCCGCATGCCCGGTGCCGACAGCAGGTCCCAGGCGGTGCCGCGCGGTCGCGCGGCCACCGCCGGTGGCGGCGGCTGCACCGGCACGCTGCGCGCCGACCACAGCGTGGCCAGCGGCAACAGCAGCAGCAGGCCGTAGCCCGCGGCAAAGCCGGCGGCGTCGATGACGAAACCCACCGACACCGGCCCGATGACGTTCGAGAACGACGGTGCGATGCCCAGCCAGCTGAAGATGCGCACGCGCTCGGTGGCGTCGCGCGCGGCCAGCGCGGCGCTGCGCTGGATCGTCAGCATGCCCATGTTGGCGCCCGAGCCGGTGAGCGTGGCCGCCAGGCACAGCAGCACGAAGTGCGGCACGCCAGCGATGAAGGTCGACAGCACCGCCAACGCCATGCCGCTGATGGTGAGCGCCGCGGCGATGCGCACCGGCCGGTGGTAGCCGTGGCGGTCGGCCAGGCGGCCGGCGTGCAGCGCCAGCACCACCGGCGCGGCGGCGAACAGCGCCAGCAGCAGGCCCACGGCCCAGGCGCTGTAGCCCTCGCGCAGCGCCTGCAGCGGTGCGGCCATGCGCAAGCCGGCCATGGCCGAGTGCAGCCCGAGCTGCCCGACGATCAAGGCCACCAGCACACGGCCCTCGCGGGCGTGTTCAGACATCGGCAGCGTCCTCGCGGCCAGGCAGCAGTTGCAGCGCACGCGCCTCGGGCAGCGCTTCCACGCCCTTCAACTGCCGCGCCATCGCGCGTGTGCGCACCTCGGCGGCGTCGATGCTGCTGCTAGCCTCGTCGAGCTTCTTCTTCGTCTTCGCCAGCACCTCGCCGAAGCGGCCGAACTCGGTCTTCACCGCGCCCAGCACCTCCCAGACTTCGGCGCTGCGCTGCTCCAGCGCCAGCGTGCGGAAGCCCATCTGCAGGCTGGTCAGCGTGGCCAGCAGCGTGGTCGGGCCGGCGAGCATCACCTTGTGCTCGCGCTGCAGCGCCTCCAGCAGACCTGGCCGGCGCAGCGCCTCGGCATACAGGCCTTCGGTGGGCACGAAGAGGATGCCGAAGTCGGTGGTGTGCGGCGGCGCCACGTACTTCTCGCGGATGCTGCGTGCCTCCAGCCGCAGCCGGGCCTCGATGGCACGCGCCGCGGCCTCGGCCGCCGGCGCGTCGGCGCGGTCCTGCGCATCGAGCAGGCGTTCGTAGTCTTCACGCGGAAACTTGGCGTCAATGGGCAGCCACAGCGGCGCGCCGTCCTGGCGCTGTCCAGGCAGGCGCAGCGCGAACTCCACGCGCTCGCTGCTGCCCGGCACCGTGGCGACGTTGGTGGCGTACTGCTCGGGCGTGAACACCTGCTCCAGCAGGCCGGCCAGCTGCACCTCGCCGTAGATGCCGCGTGTCTTCACGTTGCTCAGCACGCGGTGCAGCGCGCCGACGTCGCGCGCCAGCACCTGCATCTCGCCCAGGCCCTTGTGCACCTGCTCCAGCCGGTCGGCCACCTGCTTGAAGCTCTCGCCCAGGCGCTGTTCCAGCGTGGCGTGCAGCTTCTCGTCGACGGTGGCGCGCATCTGGTCGAGCTTCTGCTCGTTGCCGGCCTGCAGCGCCATCAGGCGGCGCTCGGTGGCCTCGGCCAGTTGCCGCAATTGCTCGTTCTGCGTGCGCGCCTGCTCGCCGCTGTGCGCCAGCAGCAGGCGCTGGAAGTTGGCGAGATCGTCACGCCCGGCCTGGGCCTGGCGGCCGAGCTCGTCGCGCAGCTCGGCTTCCAGCCGCTGCAGCGCGGCGTCGTCGGGGCGCCGCAGCGCGATCCACACCAGCAGCAGCAGGCACGCCAGCAGCAGTGCGGGAACCAGCCAGTCGAGAATGGGCAAGGGCACGGGCGAGGAGGTCAGCGCCGCGCGGCCAGCACCTCGGGGTTGATCGGCGTCGGCGGCGTGCCGCCGGTCAGCGCCGCGATCAGGTTGTCGGCGGCCAGCTCGGCCATGGCACGCCGCGTGGCCACCGTGGCGCTGGCGATGTGCGGCGTCAGCACCACGTTGGGCAGCGTCAGCAGGTCCGGGTGCACGGCCGGCTCGCCCTCGAACACGTCCAGGCCCGCGGCCGCGATGCGCCGCTCGCGCAGCGCCACGGCCAGCGCCGCGTCGTCGACGATGCCGCCGCGCGCCACGTTGGTCAGCGTCGCGGTGGGCCGCATCTGTGCCAGCTCGGCTGCGCCGATGGCGTGGTGGCTGCTGGCCGAGTACGGCAGCACCAGCACCAGGTGGTCGGCCTCGCGCAGCAGCGTGGCCTTGTCGACGTAGCGGGCGCCGATCGGTGCTTCCTGCTCGGCCGGCAGGCGGCTGCGGTTGTGGTAGATCACGCGCATGCCGAAGCCCAGGGCGCCGCGGCGTGCAATGGCCTGCCCGATGCGGCCCATGCCCAGGATGCCCAGCGTCGCGCCGTGCACGTCGCTGCCGGTGAACATGTCGTAGGCCCAGCGCGTCCACTCGCCGCGGCGCAGGAAGTGTTCGCTCTCGGCCATGCGGCGCGCGGTGGCCATCATCAGCGCGAAGCCGAAGTCGGCCGTGGTCTCGGTCAGCACGTCGGGCGTGTTGGTGGCCAGCACGCCGGCCGCGGTGCAGGCGGCGATGTCGAAGTTGTTGTAGCCCACCGCCATGTTGGCCACCACGCGCAGCTGCGGGTTGGCGGCCAGCACCTCGGCGTCGATGCGCTCGCTGCCGGTGGTGAAGGCGCCCACCTTGCCGCGCAGGCGCTCGATGAGCTGCGGCTTCGTGAAGATGGTGTCGTCGGGGTTGTGCTCGACGTCGAAGTGCTGGCGCAGGCGCTCCACCGTCTCGGGGAAGACGGCGCGGGCGACCAGGATGGCAGGTTGGGCTGTCATGGGTCAGACGAAGAAGATGAAGGTCATGACGACGAACAGCGGCAGCAGGATCGCGCCGCTCCAGAGCATGTAGCCGAAGAAGCTGGGCATGGCGACGCCGCGGTCTTCGGCGATGGCCTTGACCATAAAGTTCGGCGCATTGCCGATGTAGGTGTTGGCACCCATGAACACCGACCCGGCCGAGACGGCGGCCAGCGTGCCGGCCAGCGTGGTCATCAGCACCGCGGGGTCGCCGCCGGCGAGGTTGAAGAACACCAGGTAGGTGGGCGCGTTGTCGAGGAAGCTGCTGAGCACGCCGCTGAACCAGAAGTAGGCCCAGGGCAGCGGCTGGCCGTCGGGCCCGGTGACCGCGCGCGTGACGGCGGCGAAGGCGCCCTGCTCGCCTGCCTTCAGCATCGCCAGCACCGGGATCATCGTCAGGAAGATGCCGATGAAGAGCTTGGCCACTTCCTGCATCGGCGCCCACGAGAACTGGTTCTTCTCGCGCACGCCCTTGGGCGTGATCGCCAGCGAGACGAAGGTCACGGCCACCAGCAGCACGTCGCGCACGATTTGCTGCAGCTCCACCGGCGTGCCGAACACGTCGAACACGATGCCCGGCTTCCAGGTGCCGCTCATCAGCACCAGCGCCACCACCGCGGCCAGCGGCAGGAAGTTGATGGCGCCTTCCAGGCCCAGCCGCGGCGTGTCGGGCGTGGGGTCGACCGGCATCACGCCTTCGCGGCGGTAGTACCAGCTGTCGATGGCGTAGAAGATGGCCAGCAGCGCGCCCAGCAGCAGCAGCGTCTCGGGGAAGATGTGCTTGAGCGTCCAGAAGAAGTCCACGCCCTTCAGGAAGCCCAGGAACAGCGGCGGGTCACCCAGCGGCGTGAGCGAGCCGCCGGCGTTGCTGACGGTGAAGATGAAGAACACGACCACGTGCGCCACGTGCTTGCGGTTGTCGTTGGCGCGGATCAGCGGCCGGATCAGCAGCATCGACGCGCCTGTCGTGCCCATCAGGCTGGCCAGCACCGAGCCCACGGCCATGATGGCGACATTGGTGGCCGGGCTGCCGTGGATGTTGCCGCGCACGAAGATGCCGCCGGCCGCGGTGTACAGCGCCACCAGCAGCACGATGAACGGGATGTACTCGGCCAGCAGCGCATGCACCAGCGCGCCGCCGGCCACGCCGGGACCGAAGACCACAGCGAACGGCACCAGGAAGGCCAGCGCCCAGCCGGCGGTGATCTTGCCGAAGTGGTGGTGCCAGACCTTGGTGGCCAGCAGCGGCATCAGCGCGATGCACAGCAGCACGCCGGCGAACGGGATGCCCCACCAGGCCGACAGCGCGGCACCGTCGATGTCGGCGGCACCCGCCCACGCGGGCAGCAGCAAGGGCGCGGCAGCGAGGCCGCGGCGCATGGCCAGGGACATGGTCACTCCAGGAAGCGCGTGAAGGCGGCGGCCGGCTCGCGCGTGGTGACCAGCGTGTTCTCCACCGCCGCCGGGTCGGCATGGCCGAGCGCCATGCCGCACACCACGGTCTCGGTCTCCGGCAGCGCCAGTTGTTCGGCGATGAGGCGGTGGAACTGCGTGAACGCGGCCTGCGGGCAGGTGTCGAGGCCGCGCGCGCGCGCCGCGACCATGATGTTCTGCAGGAACATGCCGTAGTCGAGCCAGCTGCCCTGCTGCATGACGCGGTCGATGCTGAAGATCAGCCCCACCGGCGCATCGAAGAAGTCGTAGTTGCGCGCGTGCTGCAGGTGCATGCGCGCCTTGTCGGTCTTGGCGATGCCGAGCAGCCCGTACAGGTCCCAGCCCACCTTGCGGCGGCGGTCGATGTAGGGCGAGACCCACTCGGTCGGGTAGTAGTTGTAGGCCTCGCTGTGGCGCGCGCGCTCGGCCGGATCGTCGTACGCGGCGCGGATCGCCGCCGACAGCCGATGCTTGGCACCGCCGGTCAGCACCGTCACCTTCCACGGCTGGGTGTTGGTGCCCGAGGGCGCGCGCGCAGCCACGTCCAGGATCTGCAGCACCATTTCGCGCGGCACCGGCGTGGGCAGGAAGGCGCGCATCGAATGGCGCGAGGTGATCGCGGCATCGACGGCTGCGGTGGTCTCGGGGGTGATCGTCATGGGGTCACGGGCGGGGCGGGTCAGGCGGAATCGCGCAGCGGCTGCAGCGCGGCAAGCAAGGGGGCCGGCAGCGGCGCCGGGCGGCGGCTGGCGCGATCGACGTACACGTGCACGAAGTGGCCGGCGGCGGCCGTCAGCGGCGCGCCGGCGGCGAACAGGCCGACCTCGTAGCGCACGCTGGAGGCACCGACGTGCGCCACACGCAGCCCGGCTTCGATCAACTGCGGAAACTCGAGCGGCGCGAAGTAGTTGCAATGCGTCTCGACCACCAGGCCGATGACGGCACCGTGGTGGATGTCCAGCGCGCCGGCTTCGATGAGGTAGCGGTTCACCGCGGTGTCGAAGAAGCTGTAGTAGACGACGTTGTTGACGTGGCCGTAGGCGTCGTTGTCCATCCAGCGCGTGTGGATCGGGCTGAAATGGCGGTAGTGGCTGCGGGGCCGCGCTTCGGGGCGGCTGGGGCTGTCGCTCATGCCGGTGATTCTGCCGCCCGCTGCAGCCAGCTTGCGTACGCAATCTCCAGGGTGCGGTGCTGCACCGCGACCGTGGTGGACAGGTCGCGCCCGTAGCCACCGGCCATCGACAGCGCCACCGGGATGCCGCGCGCCTGCAGCGCGGCCAGCACGCGCCGGTCGCGCTCGGCCAGACCAGCGCTGCTGATCTTCAGCCGGCCCAGGCGGTCGTTTTCGTGCGGGTCGGCACCCGCCAGGTAGAAGGCCAGGCCGGGCTGGCCGTCGACATGCCGCGCAAAGGCCTGCGCCAGCGCGTCGTCCAGCGCCTGCAGGTAGGGGCCGTCGGTGCAGCCGTCGGGCAGTTCGACGTCGAGATCGCTGGCTTCCTTGCGGAACGGGAAGTTCTTCGCGCCGTGCAGCGACAGCGTGAACACCGTGGGGTCCTCGGCGAAGATCGACGCGGTGCCGTTGCCCTGGTGCACGTCGAGGTCGATCACCAGCACGCGCAGCAGGCGGCGGTGGCGCCGGTTCCATTCGGCCTGCATCAGGCGCGCCGCCACGGCCACGTCGTTGAAGACGCAGTAGCCCGAGCCCTTGTGCGCGTAGGCGTGGTGCGTGCCGCCGGCCAGATTGGCGGTCACGCCCTCGCCGTCGAACAGCGCCGTGCGCGCGGCGGCGATGGTCGCCCCCACCGAGCGGCGTGCGCGCTCGACCATGCGCTCGCTCCAGGGGAAGCCGATCTCGCGCTGCTGGGCCGCGCTGGTGGTGCCCTGCACGACTGCGGTGATCCAGGCCGGGTCGTGTGCCAGCGCCAGTTCGCCGTCGCTGGCGGGCGGGGCTTCGGTCACGCGCACGCCGGGCAGGCTGGATTCCGCGGCCTCGCGCAGCAGCCGGTACTTCGTCATCGGAAAGCTGTGGCCCGGCGGCAGCGGCAGCACGAAGTGGTCGGAGTGGAAGGCACGCATCGGCGCCGATTCTAGGAAGATGGCCCTACTTTGCTGCGGCGCAACAAAAATCGCTTGCAATGCCGGACGCGCTGCCTATACTTCGCTCCATGCTGCAGTGCAACAAAAGTGCTGCAACCCGGAGAAATCCTCGTCCTGCACCCTGCCAACTCCTAGGAGAACTGCACCATGAACTTCACCGCTGAACAACTCGTCGCCGCCCAGAAGGCCCAGCTCGAAACCCTCTTCGGCCTCACGAACAAGGCCTTCGAAGGCGTCGAGAAGCTGGTCGAGCTGAACCTGCAAGTGGCGCGCGCCACGCTGGGCGAAGCCGCCCAGACCACGCAAGCTGCGCTGTCGGTCAAGGACGCGCAGGAACTGCTGGCCCTGCAAGCCAGCCTGCTGCAACCGGCCGCCGAGAAGGCCGCTGCCTACAGCCGCCACGTCTACGACATCATGGCCGGCACCGGCGCCGAAGTGACCAAGGTCGCTGAAGCCACCGTCGCCGACACCCAGAAGAAGGTGCTGTCGGTCGTCGACAACGCCGTCAAGAACGCCCCGGCCGGCACCGAGAACGCCGTCGCGCTGGTGAAGTCGGCCGTCGCCGCCGCCAACAACGCCTACGAAAGCGTGCACAAGGCTGCCAAGCAGGCCGCCGAAGTCGCCGAAGCCAACTTCCAGGCCGTGACCTCCACCGCCGTGAAGGCCACGCAAGCCGCTGGCAAGACCGCCAAGCGCGCTGCCTGATCCCAGCCGCTCAGGAACTGCAAGAGTGCAGGCGCGTCACGCGCCTGCTGCACGGCCCGGTCGCAAGACCGGGCCGTTCGTCGTTGTGGGGCTGCGGCGACGTGGCCCGGGCTGAAGCGCCGCTCAGCGCGTCAGCGCCGCGATGCGCACGCGCAGCGCCTGCAGGGCGGCCTGCGCCGCGTCGCGCCCGGCCTGGATGGCGCGCCTGCGTGCCGTGAAGTCGGCGCTGCCCACGCCCACCAGCGACGGCCGCATCACGATGTCGGCCTCGCGCAGTTCGAAGCTGTTGATGCTGCGGCCCATGATGGCGAAGGTCTGCAGCAGCATCTTCATCACGTCACCGGTGGCGGCGCCGTCGGGCGGCGTCGAGATGTCGACCGCGATCACCAGGTCCGCCCCCATCTGCCGCGCAAAGCGCACCGGCACCGGCGACACCAGGCCGCCGTCGACGTACTCGCGCGCGCCGATCAGCACCGGCTGGAACACCGCCGGCACCGCGCTGGAGGCGCGCACCGCGGTACCGGTGTCCCCGCGCTGGAACAGCACCGGCGCGCCGTTGTCCAGATCGGTGGCGACGATGCCCAGCGGCAGTCGCATCTGTTCGATCGTGCGGCCGCCGGTCTGCTCACGCACGTAGCGCGCCAGCGCCTCGCCGCGGATCAGCCCGCGCGTGGGAAAGGCCCAGTCGGTGATGGCGCCTTCGTCCATCGCCAGTGCCAGGGCCGCCATCTCGCGCCCGTTCTTGCCCGACGCGTACAGCGCCGCCACCAGGCTGCCGGCCGAGGTGCCGGCCACCAGCGATGGCTGGATGCCCTGCTCTTCCAGCACCTGGATGACGCCGATGTGCGCGAAGCCGCGTGCCGCGCCGCCGCCCAGCGCCAGCCCGATGCGTGGCGGCCGCGGTGGCGGCTTGGGCACGGCGATCGGCGGCTCGGTGATGGGCGGTGCCGGTGGCTCGGCGGGGGTCTCGGGCAGCACCGGGACGGCCGGCGGTGCGGGAGGCACGGTCTGACAGGCCGTCAACAGCACGACGGTCAGCGCCCAGAAGAGTCTTGACATGCGGCAGATTGTAGAAAGCGGCACTTCAGATCGAATCAGAATAAGCAAGCTACTTCTCTGTAGTTTTCAACCATAAGACGGCTCTCTACAGTCCACCCCTCAGCAAAAGCCTGCCCACCATGTACCGCTACTCCGACTTCGATCGCCAGTTCGTGCACGCCCGTGCTGCGCAGTTCCGCGACCAGCTGCAGCGCAACCTGGCCGGCGAGCTGTCTGCGGACGACTTCAAGGCGCTGCGCCTGCAGAACGGCTGGTACATCCAGCGCCACGCACCGATGCTGCGCGTGGCCGTGCCCTACGGCGAACTGGCCAGCCGCCAGCTGCGCCAGCTGGCGAAGATCGCCCGCGAGCTCGACCTGCAGGACGCCGGCCTGCCCACCGAACGCGGCGGCTTCGGGCACTTCACCACGCGCCAGAACCTGCAGTTCAACTGGATCCCGCTGGCGCGCGCCGCCGACGCGATGGACCTGCTGGCCGCAGTCGACATGCACGGCATCCAGACCAGCGGCAACTGCATCCGCAACATCACCACCGACGCGCTGGCCGGCATCGCACCCGACGAAGCCATCGACCCGCGCCCGTACTGCGAGATCCTGCGCCAGTGGAGCACGCTGCACCCGGAATTCGCCTTCCTGCCACGCAAGTTCAAGATCGCCGTGAGCGGCGCGCGTGAAGACCGCGCCGCCACCGCCTGGCACGACATCGGCCTGCACCTGGTCCACGACGCTGCCGGCGCGGTGGGTTTCCGCGTACTGGTGGGCGGCGGCATGGGCCGCACGCCGGTGATCGCCACCGAGTTCAGCGCCTTCGTGCCGTGGCAGCAGATCCTGGTCTACATCGAGGCCGTGGTGCGCGTGTACAACCTGCACGGCCGCCGCGACAACGCCTACAAGGCCCGCATCAAGATCCTGGTGAAGGCCGAAGGCCAGAAGTTCGTCGACGACGTCAACCGCGAGTTCGCCGCGCTGCTGGCCGAAGGCAACCCGCAGCACCTGATCCCTCAGGCCGAGTTCGACCGCGTCGCCGCCTACTTCACGCCCGCACCCGCCCCGCTGCCGGCTGCTGCCGGCGCGCCGCCCACCGACGCACCGCGCGCCTACACGCGCTGGCTCGAGCGCAACGTGCACGCGCACAAGCTGCCGGGCTACCGCGCGGTGACGTTGTCGCTCAAGCGCGCCGGCCTGCCGCCGGGCGACGTCACGGCCGACCAGATGGAGCGTGCCGCCGAGCTGGCCGAGCACTTCAGCCTGGGCGAGCTGCGGGTCACGCACGACCAGAACCTGCTGCTGCCCTGGGTGCCCGAGACCCAGCTGCACGCGCTGTGGCTGGCCGCGCGCGAAGACGGCTTCGCCACGCCCAACATCGGCCTGCTGACCGACATGATCGCCTGCCCCGGCGGCGACCTGTGCGACCTGGCCAACGCGCGTTCGATCCCGGTGGCCGCGGCCATCACCGAGCGCTTCGACGACCTCGACGTGCTGCACGACATCGGCGACATCGACCTGCACATCAGCGGGTGCATCAACAGCTGCGGCCACCACCACAGCGGCCACATCGGCATCCTCGGCGTCGACAAGGACGGCAGCGAGTGGTACCAGGTCACGGTGGCCGGCTCCGACGGCAGCACGCTCAGCGGCGCCGCCGGCGCGGGCAAGGTGATCGGCCCGTCGTTCGCGGCCGACGAAGTGCCCGACGTGCTCGAAGCCGTGATCGACACCTACCGCCGCGAACGCCACGGCGGCGAGCACTTCATCGACACCGCGCGCCGCATCGGCCCGCAGCCGTTCCGCGCCGCTGCTGACGCCGTGCGCCGCACCACGGCCGCCCATGCCGCAGTCACCGCCTGAAGGAGACCCCACCATGCAACTCGTCTCCACCGACCACCCCGCCCCGGCCGACGCCCTGGTGCTGTCCAACACCGACGACGTGCTGGTCCGGGCCGACGCCGTGCAGGCCGCCTCCGTCGTGGTGCTGCACTTCCCGAAGTGGACCGACGGCCGCGCGTACTCGCAGGCCGTGCTGCTGCGCGGCCGGCTGCGCTATGCCGGCGAGATCCGCGCCACCGGCGACGTCGTCGTCGACATGCTGCCGCTGCTGCGCCGCTGCGGCTTCGACGCGGTGCAACTGCGCGCCGACCAGAACCCCGAGACCGCCCTGCGCACGCTGGGCTTCATTCCCGCGCACTACCAGGGCGACATCACCGGCAACCAGCCGCTGTTCGCCCGGCAAGCTGCCTGAACACCGGATGTCGAGCACGCCCATGTCGGCCATCACCCTGCACGCCAAGAAGACCCGCGGCTTCGACGCGCGCGTCGCGCACGCCGTCGCGCTGCTGCGCGAGGCCGCCGAGGACCACGGCGGCCACATCGTGCAGGCGTCGAGCCTGGGCGTCGAAGGCATGGTGCTCACCGACATGATCGCGCGCCACCACCTGCCGATCACCGTGGCCACGCTCGACACCGGCCGCCTGCACGCCGAGACGCTGGCGCTGATCCCGCGCATCGAGCAGCGCTACGGCCTGCAGGTGCAGGTGTTCGCGCCGCGCCAGGAACAGGTGCTGCACTTCGTGCGCCGCCACGGCGACAACGCGATGTTCGAGAGCGTGGACCTGCGCAAAGCCTGCTGCGACGTGCGCAAGCTCGAGCCGATGCGCCGCCTGCTCGAAGGCCGCAGCGCCTGGGTGACGGGCCTGCGCCGCGAGCAGAGCGACACGCGCGCCAGCGTGCCGTTCTTCGAGATCGACGCCGAGGGCCGCGAGAAGTTCTATCCGCTGGCCGACTGGAGCGAGGCCGACGTCTGGCAGTACGTGCAGCAGTTCGACGTGCCGTACAACCCGCTGCACGACCAGTTCTTCCCCAGCATCGGCTGCGCGCCCTGCACACGCGCCGTGTCGCTGGGCGAAGACCACCGCGCCGGCCGCTGGTGGTGGGAACAGGACGGCGCCGCCAAGGAATGCGGCCTGCACCTGCGGCCGCTGGCGCAACCCGAAGCCGCGACCGCCTGATGGGCCAGGTGGTCTTCATCGGCGCCGGCCCGGGTGCCGCCGACCTCATCACCGTGCGCGGCGCGCAGCGCCTGGCGCAGGCCGACGTGGTGCTGTTCGATGCACTGACCGACCCCGCGCTGCGCCAATACGCGCCGCAGGCGCGCTGGATCGACGTCGGCAAGCGCGGCTTCTGCGACAGCACCGGCCAGGCCACCATCGACGCCATGCTGGTGCGTTTCGCGCTGCAGCACACGGTCGTCGTGCGGCTGAAGGGCGGCGACCCCAGCATCTTCGGCCGCCTCGAAGAAGAACTGCAGGCGCTGGCCGAGCACGGCATCGCCTGCGAAGTGGTGCCCGGCGTCACGGCGGCCATCGCGGCCGCCGCCGCCACACAGCGCCCGCTGACGCGTCGCGGGGCGGGCCGCAGCGTGGCGCTGACCACCGCGATGACGCGCGAAGGCCAGCTGCAGGCCGGCCGCAGTGCCGACACCGAGGTCTTCTACATGGCCGGCCGCCAGCTGGCCAAGCTCGGCCGGCAATTGCAGCAGGCCGGCTGGCCGCTCGACACCCCGGTCAACGTGGTCTCCCGCGCCGGCTGGCCCGACCAGCTCGCCAGCGACCACCTGCTGGCCGACCTGGCCGCCGCCGCCGTGCTGCACGCCGGACGGCCCACCGTGGTCGTGGTCGGCGCCGGTGCTACCGCGCTGCCCGCAGCGATCACCCCTGCGCCAGCGCAAGCCGCGAGCCCCCTGCTCGCGTCATAAAATCAGCGTCCTCCACGCGCAGCGCCGCCGATGTCGGTCGCTGCCGCGCCGACTGTTCCAACCGAGCCCACCATGACTCACGTCGTTCTCGAATCGTGCATCCGCTGCAAGTACACCGACTGCGTGGACGTCTGTCCCGTCGACTGCTTCCGTGAAGGCCCGAACTTCCTGACGATCGACCCCGACGAGTGCATCGACTGCGCCGTCTGCATCCCCGAATGCCCGGTGAACGCCATCCTGCCCGAGGAAGACGTGCCCACCGACCAGCTGCACTTCATCAAGCTGAACGCCGAGCTCTCGCGCAAGTGGCCCAGCATCACCAAGCGCAAGGCCCCGTTGCCCGATGCCGATGCGTGGAAGGACCGCAAGGACAAGCTCGGCGAGCTGCAACGCTGAGGGCGGCACCGTGAACGCCGGCACCAACCCTGCGATCACCGACGTCGCGCAGGCGCACGCCGGACCGATCGAGACCGACGCCGTCATCGTCGGGGCCGGGCCGGTGGGCCTGTTCCAGGTCTTCGAGCTGGGGCTGCTGGAGATCAAGGCCCACGTCATCGATTCGCTGGGCTACCCCGGCGGCCAGTGCGTCGAGCTGTACCCCGACAAGCCGATCTACGACATTCCGGCCGTGCCCGTGTGCACGGGCCAGGAGCTCACCGACAGCCTGCTGCGCCAGATCGAGCCCTTCGGCGCCACCTTCCACTTCGGCCAGGAGGTGACCGAGGTGGCCAGGCGCGACGACGGCCGCTTCGACGTGTCCACGAGCAAGGGCACGCGCTTCATCAGCAAGACCGTGTTCATCGCCGGCGGCGTGGGCTCGTTCCAGCCACGCACACTGAAGGTCGATGGCATCGAGGCCTTCCACGACCGCCAGCTGTTCTACCGCGTGAAGAACCCGGCGCAGTTCGCGGGCAAGAACCTGGTCATCGTCGGCGGCGGCGACTCGGCGCTCGACTGGGCGCTGAACTTCGTGGCCGAGGGTCCGCACCAGGCCGAAAGCGTGATCCTGCTGCACCGCCGCGACGCCTTCCGCGCGGCGCCGGCCAGCGTTGCGAAGATGCGGGCGCTGTGCGACGACTACGCGATGCAGTTCATCGTCGGCCAGATCACCGGCTTCGAGACCGACGGCGAGCGGCTGGCACGCATCAAGGTCACCGGCGCCGACGCCGTGACACGCGTGGTGCCGCTGGACATGCTGCTGGTGTTCTTCGGGCTGAGCCCCAAGCTCGGCCCCATCGCCGACTGGGGCCTGGGCCTGGAACGCAAGCAGATCGTCGTCGACACCGAGAAGTTCGAGACCACGGTGCCCGGCATCTTCGCGGTGGGCGACATCAACACCTACCCGGGCAAGAAGAAGCTGATCCTGTCCGGCTTCCACGAGGCGGCGCTGGCTGCCTTCGGCGCCAGCCCGTACGTGTTCCCGGACAAGAAGGTTCTGCTGCAGTACACCACCACGAGCCCGAAGCTGCACAAGGTGCTGGGCGTGGAATCGCCGGTGTTCGATTGACGCTATAGTCGCGCCCGGCCGCAGCGCACGCTGCGACCAATTCGCTAGGGGTGTTGGCCCGGTGCAAGCCGGGTCGACTGAGAAAGACCCTTTGAACCTGATCGAGGTAATGCTCGCGCAGGGAAGCAGTCTCTCGGGACACGGCCTGCTCAGGGCCGTCTGGCACCGTCCCATCGGCTTGCAGCCCTGCCATCGCTTTCAAGGCACACGATGGCTCGTCTTCCACACCACACCTTCCTCGCAATCGCGGCTGCTGCTGCGTGCACCCCGCTCGCCGCGCAAACCGTGGCCGCGGTCCAGACCATCACCGTCACCGGCCGCAGCGCCGCCAACAGCGCCAGCGTCACCGGCTTCGGTGACGTGCCACTGTCGCGTACGCCACTGTCAGCCACCGTGATCACGGCGGCGCAGTTGCAGGACGCCGGCATCGCCGGCCTGGGCGATATCACGCGCCTGGATGCCGGCACCACCGACGCCTACAACGCACCCGGCTACTGGGGCCAGGTCGCCGTGCGCGGCTTCACGCTGGACAACCGCTTCAACTACCGCCGCGACGGTCTGCCCATCAACGCCGAGACCGTGCTGCCCACCGGCAACAAGGCGGCGCTCGAGCTGATGAAGGGCGCCAGCGGCATCCAGGCCGGCACCAGCGCACCCGGTGGCCTGCTGAACCTGGTCGTCAAGCGGCCGACGGCGCAGCCGCGCCGCGACCTGCTGCTCGACTGGGTCGAGCCCGGCACGGTGGCGATCGCAGCCGACCTGGGCGACCGCGCCGGCACCGACGGCGCCTTCGGCTGGCGCCTGAACGCCGACGCGCGGCGTCTGGACCCATCGCTGCGCAACAGCCGCGGCGCGTCGCACCTGCTGGCCGGTGCCGTGGAATGGCGACTCGGCCAGGCCGGCCTGCTGGAAGCGGAGCTCGAACACAGCCGGCAGAGCCAGCCCAGCACACCGGGCTTCAGCGTGCTCGGCAACACCCTGCCCGACGCCGATGCCATCGACCCGCGCATCAACCTCAACAACCAGGCCTGGTCGCTGCCGGTGGTGCTGCGCGGCGACACCGGCTCGCTGCGCTACACGCACACGTTCGGCGACGACCTGCAGGCCACGGCGCACCTGATGCAGCAGACGCTGCGCAGCGACGACCGCATCGCCTTCCCGTTCGGCTGCAGCGCGGAGAACGACTACACCCGCTACTGCAGCGACGGCAGCTTCGACTTCTACGACTTCCGCAGCGATGGCGAGCGACGCACCAGCCGTGCTGCAGACCTGAGCCTGGCCGGCAAGCACATGCTGGCCGGTCTGCAGCACCAGTGGCGCGTGGGCGTGCTGGGCACCACCTACACCGCGCGCTACCAGCGCCAGGCCTACAACTATGTGGGCACGGGCACGATCGATGGCACGGCCGTGGTGCCGCCCGACCCCGCGTTGACGGACGAGAACACGCAGCGCGACGAGCGCAGCACCGAGTGGCACGCGCAGGACGTGGTGCAACTGGCGCCGGCCTGGCAGCTGTGGGCCGGGCTGCGCCACACCCGCCTGCAACGCGACAGCGTGCGCACCGACGGCAGCCGCCCCACCGCCTACGACCAGCGCTTCACGACACCGTGGCTCGCGCTGGCGTGGCAGTTCGCCCCGCAGTTCATGGGCTACGCCAGCTGGGGCGAGGGTGTCGAGTCCGAAGTGGCGCCGAACCGGGCGCGCTACAGCAACGCCGGCCAGGCGCTGCCGACGCTGAAGAGCCGGCAGTGGGAAGCCGGCCTCAAGCACCGCAGCGCCGACTGGGCCTGGCAGCTGGCCTGGTTCGATACGCAGCGCCCGCAGTGGAGCGACATCCAGGACGGCACCGGCCTGCCCACGGACGACTGCAGCGACGCCGAGCCGTGCACGCGCCGCGCCGACGGCCGCGTGCGCCATGCCGGGCTGGAAGCTGAAGCCGAATGGGGCGCAGGCCCGTGGAGCCTGCGCGCCAGCGCATTGGCGCTGCGCGCGCGCCGCGAGGCCGGAGCCGACCCCGCGCGCAACGGCCTGCGGCCGACCAACGTGCCCGAGCGCAGCCTGAAGATGCAGGCCGTCTACAACGTGGGCGCCCTGCCCGGCCTGGCCCTGCTGGCCTTCGCCAGCCACGAAGGCCGGCGCATGGTGCTGCCGGACAACAGCATCGCCACGCCGGGCTGGACCCGCGTCGACCTGGGCCTGCGCCAGGCCCAGCAGTGGAGCGGTGCCAACCTGGTGTGGCGCCTGGGCGTCGACAACGTCTTCGATGCGCGCGCCTGGAAGGAAGCACCCTACCAGTTCGGCCACGCCTACCTGTACCCGCTGGCGCCACGCACCTGGCATGCGTCCCTGAACATTTCGTTGTGATGCAAGTGACAACGCCAAGAATCCCGGGTTATACTCATGGGCTCATTCCCCGATAGCTCAGTCGGTAGAGCGCCGGACTGTTAATCCGTAGGTCCCTGGTTCGAGCCCAGGTCGGGGAGCCAAGTAAACAGAGAGTCAGCAGGTTAGCGCCTGCTGACGTTTTTGTTTTCTGGATTGAGCTGGTGCCAGTCTGGTGCCAGTTTCGACGCCGATGTACTTGCACCATAGCGATCGGTCACAACCGTTGTCGTGGCGCGTCGACCGAGCCCTCGGCGTTGATCTGAAGTTTCGGCGTTGACCGACATTGGCCGGCGAGAACTAGCCGGCTGCACCCAGTCTCGGCCTGGCAGCCAACCAGTCCCGACAATGGATCGCATGCTCTCGGATCCGCCGCCCACCGAGGCGCCACTCGCACCCGGTGTCGCGCCACCGACTTCGCTGCGCTGGACCTACACAGTCGCAGTCCGCGAGCTCTGCGAATTCACCGCGAAGCGCGGTGACCTGGACCGACGCTTCACGCCCGCTGCGACCGCGCTCGAGGGGCTTGCGGGTCAGAGCACGGTCGCGCAGCGCCGGGGGCAGGACTACGAGACCGAGATAGCCCTGGAGGGCACCGTCGGCGCTCTGCGCGTTCGGGGCCGTGCCGACGGCTACGACCCGCGGCGCCGCTGCCTCGAAGAGATCAAGACCATCCGCGGACACCCGGACGATATTCCGGAGAACCGACGCCAGTTGCACTGGGCGCAGTTGCAGACCTACGGCGCGCTGTTCTGCCGCAGCCGTAACCTGCCCGAGATCGCCCTGGCGCTCGTCTACTTCGATGTCGCGAGCCAGTCCGAGATCGAACTGCGTCAGGTCTTCGGCGCAGACGAGTTGGAGGATGTCCTAGCAGAGCGCTGCGCGGCCTTCCTGTCCTGGGCGCTGCAGGAAGCAGCGCACCGTGCCGCTCGCGACACTGCGCTGACGGACCTCGCGTTCCCGGAGGACGCGTTTCGCGCCGGACAGCGCGAGCTGGCCGAAGCGGTCTACCGCACAGCCGCCCACGGGCGCCGCCTGTTGGCCCAGGCACCAACCGGGATCGGCAAGACGGTCGGCACACTGTTCCCCATGCTTCGGGCCGTGCCGGTGCAAGGCATCGACAAGCTGGCCTACTTGACCTGCAAGGGCACGGGACGCATCACAGCCCTGGAGGCGCTCGGCAAGCTGCGCTCAGGCGTCGCGAACCGGTCATTCCGCGTGCTGACGCTGGTGCCCAAGGACGAGGGCTGCGAGCACCCCGACAAGGCCTGCCACGTCGACGCCTGTCCGCTCGCCCGCGGGTTCTACGACCGCCTGCCCTTCGCCCGCGAGGAGGCGGTCGCCCTGGGCTGGCTGGATGCTGCAGCCCAGCGTCAGGTCGCACTGCGCCACGGCATCTGCCCCTACTACCTGGGCCAGGAACTGGTGCGCTGGGCCGACGTACTGGTGGGCGATGTGAACCACCTGTTCGACAGCAACGGCCTGCTATGGGGCCTGGCGCAGGCCCTGGACTGGAAACTCGCCGTGCTGGTCGACGAGGCGCACAACCTGGTCGAGCGCGCGCGGCGCATGTTCAGCGCAGAGTTGCGCATCGGCCAGATCCGCGCTGCGGCGCGGACCGCGCCGGGTGCTGTGAAGGGCGCCCTCGATACGCTGGTCGAGGCAGCGGAGGAACTGGTCGCCGACACGGCCGCCCCCTACGAGGTGCTGGTCACCGTGCCGGACGCTTTCGTGCAGGCCCTACAGGCAGCAGCAGGCTCATTGTCGGAGCACTTCAACCAGCACCCCTTGAACGTCGGGTCACTGCTGAACTTCCACTTCGAGCTGCGGCGGTTCCTGAAGCTGGTCGACGCCTTGAGCGACCACTCTCTGTTCGACGTGCAGACCTTCCTGGGCGCTGGCATCGACCCCGATGCAGGCGATGCGGTGGCACAGGAGGCACGCGACGCCGCGCTCTGCGTGCGCAACGTCGCGCCGGCTTGCTTCCTGCGCCCGCGCCTGCAGACCCTTCAAAGCATCACGCTGTTCTCAGCGACGCTGTCGCCGCCGGAGTATGCGATCCGCTTGCTGGGCCTTCCAGAGGACACGGTCTGGATCGACGTGCCGCCGGCCTTCCCCGCTGAGCACCTATCCGTACGTGTGGCGCACGAGATCTCGACGCGCTACGCGCACCGGGATCGTTCGCTGCAGCGGCTTGTGGCGGTCATCGCACAGCAGTTCGACGAGCACTCTGGCAACTACCTCGCGTTCTTCAGCAGCTTCGCGTATCTGAAGTCGGCCGCCGCTTTGCTCGCCGAACGCCGTCCCGACATCCCGCAATGGCGGCAGGAGCCGCGCATGGCCACCGAGGCGCGGGCGGAGTTCCTCGCGAGATTCAGGCACGGCGGCCAGGGTGTGGGTTTTGCGGTCCTCGGGGGCGTTTTCGCCGAGGGCGTGGACCTGCCGGGCTCGCTGCTGATTGGTGCCTTCATCGCCACCCTGGGCCTGCCACCGGTCTCGGTGACGCAGGACCACATCCAGGCGCGGCTGGACAAACTTTTCGGGGCTGGCCACGGCTACGCCGACCTGGTGCCGGCGATGCAGCGGGTGGTTCAGGCGGCCGGTCGTGTGCTGAGAACACCGGAAGACCGGGGTTGGCTCTGGCTCCTGGATGATCGCTACGGGCGAGCCGAAGTCGTCGAACTGCTGCCCCCGTGGTGGCAACTGGCCGCAGCGCACAAGCCTGGCGCACCGCCGCCATGACGATCAAGCGTTAGCTTCGTCTCAATGTCCCACCTGAACGAGCCGCTCCAGCACGGTTGTGGCCCACTCTGGAAGGAGATCACCGAACTCCTCGCTGCGCTCGAACTCGTCCTCGCCGATCACGGCGCTGTGTCTGACCTGTCCACTGCCGTCGACTGTGAGAGTCAGCCAGCCGGTCTCGGCAGCCTCCCACTCGAAGCGAATCGATCCATCGGCGTCGATCTGGATCGTCGGAAGACGATGGCGAGCAGTCAGGCCGAGAAGACGCTCGGCCTCCGCCACGGTGGACGGCGTCGGCCAAGCCCAATCGCGGGACTCGGTCAGAGGTCTTGCCTCTTTCAGGGCCGTGGCGAGGAGTGGGTGCATCACGGAATTGTCTGCCTGCACAACACGGGGCGCAGTGTTCGTGCGGCATTTGGTGCAGAACTTGGATGACAACTGTTGTTTTATACAGTACTCTTCCAGCCCGGAGATCGACATGCGCCACGCCCAGCACTGCCTCACCTACAGCCCCAGCGCCGTGCGCGTTCCGCGACGGGTGCTGCGCCGCTGGGCCTGGCTCTGACATCTCGCCGTTGAGCACGACACCATGCACATGCGCGAGCCCACTGGGGCAGATGCTGCTTTTCGACCCGACGTCATCTTGTCGCCTGACGAACAGGTCGAGCCCTCGTTGCCCTTGGGCAGCGATGGGGTGCAGCGCTGGATCTGGCGCAGCCGCTTCGGTGAGGTGCTGATCGAGGTCGTGGGCGAGCAGTCGTTCGTGAACGGCCAAGCGGTAGCGCCCTATGTTGCGTGAACGGTCAGCAGGCCCGGCGTCGGCACCGCGCTCGCGCGTGGCGATCAGTTTTGGGTCGCCCGCCGCTGAGAGCGGTGCAACACGGCTCGATCTGAACGAGATCCTGGTCCGCCATCCCCAGGCCGCGTTCCTGATGCGCATCACGGGCTCGGCCATGCGCGAAGCGGGCATCGATGATGGCGATCTGGCGCTCGTGGACAGGGCGATGGACGCCAGCCCTGGCGACGTCGTGATTGCGACATGGGGCGACGAGTTCCTCTGTCGACGACTGCAACGCACAGGCAACGAGCTCTGCCTGGTAGCCACGGATCCTGATGTGCACGAAATCAGGGCCCGCGCAGGAGACCGGTTCGAGGTCTGGGGTGTCGTCACCCACGTCATCAAGCAGGTGTCGGGGTAGCGATGTACGCACTCGTCGACGTGAACAACATGTACGTCAGCTGCGAGCGCGTCTTCAAGCCCGCGCTCCATGGCCGACCCGTGGTCGTGCTGTCCAACAACGACGGCGCGTGCATCGCCCGCAGCAACGAGGCCAAGGACCTGGGCGTGCAGATGGCGCAGCCCTGGTTCCAGGTGAAGCATCTGGAACGCAGCGCCGGGCTGATTGCGCTGTCGGCCGACCTCGAGCTGTACGGTGACATGTCCAGCCGCATGATGTCGCTGGCGGCCGCCTATGCGCCCAGGCAGGAGGTCTACAGCATCGACGAGTGCTTTCTTGACTTCGAGGGCGTGGCGGCGGACTTCCAATCGGTCGGCAGGGACCTTCGCGACCAGGTCCTGAAATGGACGGGGCTGCCGACCAGTGTGGGCTTCGGGCCGACCAAGACCTTGGCCGAGCTTGCCAACCACGTCGCCAAGACGGCCGACCGCAAGCCGGGCAGTTATCCGCAGCCCCTGTCCCAGGTCTGCGACTTCTCCACCCTGGCGCCAGTGGAACTGGATGCGGTGATGGCCAGCACCGACGTTGGCAGCGTTTGGGGCATCGGACGCAAGACCGCGCCGAAGCTCCAGGACGCTGGCATCCGCACGGTGCTGGACCTGAAGCATGCCGATGCGGCAGCGTTGGGGCGGCGCTTCAGCGTGGTCATCGAGAAAACCGTGCTCGAACTGCAGGGTACGCGCTGCATGGACATCGACGATGAGCCGCTGGTCCACCAGCAGATCATGTGCTCGCGGTCGTTCGGCAACGCCGTCACCGAGTTGCCCGATCTCGTCGAGGTGGTCAGTGGCTTCGCGGTATTGGGCACGCGGTAGCGAGCCGGGTACCTCTGTTGTCATTCCTTGCGCAGCCGCACCGGGAACAAAGGCTCTGGCGATCGAGGCAATAGCAGCACGAGCCACTGCAATACCCTCAACGCGGTGGCTGAAGGCGTGGCCGGCGAAAGGCCTGATAGCTCCAGGCCTGTGGATAGGCCGTCCAGGTCGCTGGCGACGCCTCGGGCTCGGGCTCAGTCCGTAGTCATCGGGCATGGACGCTCTCCTGTTGCCAGGCCTTGAACTCCAAGATGCACAAGGCCCTGTTACTTGCGGTCAGCGCGGGCGACTCATCGCCGTGAGCCCGACGGGCCGCACTCATGCCGCCATCCGGTGTTCGTAGTACGGCCGCTCCCGATCGTCCAGGATGGCATAGAGCGCCGCGAGACTCTTCGGGATCGGATTGAGCCAGGCATCGATGTTCTCCGGCCGGATCGGAGCGATGCAGCGGTCGTGGCCAGCCGCAGCGACCTCCTCGGGTGGCTCGTTCGTGATGGCCGAGAACGACAGCAGGTCTGGCTCACCAGGCCCGGTCCACTTCGACCATAGGCACGCCACCAGCATGTCCTGAGTTGGCCGAGGCCTGAACTCCAGGACGAGGTTCTGCACGGCTTCCCCATCGGCGAGTTCGCGGCCTTCGGCCTTGTGCCGGTTCACGTTCTCATAGAACGCGTTCGCGACCATGATGCCGTGGGTGTGGCCGAACTGGCCCTTTCAGAGTCCTTCGGGGTTGCACTCTTGGGCCCTCGGGACACCAAGTCTTGCCTTTATCCGCCCGGCCCGCTCAAATCAGCTGCAGTTGCCCCTCCACAACAGCCCACTGGAACATCCCAACGTCTTCAATGCGGTGAGCTCACCGGCGCGTCGCGCCCTTCTGCCGCTCGGGCCAGCGCGCGCTGTATCGCTGGTATTACCTGCCTGACGAGCACCTGTGACCTGATCCGTCGATTCAGGCGAGGGCGGCACTGGCGTCCAGCCATGCGGGCAAGTCGGCCACGCTGTCCAGCCAGTCGTCTGCACCCACCAGGCGCTCACGCGCAACCGCCACACGCGCTGCACGTTCGCCAGGTGCGAGCGCTGCCAAGGCGACCGCCGACAAACCCACTTCGTTGCCCGTGGTCGTGATGCCCAGCGTGGCCATGCCGGCATTGCGCCCTTCGGCGATGTCGGAAGGCGTGTCGCCCACCTTCAGCGCGCGGCTCAATGGGTAGACGCCGAAATGTTCGGCGATGCGGAAGCAGGCCCAGGGCGCCGGCCGGCCGGCAGGCACTTCATCCGCGCAGACCACCATCGCCGGGTCCACACCCGCCGCACGCGCCAGCGGCTCGAGCCGGTTCATCATGGCCCGCGTGTAGCCGCTGCAGCTGCCGATGGCGATGCCGCGTTCGCGCAGCGCCGCCAGCGCCTGCGGCACACCGGCGATGGGCGCGGCATGCTGCGGCAGCAGCTCCACCAGCATCTGCGTGAAACGCAGGTAGAGACAGTAGGCGCGCGCCTCAGCCGGCAATTCGGCCAAATGTGATGGCAAGCGCGCGACCACTTCGGGCTGCGCGAGGATTTCCTTCACATGATCGAGCTTGTGCGTGCCCATGGGCCCACGCGCCACGGCCTCGCTGATGGGCAGTCCCTCGGCATCGAAGGCATGCAGGAAGGCTTCCATCGGCGCGCGGCAGCCGTGGTCCACCAGCGTGCCGGCCCAGTCGAAGATCACGAGCTTGAAGTTCATGATGTGGCTGCGTCCAGACTTTCACGCAGCAGCGCCACAGCATCCTCCCCGGCGGTGAACAGCGCGTCCGGGGCCAGCACCGCATCCACACCCGTCTGCGCCAGCATCGCCATCACTTCGGGTTTGACGTCGTAGAGGTAGAGCCCGCCGCCGATGGCACGTCGGCGCCGCGCTTCGGTGGCCAGCATCTGCGCACCGGCGAAATCGACGAAGTTCACGCCACCGGCCAGAAGTAGCACGTGGCGGCGCGCGGGCTCGCGTTCGTCCACCTCCTGCAAGGCCTCGGCGAGGTGGTTCACGGCGCCGAAGTAGATCGACCCATCCAGTCGAAGCACCGTCAGCGGCACGCCGGCTGCGGATTCGATCTCGCCAGACAAACGCGCCGGCCAGCCCTGCTCACCCGGCCGCAGCGCCACAAGCGGCGGGCGCGAGGTTCGGTTGAGGTAGAGCATCAGCGACAAGAGCACGCCGATGTAGATAGCGAACTCCAACTGCAGCGTCAGCGTGGCCGCCAGTGTCGCCAGCAGCACGCCGGCTTCCTGCCGGCTCGCGCGCAGGATCTCGCGCATGTGGTGCAGGTCAAAGAGCCCCCAGGCGACGACGAAGAGGATGCCCGCCATCGCCGGGATCGGCAAGTAGACCGCCAGCGGCGCCAGGAACAGCATGATCAGCAACAGGAACACGGCAGAAGCCACCGCCGCCAGCGGCGTGCGCGCGCCCGAGTCATAGTTGAGGCCGCTGCGGTTGAAGCTGCCGCTGCTGGCGTAGCCTGAGAAAAACGCGCCGGCCAGGTTGGACAGGCCCTGGCCGATGAACTCCTGGTTGCCGTCGATGCGCTGGTGCGTGCGCAACGCAATCGCGCGCGATATCGACACCGCCTCCGTCAACGCCAGCAGCGAGACGGCCACGGCAATCGGCATCAGCTGCTCAATGGTGGCCGGCGAAAGGTCGGGTGACGACAACGGCGGCAAGCCTATCTTCAGCGCGCCGATGCTGCGTATGCCTGTTGCTGCGGCACCGCCAGCAAGGTGGTCCAGCAGCGCCGCGAAGCCGCTGCCTCCCAGCAGCCCGGCAATCATGTGCGGCATCTTCGGCCACCAGCGTTTGCAGCTCAGGCTGGCCAGCACCGTTACCACCGCCACCGCCGTCACATACGGGTTGATGTGCGGGGCTTGCTGCACCAGCGCCGCCAGCACTGTCTTCACCGACGCGCCGCGTTCGATCTCGATGCCGAAGAAGTTGCGCGCCTGGCTGATGGCGATGAGCACCGCCGCACCGCTGGTGAAGCCCACCACCACGGTGTGCGAAACGAAATTCACCAGCGCGCCCAGCCGCAGCAGGCCCAGCACCAATTGAATGACGCCCACCAGCAGCGTGAGCGTGAGCACGAGGCTCACGAACTGCGAGCTGCCTGGCAGTGCCAGCGGGCTGATGGTGGCGAATACGACGATGGAAATGGCCGTCGTCGGCCCCGACACCAGATGCCAGGACGAGCCCCATAGCGCGGCGATGATGGCCGGCAGCATGGCGGCATAAAGCCCGTACTCCGGCGGCATGCCCGCGATCGTGGCGAAGGCTACGCCTTGCGGCACCAGCACCAGCGCGCCCGTGAGGCCGGCGATAGCGTCGGCTCGCAGCGTCTGCCGCGTCAGCCGCGGCCAGCGGTTCCAGGCGGGCAGCAGGCGGCGCCACGCGGGGGGCGCGTTGCCAGACGTGCCTGGCCCTGTGCCCGGCATCACTCCGCGCATTGCCCGCTCAACATTGCCCGCTCACAGCGGCGCCGCCATACGCGCGGCGGCGTGCTGCAGCGCCGGCAGGCGTTCCACGGCACCGGCCGGCGGCAGACGCGCGCTGCGTCCCCGTTTGGCCCCGATCCTCGATGGCGATCTCATTCGGGAAATCCTCAGGTATTGGAACGTTGCGTTCCGTAATCTGTAACTCTAGTATCGCCCGACCGAAGTGGCAGACGCCACAAATCGACACCGGATTTGCCCTGATTTCCCCCCGGGGGCCAGCCGCCCCTACCAGCAACCGCGAACGCTCAGGAGACAACACCATGAATTCCAAGATCACCCGACGGCTGGCATTGGGCGCCGGCGCCAGCACCCTGGCGGTCGGTGCCATGCTGCCGGCGCGCGCGCAGACCAGCGCACGGCTGAAGATCCAGACCGCCGTGCCAAGCTCGAGCATCTACTTCGACCTGCTCAAGCGTTTCGCCGACCGCGCCGACAAGATGTCGAACGGGCGCCTGAAGCTGGAAATGCTGCCCGACGGCGCCGTGGTCTCGGCCTTCGAGATCATGGACGCGGTGGACAAGGGCGTGGTCGACGGCGGTTACGCGTGGACGCATTACTGGTCAGGCAAGAACACCGCCGCCGGCCTCTTCAGCAACCCCGCGGCCGGTGGCGGCACCGGCATGGACCAGCTCTCGCACGTGGCATGGATCTTCCAGGGCGGTGGTAACGCGCTCTTCAAGAAGTTCTACCAGGAGGTGCTGAAGGTCAACGTCGAGCCGCTCTTCATCCAGCCCATGGGACCCGACCCTCTGGGCTGGTTCCGCAACCCCATCGCGTCGCTGGCCGATTTTCGCAAGCTCAAGTACCGCAGCCCGCCGGGCCTGGTGGGCGAGATCTTCAAGGAGATGGGCGTCAACGCCGTGGCCATGCCCGGTGGCGAGATCGTGCCCGCGGCGCAGCGCGGTGTGCTCGATGCGGCCGAGTGGATCGGGCCCGCCGACGACCTGGCCCTGGGTTTCCACACCGTGTTCAAGCACTACTACCTGCAGGGCCTGCACCAGAGCAGCGACGTGGGTGAGGTCATCTTCAACCGCGGCAGCTATAACAAGCTGGCGCCCGACCTGAAGGAAATCCTGCAGGGCGCGGCCATGGCCTCGATGACGGAGACCTACACCTACAACGTGTGGCGCAACGCGCAGGCGGTACAGAGACTGAAGACCGAGTTCAAGGTCACCATCCACGACACGCCGGCCGACATCTTCCCGGCCTTCATCAAGGCCACCAACAGCATCTACGACCGCGAAGCCGGCAAGAACGCCTTCTTCAAGGAAGTGCTGGAGTCGCAGCGCGCCTTTGCCAAGGTCACCGTGCCGTACTGGAACAAGATCAACGGCCTCTACTACAACCTCGGCATGTCGTCGCCCAACGCGTAAATCCCTTCATGAGCGCCGACTCTTCCTGGGCGCGCACAGCGCGCCGGCTCGATCCCATCGCGGTGTGGTCGGGCCGGCTTGCGTGTTTCATGCTCATTCCTCTCGTGCTGGCCCTGACGTGGGAGGTGGTGGCTCGCTATGTCTTCAACGCGCCCACGCAATGGGCCTACGACATGACCTTCATGTTGTACGGCACCTTCTTCATGCTGGGTGCGGCCTTCACGCTGCAGCGCAAAGGCCATGTGCGCACTGACATGTACTACGAGCGCTGGTCGCCACGCCGCCAGGCCAGCATCGACATTGCCTGCTACCTGCTGTTTTTCCTGCCGGTGGTCTGGGTCTTCACGGTCACCGGCTGGGGCTACTTGTGGAAATCCTTCGTGACCAACGAAACCTTTGTCAGCAGCGCCTGGCAACCCATCGCCTGGCCCTTCAAGATGGCCATGCCCCTCACCGGCGTTCTGCTCGCCATTCAAGGGTTGAGCGAAGTCTTCAAGTGCGTGCACACGCTGCAGCACGGCCAATGGCCTGATGAGCGCACCCCGGAGTTCCAGGTATGAGTGATCCCATCCTGGGCCTGGTCGCTTTGGGCGTCCTGTTCGTCGTGATTTTCATCGGCTTTCCCATCGCATTCACGCTGGCCGCAGTGGCCTTGGGCACGGGCTACATCGCCCTCGGCCCGCGCATCTTTGACCTGGCCGTGCTGCAAACCTTCTCGGTGATGCGCGACACGGTGCTGGCCTCGGTGCCCTTCTTCTTGTTGATGGGCTTTCTGCTCGAACAGTCGGGCCTGGTGGAACGGCTGTTCCGTGGCATCCAGCAGCTGCTGGCCGGCATGCGCGGCAGCCTGTACCTGGCCACGCTGATCACCGCCACCATCTTTGCGGCGGCAACCGGCATCGTGGGTTCTGCCGTCACGCTGCTGGGCGTGATGGCCGGGCCGTCGATGATCAAGAGCGGCTACGACACGAAGATGAGTGCAGGCGCCATTGCCGCTGGCGGCACTTTGGGCATCCTGATACCGCCTTCGGTGATGCTCATCGTGATGGGCCCCGTGGTGGGCATCCCCGCCACCGACCTCTTCGCCGCGGCGGTGATACCGGGTCTGATGCTCGCCGCCCTCTTCACGGGCTACTGCCTGGTGCGCTGCTGGATCAACCCGGCCCTGGGCCCGGCGCTGCCGATGTCCGAGCGTTCACCAACGCTGGGCCCGGTCATCAAAGACCTGCTGCTCGGCGTGGCGCCCGTCATCGTGGTCATCATGGCCACGCTGGGCGTCATCCTGGCCGGCATCGCCACGCCAACAGATGCAGGTGCGGTGGGCTGCTTCGCCACCTTCCTGCTCACCTTCGGCTCGGGCCGCATGGGCTGGGACAAACTCAAGCGCGCGGCTTGGCAGACGCTGGAAGTCAGCAGCATGATCCTGATGCTGGTGGTGGCATCGAACCTCTTCGGTTCGGTGTTCTCTCGCCTGGGCAGCGCCGAGTTCCTGGCCAACATGCTGACCGGCCTCTCGCTGCCGCCGACGCTGATGCTCATCGTCATCCTGGCGCTGATCTTTGTGCTGGGATGGCCGCTGGAATGGGTGCCCATCGTGCTGATCATCGTGCCCATCGTGCTGCCCATCGTGCAGGCTGCGGGCATCGACATGCTCTGGTTCTGCACCCTGGTGGCAGTGACCTTGCAGACCGCCTGGCTCTCACCCCCTGTGGCCTTGTCAGCCTACTTCCTGAAGGGCGTGGTGCCGCAGTGGGAGCTGAAGCAGATCTACGCCGGCATGGCGCAGTTCATGGTGCTGCAAGTGCTAGGTGTGGGCATCCTGATCGCCTTCCCCAAGCTGGCCACCTGGCTGCCGTCGGTGATGGCGAACTAGCGGGCCAGGCCTCAAGAGAAAGGCCGACCGGGGAAGCCCGGCCGGCCTTTTTTCTTGTGGCTTGAGAGCGCTGTGGCTCAGGTCTCAGCTAGCTTCAAACGTTGCACCTTGCCTGAGGGCCCGCGTGGCAGGTCTGCCATGAAGCGAAAACGTTTCGGCGTCTTGAAGCGGCCCAGCGTGGTGATGCAGAAATCGCGCAGTTCGTCTTCGCTGGCTGTCATGCCTTCACGCAGCACCACGCAGGCGAGGATTTCCTGGCCATAGTGTGTGTCAGGGATGCCGACGGCCGCAGCGTCCAGCACCGCAGGGTGCTTGAGCAAGGCTTCGTCGATCTCACGCGGCGCGATGTTTTCGCCGCCCTTGATGATGAGTTCCTTGATGCGCCCCGTCACGAAGAAAAAGCCGTCGCTGTCACGGTGGCCCAGGTCGCCGGTGCGCAGCCAGCCATCGGGCGTGAACGACGCAGCCGTGGCCTCGGCGTTCTTGTAGTAGCCACGCATGACGTTGGGGCCGCGTATCGCCAGCTCGCCGGTTTGTCCGTCGGGCAGCGGGCGCAATTCGCCGTCGATGATCTGCGCCTCGCAGCCCGAGGCTCGGCCCACAGCGCCCAGCTTGCGCTGCGCCGTGTCCAGCGGGTTGGAAAAACTTGGCGCCACGGTTTCAGTCAGGCCCATGGTTTCGATCACACCCAAGCCGAATTTGCGCTCGAACCCGCGCAAATGTTCGGGCGGCAAGGCGGCACTGGCACTGCGGCAGAAGCGCAGCTTCGACAGATCGGCGTTCGGCTTTTCGCCCTCCAACAAGTACGACACGATGGTGGGCACCACGTTGATCCAGGTGCAGCCGTTGTCCACGGCCTGGCCCCAGAAACGCGCGGCCGAAAACTTCGGCGCCATCGCCACGCTGCCGCCGCTGGCCAGCGGCGCCAGCATGGTCACCGCGAAGGCATTGATGTGGTACAGCGGCAGCACGCCCAGCACACGGTCAGCGCGTGTCAACGCATGTTCGGCCGTGATGGCATTCGCGTTGGCGACCAGGTTCGCCTGCGTGAGCATCACGCCCTTGGGCCGTCCCGTGGTGCCCGACGTGTACATCAGCAAGGCCAGGTCATCGGGCCTCGGCGGCGGCACGGCCTGAATACTGCTATCGGCTTCATCGGGCAAGGTCGGCGCATCGGGGTCGACCACCACCACGCGGCAATTCAGGCCCTGGGCCAGTTCACGCACACGATCGGCCCATTCGGGTGCCGCCACCACCAGCTTGCAGTCGGAGTGTTCGAAGACATAGCGCATCACCTCGGGCTGCGAAAGCAGGTTCACCGGGTTCACGCAGCGCCCGCTGGCCATCGCGCCCAGCAGCAGGCGCAGCGTCATCAGGCCGTTGGGCATCACCAGCGACACCGTTTCGCCCACGGCCACGCCGTGGCGTGCGAGCCAGGCGCCGGTGCGCGAGGTGCCGGCTGCTAGTTCGCCGTACGTCAACTGCACGCCGCTCTCGGTGGACAGCGCGTAGACGGCCTGCGGCTGCAACGCCGCCTGGCGCTGGATCAGCTCAATCATGTTCATGTGCGTCCGTACTTGCTGAAGTAGCTGCCGAAGATTTCTTCTTCGCTGGGCACTCGCTCAGGAATGGGCCGCGCAATGCGCGTCACGTTCATGTAGTGGCGGTAGTTCATGTTCTCTGAGAAGTTGTTGCGCCCCCAAGTGCCGCAGCCCATGGACAACGAAAATGGCAGACCGTTGTCGAAGCTTCCCCCCGTGGCCACCGCATGCGCCTGGTTCACGATCACGCGCGACACTGGCATCCACAGGCCCAGTTCCAGCGCACGCTCTGCGTTATGGCTGTGCAGGCTGACCGAGTGGCCTGCGCCCTGGTGGGCGTAGATGCGGCGCACGGTGTCGGCGGCAGCGGCGAAGTCAGGCGCGGTGTAGAGCGTCAACACGGGGCTGAGCTTTTCGCCAGAGAACGGATGCTCGGGTCCACACTCGCTCTCTTCCACCACGAGCGCACGAAGTTCGGCCACGCCCAAATCGTGGAAGCCTGCACGTTCGGCAATCAAGGCCGCGGATTGCCCGATGACGGCCTGCGACAGATGCCCGTCGGGCCACATCAACTGCTGCAGCCTGGCCTTCTGCGCGGTATCCAACACCGCCGCGCCCTGGCGTGCCAAGGCCGCCAGCACCGCCTCGCGCGCGGCGGCCACCACCACCAGGCTGTTTTCCGACGAACAACTGGTGGCGTTGTCGAAGGTCTTGCTCTGCAGCAGCAAGGCCACCGCGCGTTCGACATCGGCCGTCTCGTCGATGATGCTGGCCACGTTGCCCGCGCCCACACCGAAGGCCGGCGTGCCGCTGGCATAGGCCGCGCGCACATTGGCCTGCGAACCGGTTGCCACCACCAGGTCGCACTGGCGCATCAGTTCCAGCGTCGCGGCCTTGCCCACGGGCGAGGGCAGCACCTGCACCAGATCGTGCGGCGCACCGATCAGATCGAACTGCGCGTGGATCTGCGCGATCAAGGCCTCGGCCGTGCGCCAGCCCTTGGGCGACGGCGCCACGATCACCGCGTTGCGGCATTTCAGCGCGTTGATGATCTTGTTGGCGGGTGTCGCTGCCGGGTTGGTGGACGGCGTGACCGCGCACACCACGCCCACGGGCCGCGCAATCTCCACCAAGCCCAGCTCGGGGAACTCGGCCACCACACCCACCGACTTCGCGCCCTTCAGGTCACGCAGCAGGCCCAGGGTCTTGCGGTGGTTCTTGCGGACCTTGTCGGGCACGTTGCCGATGCCGCTGTCGGCCACGGCCAGCTCGGCCAAGGCCTGGTTGCGCCCCGGCTCCAGGATGGCCCAGCCGGCCGCGGCGACCAGTTCGTCGATGCGCTGCTGGTCGTAATGTTCGGCGATGGACTGGGCCGCGCGCGCACGCGCCACGAGCCCGGCCACCATGTCGGACACATCCGTGCGCGGGGCGCTGTCGCGGTTGTCCATGTTCACTCTGCCTTGATGTTGGCGTCCTTGGCCAGCTTGGCCCACTTGCCCAGCTCGGCCTTCACGGTGCGGGTCAGCCGTTCAGGCGCGCCGCCCACGCCCTCGCTGCCCTGGGCCAGCAGCTTCTCTTTCACATCGGGGTCGGCGATGGCCGCGTTCATGGCCTTGTTCAGACGTTCGATGAAGGGTTTGGGGGTCTTCGCCGGCACGAACATCGCGTACCACGAATCGACTTCGAAGTCGGCCACGCCTGCTTCCTGCATCGTCGGCACATCGGGGAAAGCCGCACTGCGCTTGACGGTGGACACCGCCAGCGCCTTGAGCTTGCCGGTCTTCACGAACTGCGCCGCGGCGGGGATGGACACCCACAGCATCGGCACCTGGCCGCCGATCACATCGGTGACGGCAGGACCGCCGCCGCGGTAGGGGATGTGCGTGATCTTCAGCCCTGTGCGCAGGTTGAGGAGTTCGCCGGCCAGGTGGCTGGGCGAGCCGTTGCCCACCGAGGCGAACTGCAGCGGCTTCTTCTTCGCCAGCGCAATGAGCTCCTGCACCGTGTTGGCCTCGAAGCCGGGCTGCACGACCAGGATCTGCGGCAGCGAGGCGACGATGCCCACCGATTCGAAGTCGCGCTCGGTGTCGAAGGGCAGCTTCGGGAAAATGGCCGGGTTGATGGTGTGCGAACTCAGCGTGAACAGCACCGTGTAGCCGTCGGAAGGCGACTTGGCCACCACGTCGCTGCCCAGCGAACCGCCGCCGCCGCCGCGGTTCTCGATGACGATGGTCTGCCCCAGCTGTTCCTGCAGCTTGCCCTGCACGATGCGCGCGATGACGTCGGTGCCGCCGCCCGGCGGGTAGGGCACGACGAAGCGCACCGGCTTGTTGGGATAGGCGCCCTGGGCCTGGGCCAGCAGGGGCAGCGTGCCCCCGGCGGTGAGCGCAGCAAGGGCCAGGCAGAGCAGGCGTCGGTTCGGGTTCTTCACGGAGGTCTCCTACTGTTGAAATGCAGCACCGCAGGGGCCGGTACCGAGGAAAAACCGAGGGTGCGCGAAGCGTCCGCGGCGGCAGCCATCAGCCCTTCGGCCAGGCCGCGCACCTGGGCACGCGCAAAACGGATCGAAGGCACGCTGATGCCGATGGCGGCCACCGGCTCACCGCGAGCATTGAACACCGGTGCGCCCAGTCCGCACACGCCGAGACGCCACTCCTCGCGGTTCTCGCCATAACCGCGTTCACGGGTGCGGCGCAGTTCACCTTGCAGTGTGGCGAAGTCGGTCAGGCTGTGCGGCGTGTGGGCCTTGAGTTCGCCCAGGCGCGCCTGCAGCTTGCGCACATCGGCGTCTTCGCCCCAGGCCGCCAGCAAGGCCTTGCCCGAAGCCACGCAGGCCGCAGGCGCGCGGCCGCCGACGCGTGAATAGGCGGCCACCGGCAAGGGGCTGTCGAACTTGTCGAGGTAGACGATCTCCGCCCCATCCAGCACCGCGAGGTGGATGGTCTCGCCATGGGCCGCCGAGAGTGCCGCCAGGTGGGGACGCAGCAGCGTGCGCAGGTCGGCCGCAGCCTCCACCAGCGTGCCCAACTCGAAGAGGCGCAGGCTGGGACGGTAGGCACTGGTGGCTGCGTCCTGCACCGCCCATCCACAAGCCACCAGGGTCTGCAGCGTGCGGTGCGCGTTGCTGCGCCCCATGCCGAAGGCCTCGGCCACGTCGACCACGCGGCAGCCACGCTGCTGCCGGACCAGCCAGTCCAGCACGGCAAGACCCTTGGCGAGTGTCGAGTCCATTTGCTCCTGCATCTGCGGCTGCTTGCATGTCCCAATATTTGGAACTGCATTCGGCCTGTTGGAACAACTGTAGACCTCGGCGGCGCGGCGGTCAAACACTGGGCGTCAAGGATTACCCTCGCGCCACCCCACCCTGTAACGCTCAGCGGCGGCGGCGGGCCGACAACAACTGCATCAGATCGCCGAAAACCGCGTTGCCCGGCGGCGCGGCCAGATCGATGGCCTGGCAGCGACCGTAGTAGGGGCTCAGGTCCAGGCCCACGCCGACGCCGAAGATGGCCAGCCCGCCCAGGGCTTCCTGCTGCGCCACCACCTCGCGCAGGTGGTGATCGAGGTAGTTGTGATCGTTGGCCAGCTGCGTGGCGCCTTCCATCGGGCAGCCGTCGGACACCACCAGCAGCAGCCGATGGCGCACCTCTTGCGCGCGCATACGCCCACAAGCCCACGCCACGGCCTCGCCATCCACGCCCTCGCGGAAGAGCGTGGGCTCCAGCATCGCCGCCGCGCCGCGGCGCGCGCGGCGCCAGGGTTCTTCGGCGCTCTTGAACACCAGATGCAGGGTTTCGGCCACCCGCCCCGGGTGCGGCGGCCGGCCGTCACGCTGCCACTGGCGCAGGGCGCGGCCGCCGTGCCAGGCGCCGGTGCTGAAGCCCAGCAGTTCGGTGTGCACGCCCACCATCTCGGCCGCACGCAGCAGCAGTTCCGCCAGCATCGCCACGCTTTCGGCGTGCGCCTTCATCGAGCCCGAACAGTCCACCAGCACGGTGAGCGCCGCATCGCACAACGGCGCCACACGCTCGGTGCGGAAGAGCCGGCGTTCGGTGGGCACCGCTACCAGCTGCGCCAGGCGGCGACCGTCGATGCGGCCTTGTTCCTGAGCGCCGTCCCAGCCATCGTCGGCGGGCTCGGAAAGAAGAGACTGGAGCGCCCGCGCCAGGCGCGGCAGGTTGGCGCCCTGTGCGGCCACGCGCGCGTCAAGGCGCTCGCGGTGCGCGGCCAGCACGGGCGCGCGCAGCAAGGTGGCGGCGCGCACCTCGCGGTCGTAGGCGCGTGTGTAGACCTGGTAGCCGTCGGGCGAACCGGCGAGCACGCGGCTGTCACCGGTCTCCACGATGGCGATGCCTTCTTGCAGTTGCGCATCAGGGTCCAGCAGCAGCGCAAAGGCTGGCGCAGGCTTGGCGTCACGCTCGACCGGACGGCCCGGGCCTTCGTCGTCTTCGGCGCTGGCGCGCAGCATCTCGCCCACGGTGCGGGCGATAGCCAGCGCATGCGGCGCAAACGCGCCTTGCTCGTGACGCTCGCGGCGCAGGCCGGCGAGCGGCACGCCGATCTCGGGCGCCAGCGCAAATCGTGTCGATTCGATGAGGCCTTCTGTCGCCTCGACCACAGGCTCCGCCGTGATGCGCGCGCGTGTGATCTGCGCCAGCGCATACAGCAGCAAACCGCGTGCGGTGTCGGTGAGGCCGCTGCGGTGGAACTCATCACTCCAGGCCTCGAAGCGGTGGCGCAGGTTGTGCACCACGCCGGCGTGCGCGGCGTCAGCCAGCGCTTCGCAGCGGAACTGCTCCAGCAGATCGAAGATCAGCCGCTCGGCAGCCTCGTCGGGCTGCAAGGCGCTCAGAAAGCCCGCATGCAGCGCTGCATCACTGTGGCGCAAGCGCAAGGCCAGGCCATCGGCCGCACCGCGGAAAGACGCGAAGTCATCGGTGTCGAGCGCCGGGTGCAGGTGCGGCGCGAAGTGCGGCAGCCGCACCGCGCCTCGATGCAGGCGCCGGCCGCGAAAGTGCAGATCACGTTCACCCGCCAAGGCGCGGATGGCGGCCACACTCAGCTCTTCCACCTGCTGCTGCAGGCGGGCGTGTGCGACGGCGGCGTCGGTCATGAGTTCGCGCTGTCAGGCCAGTTCTTTGTCGAACACACGCTGAAAGTACTCGGCCACGATGGCGCGTTCGGCGTCTTCGCACTTGTTCGCAAAGCTCAGGCGGAACGCCACCGCCTCGTCGCGGAAGATGCCCAGGTTCTCGGCCCAGGTGATGACGGTGCGCGGCGACATCAGCGTGGAGAGGTCGCCCGCCTCGAAGCCGCGCCGCGTGAGTTCGGCCACCGCCACCATGCGTTCCACCAAGGCTTGCTGATCGGACCCGGCCAGTGCCGGTACACGCGCCCGCACGATGGCCACTTCTTCATCACGCGCCAGGAAGTTCAGCGTGGCCACGATGTTCCAGCGGTCGATCTGCGCGTGGTTCAGGCGCTGTGCGCCGTGGTACAGGCCGTTGAGGTTGCCCTGCCCCACGGTGTTGGCAGTGGCAAACAGGCGAAAGGCCGGGTGCGGGCGCAACACACGGTTCTGGTCCAGCAGCGTGAGGTGGCCGTCGCGCTCCAGGATGCGCTGGATGACGAACATCACATCGGGCCGGCCGGCGTCGTATTCGTCGAAAATCAAGGCCACCGGCCGCTGCAGCGCCCAGGGCACGATGCCTTCCTGGAACTCCGTCACCTGCACACCTTCACGCAGCACCACGGCGTCGCGGCCTATCAGGTCGAGCCGGCTGATGTGGCCGTCGAGGTTCACGCGCACACAAGGCCAGTTCAGCCGCGCCGCCACCTGTTCCACGTGGGTGCTCTTGCCGGTGCCGTGCAGGCCCTGCACCAGCACCCGCCGGTTGTGCTTGAAGCCGGCCAGCAACGCCAGCGTGACATCGGGGTTGAAGCGGTAGGCCTCGTCGATGTCGGGCACATGCTCGTCGCGTGTGCTGAAGGCCGGCACGGTGAGCGGGCTGGCGATGCCGAAGACATCGCGCACGGCGACTTCGCGGTCAGGCAGATGGGGATTCAAGGCAGGGACTCCGGTTCGGTTCCGTTGACAACTCAGGCGATACCTCGGCCAGTGCGTCGATGCGCCCCAGTGCCTCGGCCGCGCGCTGCAGCGCCGGCAGCACCTGCAGCGCACGTTCTTCGGTGAAGCGGATGGCCGGTGCCTGCACCGCCACGCCCAGCGACGCGCGGCCTTCGGGGTTGGGCACAGCCACCGCCACGCACAGCAGGCCGGGCAGGAACTCTTCGCGGTCCAGCGCATACCCGTCGCGGCGCACGCGCGCGAGCTCGGCTTCAAGCATGTCGAGGTCGGTGATGGTGTTGGCGGTGTAGCGCTCCAGCGCCACGCCAGCCAGCGTGCGGCGGCGCTGAGCGGCGTTCATCTGCGCGAGAAAGAGCTTGCCGCTGGCCGAACAGTGCGCCGGCACGCGTGAGCCCGGGTGCAGATAGAAGCGCAGCGGCGCGGCGGTTTCCACGCGGTCGAGGTAGATCACCTCGGCCCCCGACAGCACCGTGAGGTTGCCGCTTTCGCCCACCTCTTCCACCAGTCGGCGCAGCACCGCGTGGCGCGCGCCGTGCAGGCTGTTGTTCAGCAGCACCTGCTCGGCCAGGCGGCGCATTCGCAGGCCGGTGCTGTAGTGACGGCCGTCCCGTTCGCGCTGCAGCAGGCCGGCACCTTCAAGCTGCACCAGCATGCGGTGCAGGGTGGGCTTGGGCATGCCGGTCTGCTCCACCAGTGCGGGCAGCGAATACAGCTGGTCGCGGCTGGCGATGAGCTCCAACAGCGAAAACAGGCGCAATGCGGGGGTGTCGCCGGGCAGGCCGGCATCCGGCGGGTAATCCATGGGTCGGGATCTTAGTGGCAATCAATAAATCGGTACAAGATATTCCGTTTTCTGTAGAAACGGATTGACATGCCAGGAATCGACACCTAAAGTGAACAACAGTTCCGATTCTGGAACTGCGCGTACCAATTTCACACCGAGACAGCCCGCAGGAGATTTTTTCCATGAGCAGCCCCACCGACCGCCGCACGCCCGTCACGGGCCTGCAGAAGATGACGCCCTCTGAAGCCTTCGTCGAAACCATGGTCGCCAACGACGTGCGCCACATGTTCGGCATCATGGGCTCGGCCTTCATGGACGCGATGGACATCTTCGCGCCGGCCGGCATCACGCTCATCCCGGTGGTGCACGAACAAGGCGCGGCGCACATGGCCGACGGCTACTTCCGCGCCAGCGGCAAACACGGCGTCGTCATCGGCCAGAACGGCCCCGGCATCAGCAACTGCGTGACGGCCATTGCCGCTGCCTACTGGGCGCACAGCGCGGTGGTGATGATCACGCCCGAGACCGGCACCATGGGCATGGGCCTGGGCGGCTTTCAGGAAGCCAACCAGCTGCCGATGTTCCAGGAGTTCACCAAGTACCAGGGCCACGTGGTGAACCCCAAGCGCATGGCCGAATTCACCGCGCGCTGCTTCGACCGTGCGATGAGCGAGTTGGGCCCGACGCAGCTGAACATCCCGCGCGACTACTTCTATGGCGAGATCCAGTGCGAGATCCCCAAGCCCATGCGCGTGGAACGCGGCAGCGGCGGCGAGAACAGCCTGAACGAAGCGGCCGAACTGCTGGCGAATGCCAAGTTCCCGGTCATTCTTTCCGGCGGCGGCGTGGTGCTGGCCGATGCCGTGGAAGAGTGCAAGGCCCTCGCCGAGCGCCTGGGCGCGCCGGTGTGCAACGGCTACCTGCGCAACGACAGCTTCCCCGCAAGCCACCCGCTGTGGGCCGGCCCGCTGGGCTACCAGGGCAGCAAGGCCGCGATGAAGCTCATCGCGCAGGCCGACGTGGTGATTGCACTCGGCTCGCGCATGGGCCCCTTCGGCACCCTGCCCCAGCACGGCATGGACTACTGGCCGAAAGAAGCCAAGATCATCCAGGTCGAGGCCGACCACATCAACCTGGGCCTGGTGAAGAAGATCCACGTCGGCATCCACGGCGACGCCAAGGCCGTGGCCAAGGCGCTGCTGGCGCGCATCGCGACCAAGACCCTGGCCTGTGACGGCACCAAGTCCGAACGTGCACAGAAGATCGCCGCCGAGAAAGCCGCCTGGGAAGCCGAACTCGACGGCTGGACGCACGAGCGCGATGCCTACAGCCTGGACATGATCGAAGAGGCGAAGAACGAGCGCACCTTCAACGGCGGCCACTACCTGCACCCGCGCCAGGTGCTGCGTGAACTGGAAAAGGCCATGCCGCCGCGCGTGATGGTGTCCACCGACATCGGCAACATCAACGCCGTGGCCAACAGCTACCTGCGCTTCGACGAGCCGCGCAGCTTCTTCGCGCCGATGAGTTTCGGGAACTGCGGCTACTCGCTGCCGACGATGATCGGAGCCAAGCTCGCCGCCCCCGAGCGCCCGGCCGTGGCCTACGCTGGCGACGGCGCCTGGGCGATGAGCATGGTGGAAATCATGACCGCGGTGCGCCACGACATCCCGGTGACGGCGGTGGTCTTCCACAACCGCCAGTGGGGCGCGGAGAAGAAAAACCAGGTCGACTTCTACAACCGCCGTTTTGTCGCGGGTGAACTGGAAAGCACCAGCTTCGCAGGCATCGCCAAGAGCATGGGCGCAGAAGGCATCGTCGTCGATGACCTCGCGCAGGTGGGCCCGGCGCTGAAGAAGGCGATAGACATGCAGATGAACCACGGCAAGACCTGCGTCATCGAGATCATGTGCACGCGTGAACTGGGCGACCCCTTCCGCCGTGATGCGCTGGCCAAGCCGGTGCGCCTGCTCGACAAATACAAAGACTACGTCTGAGATGACGGCTGCCGCTCCAGCCCCTGTGACACACGCCCGGCTGGCCGCGCTGGTGAAACGTGCGCGGCAACGCGTGGCCGGCGGTGCCCTGCCGCGCGTGGCGCTGGTGTGGCCTTGTGATGCACTGGCGCACGAAGCCGCGGCGGCGATGGCCGCTGCGGGCGTCGCCACGCCCGTGCTGGTGGGCCCGGCTGCGCACATCGGTGCCACGCCTTTCGAGGTGGTGGACACGCCCGATGTGCCGACAGAAGCGGCACGCATCGCGGTGGCGATGGCCCGCGAGGGCCAGGTTGCCGCGCTGATGAAGGGCTCGCTGCACACGGACGAATTGATGTCGGCCGTGGTGGCGCGCGAGACAGGACTGCGCGGCGCGCGCCGCATCAGCCACGCCTTTGTCTTCGACCTGCCCAGCTATCCCAAGCTGCTGGCGCTGGCGGATTGTGTCGTCAACATCGCGCCCGACCTGAAGACGAAGCACGACATCCTGGCCAATGCGCTGGACCTGCTGCGCGCCTTGGGACTGGCGCGCCCGAAGGCCGGCATCGTGACCGCGGTGGAGACCGTGAACCCGGCGATCCCGGCCACGCTCGACGCCCAGGCCCTGGTCCAGCAGGCCCGGGAAGGTGCTTTCGGCGATGCGCTGGTCGAAGGCCCCTTCGGTTTCGACAACGCATTCAGTGTCGAAGCCGCGCGCATCAAGGGCATGCGCTCGGCGGTGGCCGGCGACGCCGACCTGCTGCTGATGCCCGACCTCAACGCCGGCAACATGCTCTACAAGAGTTTCGTCTACGCGGCCGGGGGCGACTGCGCCGGCCTGGTTCTGGGCACCCGCGTGCCCGTGGTGTTGACCTCGCGCGCAGATTCGCTGCAGGCACGCGTCGCGTCGGTGGCGCTGGCGGTCCTGAGCCGGCCCTGAACCCAGCGACGCTCAGTCGACGCCGCAATGGTGCAGGAACGCCTGCGTCACTGCCCCCAGATGCTTGTCGCGATGCAGCACCGTCGCCAGCCGCCGGCGCGCCGCCGGCAGACGGGTCTGCAACAGCACCAGCTGCTGGTCGTCCAGGCTCGAGCCCAGGGCATGACGCGACAGGCATCCCAGGCCGACGCCTTCCGCGACGACGCGCTTGATGGCCTCGGTACTGCCGAGCTCGAAGCCCACCCGCACTTGCGACAGGTGCTGCATCAGCCAGGCATCGGTGACCTGGCGCGTGCCCGACCCATGTTCACGCAGCACCCAGGTCTGGGCCGCGAGCTGACGCGACGTGGCCACCCGCGATGCCAGTTCGTGATCGGCGGCCGCAACGATGACGAGTTCGTCTTCCAGCCAGGGCCGCACGACCAGATCGGCATGGGTCTGCGGGCCTTCGATGAAGCCGACATCGACCTCGAAGCCCGCCACCGCGCCGATGACGTCGGCGGTGTTGCCGATGCGCAGCCGCACCGGGCTGGCCGGGAAGGCGCGCGTCCAGCGCGCGACCATCGCCGGCAGCAGGTATTCACCGATGGTGAAACTGGCCGCCACGCGCAGTGGCGCGGCATGTTCGGCACCGAAGAGCTGCTGCAATTCGCCCGCCTGGTCCAGCAGGGCCTGGGCGCGCGGCAGCAGCGCACGGCCGTTCTCGTTGAGCACCAGCCGGCGGCCGACGCGGTCGAACAGCGCCGCGCCCACGGCGGCCTCCAGTTCCGCCAGCGCGCTGCTGGCCGCCGACTGCGAACGCGACATGCGGTCGGCCGCGGCGCGCGTGCTGCCTTCCTGCGCGGTGGCGACAAAGGCGGTCAGCTGCCGCAACGTCAGGCGCAGCTGCCGGCTGTCTTCGCCCTGCAGTCTTTGATCGGTTTGTTGATCGGTTTTATCGTTCACAGTGACCCGAATTCTCCGCTTTTTCGAATCAACCAGCGGGCCTAGCATCGGCCCACGAGACACCGGGAGACAACCCTTGGCCGCCACCGTCCCCATCCACGACCCGAGCGCGACGCAGATGCCGGGCGCGAAGACCGAGATCAAGACCACCACCTGCTACATGTGCGCCTGCCGCTGCGGCATCCGCGTGCATCTGCGTGAAGGTGAAAAAGGTCCGGAGGTGCGCTACATCGAGGGCAACCCCGAGCACCCGCTGAACAAGGGCATCCTCTGCGCGAAGGGCTCGTCGGGGATCATGAAGCAGTACTCCCCGGCACGGCTGACGCAGCCGCTGCGGCGCAAGCCCGGCACAGAGCGTGGCGCCGGCGAATATGAACCGATCTCTTGGGAAGAAACGTTCACGATCCTCACAGAACGCCTGGGGCACCTGCGCGCCACCGACCCGAAACAGTTCGCACTGTTCACCGGCCGCGACCAGATGCAGGCGCTGACCGGCCTGTTCGCGCGCCAGTTCGGCACACCCAACTACGCAGCGCACGGCGGCTTCTGTTCGGTGAACATGGCCGCCGGCATGATCTACACGATCGGCGGCAGCTTCTGGGAATTCGGTGGCCCCGACCTCGACCGGGCCAAGCTCTTCGTGATGATCGGCACGGCCGAGGATCACCACAGCAACCCGATGAAGGCGTCGCTGGCGAAGTTCAAGCGCAACGGCGGCCGCTTCATCGCGATCAACCCGATTCGTACCGGCTATGCCGCCATCGCCGACGAATGGATCCCCATCCGCCCGGGCACCGACGGCGCCTTGTTCATGGCCATCACCCGCGAGCTGATCGCACTGGGCCTGTATGACCGCGACTTCGTCGCGCGCTACACCAACGGCGGGCAACTGGTGAACCAGGACCCGGCCAGCGACGACTTCGGGATGATGCTGCGCAACCCGGAGGGCGAGTTGGTCAACCCGCTGCGCCACCACAACTTCTACTGGTGGGACCGCCACAGCGGCCGCCCCGTGGCCGACCATGCCGAAGGCACCGACCCCGCGCTGTTCGGCGAGTTCCAGATGCCCGACGGCACCCCGGCGAAGCCGGCCTTCCAGCTGCTGGAGGAGCGGGTGCGCGACTGCACGCCCGAGTGGGCCGAGGGCATCACCGGCATCCCGGCGGCCACGATCCGCAGCCTGGCCCACGAGATGGGCGTGACGGCACGCGACCAGACCATCGAGCTGCCCATCGCCTGGACCGACTGGTGGGGCCAGGAACACAAGAGCGTCAAGGGCAACCCGGTGGCCTTCCACGCCATGCGAGGCCTGGCTGCGCACAGCAACGGCTTCCAGACCACGCGCGCACTGGCCATCCTGATGAGCCTGCTGGGCACGATCGACCGGCCCGGCGGTTTCCGCCACAAGGCGCCCTACCCGCGCGCCGTGCCGCCCAACGCGCGCCCGCCGCGCGGGCCGGCCAGCATCAAGCCCAACACGCCGCTGGACGCGCCGCCGCTGGGCTGGATCGAGACGCCCGCCGACCTGTGTGTGGACGACCAGGGCGAGCCCGTTCGCATCGACAAGGGCTTCAGCTGGGAGTACCCGTTCAGCGCCCACGGCCTGATGCACAACGTCATCACCAATGCCTGGCGCGGCGATCCGTACCGCATCGACACGTTGATGCTGTTCATGGCCAACATGGCCTGGAACTCGACGATGAACACGACCGAGGTCCGCAAGATGCTGAGCGACAAGGACGACGGCGGGCAGTACCGCATCCCCTTCATCGTCGTCTGCGACGCCTTTCAAAGCGAAACCACGGCCTTCGCCGACCTGATCCTGCCCGACACCACCTACCTGGAAAGGCACGACGCGATGTCGATGCTGGACCGGCCGATCAGCGAGTTCGACGGCCCTTGCGATTCCGTGCGTGTGCCGGTGCTGCCGCCGCTGGGGCAGTGCAAGCCGTTCCAGGAAGTGCTGGTCGAACTGGGTTCACGCCTGAAGCTGCCCGCCTTCACCACACCCGAGGGCGGCCGCAAATACAAGGACTACCCTGACTTCATCGTGCGCTACGAGACGGCGCCGGGCTCGGGCATTGGCTTCCTGACGGGGTGGCGCGGTGCCGACGGCAGCCAGGCCCTGCGCGGTGCGCCGAACCCCAAGCAGTGGGAGATGTACGCTGCCAACAACTGCGTGCACCACTACACGATGCCGGTGGAACACCAGTTCATGCGCAACTGGAACCGCGGTTACCTCGAATGGGCGCAGAAGGCCGGGCTGCGGCGCGACCTGGACCCGATCACGATCCACATCTATTCGGAATTCATGCAGCGCTTCCGCCTCGCGGCCCAGGGCAAGGGCGAAGGCCGGCAGCCACCAGACCGCCTGCGCGAACGCGTTGACACCTACTTCGACCCCCTGCCGTTCTGGTACCCGCCGCTGGAGGTGCAGGCCAGCGACCGCCAAGCCTTCCCGCTGGCCGCGGTGACGCAGCGGCCGATGGCGATGTACCACTCCTGGGATTCGCAGAACGCATGGCTGCGCCAGATCCATTCCCACAACCACCTCTTCGTGAACCCGGTCACCGCGCTGGCCCAGGGCATCCAGGACGAAGACTGGATATGGGTGGAAAGCGCCTGGGGAAAGGTGCGCTGCCAGTGCCGCCACAGCGGCGCGGTGGAGCCCGGCACGGTGTGGACCTGGAACGCCATCGGCAAGGCCAAGGGTGCGTGGGCACTGTCGGACACAGCCAACGAATCGGAACGCGGCTTCCTGCTGAACCACCTGATCAGCGACGAGTTGCCGGGCCCGGATGGCACGCGCGTCTCGAACTCCGACCCGATCACCGGGCAGGCCGGCTGGTACGACGTGCGCGTGCGCATCCGCCGCGCCGCCGACGACGAACCGCGGCAGTCGTTTCCGCAGTTCGACAGCAAGCCGGCGCTGCCCGGCACGAAGCGGATGAAGTGGCGCGCCTGGTTCGCCGGGCGCGATGAAGGCCAGACCGGAGAAAAGCCATGACCCAACTCGCCTTGGTCATCGACCTCAACGTCTGCGTCGGCTGCCATGCCTGCGTGACCAGCTGCAAGCAGTGGAACACCTCGGGCAGCGCCGGCCCGCTGGTCGATTGGAATGCCTACACCGCCGACCCCACCGGCACCTTCTTCAACCGCGTGCTCAGCTTCGAGGTGGGCGACTATCCGAACACGCAGACCGTGCACTTCCCCAAGAGCTGCCTGCACTGCGAAGACCCGCCCTGCGTGACCGTCTGCCCCACCGGTGCCAGCTACAAGCGCGCCGAGGACGGCATCGTCCTGGTCGACTACGACAAGTGCATCGGCTGCAACTACTGTTCATGGGCCTGCCCGTACGGCGTGCGCGAACTGGACGAGAAGCGCCAGGTGATGACGAAGTGCACGCTGTGCGTGGACCGCATCACCGACCAGGCCCTGCCCGAGGCCGAGCGCAAGCCGGCCTGCGTGATGGCCTGCCCGACGAGCGCGCGCCTCTTCGGCGACGTGCACGACCCCGAGTCGGAGGTGTCGGTGGCGATCCGCGAGCGCGGGGGCTTTCCGTTGATGCCCGAGCAGGGCACGCTGCCCGCCAACCATTACCTGCCCCGGCGCCGCAACGCGGCAGAGACCGACCCGGTGCAGGTCGTGCGCGAACAGAACCCGCTGCGTATCGACGGCCGCGAGCCGGCGGCGGGCCATCCGCTGTCGGCCGACTGGGAACACTGAGACAGGAGACACACCCATGCGCCCCCCTTGGTCCATGATCTTGTTCACCACCTTGGCCGGCGCCGGCCAGGGCTTGCTGCTGGTGCTGGTCCTGCTCGACTTGCTGCGCCGCGGCGGCATGGTCGAAGCGCAGACGTTGCTGTTCACGGTGGGCGCTGCGGCGGTGCTGCTGCTGTCGGCCTGCGGGCTGGTGGCGGCCATCTTCCACCTCGGCCACCCGCTGCGCGCCTGGCGGGCCATGGCGATGTGGCGTACCTCCTGGCTGTCACGCGAGGTCATCGTGCTGCCCGCCTTCATGGCCGTGGTGGCGCTGTGGGGCGCCAGCCATTTGGTGGCGTGGCCGCTACCGCCGTTCGGCGCCGTGGCCGCCCTGGTGGCTGCCGCACTGGCGCTGCTGCTCTACGTCTGCACCGGCATGATCTATGGTGCCGTCAAAGCCATCCGCGCCTGGGCCACGCCGCTGACGCCCGTGAACTTCGCGCTGATCGGCCTGGCCTCGGGCGCATTGCTGGCCACGGCCTTGGCCTCGGCGTTCGCACCGCACCTCGTACCGGGGCTGGCGGCAGGCACCATGGCTGCCACGCTGCTGGCGGCAGCGACGCGCGGTGCCACGCTGTGGCGCAACCTGCACCTGCCAGCGAAGACGACGCTGCAGACGGCCATCGGCATGCGCCATCCGCGCATCCGTCAGATCTCGCAGGGCTCGATGGGCGGCAGCTTCAACACGCGCGAGTTCTTCCACCGCAAGCCCGAGGCCTTCGTCCACGGCATGCGCTGGACCGCCGGTCTGCTCGCGTTCGCGCTTCCGGTGTTGGCGCTGCTGGTGATTTCGCCCACGACCGGGCTGGTGTCAGTGCTGTGCCTGTTGCAGCTGCCCGGTCTTCTGGCCGAGCGCTGGAGCTTCTTCGCCGAGGGGCAGCACACCCAGAACCTGTACTACCGGGCCGTCGGCTGAAGCTCGCGCAGACGCGGTGCCGCGGCTCCGCGCGCGTGGTCCTCACGGATCATGTCGACGGCCTTCTCGGCCATCATCACGGCCGGGGCGTGGGTGTTGCCGGACACCAGCGTCGGCATCACGGAACAGTCGACCACGCGCAGCCCTTCGATGCCGTGAACGCGCAGCCGCGCGTCGACCACGGCCAGTGCGTCCTGCCCCATGCGAGCGGTACCCGAGGGGTGGAAGATGGTCGCGCCGTGGTTGCGGCAGAACTCCAGCAACGCAGCGTCGTCGCTGGTACCCGGACCGGGCTTGAACTCGCGCGTCACGTAAGGTCGCAACGCAGGTGACGCGGCGATCGCACGCGCGGCCTTGACGCCGGCCAGCGTGGTCTGGCGGTCGAGTTCGGTCGCCAGATAGTTGGCCCGCATCGCGGGCGGCTGCAACGGGTCCAGCGAACGGATCCGCACGCTGCCGCGTGATTCGGGCCGCAGCTGGCAGGTGGAGAGAGTGAACCCCGAGAACGGGTGCACGGTGCCGCCGGCCATGTCGGCCGAGAGTGTGGACACGTGGAACTGGATGTCGGGCGTGGCCGCCACGGGCCGACCCTGGTCGTCCTTCAACGCCCGCATGAAGCACCCCCCTTGGTTGATGCCGATGGCCAGAGGGCCGCTGCGATTGAACAGCCACTGCATGCCGATCTTCATCTGGCCGAGCCACGAGTTGAGCTCGTCGTTGGTGGTGATGGGCTTGCTGCATTCGTAGTACAGCCGCACCTGCAGGTGGTCCTGCAGGTTCTCGCCCACGCCTGGCAGCGCCTTCACGACGGGAATGCCGAATTCCTGCAGCAGCGGGGCCGGGCCGATGCCGGACAACTGCAGCAACTGCGGCGTGAGCAGCGCACCGGCCGACAGCAGGACCTCGGCATTGCAGCGTGCCACCATCGGCACGCCGTCCAGCAGATAACGCACCCCCACTGCGCGCTGGCCGTCGAAGATCAGACCCGTGGCGTGTGCACCGGTGCGCACATGCAGGTTGCTGCGCTGGCGAGCCGGCTTCAGGTAGGCCTGGGCGGCACTGCAGCGCCAACCCTTGTGGGTGGTGAGTTGGTAATAGCCTGCGCCTTCCTGAACCGGGCCATTGAAGTCGTCGGTGCGCGGCACGCCCACCTGACCAGCGCCTTCGATGAAGGCCTCGATCAACTCGTGCCGGGCACCGATGTCCGAGACCTTCAGCGGCCCGTCACCCCCGTGGTGATCACTGTTGCCGCGCTGGTTGCCTTCGGCACGCTTGAAGTACGGCAGGCATTCGTCATAGGACCACCCGGCGTTGCCCAGGGCGGCCCAGTGGTCATAGTCCTCGCGCTGTCCGCGGATGTAGATCAGACCGTTGATGGAACTGGACCCCCCCAGGGTCTTGCCACGCGGCCAGTAGATCCGGCGGCCATTCATCCCGGGATCGGGTTCGGTCTCGAAGCGCCAGTTCACCTTCGGGTCCCACATCGTCTTGCCGTAGCCGATGGGCAGGTGAATCCAGATCGAGGTGTCCGCCGGGCCGGCTTCGAGCAACAGCACCCGCGTCTGTGGGTCTTCGCTGAGACGGCCGGCCAAGGTACAGCCACTTGACCCCGCGCCAATGACGATGAAGTCGTAGTTCGGTGCGGGCGGCGCGTCGGAGGCTAGGGTGTTGAGCTTCATGCCAGCTGAATCATAGAATCGAAACAAATGGAACTCAACATTCCGAAATCATAGTTTGTACGTAGATTCGTCCTCACTCAGCGCCCCTTCTCCAGCCGCCCGGTCTCTGCCGATAGAGTTGCGAGGACAACCTGGCTCCCTGTTCCGATCCCATGCGCCCTGCCCTGAATCGCCGCGCCCCTGACCCCGGCTCGGAAGAGCCATCATCCGGATCGGCCGATCGCACGCTGCGCCTGATGGCGCTGCTGGCCGAAGAAGGACGGCCGATGACCCTGGCCGAGCTGACAGCCCAACTGCAGCTGCCCAAGGTGACGGTGCATCGCCTGTGCGCCAATCTCGTCGCTGGCGGATTTCTCGTGCGCGACCTCGACGAGCGGAGCTTCACGATCGGCCCCGCGCTGCGGCAGCTGGCATTCCACGCCCTCAACCACGGCACCCTGCGCGGGTTGCGCCACTCGGTACTGAAGACCCTCGTCGACGAGATCGGAGAGACCTGCAACTTCACGACCTTGGACGGCACCGAAGTGCTGTATCTGGACCGCGTGGAAGCGCGCCGTCCTCTGCGCCTGACCATCGACGTTGGCGCCCATGTGCCGCTGCACTGCTCGGCCAGCGGCAAGCTGCTGCTGGCCCACATGCCCAGGCGTCAGCGCGACGCCGTGATACGGCGCATTCCCCTGCAGTCGATGACACCACACACCTTGACCAGGCCAGAAGCCCTGAAGGCCGAATGCGACGAGATCCTGGCCCGGGGCTTTGCGCGTGACCGCGAGGAATTTGTCCCTGGGCTCATTGCCCTGGCCGTGCCCGTGCGCGACGCGCAGCAAACTGTACGCGCCACGATTGCGGTTCACGCACCCGTGGCCCGACTGAGCATGGCCGAGGCGGAGGCACGGTTGGATGCGCTGCTGCGCGCAGCGGCAGCGATGGGCCAGCTGATCTGAGGCCTCGCTTTCGGAAACGGGTTGCTACGCTGCCCTGTATGACTGTTGCGCCGCGACTCGGTGACCAGTAGTCATTCAGTTCAGTGGTCGGACAATGGTTCGGCCTCAGATCTCATCGGATCCGGCTGCCAGGGGCCGATGGCCGCTACTGCAGTCGTGTGCGCTTTTGGATGTGCTGGCCGTGTCGGCCGTCCCACCACTATCCAGGTGGCCAGCAACTCGCCTTCCGCACAGAAAGCCGAGCTCACGGCTGGGTCTGACACCGAGCTGCCGCTCAAGGCCTTGGCACCGAAACCCATCAAGTGCAGGGCATTCATGAAGTTCATCAGCGCCGCACCCACGCTCATCCATTGCTCGCGGGGGGGTATGTCGGACAAGTCGTCGCGAATCCGGGCCACCAGGGCAGCCAGACCTGGCCCGTTGAAAGCACGCGCGCGTGCCTTCTCGACTTGCTCGGCGCACTGCCCGCGCCGCAACGCACCCTGGGCGAACAAGTCAGCCAGAGCCGCACGCTGGGAGTCGTCAATGACAACGAAACGGAACGGGCGCAGCCCTCCATGGTCGGGTGCCCGCAGCGCCAGAGCGGCGGCGCGCTGCCACTGGGCAGCCGCGGGCGCCGGCGGCGCCAGAAACTTTGGGCCGACCGAAAAGCGCAATTCAAGTCGTTCGAGCACCGCAGTGATGGTGCCGTCCGAAGCCGGCGTGCTTGGGTCCATGCGAAGGTTCATGCTTTCCGTCCAGCCAGACAGTCCTCGAAATGCACTGGCGTAATCGGGTTCAGTTTGCGCAGCTTGGGCTGCTCACTGCTCTGCTCCATCGTTCCGTCAATGCCTATTTCGAGCGCATCGCCTTTGCTGTTGACGTCGCACCCAAGATCAAGGCCGTTGCGCTGCGCCGGGAGATCGCTCTGGGGCATCGGGACGCAGCTTCACGGTACGGCGCAGCGCAGCCCCGACAGGCTTCACTTCACGCCTGCGATGTAGAAATACCATTCATCGCGTTCACACCGCCGCGCTTTCCGTCACACCCAGGTCCAGCCGCTGCAACAGCTCTCGGTCGGCCTTGACGTCAGGGTTGCCGGTGACCAGGAGCTTGTCGCCATAGAAGATGCTGTTGGCGCCGGCCATGAAACACAGCGCCTGTACGCCCTCGCCCAGCTCACGCCGACCGGCCGACAGTCGCACACGCGAACGCGGCATGGTGATGCGCGCCGCGGCGATCATGCGCACCATCTCGAAGGGGTCCACCGGCGCACTGTCGGCCAGTGGTGTGCCCTCCACACGCACCAGGTTGTTGATGGGCACGCTTTCCGGGCAAGGATCCAGCGCTGCGAGTTCCGCCACCAGCCCGGCGCGTTGCGCTCGGGTCTCACCCATGCCGATGATTCCGCCGCAGCACACCTTCACGCCGGCCTCACGCACGTTCTTCAGCGTGTCCAGGCGTTCTTCGTAGACACGTGTGCCGATGATCTGCGGGTAGAAGTCCGGCGCGCTGTCCAGATTGTGGTTGTAGAAGTCCAGGCCTGCATCGGCCAGAGTGCGCGCCTGCGTGGCCGCCAGCATGCCCAGCGTGGCGCAGGTCTGCAGGCCCAGGCCACGCACACCGCGCACCAGTTCGGCCACCTTCTCGACGTCGCGATCGGTGGGGCTGCGCCAGGCCGCGCCCATGCAGAAACGCGTGGCGCCGGCGTCCTTCGCAGCGCGGGCCGCCGTCAGCACGGCTTCGGGCGACATCAACTTGCTTGCATCCACCCCCGTGTCGTGGTGAATGGATTGCGGGCAGTAGCTGCAGTCCTCAGGGCAACCACCGGTCTTCACACTCAACAGGCTTGCCAGTTCGATATCGCCGGCGGGCCAGTGGGCGCGGTGCACGGCGTGGGCTTGTTGCACCAGGTCCATGAAGGGCAGTTGCAGCAGTGCCAGCACGTCTTCGAGGGCCCAGGGCCCCGCTGGGGCAGGACGCGCAGCCGCCCGGCGGTGCACGGTGATGGCTTGAGCTGGTGTGCTTTGGAGTGTGGTCATCGCAGATTGAGTCTTGGTCGTGAAACTGGGGGCCTTGCCGAGGCCCCGCCGGTGCCCTGCATTCAGAACGTGTTGCACAGCGGCGCGCAGCTTTGCGGTCACTGCGTCATTTGGACAGCGACCGCGTACAAACCTTTCAGCAAGCGGTCTACCGCTTCGGGTTCGTGCGCGGCCGACAGCGAGATGCGCAGCCGTGCCGTTCCAGCCGGAACCGTCGGCGGTCGGATCGCAGGAACCCACAAGCCCCGATCCTGCAGCTTTACCGCCACATCCAGCGCCGCCGTGTTGCTGCCAATGACCAAGGGCTGGACCGCCGTCTCCGAGGGCATCAGCGACCAGCCTGCTGCATCGAAACTGGGGCTGACGCCTGGTGCCAAACCGGCTCGAAGTTGCACGACGCGCTCTCGCAAGTGCTGACGGCGCTGCTCCCCATCAGCGCCGAGCACGCAGCACAGGCTGGCACGCAGGGCCTCGGCCAGCAAGGGCGGCGCAGCGGTCGCGTACGTATAGCTGCGGGTGGTCTGCAGCAGCCATTCGATCAGCAGACTCGGCCCCGCAACGAAAGCCCCGGCCACACCCAGCGCCTTGCCCAGCGTGGCCATGTACAGCACCCTGGGCGACGCATGCTCGCCCACCAACCCGGCTGCGGCCAAGGCGCCTCGGCCCTGTGGCCCAAGTACGCCAAAGCCATGTGCATCGTCCAGCAGCAACAGGGCATCATGCGCCTCACACAGCGACAGCAGGCCCGGGATGGGGGCGATGTTTCCGTCCATGCTGAAGACCGCATCGCTGAGCACCAGCTTGCGCCTGCAAGTGCTGGATGCCATGAGCTCGCCCAGTTGCACCAGATCGGCGTGTCGGTAGCGGTGCACGTCAGCGCGAGACAGCCGAGCGCCGTCGATGAGACAGGCGTGGTTGAGTGCATCGGAGAACACGGCATCGCCCTGGCCCACCAGCGCCGGCACGATGCTGGCATTGGTGGCGTAGCCCGCGTAGAAATACAAGGCGCGCGGCATTTGAACGGCCGCAGCAAGTTCCTTTTCGAGGGCAGCGCTGGCCATGCTGTGGCCGCTGACCATCGGCGACGCCCCCGCGCCGACACCATAGGCTTCCGTCGCCGCGTGCACTGCCGCCTTGAGCGCAGGGTGCTGCGCCATGCCCAGATAGTCGTTGTTGCAGAAGGCCAGCAGCGGGTGCCCATCCACGTTCATTCGGCCGCCAGTTTCCGGTTGCACGGTCCTGCGCCGGCGGCGCAGAGTCTGCGCATCCAGATCGGACAAGCGGCAGTCGAACTCGTCCAGCCAGCTCATTGCCAATGTGCGGGGAGTTGAAGCGCGACAGCGCGAGGGTCCACCGCCGGCAGCCAAGGCACGACGCCCAGCAGGGGAGCCGCCAGGCGGCAGCGCAGAGTCTCGATGTTCTCGTCACGGCAATTCATCTGCGGGTCGATGCTGTTGGCCACCCAACCGGCCAGTTGCAGACCGTCGGCAGCGACGGCTTCGGACGTGAGCAGCGCGTGATTGAGGCAGCCAAGGCGCATGCCCACCACCAGCACCACCGGTGCAGCCAGGGCGAGTGCGAAGTCGGCCATGGTCTCCGAGTCGTTGAGCGGAACGCGCCAGCCACCAGCGCCTTCCACGACCACCACGTCGGCGAGCGGCAGCAGGGCCCGCTGCGCCGCCAACAGTTCGGCCACCGTCAGGCGGCGATGTTCCAACGCAGCCGCCAGATGCGGTGACAACGGCGCTGCGAGCGCCACTGGGTTGTCAAGCGCCACGGGCACACGCACGGTGGAAGCCGCACGCAGCATCTGAACGTCCTCGCTGACCCAGCCGCCCTCGTGTGGCACCAGCCCGGCGGCAACCGGCTTCATGCCCACGACGCGCGCGAAACGCTGGGCAATGATGTGCAGCAAGGCGGCGCTGATCAGCGACTTGCCAACGCCTGTGTCGGTTCCGGTGACGAAGACACAGCGCAGATCAGACACCGTCGCCCCATTCAGCGACCACGGCCGCACCGCGACGCTCCTCGGCCAAAGTCGCCTCGAGCGCAGCCAGTGCGCCACGTGCCAGGTGCTCACCTTCTTCCGGGCCGATCACATAAGGCGGCATGGCGTAGAGCGTGTGGCCTATGGGCCGCAGCAGCACGCCGTTCGCCAACGCGTGGCTCGCGTATCGGCGTGCGAAATGGGGCGTGCTGCTCTGCACATCCCACGCGAAGATCATGCCCCGCTGGCGTGCGTGGCGAACGCACGGGTGATGCGTCAATGCCTTGAACTGCGTGGCCAGTCGCGCAGCGGTGGCGATGTTGGTCTGCACCGCGTTGGTCTGTTCGAAGAGGTCCAGCGTGGCCAAGGCGGCGCGGCAAGCGAGAGGGTTGCCGCTGTAGCTGTGCGAGTGCAGAAATCCGCGCGCCACTTCATCATCGTAGAAGGCTTCATACACAGCGTCGCTGCAAAGCACGGCAGACAGCGGAAGCATGCCGCCGGTCAGGCCTTTGGACAGACAGATGAAGTCGGGGCGAATGTCAGCCTGCTGGTGCGCGAAGAAGCTGCCGGTGCGCCCAAAGCCCACGGCAATTTCATCTGCCACGAAGTGCACTTGGTAGCGTTTGCACAGTTCACGTGCGCGCTGCAGGTACAAGGGGTGATGCATGGCCATCCCCGCGGCGCACTGCACAAGCGGCTCGACGATGAAGGCGGCGGTTCGTTCATGGTGCTCGGCAAGCCACACTTCCAGCGCAGCGGCCGCACTTTCGGCCACCGCTTCGGCGTCTTCGCCGGCAGAGACCTGTCGAGCGTCTGGGCTTGGCACGGTGGCGGCCAAGCGCAGCAGGGGGGCGTAGGCCTCGCGAAAAAGTGCGATGTCCGTCACAGCCAAGGCGCCAACAGTTTCGCCGTGGTAGCCACCGGCGACACCCACGAATTGACACTTGGACGGCCTTCCCGCGTTGCGCCAGTAATGCGCACTCATCTTCAGCGCAATCTCGGTGGCGCTGGCGCCATCGCTTGCATAAAAGGCATGACCCAGCCCCGTCAACGCTGCCAGGCGCTCAGACAGCTCGACGACCGGTGCGTGGGTGAGGCCCGCCAGCATCACATGGTCAAGCTGCCGCAACTGGTCGGCCAGCGCCGCGCGCAGCACCGGGTGGCTGTGTCCGAACAGGTTCACCCACCAGGAGCTGATCCCGTCGAGCACGCGTCCGCCGTCGAAGTCGTGCAACCACACACCTTCGGCTCGCGCGATGGGCAGGAGTGGCTGTGCAGCGCCTCGCGGTGCATGCAGCTTCATCTGCGTGCATGGATGCCACACCGCGGCCAGGCTGCGCTGGCGCCAATCGTCATTCAGGCTCACGCGATCTTGTTCCACTGTTGGAGGGTCACAGGCGTCACAGCGCTCTGCCAAGCGAGAGATCGGTCAGTGCGACGCGGGCAAGTTCAGGAGCCGCCGAGCCTCCGGAGGCGTGGCGACATGACGGCCGTACTCGCCGGCGACGTCGGCGATCTTGCGCACCAGTTCTGCGTTGCTGCTGGCCAGTCGGTCGGCGTCGAACTTCAGGTTGTCCTCCAGCCCGGTGCGGCAGTGGCCACCGGCTTCCAGGCACCAGCGGTTCACTTCCCATTGGAAGCGCCCGGTGCCGGCCGCCACCCAGGTCGCGTCCGGCGCCAACGCGGCCAATTCCGTGCGCAGGAAGTCGAAGACGCTGCGCCGGGCCGGCAGCGCATTCGCGATGCCCAGCACGAACTGCACGTGCAGCGGCCCCTTCAGCAGGCCCTTCTTCTGCAGATTGACGGCGTTGTAGAGCATGGCCAGATCGAAGACCTCGATCTCGGGCTTGATCGATTGGTCCAGCATCGTACGTGCCAGGCCCTCGACGAAGTCGGGCGCGTTTTCGTAGATGCCGTTGGGGAAGTTGACCGAGCCGGTGGCCAGCGAGGCCATCTCGGGCCGCAGGTGCAGCATCGCGCCGCGTGCCGCCTGGTCGCGCCCCCGGCCGCCGGTGGAGAACTGGATGATCATGCCCGGGCAATGCCGGCGTATGCCGTCCTGCACCTGGGCGAAGAGCTCGGGGTCGGAGCTGGCACTCTCGTCCGGGTTGCGCACGTGTACATGCACGACCGTGGCTCCCGCCTCGAAGGCTTCGTGAGTCGACTCTATCTGTTCGGCCGGCGTGACTGGCACGGCCGGGCTGTCCTTCTTGCGGGGTAGAGCGCCGGTGATGGCGACGGTGATGATGACGGGCGTGGTCATTCTTTTCTCCTGAAATCTGCCCTCGGGCAGCGGGATTTCACTGAGTAGATCGCGGGATTTCATTATTGCGGTGACCTCGGAGGTGTGCAAGAATTTCTTTCACCGGAACTTCGATTCCGCTGAACGAAACGCTTGAGGTGCATGTGTCCAACTCGGCCTTTGACTTCCAGGACCTGCTTCAGCTGGTCGAGCTGATCAAGTCGAGCTCGCAGTTCAATGAGTTCAAGCTTCGCGCCAACGGCATTGAGCTCGAACTGCGGCGTGGTCCTCCCGGTGATGCGCAGGCCCCGGCCGCGCTGCCTGAAACCCTGCCCGCTTCTCCGCCAGCGGCCGCGGCGCCGCCGGCGCGGCCCGCCGCGCAAAGAACTCCTGCCGCCGCGCCGCGTGCGGAGGCAAGCGCGCCTATCGACTGTGCGACGGTCACCGCGCCCATGGTCGGAACCGTCTATCTCGCCCCCGAGCCGGGCGCCGCGCCCTTCGTGAGCGTCGGGCAGCGCGTCGAGGCCGACACCCAGATCTGCATCGTCGAGGTGATGAAGCTGATGAACACCATCACCGCCGGCCAAGCTGGCGTGGTCGCGCAGATCCTGGTCGGCGACGCCGATGCGGTCGAATACGGCCAGCCTCTGTTCGTGATCAGCCCGAGCTGAGGCCTGCTCATGCCTTCCCGCCAGGGACCCATCCGAAGGCTCGTGGTCGCCAACCGTGGCGAGATCGCCGTCCGGGTGCAGCGGGCCTGCCGCGAGCTTGGCATCGAGACGGTGCAGATCTATTCCGAGGCCGACCGCGACTCGCTCGCCGTGCAGATGGCTGACCAGGCGGTGTGCATCGGCCCGGCCGCGTCAAGCAAGAGTTACCTGCGGGCTCAGGACATCGTCCATGTCGCGTTGAGCCGGCAGGCGGATGCCATCCATCCGGGTTATGGCTTCCTCGCCGAGAACGCTGCCTTCGCCGACCTGTGCGAGAACGAAGGCCTTTCCTTCGTCGGCCCACCCGGGCGGGTCATTGCGCTGATGGGCGACAAGGCCTCCGCGCGCAAGATGGCGGTCGAGGCCGACGTGCCGGTCACGCCGGGCTCCAGCGGCACCGTGGCGAGTGCCACCGAAGCTGAAGCGGTCGCTGCCACGCTGGGTTACCCGGTCATCCTGAAAGCCGTGGCCGGCGGGGGTGGGCGCGGCATGCGCGTCGTGCAGCGCCAAGCCGACCTGGCGGCTCACTTCGAGGCCGCATCGCGGGAAGCGCAGGCCGCCTTCGGCGACGGCACGATGTACCTCGAAAAGTACCTGACCAACATCCGCCACGTCGAGATCCAGGTCATCGCCGATGCCCACGAGGTGCTGCACCTCGGCGAACGCGACTGCTCCTCGCAACGGCGCAACCAGAAGCTGGTCGAGGAAAGCCCGTCGCCGGGCCTGTCGGACAGCCTGCGCTTGCGCATGGGCGAAGCCGCGGTGCGCCTGTGTCGCCACGTCGGCTACCGCAACGCCGGCACGGTGGAGTGCATCGTCGACGCCGAGGCCGACAGCTTCTATTTCATGGAGATGAACACCCGCATCCAGGTCGAGCACCCGGTCACCGAGGCGGTCACCGGCGTCGACCTGGTGAAGGAACAGATCCGCGTCGCCGAAGGCCAGCGCCTGTCGCTGCGGCAGGCCGACCTGCGCCCGGTGGGACACGCGATCGAATGCCGCATCAACGCCGAGGACCCGGCACGCGGCTTCATGCCGCAGCCGGGGCGCCTGACCCAGGTGGTCTTCCCGGGCGGGCCGGGCATACGTGTGGATTCACATGCCTACAGCGGTTATCTGGTGCCGCCGAACTACGACTCGCTGCTGGCCAAACTGATCGCCTGGGGGCGCGACCGCGAGGAAGCGATTGCACGCATGCAGCGCGCGCTGGCCGAGTTGAGGGTCGAAGGTGTGCCGACGACGGCCGCCTTCCTGTCACGCCTGCTGGCCAGCGAGGCCTTCACCAGCGGCCGCATGCACACCCGCTACGTTGAACAACTGATCGAGGAGCAAGGGGCATGAGCCATCCAGGAGTACGCGACTACGGTCTGATCGACGTGACGCTGCGCGACGCCCACCAGTGCCTGTGGTCGACGCGCATGACCACGCCGATGATGACGCCGATCCTGTCGGCCATCGACCGCGTGGGCTATGCCTACATCAACATCCTGGGCGGCGCGGTCTTCGACGTGCAGGTGCGTTTCCTGCACGAGAACCCCTGGGAACGTGTCGGGTTGCTCTGCGGCCGCCTGCAGACGCCCTGCGACGGACTGACCCGCGGGCAAAGCCTTTACACCTTCGAGCTGTTCCCGGACGACATCGTCGAGCTCAACTCCAAGGTGTTGGCGCGGCGCGGCCTGAAGGTGCTGACGGTCTACGACGCGCTGAACGACAACCGCAACATCCAGTCCTCGGTGCGTTCCGCGCATGAGCACGGCATGCAGGTCAACGCGATGATGGTGTACACGCTGTCGCCCGTGCACACCGACGCGTACTACGCCGAACGCACGCGCGAATTGCTGGCGCTGGGTGCCGACTTCGTTTCGGTCAAGGACCCCACCGGCTTGCTGACGCCGGAGCGCGCCGAGACCTTATTCCCGGCGGTGGCCGCCGCCGCTCAGGGCGTGCCCCTGCAACTGCACACACATTCGCAGTCGGCGCTGGCGCCGTTGGTGCATGAGGTGGCCATGCGCAGCGGTTTCCGCTATGGCCACACTGCGACCGAACCGCTGGCCAACGGCGCTTCGCTGCCGGCCGCCGAGGACATCGATACCCGCGCGCAGGCACTCGGCTTCCGCACCGGCATCGACCGCGCCGCGCTGGCCGAGGTCAGCGGCTATTTCGCCTGCCTGGCCGAGCGCGAGGATAAGCCGCGTGGCCGCGTTGCCACCTACGACCCCGCGCTCTACGAACACCAGGTGCCCGGCGGCATGATCTCCAACCTGCGCTCACAACTCAAGACGATGCAGATGGAGCACCGCCTGCCCGAGATCCTGGAAGAGACTGCGCGTGTACGCCACGACCTGGGCTTCCCGATCCTCGTCAGCCCATTCGCCCAATACATCGTGACGCAATCGGTGCTGAACGTGGTGCAGGGCGAGCGCTACAAGACTATCCCCGAAGAGGTGCGCAAGTACGCCCGTGGCGCTTACGGACGGCTGGCGGCCAAGCCTTCGGACGAGTTCCTGAATCGCGCCGGGCTGCGCGCCGAGGACATCTCCGAGGCCCCCGTGAGCGCGACGCTGCCGCCTGCACTGCCGGCGCTGCGGGAACGTCTGGGGGCATCGGCCAGCGACGAGGACCTGCTGCTGGCCGCCTTCTACGAACCCGCGCTGCTGGAACCGCTGAAGAAGCACATGCCCGCGCTGTCCTTCCACACCACCCCGTTGATCGAGTTGGTCAAATACCTGATGGCCCAGCCCGACCTGCGCAGCGCCCGCCTCCAGGTGGCTGGCGCCGATCTCAGCCTGTCCCGATGACGCTGTTGGCCTGTCGCCAGCGTTCCGCAGAAGCAGCCCGTTCCAAACGGCACCCCACCCCAGGAGACAAGCCATGAAACGTCACCCGCCCCCAGTCCAACGCCGTCGCCAGATGTTGCTCGGCATCGCCAGCGCCGCCGCACTGTCGGCCCTGCCCGCGCCCGCGTTGGCGCAGACAGGGTTCACCGACTGGGGCTGGCCGACGCCCTATGCGAAGGTGTCCGACAAGTCGGTGCAGTGGCTCAAGGACAAGGACTGGTGGCCGATCCAGGTCGCCTTCCAGGCACCCTGGTCGGGTCAGAACACCGTCAACATCGTGATGGACCGGATGGGCCTGATGGGGCTGCGTGGTGTCGAAGCCAAATGGACAGCCTTCGCCTCAGGCCCGGCGATCAACGAGGTGCTGATTTCCGGGCGCTACCAAGCCGGCAATGGCGGCAACTTCCCCTTCACCACTTTGGTGGACCGCAAGATCCCGGTCAAGGCGATCGCGATCGAGAGCCCGAACCTGCTGCATGCGCTGGTGGTACCGAACGACTCGCCGATCAAGTCGATCAAGGACCTGAAGGGCTCGAATCCGCCGGCCACCATCGGACTGGTGACAGGGTCGTCGGCCGAGTTCTATTTCCAGATGGCGGCGCAGATCAACGGCCTGGAGATCGGCAAGGACGTGATCCTGAAGAACATGCCCCCAGGCGAGCAAATGGCCATGCCGCGCGGCATCACGGGTGTCGTCGGCTGGGACCCGACACCGACGATGATGGTGATGGAGCGCAAGAACGGCCGCATCGTCGACAGCATCTTCCCGTACAACATCTACGAAGGCCAGTTCTACCTGCGCCAGGAAATCATCGACAACGCGCCGGACGTGGCCCAGGCCTTCTCGGACGCCTTCGCCGAGGCCACGCTGTGGATCCGGCTGAACCCGGAGAAGGCCGCCGCGCTGAAGGGCGAGGACCCGAACCTGAAGAACTACACGAAGGATCTGCTGCTGCAACAGGTTAAGGCCTACAGCAACCTCTACAAGCCCACCAGCATCTTCCCGTTGGCCGACTTCTACGGCCAGGTCAACGAGCCGATCTTCAAATGGCTTTACGAGGCCAAGCGCATCACCCGGCCGCTCAAAGCTGCGGACTTCGCGGCCGCGGTGGACGACCGTTTCATGCGCAACACCTTCGCCAGGCTCGGCTGGGCGGTGCCCAAGCAGGCGCCCTTCCTGCCCGCGGGCTGGACCGGCAAGGCCAACCAGCCGCCCTACCCCGAGTACCTGCACTCCAGTAACGCCAAGCAGCCCCAGGTCTTTCCCGAACCGGGTGATCTGACCAAGCCATGGCAATTCAACGGCAAGGTCCACCAGCCGTGACGACCACGACGAGCAAGCGCGTCGGCGCGGTGAGCCTGCCGCCGCCGCGCGGGACGATGGCGCGGCTGGGTGCGCAGTTGCGTCGCCTGGCGCTGCCCATCCTGTTGCTGCTCGTCTGGCAATGGGTCAGCACGCGGGTGCTCGACGAGACCACCCGCATGCTGCTGCCGCCCCCCACCGTGGTGGCCGTCGCGGGCTGGGAACTGATCACCTCGGGTGAGCTGATGCGCCACACGGGGGACTCGCTGCAGCGGGAGTTCATCGCCTTCCTGTGGTCGCTGATCGCGGTGCCGCTGGGCATCGCGATGGGCTGGTGGAAGGGCTTCAACGAACAGGTCGATTCGCTGGTCGAGATGCTCAGGCCGATCCCGCCGCTGGCCTGGATCCCGCTGTCGATCCTGTGGTTCGGCATCGGTGACCTGCAGAACCAGTTCATCATCTTCCTTGGCATCTTTTTCCCGATCCTGCTGAACACCGTCAACGGCGTCAGGGGCGTCGAGCCCAACCTCGTGCGTGCCGCGCGCTGCCTGGGCAGCGGCGAGTGGACGGTGCTGACGCGGGTGGTGCTGCCCGCCGCGCTGCCGCAGATCGTCACTGGCGTGCGCGTCGGCCTGGGCGTGGGCTGGATGGCCCTGGTCGCTGCCGAGCTGGTGGGCGCGAGCTCCGGCCTCGGATTTCTCATCAATGACGCGCGCACCATCCTGCGCACCGACATCGTCATCGTCGGCATGGTCACCATCGGCATCGTCGGTTTGCTGCTCGACGTGCTGATCCGCCGCGTCACCACGCGCCTGCTGCCCTGGTCGCGAGCCATGGCCTGATGCACAACCTTCTGATTTGCCCATGAGCACCGTCAGCCTGCGTCACGTCACAAAGATCTACCCCGGCCATGGCGCGCGCGACACGCCGGTGCTGGCGCTCGACGATGTCGGCTTCGAGATCGCCGACCATGAGTTCTGTTCGATCATCGGCCACAGCGGCTGCGGCAAGACCACCTTGCTGAACATGCTGGCCGGTTTCGAGCAACCGACCGCGGGCGACATCCTGGTCAACGGCAAGCCTGTGGGCGCGCCGTCGTGGACCCGGGCCATGGTCTTCCAGGACTACGCCCTCTTCCCCTGGCGCACGGTGCAGCAGAACATCGCCTTCGGCCTGGAGCGCAAAAAGGTGCCGACGGCCGAGCGCGAGCGCATCGTCGCCGAGCAGATCGCGCTCGTCGGACTGGGCGGTTTTGAAGACCGCTACCCGCACCAGTTGTCGGGCGGCATGAAGCAGCGCGTGTCGATCGCACGCGCCTTGTGTGTCGACCCCGAAGTGCTGCTGATGGACGAGCCCTTCGCCGCGCTGGACGCCCAAAACCGCGCGCAGATGCAGGCCGAGATGGGCCGCCTGCTGGCGCAGGCCGAGGCCTCGGCGCGCAAGACGATGGTGCTGGTCACGCACAGCATCGAGGAAGCGATCCTGCTGTCCGACCGCATCGTCGTGCTGTCGGCACGGCCCGGCCGCATCAAGCGCATCGTTCAGGTCGACCTGCCGCGTCCACGCAACGAGGACCTGCCCGAATTCATCGCGCTGCGACGCCAGTTGCGCGATCTGATCGACTGCGAGACTGACGCACCGCTGGTGGACTGACCCGCCTCCGGCACCTTCAGCAGCGATGGAAGCCAGCCTGGCCCTCGGCCTGTTCATCGCCCTGGTCGGCGGGCTAGTGCGTGGCACCACCGGCTTCGGCGCGGCCATGATCATGACGCCGGCGCTGGCACTGGTAATCGGTGCGCGTACCGCCGTTCCCGTCACGCTGCTGCTCGAGACCTTCGCCGCGCTGCCCATGTTGCCGGCCGCGGCGCGCATCGCACGCTGGCGCGTGCTGGCGCCGATCTCCACGGCGGCCCTGGTGACGGTGCCGCTCGGTGTCTGGCTGCTGGCCGGCGCTTCCGCGGGTGTGCTGCGCACCGCCATCGCGCTGACCGTGATCGTGTTTTCTCTGGCGCTGCTGTCGGGACGGCGGTACCAGGGCACGCCGCGGCTGGGCACTTCGATCTCGCTCGGCGCACTGAGCGGCGCCATGTTGGGCGCCACCAGCATCGGCGCACCACCCATCATCCTTTACCTGCTGTCGGGTCCCGACCCGGCGGCAGTGACGCGGGCCAGCCTGACGCTGTACGTGGTGCTGATATCGGCCGCGGGCCTGGTCGTGCTCGGCTTAGGCGGGCTGATCGATGCCGCGACGCTGCGCTACGCCGGCTGGCTGGCGCTGCCGTTCGCGGCCGGCGTCATAATTGGTTCGAGCCTGTTCTCGCGCTTGTCGGACCTCCGCTTCCGCCAGTTCACCATGGTCTTCATGCTGCTCGTTGCTGTCGGTGTCCTGATCTCCTGAAGCCCCGGAAAACATGCCCGCCCGCACCCCTGCCGCAAAGCCTGCCGCGCCCGCTACCGTGTCCGATGCCGTGCCCGCAGCCGAGTCGATCGCGTTGCGCGCCTTTGCCGCCCTGGAATGTGTTGTTGCCTCGACCCAACCGCTGGCCCTGGACGACATCACGTCCAGCCTGCAGCTGCCCAAGCCAACGGTCTTCCGCATCCTGAACCTGCTCAAGGACGCCGGCCTGCTTCACCGCGACACGGCGTCCAAGCGCTACACCGCTGGCACGCGTTTGACGGCCTTCGCGGTTGAACTCTGGCGCAATGCATCGCTGCGGGTGCAGTGGCATCGGGCGCTCGAGATCGCCGTCGAAGAAACCGGTGAGAGCTGCAATCTGACCCTTCTCGAGAATGACCGGGTGCTCTACATCGACCGCGTCGAAACTCGCAAGCCCTTGCGATTGCACCTGGAGATTGGCACCCGCGTGCCGCTGCACTGCACCGCCAGCGGCAAGATCTTCCTCAGCCAGATGAGCCCTGAAGCGGTGCAGGACCTGGTCGGCCCTGAGCCCTATGAGCGCTTTACGCCCAGCACGCTGACGACCTACCGCGCCCTCGCTGTCGAACTTGAAACCACCCGGCGCACTCATGTTGGCGTGCATGACTCGGAACTGTTCGCCGATTCGGTGGCCGTAGCGGTGCCGATCGCCGACCCCAGCGGGCGCTTCTTTGCAGCGGTCGCGCTGCATGCCCCAGCGTCTCGAGCCAGCATCGACACGGCAATGCAGGCCTTGCCGGCCCTGCACCGCGCAGCGCGAACCATCGCCGCTACCATGGTGTCGAGCCCGCCGCTGAGCGAGCCGCAGAAGAAGCCGGCTCGCGTGGACGGCGCACCGGCTTCCGCTCAGATGCAGGCCACTCGGCGTACGACCAGGCCACTCGCGGGCAAGACGGCCCGACCGGCCCGCAAGCCTGCAGGCCGCGTGCCGTGAGCCCGGCGGGCAGCGCAGAGGGGAGCGCAGCCGACAAGGGCGCCCGGGCCGATGGGCGCGTGGCCCTGATCACTGGCGCAGCGCGCGGCATCGGTCTGGCCATTAGCCAGACGCTGGAGCGCGAAAGCACCCATGCGGCATTGACGCCCGAAATGCGTGCACGTTCGCTGGCGCGTCTCCCGCTGGGTCGACTTGCCGAGGTGAGCGATGTGGCCGATGCGGTGCTCTTCCTGTGCTCACCGCCAGCCCGTTTCATCACCGGCGCGACGCTGCGTGTCGACGGCGGCTTCGTGACAACCTGAGCCGGGCGAGCGCCCGGCCCCGGCTGCTATTCCAGCGTCACGCCGGCATCGCGCACCAGCTTGCCCAGGCGCACGGCGTCGAAGCGCACCAGCTCCCCGAAGGCCTCGGGGGTGCCGCCCACCACTGGCGTACCGAGCGCCTCCCACTGCTTGCGGATGGCAGGGTCGGCGAAGATGTCGTTGAACATCGCGTTCAGGCGCTGCACGATCGCCGGTGGCGTCTTTCCGGCCACCGATATGCCGTGCCAGCCGTAGAAGTCGAAGCCGCGAAGCACCGTCTCGTCGAGCGTCGGCACCTCGGGCAGCACCGAACTGCGGGTGGTCGTGGTGACCGCCAGAGGACGCAGTTTGCCCGCGCGGATATGACCCAGGCTGCTGGCAAGGATGTCGATCATCACCGGGACCTGGTTGCCCATCAGGTCGACCAGGGCCGGGCCGGCGCCCTTGTAGGGCACATGCTGCATCGACACCCCGGCGGCGACGTTGAACATCATTCCCACCAGGTGCTGCGGGGTGCCGTTGCCGGCCGAGGCGAAGCTCAGCTTGCTCGGATTGGCCTTCACATAGGCCATGAACTCGCGGATGTCCTTGACCGGCACCTGCGGGTTGACCTCGAGCACGAGAGGGAACTTGGAGATCTGGATCACCGGCGCAAGGTCGCGCTGGGGGTCGTAGGGCATGTTCTTGAATAGGCTCGGGTTGACCGACAGCGGCCCAGGGGAAGCCAGCAGGATAGTCATACCGTCCGGCGGCGACTTGGCGACCACGTCGGTGCCAATGTTGCCGCCGGCACCGGAGCGATTCTCGACTACCACCGTCATGCCCAGACGCTGCTGCATGGCGGGCGCGAGGATGCGCGCCATCAGGTCGGTCGGGCCACCTGGCGGGTAGGGCACGACGAAGCGCACGACCCGGTTGTCCTGCGCCCAGGCTGGCAGGACGGCGGCGGCAACAAGAGAAGACAGGATGGCCCGGCGCTGGCGGCTCTTTGAGGTGTGCATGGAAAGTACTCCGGTGATGGGGCAACGTGCCGACCAGGCGGCACAGCAGCTCGCGCTAGTTTCGTCCCGATTTCACTCAGTGATCATCATGATTTCACCGTTGCAGCATCGCACCACTTGGGATAACGGTATCTTTCCAGCAAATTGACACGACGGCCGCTGCCCAGACCCTCGCGGGCCCGAGGTGGCGACTGCAGAGCTCGCCCGACAGCTCGCGCAACTATCTGAAAACGTATGGACGCTTATCCGTATGCAGGCCATCGGGCTCGACCGGACTGAACCGGACGCGAGCTGGCGCCCGGTTTACGAAGCGGCCGGCATGACCGACTTGATCGCCCCGGGACTAGGTCAGCCAATACGACATCGGGCGGGATCATGGCCCTGAGTGTCGCCACGTCAATCACGCCTATGACCACTGCCGCAAGAAGCAGCAGCAGGTTAGGGTTTGTACATGCGTCAGATTTGCGTGGAAATCACCGGGCTTGGTGGATCAGTTCGAGGTGGAAAACGACAACACATCCTCGAATCGTGAAAGAGCGTTGACTCGATTGGGCCGCTAGGAACCAGCCGTTCGCCGATACCCGCTCCTGGCCGGTACCGGGTCTCCAGCGAAGCGCCAGTAAGCTGACCTCGGCGACCAGGGACCCCGCGACACGAACGTCAGCTCACTGGCGTTAGCGCAGGTCTCAGCTCCCGGCCACTTCCCGTCATCCGATCGGTCAGGAAATCGGCGCGCCAATGACCGGTCTCAACGTACAACGGCCATAGAACGACGGCCGGTCAAACGCGACCGCTCTCCAAAGCAGTCGCCCGCCGTCTTGCTGGGCCGGTCGAGATCCGACGCAGTCTGTACGCCCGCAGTTCGTTCAGAGGAACTGGAGCTGCCGACCCGGTCGCGACAATGACCGAGTCAGGTTCAACGCCTCGAAGCAGTCGCCTGCATGCGCAGGCACACCCAAAACGGGCACAGGCGACGAACTCGCATTGCCGGCCTCCGGCTGAAGGGCTTATTTCGCGCCACCGCTGGCCTTCGAGACGTAAAGCGCCAAGGCGGCGATCTCTGCGTCGTTGAGTTTGTCCTTGTAGGAAGGCATCTGGCCAAGCCCGTTGCGCAAGGCTTTGGCCACCCTGGCAGCGTCGGGCTTCAACTCATCGAGAACCGGACCGACGGCGCCTTCAGCGCCCGCCGCCTGCAAGGTGTGGCAGACGGCGCAAGACGGCGCAACTCCCTGCAGGAACAGCTTCTTGCCCAGGGCAAGTTGCGCGCTGTCGTCGGCTGCCAGCACCGGCAGCACTGGCCAAGCCAGCCCGCCCAGCGCCAGCAGCGATGCCAAGGTCAAGGCCCGCAGCCCGCGCCGCCGTGAGGTGCTGCTACGCATGGTCAAGCCACCGTCACTTTCACGGCGTGGTCGGACCAGCTCGTGTTGTTGTAGCCGCCGGCGTTCTCCAGGCGCTGCTCGGGTTGCACGTTGCCCGCCGTGTCTGTGGCGCGGCTGGCCAGCGTGTAGTTGCCGGCGGGCAGCTTCGCGGCCAGCACGAACTGGCGCCAGGCAAAGCGGCCGAGGTCGGGCCCGGTGAGGCGCGCATCGCTCCAGGTCTTGCCGCCATCCAGCGAGACTTCGACGCGCTTGACGCCGTTCAGGCCGCCGAAGGCCACGCCCTGCACCTGCACCAAGCCCGCTTTGACGCCGATCGCTTCGGGTGCGGGCGAGTTGATCCATGATTTGACCGTCATCTCCTGCACCGAGGGCTGGCTCGGGTCGCCCTTGGCACCCGGCGGCGAGATACGGTAGCCGTGCGACATGATGCGGGCTTCGGTTTCCTTGGCCGTGAAGGCCAGGCGCTTGACGTACTTGATGTTGTTCACGCCGGTGTAGCCGGGGACGATCAAGCGCAGCGGGCCGCCGTGGGCCAGCGAGATCGGCACGCCGTTCATTTCCCAGGCCAGCAGCGCGTCGGCCATGGCGGCAGCGGGCACCGAGCGCTCGACGATGATGCTCAGCGGGTCCAGGCCATCAGGCAATTTCTCGCCGCCAGTGCCAGTCAGGAAAGCGGCGCCAGGCGTGACACCGCCCAGCGCCTCGGCCACCACCCGCACCGGTACACCGGTCCACATCACGCAGCCGGCTGCGCCCACCTGCCACGGCGTGCCACTGGGCTTGCTGGGAAAGTAGCCGCGGCCGTTGCCCGAGCACTGCAGCACCATGGCGGTGGTTTCCACGCCCATGGTCTTCAGTTCGCGCAGCGTCAGCTTGCGCGGCGCCTTCACGCCCTCGATGGACACTTCCCAGGCGTCGCGGTCGGCAATGATCGAAGCGTCCGGCGCCGGCAGGTTGTTGCGGATGTAGAGCTGCTCGGCCGGCGTGATGACGCCGCTGCCAAAGGCCGCACGCTTGGTTTCAATGGTGGTGGCGCTGTGCACGATGAGGCTGGCCGGGTCTTTCCAGGCCACGTAGGCCGGCAAGGGCTTGGGCGCCGCCGCCGCCATGGGCGCGTGCGCCGCAGCGCTGGCGCCGCGTGTGAAGCTGGCCAGGCCCACAGCCGCCAGCGCACTGGCGCTGCCTGCCAACAGGTGGCGGCGCGGCAGGGAAGTCGGGGTTTCGTTCATCGTTGCTCCTTTGGGGGGTTGCGGGTGGTTTGCTTGCATTGGGGCCAGTGCGGCTCAGCCGTCGGCCTTGCCAAACTGTTTTTGCGCCACGGCCAGCGCTTGCTTTTTCTGTGCCACCAGCACCAGCGGCTTGCCGTCGCGCGATGTGATGACCTTCCAGTGGACGTTGCCCCACCAGCCGCTGCCCTCCTTCAGCGTAACCGCCTGGTCGAAGGCAAACACCGTGACCATGCCGCCCTTCTCGAAGAAGGTGGTGAGGTGGTAGACGAGGTGACCGTCGATATCGCAGGGGCGCATCAGCTGTGGGAAGCCGGGCACCGCCTGCTTGCCGCCCAGCCCCAGGTGCTTCAGCAGCGGCGCGCTGTCCATGAAGGTGCCGCGCAGCGTGCGTTCGAAATATTCGTGCTCGATAGCACCGCGCACCAGTTCTGGAGGGCGCACGGCCAGCACGGTGCCGGTGCCGCTGCCGGCCAGCAGCAACCCCAGCACCACGCGCTGGAAGCTGCGCCGGGCCATCAAGGGCTGCGGCCTGCGATAAAGATGCGCCGGCGCGTCGACGGCTTCGAAGGCGAGCGACAGCTCGGCGCGGGCGCGCAGATCGAAGGCGCTGTCCTCGGGCTCGGTGGTGGGCGGTCGCAGTTTCATGGCTGGGTCTTTCGCAGCGGCGTCACCCGGGCGCCTGTGGGCGTCTGCACGGGCACGCCCATCACGAGCTTCAGCGCGTCACGCGCGCGGGCCAGGCGCGACAGCACCGTGCCCGGCGCGATCTCCAGCGCCTCGGCCATCTGGGCGGTGGGCATGTCGTCGAAATAGAACAGCACCAGCACCTCGCGGTGAATCGGCGCCAGCCGCGCGAGCGCCTTGACGACGTCCAGTTTGTCGTCCAGCCCGGCATCCGGCGCGGCCTGCTCAGGCTGATCCTCGTCGTCGAGTGACTGCATGCCCGGCGTGGACTGGCGGTAAGCGGCGCGGCGCATGATCTGGAACAACCAGGCGCGCGCCAAGGCGGCGTCGCGCAGCTGCTCACGGTGCTTCCAAGCATTGGCAAAGCAGTCCTGCACCACGTCTTCGGCGATGGCGCGCGAACCCGTCAAGGCCCATGCACTGCGCAGCAGGAAGCGGTAGTGCTCTCGCACCCACAGGTTGTAGCGGGACTCCGCCGACTGGAACAGCATGTGGATCAAGAGCGCCGTGCCTCGCCGTTCATTCCATGGCCATCGTCAGGGCTTACCCTCGTTTCGCGATGACGCTGGCCATCACGGACCGCGCGTACCGCCCAGCGCGGGAAATTCCGCTGCCGCACCTGCAGCGGGCCGCTGCCGCAGGGCAGCGAGCCGCCGCGTCATGCTTTCGATCTCGATGGTCTGGCCCGAGATGATCTCTTCGGCCAGTTGCCGCGTGGCTGGATCGCGGCCGTGCTGCAGCACGAGACGGGCCATGTCTACTGCGCCGGCGTGGTGCGGAATCATCATCGCCAGGAAGTCGACATCGGCGTTGCCGACATAGCCCGGACCGTGCATGGCTTGCATCATCTGCGCCATCGAGGCGTCCATCTCGCGCTGGAAGGTGTTGGCCGGCGCCACCTTCACAGTGCTGACGCCATGCGAGCCGTGGCTGTCGGCCATGCCATGTTTCACGCCGTCATTCACGCCGTCTGCCCCTTGGCGCCCACGCGCACATAGACCAGGTTGATGCTCTTCTTGTTGCGCAGCGCACCCGATGGCAAGTTGAGGCTGCCGAGCGGAATCTGCGCGATGAAAGCGGGCCGCAGCGGGTCGCTGACGTCGAAGGCGCTGCACACCGTCTGGCCGGCGTTGGGCGTACCGGGCAGTTCGTCCTGCTCGTGGGCGATGTAGAGCAGCGTGTTTTCGGGGTTGGTCCACAGCCCGTGGGCTTCGCGGCCGTGGCTGAAGAAGCTGCCCACCACCTTGCGCTGCCCGCCGGCGGCGCTGCGGTCGATGATGGCGATGGGGCTGGAGGCCACGCCGCCGGGACCGCCGTCGTCGATGCGCGCCAGGCTGGCGTAGACCACGCTGCCGCGCGCGTTGCTGACAAATTCAACATGGTTGGGTCGCGCGCCCATGCCCAAGGACACACTGTCGATGAGCTCGAAACCACCGCGTGTGGAACGGCACGACACCGCATCGGCCAGCTTGTGCGAGAACCACACTTCGGCGCCATCCGGCGTGGTCTTCATGAAGGGCGTGAAGCCGGGCTTGTCCTGCGCGCTGATGTCCAGCGTGCTCAGCTTCTGCGGCTGGCTGTAGCCGTCGGCACCGGGGTTGATGCGGAACACATCGACCATGGCCACCTTCTGGCTGACCACGAAGGCCAGCGTGCCTTCGCGGTTGAACCACACCTGGGCCGGGCCGTTGATCGTCGGCAGGAACTGGCGCACGGCGCTGGCGCCCGTGTTGTCGGCGCCGCGCAGCTGGCGCAGCGCACGGTCGACATCGACGATGGCGATGCGGTCTTCGCCGCGCAGCGTCACCCACAGCTCACGGCCGTTGCGCGTGAAGGTGGGCTCGTGCGGTTCGCGGCCCAGCAGCAGGCCGCTGCTCACGCGCTCGGGGTTGGTTGTCGGGCCGGCCGCCGGGTTGGGCGTGTTGCCGATGACGCGGCGCTGCTCGGCGTCGATGAGGTAGATGTTGCTTGAGCCGCGCCCGCTGGTGGCCAGCAAGCGGCCGTCAGGCGAAGGCACGGCGCCGTGCGCGTCGATGCAGCCGTGGTACAGCGGCTTATGGATCATCGCCGCGTGCGTCGGCGCCACGCCAGCAGTGACGTAGCGGAAGGGCGGCCGCGGGTCTTCGTCGAAGCTGGTCAGGTTGATCGTCGATTCGACGGTGTTGGTCTTGGGGTCGATCACCACCACGGTGTTGGAGTCTTCGTTGGTGATGAAGACGCGGTCACGCGCGTCGATGCCGCCAACGGTGCTGGTCGGGATCGCCGGGCCGGGCATGGCTGCCGTGCCCTGGGCCTGGGCCAGGCTTTGCGCCGCTGGCAAGGTCGTGGCGGCTGCCGCCGCCAGGGAAAACTTCAGGATGTCGCGACGCTGGGTGCTCATGGGGGCCTTGGATGTTCGGGGTGGGGAGAAGTCGGCTGCGTCGCAACGCTGCGTCGACATTGGAGCCGGGTCTGCGCAGTGCAGATCTGGGCCACGCGGGCCCATCGTGATCAAGAGCGCAGGTCGGCCCGTTTCATTCCCTGGCGCGTGCAATTTATTTCAGCGCCCTGCTGGCGCACGCGTGGCGCAGGCCAGATTCAGCGTGGGGTGCCCAACTGCTGGTGGATCTCGGCCGAGGCGTGGCACAGTCGTTCCTCGGGTCCGGAACTGAATTTAGTCCTCATCATCCGGAACAAAGCGCGCTGAGATTTCTTACCCAGCGTCGGACCGGCGCTGCATTCAACGTCCGGAAGCCATGCTTGGAGAACGCCTTGGCGCGATCCGGGATGCGACTCCAAGGCCAGTGCCCAGCTCGCGATAGTGCCAATGTCGTGACCATCGGCACTGCGGCCTGTCACGGAACCGACACGGGCGCTACACAGACTGGAGGCTCATTAGGACTACGACTGAACACCATGAATTTCTCCCTCACGATGCGTGCATTGCTGGCCGGGGCCGCGTTGGCTATCACCGGTACTTCCTTCGGCCAGAACATCACCGGCGCAGGGGCGTCGTTTCCCGCACCGATCTATAGCAAGTGGGCTGATGCCTACAACAAGGCGACACAGCGGCAGGTGAACTTCCAGTCGGTGGGTTCGGGCGCGGGCATCAAGCAGATCAAGTCCAAGACGGTCGACTTTGGTGCCTCGGACATGCCGCTGACCGATGAAGAACTGGCCAAGGACGGCCTGCTGCAGTTTCCAACGGTCGTTGGCGGGGTGGTACCCGTCGTGAACATCAAGGGCATCAAGCCGGGCGAGATTCGCATGACCGGGCCGATGTTGGCCGACATCTACCTCGGCAAGATCACCCGGTGGAACGACGCTGCGCTGAAGGCCATCAACCGCGGGGTCCCCTTGCCCGATGCGCCAATCGCCATCGTCCGGCGCGCCGACGGGTCGGGGACGACATTCATCTTCTCGAATTACCTCTCGAAGGTCAGTGCCGACTGGAAAGCCAAGGTTGGTGAGGGCACGGCCATCAACTGGCCTGCGGGCACTGGCGGCAAGGGAAACGAAGGCGTGTCGGCGTTCGTTCAGCGGTTGGATAACTCCATCGGGTACGTCGAATATGCCTACGCGAAGCAGAACAAGATGTCGCACGTGCTGATGGGCAATCGCGAAGGGCACTTTGTCGAGCCACGTGACGCAAATTTCAAGGCAGCTGCGGCCGGCGCTGACTGGTCGAGGACCTTCTACCAGGTTCTGACAGACAAGCCGGGCAAGGATGCTTGGCCAATCACCGGCGCCACCTTCATTCTGATGCACAAGGTTCAGGACAAGCCCGGTCAGGCAGCCGCTGCCCTGAGGTTCTTCGACTGGGCCTACGGGCAAGGGGACAAGATGGCCGCCGAACTGGACTATGTCCCGATGCCTGCATCGGTCAAGGAGACCGTCCAAAAGCAGTGGCAGAGTATCAAGAGCGCCGACGGTAAGCCCGTGATCGGCATGTAAATCATCCGCACCCGTTCGCACCCGTTCGCACCCATTCGGACCCGTTTGCACCCGCCCGCGCCTTTACGAATCCCACGGGAATCGTGAAGTGAGGGCGGTAGTTAACGGTTGAAGTGCGCTCAGTGGAGCCAGCCTCTTCAGATCCTGAGCCAATCTCCAGCGTACCCGCAGTCACCAGGCGTATGACATGTCTGGTGCGATCGCTGGGCACGCTGGGCGTGGCGGCCATCACAGCAGGCAGCGGGTCGGAAGATGCCAGGGCCGCTTTTTGTGCGACAGGGCCCGATCCTCAGACATCGGATGTTCAAGTTTGCTGCGGTTTCCCGAGCGGGTTATTCGTGACGGCCTGCAGAGGTTCGCAAGCGTGTTCACCGCACGATCCACGGGTATGGCAGCCTTTAACCCATCGGCTGCATGGCTGCCGATGGGGGCGCTGGGCCATAGGGCGGCGCTGGTGCGACCGGGGCAGATGCTGAGAATGGCGGTCGCGAACCCTGACCGCAAGGGGTCTACGGCTCAAGTTCGCCGTGACGCCGCTCTCATGGCCAGTTCGATGCGGCTGCTTGCATGCAGCTTTTCCATGATGCGGCTTACGTAGTTCTTCACCGTCCCCTCTGCCAGGAACACGGCGGCGGCGATCTGCTTGTTGCTCTTGCCCGCTGCGATCAGGTCCAGGATTCGTGTCTCCTTGTCGTTCAGCGGGTCCTCGGACGCACGCGTTGCAAGCAATGCATGCGGATTCGCGAGATCCTCGGTGAGCGGAGAGGTTGGAGTGGACGATGTGTCGGGTGTCGATGTCCGGGTCGCCAAGGTCCGGAACTGCTCCATGACCTTGCGCGCAATGGCTGGCGAAAGACGTGACTCGCCCCGATGCACGCACCGAATGGTATCGAGCACTTCCGCCTCGGAAGCATCCTTCAGCAGGTAGGCCCGCGCACCAGCGCGAATGGCTTCGAAAACGAGTTCATCGTCGTCGTAGGTGGTCAACACCACCACCCGCGTCGCAGACAGCTTCGCCGTGATCTCCCGCGTTGCGACCACGCCGCTTTTGTGCGGCATCTGAAGATCCATGATCACAACATCAGGTGCGTGCGCCAAGGCTTGAATGACTGCATCGTTGCCATCCGCGGCTTGGCCGACCACCTCGATCTCTGACTCGGTGGCCAGCATCATGGACAGGCCCCGCCGAATCAAGGGCTGATCATCGACGATGAGCAGTCGGATCGCGGTAGGAGCGCCCGGGTTGGCCGGCAGAGTCATTGGCTGCCAGGTCTTGGCCCCGGCGAAAATGCATCGCTCGGAGTTGCCGAAGGGTGCAGGCGTGTTTGAAGTTCGCCAAACAGCGGTGACGGCAGCCGTGCGGCCATGAACTTGATCATTCCACCCACCGCCAGCGCGGCCTGATCGTGGGTCAGACTACCGGCGCGCGCGACCGCGTCGATCAGTTCGTCGATCATTGCCAGGTCAGGCGCGGCCAACGCAGCACCCACACGAAATCATCCTCATGGCATACAGCTTATCTGACGTGCGCGAGCAAACAAGTGTGACATCGGGCATGTCGAGGTCACGACTTGACATCACTGAGCCTTCGCCCGGACTTCGGCGGCGCTGACTTTCACACAGAGCCATGCCATCCCTTCGACGTCAGTTGGACCCCAGGCTACACATTGCCGCAGCCATCGGGTGGGCGGTGTTCGGTGTGGTGACGCTGGCGGCCCTCATTGCTGCCAATCTGGCCGCCAACCAGGCCGAACGGCGCGCCCGCGCCGACGCCGAGGGTCTGCTGGCGGAGTTCGCGACGCAGGTGCGCGACGCGCTTTCCATGGGCCTGGAAACCCGCCGGTCCATGCTGCAGGCGACTGCAGCGCAAATCGCATCGATCACAGACCACGACCCCGCGACTCTTCGCCGCACCCTGCTCGCGACGCAGTCGCAGTTTCCCGAATTCACATGGCTGGGCGTCGCTGACGCCGCGGGCCACGTCGTGGCCGACACCGGCAGCTCCACGCCGCACACGAATGTGTCGGCTCTGCCTTGGTTCCGGCAAGGAAGCAAGGCACCCTTCGTCAGCGATCAGCATGCAGCCGCCATCGGGAGCGACCCACCGACGGGCGCCGGCGACGGGCAGCGTCCACCGCGACTGATCGACGCTGCCGCGCCGCTTCGGGACGGTGGAGCGCTGGGTGCGTTTCTCGAGTGGACGTGGGTTGAACAGCAAGTCTTGCGCATGCAGTTGGCCTTGAACAAGAACCGACAGGTCGAACTGCTGCTGGTCGCACGAGACGGCACGGTGCTTGTTGGCCCGCCAAACTGGAGCGGCCGCAGCCTCGCAGGGGACCACGACGCCACCGAAGGTGGGGACTATGTGACCGGCAGCCGGGCGAACTTGCGGCTGGCCGACGGCCTGGGCCTGGGCTGGACCACCATCGTGCGCCAGCGCGCAGAACTGGCGCTGGCGCCGGCCAGAACCACACGTCGCACGGTATTTCTGATCGTCTTCGTTGCCGGCCTCCTGGCAGCGGCGATGGCTGCGCTGGCCACCAGCCTTCTGACCCGACGACTGTCACGCCTGGCTGCCGACGCAGAGGCGGTTCGGCTTGGCGAGCGGCGCTCGCTGGCGGCGCCAGCCGGGCACGACGAAGTCAGTCGCATTGGTGCCACGCTGTCCCAGGTGGTGGACCATCTGCAGTCCGAGAAGCAAGCGCTGCAGACCCTCAACACCGAACTCGACCGTCGCGTGGCCGAACGAACATTGCGCATCGAGCGCATGGCTGACGAGGCCCGGCACGGCGCCGTCACCCGTGAGCGGCTGCGCATCGCGCGTGACCTGCATGACACCCTGGCGCACTCGCTGATGGCGCTGTTGACGCAAATCCGCCTGGTGCGCAAGCTGCGTAACCGAATGGGTGCGGCTGAACTCGACGAAGAACTGGGACGGGCCGAGGGGGTGGCCACGACGGGCCTGTCCGAATCGCGAGCGGCTATTGCGCAGATGCGGGACAACGGCGTGCGGGATACCGGGCTTGGCGCAGCGGTGCAGGACCTGACACGGCGCTTCAGCGCGCGCACAGGGGTCGCGGTGGCCCTAGAGAGCGACGAGACGGTGGCGAAGTCGACCGACGAACGCGCAGAAACGGTGTTCCGGATCATCGAAGAGGCACTGCGCAATGTCGAGCGCCATGCAGGAGCGCAGACGGTGTGCGTCGGCCTGCGCAGCACGCCGAATGCAGGCGAGAGTACCCAGGTCAATATTGAAGTTTCCGACGATGGCGTCGGTTTCGACCCGGCCTTGCCGCGACCTGGGCACTATGGCCTGCGCGGCATACATGAGCAGGCGGCATTGATCGGCGCGAGGCTCGGCGTGCTCAGCCAGCCGGGCAAGGGCACGCAGATCGTGCTTGCGTTCGATGCCTGATAGGCCTGCCTGCCGGGCGGTTGTCCAGGCAGCGGCGCGCAGCAAGCGGTGCCGGCGGCAGGCGAACTCGTGACTTCATCGTGACCGGCCGCACTATCGCGCGCCAGTCAGGCTGAATAGATTCAGGAGGAGGCATGCGCAGCTGCCAAGCCCCGTCACCGTCTGGAGAACCGAGAGTGAAGACCACCAAGAACTACGCCGTCCCACTGAGCCTGCTGACACTGTTGATTGCCTTGCTGGGTGCCTGCAGCAGCACGCCGGTTGCCACGCCAGCGCCGACGCCCAGGCCAATGGCCGCGGCGCCCACTCCGGTCGCGCAGCCAGCGCCAGCGACTGCCGCTGCTAGGGCGACCCCTTCATCCACGGTCGCCACGGTGTCGCTTCCAGCCTATCTGGACCCGAAGAGTGAAATCTCGACCGGCCGCAGCGTGTACTTCGATTTCGACATGGCCCTCGTGAAGCCGGAGTTCAGCAGCATGGTGGAGCGCCACGGCAAGTTTCTGGCCTCCAACCCGAAAGTGGCCATCAAGATCGAGGGCAACACCGACGAAAGGGGCAGTGCCGAATACAACTTGGCGCTGGGTCAGAAGCGTGCCGAGGCGGTCCGTCAGGCGCTCAAGATCTATGGCGTCAAGGAAACGCAGATGGAGGCCGTCAGCTGGGGCAGCGAGAAGCCCAAGGCAGCGGGCCAGAACGAGTCGGCATGGGCCCAAAACCGCCGCGCCGATCTGCAGTATCCGAAACAGTGATTGCATCCGCGTTGAGGACGTGGGCGGTTCACGCCCACCTTCTGCGCGGCCTTGGCGCTTGCCGCATGCCCCCTTCAGCAAGCCGGACCAGCACCTGCACGCATTGAATCCCCGCCACTGACCCGCTCGAGTCCACCGATCTGGATCAGATGAATGCCGGACACCTGAAAAAGCGCTTGCGACGGTTCTGGTCGAACCGCCTTTGGATGGCAGGATCGATTGCCGCTGCTGGATCCGGGGTGGCCTTGCTGCTGGCAACTTCGATCAGCCAGGAGGACCCGAAATCCGCTGCGCAATTGGCGACCACAACGCCAATCGCGCATGTGTCCCTGATCGTCACGGACCCCGCATGGGACAGGCTTTCCGTCGGCCAGCAGCGAACACTCGAACCCCTGAAGCGCTCGTGGTCGTCGCTGACTGCAGAGCAACAGGAGAAGTGGCGATTGGTCGCTGATCGCTTTCAAGCAAAGCCGCTGCACGTGCAGCGCCGCCTCGCCGCACGAATCGACGAGTGGGCACGCCTGACGCCTCAGCAGCGCGCACATGCCCGGCTCAACTTCCTGGAACTGGCCAGACACTACAACCCCATGCACAGGAAGGAGCAGTGGCAGGCCTACCAGCACGTCAAGCCCCTCGAGAGGCATGCTGTAACCGGTGGTGCTCTGCCGAGGGTGTTGCCGCCAGTGTTTGTGCAGGCATCGCCAGGCGCCACAACGGTGCTGCTGTCCCAGCTGTTCGAACTGCCGTCGCCGGATGACGCCGCTGAGCGCGACGAGGCGGCCCACGATCCACGACCGATCAATGACGAGATTGCGCAGGGCATAGGTGCGGCGTCAGCAGCAGCAGGGAGCGCAGCAGAGCTTGAACGCCCACCACCCTGAAGGCTTCAGCACCTTGGGCAGCACGCTCTACCGCAACATCGCGAGGCCAAGGTTGGCAGGCATCCACCACGCAGGCAGGAGCTTCAGGTCCTGCATTTTTACGCACGTGAGTGTGGCGCCCGCGAGCGCATCTGCCGCCATTGTCGCCATGCCATGCTCGCATTGACAGCCAGGCTCATCGGGCCCTGGGTGCGCTTGCTAGGCATGGCCACGCTGCGCGCAGATCTGCTGGCTGGGCTGCTGGGCGCACTGCTGGTGTTGCCGCAGGCCTTCGCCTTCGCCACGCTGGCCGGGCTGCCGCCGCAGTACGGGCTGTACACGGCCATCATCCCGTGCATCGTGGCGGCCTTGTTCGGCAGCAGTTGGCACGTGATGTCCGGGCCGACGAACGCCAACTCGCTCGCGTTGGCGGCCACGCTGGCGCCGCTGGCCGTGGTCGGCTCGGCCGGCTACATCGAACTCGCGCTGGCGGTAACGGTCATCGTTGGTGTCATGCAGTTGCTCATCGGGGGCCTGCGGCTGGGTGCCATCGCAAACTTCATTTCGCCGGCGGCGTTGCGCGGCTTCATGAGCGGTGCGGCGCTCTTGATTGCCTTCTATGCGCTGACCGACCTGCTCGGCACGTCTCCGCCAGGCAGCCACGGTCTGTGGGTGCTGGTGGCGCATCTCGCCGAGCAACTGCCGGGCGTGTCACCGGCCGCACCGGCGATCGGCCTGCTGACCCTGGCCGTCGCCCTGGTGCTGAAGCGCTGGTTACCCAGTTGGCCGTACCTGCTGGTGGCGCTGTTGGCGGGCACGGTGGCGGCTGGTTTGCTGAACCAGTTCCTGCCGCAGTCAGGTCCCGGCCAAGCGTTTGGGCTGCCGGTGTCCGTGGTAGGCACCATCCCGCCCATCTGGCCGGCAGTGCACTGGCCGCAGGTGGAGTGGCGCTCGCTGCCCGACCTGATGGGCATCTCGTTTGCGCTGACCATTGTCGCGCTGGGGCAGTCCATCTCGATTGCCAAGGCGGTGGCCGAACGCTCGGGCCAGCAGATATCCACCAACCGGGAATTCGTCGGCCAGGGCCTGAGCAACGTGGTGGGTGGACTCTGCCAGTGCTACGTGTCTTGCGGTTCGCTGAACCGTTCGATGCCGAATGTCGACGCCGGTGCCCGAACACCCCTGGCCGCCGTGTTTTCGGCGCTGCTGCTGCTGGCGCTGATTGCGCTGAGTGCGCCGCTGCTGGCGCAGATGCCAAACGCGGCCATCGCCGGCCTGCTGCTGCTCATCGCCTGGTCTCTGCTGGACCTGCCGGGATGGCAGCGCCTGTGGCAGGCCAGCCGTGGCGACTTTGCGATTGCCGCGGCCACCGGCCTGGCTACGGTCACCATCCGCATCGAACTGGCCATCCTGTTGGGCACCATCCTGTCGCTGGTGACCTACCTGCACCGGCCGTCCAAGCCGGCCATGCGCACGATGGGGTTCGACACCGCCGCGCCAGGCCGCAGCATGGTCGTGCTGGCCGACTCCGATGCGGCGTTGCCTGAATGCCCGCAGTTGAAGATGCTGCGCATGGAGGGCGAGGTCTACTTCGGTGCCGTGCCATGGGTGAGCGAACAACTGCGTGACCTGCGTGCGCCGCGAGAGTCGCAACGTCGCCTGCTGGTGATGGCCAAAAGCATGAACTTCATCGACCTGGCGGCGGCCGACATGTGGCGCCAGGAACTGACGGCACGCCGCACGGGAGGCGGCGACCTGTATTTCCACCGGCCCCGCCCGCAGGTGCTGGAGCTGTGGGCGCGATTGGGCTTCCTTCACGAGCTTGGTAGCGACCACGTGTTCCCTAGCAAGCGCGCTGCCATTGCAAGCATCTTCCCGCGGCTAGACCCGGTCGTCTGTTCCCGCTGCACCGTGCGGCTGTACGAGGAATGCCAGAGCCTGCCGCAGCCTCGTGCCGCCTCCGACAGACCATGACGCCTGATGCGTAGCCACGGGCGACTCACCATGGACGTGGATCTGGCGATACGACGCATCTCGAGCCACAACTTGATCGAATGCGTTCTGGTCTTGCAGGCGCTCTTGTTTAGCACCGAGGCGATACCCGTTCGGAGTACTCGGACCAAGACGCTGGGCTGACGAGATTGCAACAAGGCAACCCCACCAACAACCGGCCGAGCGCGCAAGCCGCACCGGTCCTATGGAAGTACCCAAGTCGATGACAAGAGGACCCCGCCTGAGCGTCGTGGCAGCAGCAGTTGCATTGCTGTTGCTTGCCACCGGATGCGCCACCGTGCCCGCGCCCGAGCCGCAGCTTGAAAGCAAGCCGCCGCCGGTGACGGCCAGCCCGGTGCCGGCATCGGCCGCAGCGTCCGCACCCGCACCTGAAACCGTGGCTGAGACGGTCGCGCCACCGCCAGCCCCACCGCCAGTTCCGCCACTTCCGCGCGTCCGCCTGGACACCTTGCAGGACATCGAGCGTGCCGAGCTCTGGCAACGTCTGCGGAAAGGGTTTGTGCTGCCAGACCTGGAGACCGATCTCGTCCAGAAATGGGAGCAGTGGTACGCCCGCGACCCGGCCTATGTCCAGCGGATGGCCGAACGCGGCGGGCGCTACTTGTTCCACATCGTCGAAGAAGTGCAGCGCCGCGGCCTGCCCACCGAACTGGCGCTGCTGCCGTTCATCGAAAGCGCATTCAACCCGCAAGCGATGTCGCGCGCCGCTGCATCGGGCATGTGGCAGTTCATGCCGGACACCGGCAAGGACTTCGAGCTGGTCCAAAACGTGTTCCGCGACGATCGCCGCGACGTGTTGGCCAGCACCCGCGCCGCGCTCGACTACCTGGAGCAGTTGCACGGCATGTTCGGCAACTGGCAGCTGGCCTTGGCCGCCTACAACTGGGGCCAGGGCAACGTCACCCGTGCCATCAATCGAAACAAGCGGGCGGGATTGGCCACCGACTACCTGAGCCTCAGCCCGCGCATGCCGCAGGAGACGCGCGAGTACGTCCCCAAGCTGCAGGCCGTGAAGAACATCATCGCCCGGCCCGAAGACTTTGGTCTGAGCCTGCCGGCATTGAGCGACCAGCCGTACTTTGTGAGCGTGCTCATCGAACGCGATATTGATGTCGCGCTGGTTGCGCGTCTCGCCGGCATGTCGCTGGAGGAATTCAAGCAGCTCAATCCGCAGCTCAACAAGCCGCTGATCCTGGCCGCTGGCACGCCACAGGTGCTGCTTCCCTACGACAACGCCAACCGCTACATCACCAAGCTCTCGCTGCACAAGGGGCCGCTGGCCAGCTGGACAGCGTGGGTTGCGCCGCGCAAGCTGAGCGCGGCCCAAGCAGCCCGGCAACTGGGCATCAGCGAAGAAGAACTTCGCGAGCTGAACCATATTCCACCGCGCATGCTGATCAAGGGCGGATCAACCTTGCTGGTGCCTCGCGAAGCGCATGCTGAGGATGTGGCCGAACACATCGCCGACCACGGCACGCTCGCGCTGGTGCCGGACTTGCCGCCCCTGCGCCGCATCTATGTCAAGGCTGGCCGCAAGGGTGACAACGTGGCTGCAGTGGCCAGGCGTTTCCGCGTCAACGCAAGGCAGCTGGCGCAGTGGAACGGCATCGGTGTTGGCGGGCGCTTCAAGGCCGGGCAGCGCATCGTCGTGATGCTTCCAGCCACCAAGGGCCAGCCGGCGCGCGCCAGTGCCAACGTCGTCAAGGGCAAGGCAGTCAAGGCCACCGGGGCACGCGTGACAGCAAAGAAGAACGCGCCGAAAACAACGAAGACCGCCCCTGCGGCCAAGAAGCGCGCCGCCCAGAAAGCGCCGAAGTAGTCGAGCTCGCCGAGTTTCACGGCGGACTGGTGCAGCAAAGCGGGGAAGTAACTGCTCTGGCGCAGCCTGGGGTCAATGTCCGTCGCCGACGTCACGTCGCGGGAACCAACGCTCAAGCAGCGCAGCCGCTCGGTCGCGGCCGCCGATGCCGAAGGCCAGCGCCAGCGCCAGCGCCACCACAACGCCCGTGAGCAGGATCAGGAAAGTCTGCTGAACGAGGCCGCCGCCGATGTCGAGGTGGTCGATGGCGATCAGCAGCACGAAGGTGACGATGGCGTACTGGGCGATGCGTGAGAGCACCTCGGCGTCGCCGATGTCCATGCTGCGGCACCAGGTCAGCACCGACTGGCCCACGAACCGCGCGAAATACAGGCCGAACACCAGGACCAGCAGAGCCACCAGCACTCTGGGCAGGAACAGCAGCACGCGGCCCAGCAATTCGGTGACCTGCGCGAGCCCCAGGCCATTTGAGGCGGCGATGATGGCACCCAACAGCACCAGCCCGTAGACGAGCCAGCCGATGAGGTCTGTGGTGTCGCGTTCGGTGCCGCCTTGCTGCAGGAAGGCATCGACGCCCGCACGATCTGTCAGCACATGGAAGTTGAGCGCGCGCAGGGCCTTCACGGTGCCGAAGCGCAGCGCCTTGGCCACCAGCCAGCCCGCCAGCACCGCGACGAATGCGACGCCCAGCCGCGGCAGTAATGCAGCCACCTGCACAAGCAAGGCGCGCAAGGGTTCAATGGCGATATCCAGCGTGTCCATGGGATCTCCTCGCGGGTCAAGCAGCGCCGTGGTGCGCCAGCAGGGTGTCCAGTGCAGTGGTCTGGTCCGCGCTTCCGGTGCGCACTCAAGGCACCAAATTGCGGCTGAACTGCGCGTCCAGCCTGTCCAGGCTGTAGGGGTACACCAAGCCCTGGGACACCAACTTGACATTACCTCTTTTCGCCGCCAGCCCGTGGAACGTTTCCATGCACCTGCAAAAGCAAAGTTGCGCCGGGCAGAGCTCTCTTCCGTGAATGTCAGCTTTTCGAGCGACTGAAGTTCAGCAGTGGGTCGGCAGCGTGAGTAAGCGGCCTTCGGATGCAGTCTCTCGGCCCGCACCATGCCCAGATCGATGATTGCCACCTCCGAATGACCGCTGTCGCCGTCCCCGCCTGTTTCGGCGGCGTCGGCGAAGGTCAAGTTCCGGGGTAGACCGGTCGCTCGCTGAGAAAACCGCCGGCGGCTCCTATGGGTGGATAGTTCCACTTCGCCTCCGAAGGAAGCAGCCGCCCAGAGGCCGGAACTAAGGCCACTTCAGCCGGGAACAGCTGGCCTGGCCCGAGCTTCAAGTTTCAGGGTGGAGCGGTCGACGCCTGAGCGAGACCTGAGTACCCGGTTTCGGCCATTGCCGACATTCGCTCGCCGGATCTGAACGGCTGCAGACAGTCTTGAGCCGGCCCTGAATAAATGGCGATAAGCAGCGACATCGTGCCCCACCGGCATCACGGTCCGATTGCTGACGCGTGAGGTTGGAGATGACTTGGCGCAGCCGGTTGGCAATCGGCGGTGGGGCATCCAAGGGCCCCCTGCGCAGAGGTCGAACGGCCGGACCAGCAGATCGTCCCGCGGCGACACTTTTGCGCCCAAAGTCATCGCCCTCAGGAGCACCTGCAGCGCCTAAAGTGCGCCTCAGACGCAGCACAGGAGCCGCCTGATGAGCCAGACGCAGACCGAGCCGAAACCGTCCACAGCCGAGGCGCAGCCCGCCGTGTTCGTCCGCATGGCTGCCGTCGTGCGCATGACCGGGCTCGGCCGGTCGACGATCTACCGGCTGATGGCTGAGGACAAGTTCCCATCGCCGGTACGGCTCGCAAAGCGCGCTGTCGCGTGGCGCCGCATCGACCTCGAGCAGTGGAGCGCCGGCCGCCCCACGGTGTCGCACTGACGCTCACGCAGCGAGCGCCCAACTTGCAGAAGCGTCGGCCTACACAGACATCGACAGCTTCAACACGGTGCCAATCACCAGCATTGAGGCAAGCACCCTGCCCCAGCGCCAGGTCGTGAACCAGTAGCGGTGGTTGTCCCAGAGGGCGCGGTGCAGCCGCCCCAGTCCCATAAGCACGGCCAGCGCCGTGATGACGGGGCCAATCAAGCCGGCCGGCCCCGGCACTTGCCGAATCAGCAGCGCCCACATCAGCGGCCATGCGACTGCATCGACGGCAGCGAGCCAGCGCCGGCCTGGCCAGTCAGGCGCGTCCGGCCTAGGTTCGCGAGCAACCAACAGCCACATGACTCCTCCGATTTAGATGGCGCAGGCCGGTTCACTCCGGCTGCGCGCTCCGTTCAGACTGACGATCGGCGCAGTGGCTCGAGTTGCCAGTGCGTACCGGCCGACCGCGATACCACTGCGAACGAGAGCAACTCCTTCGTGTGTTCCATGATCATGAACTCTTTGCGTCGAAGACGATTCAGCAGACCCTCGGCGACCAGCCTCACGGAGGCACGCCAGGCCACGGCAGCGCGTAACCTCCGAAGCGCACGGCAACGGTTCGTAAGAACTGTCGTCCCGCCTCGCTCCACTGGATGTCGCCTCGCATCGCCACGCCGCCGCCCCTTTCCACTTGGCCAAACCGCTTGCCCTAATTTCCGAGGGAGCCGCTTCCTTGTCTGGAAGGGGTGTCGATCCCTCGGCGTCAGGTGTGCTGTCGAGCTTTGTTTGCCCCGCATTCGTCGGTCGCCGTGCGAGACCGACAGCGCCGCGATCAAGCGCGGGCGCCAGGGCACCGTGGAATAACTGGAAGGGGCCCACAGGCGCGCAGCGCCTGTGGGAAGGCGGCCGTTTATGCCGCGAAAGGCCCTGGCGGCTGCGCGCGCGGCGCTACGGTTCGCACCAGAGGCGATCGACGGGTGCGGGCTGCCAAGACCGCGCCGACGAGGCGATCGAACACCAGCAAGGAATCAACCCGAACAGGGGACTATCCCGTAGAAGTGCGACGACGCGCTGCGGCGGAACTTTTGCGGTTCACCGTAGACAGAGCCTGCTGTAACGACTCAACGATTCGATACGCAGGTGCACTTGACAGTGCGCTCGGCGAAAAATCGAATGGTGTCGTTCGATGGGGTGCGAAGGTGCAGTCAACGGAGCACACATCATGCTGGATCGCGATCAATTGGAGACGTTCGCCACCGTCGCCGAGGAGCACAGCTTCGAGCGAGCGGCCAGCGTCCTGAACATCACGCGCGGCGCTGTATCCCAGCGCATCAGATCGCTGGAAGAGTCGCTGGCCACGGTCCTCTTGATGCGCGACAAACCGATCGTGCCCACACCTGCGGGCGAAGTAATGCTGCGCCATGTAAAGGCGCTTCGCCTTCTTGAGGGCGCCGCGATGCAGGAGATCCTGCCGTCCGCTGGCCCCCACGCTCCCGTGCCGCTGGCCATCGCCGTCAATGCCGACTCGTTGGCGACTTGGTTCCCCGCCGTCCTGCAGAACCTGCTGCTGCAGCGCCACGTGGCGCTGGAAGTGGTGACCGATGACCAGGACCACACCGCCGGCCGGCTCGCCCGCGGCGAGGTCATTGGCTGCATCTCAACCGAGGCCAAGCCGGCAACTGGGTTTCTCGCCGAGCAGCTCGGCGCCATGGAATACCGCTGCTACGCGACCCCAGGCTTCGTCAGCGAGTTCTTCCCCCAGGGGCTTAACGTTCCCGCGGTGCTGGCTGCGCCGGCGGTGCTCTTCAACCGCAAGGACTCGCTGCACGACGACTTCCTGGCGCGATGCTTCGGCTTCGCAGTGGATCGGTATGCGAGGCACTACCTGCCGTCGCCGCTTGCCCTGCTGGAGGGCATTGCGATGGGCGCAGGCTACGGGCTCGTGCCCGGTTCGCAGGCGCAGCCCATGGTGCAGATCGGGCAGCTCGTCGACATCGCGCCGGCGCAACCCATGATGGTCAACCTGTACTGGCATCACTGGGAGCTGGAGCCCCCGCTGGCCCAGCAGATCACCCGGCTCATCGTGGACACTGCCCACCGGTCGTTGGTGCAGACCAATCTCATCGACAGCGCGGAACAGACCCTGGCCAGCGCAGATCAGCCGTCCGCCCTGGGCGCTCGACGCACACCGGCGGCGCCGACGGCGAGCGCAGCCGCCACGACGGCGGATGCTCCCAACCCCGCGACGAGAGAGATGACATCCGCATCACCGGCCAGCCAGCCCATCCAGCCGGCGGCATAGACCGCCACGGAGGCCGCAAAGCCTGTTGCCATGATGGTCGCGGCATGCCGTGGCGACAGCACGGTGCCGCGCAACAGCGCGACGAGGCAGATGGCAATGCTCGCGATGTAGACCACATTGACGGACACCATCGTGTCGACGATGCCTTGACCGCGGCTCGCCACCACAGCACCCAGGCCCAGGGCGACCAGGGCCATGGCAGCGGGACGGTCAGTGGCCGTTGCGGGCAGAGCGGATGCCAGCGCCGAGGCCATGGCGCGCAGGATCGCAGCGCCCGAGCCCAAGGCGGCGGTTGAAAGTGCCGCCAGCATCAGCTGGTCAGCCCCGGGACCCAATTTAGCGGTGACGCGTGCCAGCAGCAGCGGAATGACCTGCTTCGCGTCGGGAACGTCCGCCAGTGCTCCGGCCTGCTGCATGGTCACGACCAGGGCAGCAGGCAGGAATCCGACCGCGATCAGTGCGACGCCTGCCAGGATGCAGCCCAGCACGGCACCCGAGGGCCGGCGCGCCGCTAGCACGAACTGGTGGTAGTCGGCGCCCGTGCAGACCAGCAGACATACCGCCAGCGTCAGGGCCAGCAGTCGCGGCCCGCTGAACGTCGCCAGATCGTATGAGAACTCGGGCAACGCGCGAAGGTACATCGGCAGTCCGCCGCTGACAACAAGTGCGTAGACGAGTACGACGGCGCTCGCGAGGAGACACAGCGCGAAGACAGTGGATGCGAAACGCAGGTCCAGCCGAGACGCTCCGAAGATGAGCGCCAGCACGAGCACGAACGCCGCTTCCTGCGAGAGACCGAGCAGGCTGGCCACCGCGGCCCCGCCGTGAATCTGCGCGGCGAGCACGCCGGCCATCCAGACCAGTGACAGCAGCGCGACCGCGCGTTGCAGCGTCGGTCCGTAGGCCCGGCCGAACCATTCCCACACTGGCACGCCGACCGACCACAGGCGATGCGCGCCCAGCGCGAGGACGAACATCCCCGCAGCCGTGGCCACGCCGTAGATGCTGCCGGCCATGCCGTGCCGCATCGCGAGCTCACCCGACCCGAAGAGGAAACCGATGCCGTAGCTGGCCGACACCAGCAGTGCCGCGACCTGCAGCCCGCCAAGGTTGCGGGCAGTCATCGCGCGGGGCCGGCCTGCCAGGCGCGTGTCACAGCATTGGCGCCGGTGAAGTAGCTGCGACACACGGTCGCGTGGTCACGGTAGGCCGGCATCTGCTCGAACAGCCGCTGCGCCTGCGGCAGGCGGTAGTACGGCACCGCTGGCAGCAGGTGGTGCGTCAGGTGGTAGCCGTTGTTGCGCGGATGGATCAGCGCACGCCAAACACCGTGGCAGACCATGTCGCGCGTGAAGGACAGGATGCCGGCCGGGCGCAGCCCGAAGTGGTCGCACATCTCGCGGAAGGTCGTGATCGCGTGGAACACCGTGGCTCGCGCCGCCAGCCACAGCAGAACGAAGACGACAGTGAACTCGGTGCCCGCCAACTCGTTCAGTGCCACAACAGCGAGCATCCACCAGCCCATGATGAAGAGCTTGGCCGAAAGACTCACGTTTGGGGATGCCAGGTGCCCTGCGAACGATCCCTTCCAGGTCGACCAGCATACGAGGCTCCGCCAGTAGCTGGCAGACCAGTGCTGCGGCCAGTTCTCCGGGATGGGCAGAAGGTCTGGATCACCCGTCCGATCGCCGAGCTCGAGGTGATGCCGGAAGTGCGCGTCGCGGTAGCCGCTCAGACTCGCGAAAAGCAGCGGCGCGACGAGCGCCTGGGCCATCAGGTCATTCCAGTGCTTGTTGCGGCACAGGTTGCGATGGCCGGCGTCATGCAGGATGTTGCCGAGTGCTCGCTGCCGGTTCGCAATGATCAGGATCGCGACTGGAGCGCACCACGGTCCGAGCACGACCACGGCGTGGACACATGCGACGACCAGCACCCAGTCGACCGCGGTGTCGACCAGCGGGCGCCAAGGATTGACCCGCAGCAAGGCCAGATGCTCGCTTCCGCGGCCTCGCAGCTGAGCGCGAAGAGCAGCAAGGTCCGCAAGGACTTCCGAATGGGTGGTCATTCCGAAGACTCCTTCCCAGCCGTCCCCGCCCGGGCACGCTCCAGGCAGACGGCGAGGCCCTGGAGCCCGGAGATTGCACCCGGCCCCAAACGGTATCAGGCGGTCCCTCGGTGGCGTGCTCGTTTAGGAACTTTGACGGCCGGTCAGCAGCGCTAAACGAAGCCCGTTGCAGCACACACGATTCCCCGCGGATGAGGGCACAAGTCACTCTGCGGAAATTGATCGACGGCACCGGCTGATGCCCATAATGAGGGCCAAATCTTCGACGACATCCCGCCCAGAGGAGGACGACAGTGAGCGGCGAGCGCGACCTCGACAAGCTGCAGCGGCACTTGGCGCCAACGCTGCATCCAGCCACCTTCGTTTACTGCAGCTTTCCTGACTTCCGATTGCCGCCCGGACTTGACCCGATCTGCACTTTCAGGGAAGCCGAAGGCCTCACCGCCATCGTCGAGCAAGCTGCCGCTGATCGTGTCGAGGTGCCGCATGTTTTCACGGCGCGCATGATCACGCTCACCGTGCACTCGTCGCTCGAAGCGATTGGCTTGCTGGCCAGCGTCGCCACATGCCTCGCGACCGCAGGCATTCCTTGCAACGCCGTCGCTGCGTACCACCACGATCACCTGTTCGTGCCGAACGAGTTGGCCGATCAGGCGCTGTCGGTGCTGCACGGGATCGCGACCGACCGCGCGTCGATGCCCCCCACGGCACGCTGAGCGGTAGCAAGGGCGCGCGCGCCACTGACACATCGCCAACGCACTCAGCGCTGCGAGCCTTCAGCTCGTTTAGAAAAGCTGACCCACGCGCAATTCTTGTTGACGCGCGCCTGCACCCGTTGACACGCTGACCGCGCGCTCTCTACGCTGATCCCACGCTGTTCCAGGCGTGAGCGGTAGAGGTCGGAAGGCAACCCGACTCGCTTGCGCAAAGACAGCATCGAGACGAGCCCGCCAGCCCGGGCCATCGATGAACCGCCTGACCGAGCGGGCCCTAGAAGCAAAAGTCAGCTTGGAGCAGGTATGCGCCGTAGTCACGAGGCGCCCGCCGCAGCCGACGCGGCGATGTTGGCGTCAATGGTCAGTGATGTTGTGTGCCGGATCGGCAGCGCGGATTCCGAGGCAGGAGCGCAGCCATGACGCACGCCGCACGCGACCGCGAACCACGGCGTCCGGCGAATCGGCGCGCTCCGGCTGGTCCACATACCGACGCCATGCGCCGCCGCGCGATCAGCGCTGAGGGGCGCGCAGGGTCAGTCCAGTTCCACCTTCAGCGCACAGCAGGAGGTCTCTATGTCGAACGCGAAGACATCCCACGGCGAGGATTGCGAACCGTCCAGTCACTCGCCTTCAGCGACCCCGCAAGCTTCGAGCGATGGTGCGACGGTGACCCCGTCCGCTTCGAGCATCCGCTCCTCCACGCCCAGCTCAAACGTGCAGGCGGCGAACTCTGGGACACCTCACCGAGTACCGACGCCGACTGAGATCGGCGCGCTGGCGGAGCGCATTGCAGCGCCCGAGTACCTCGACCGGATTGGTAGCGTCGCCGAGCGCATCTCCAGCGCATCCGGGCAGGCCGCCGTGCAGTCGCTGCTTTCCAAGGGCATGGCAACGCTTGGCGCCGAGAACGCCATCTTCGTGTCCTTCATGCGGGAGAACCTGCGCGTGTCGTCCTGCCGGTTCATGCTGGCCTGCGACCCCGCGTGGTGCCGGCACTACCTCGAGGCCGGACTCATCGCCAGCGACCCCTGGCTGGCTTATGCCTCCAATCACTCGGAGCCAGTGATTGCCAGCAGCTTGAAGGTTTTGGAGCCGGAGCGGCTGCGTGCCATCGAGTTGGCCACCCGGAACGGCTTCGCATCCGCGGTGCTCGTGCCGGTTCACTCCGGATCGAGCCACACGCGCGTCAGCCTGCTCTGCCTGGGTTCGTGGCAGGCGGGACAGTTCGAGGGCATTCCGTTCGGCCGGTTCAAGCTCGGTGCCAGAGTCCTGGCATGCGAGCTGCACGAATGGTGGTTGGCCAGGCTGCGCAACGAGCTGATGGCACGGGCCCGCATCACCGAGAGCGACCTGGAGCTGCTGCGCCATCAGTGCCTGGGGCACAGCAGCAAGCGCATCGCTGCCGAACTTCGAGTGAGCCGCAGCTCCATCAATTCGCGCTTCCAGCGAATGAACAGCCGGCTCGGCGTCGCCAATCGCCGGATGGCTGCGCGCCTCGCCGCCGAGTGCGGCTTGATCTTGCCGTGACGCGAGCGCGGCTGGTCCGAACAAGCGATGGCGATGGCTTTCGATGATTCTTCGTCCGAAGTCATCGCGTAAGCGATCGAGTCCCGCTCCTAGAGTTTCGACATGGCGCCTTGTGAGGCGCCCTGGCAAGAAGCCCAACTCTTTGCAGCAAGGCCCAGACGACCATGAACACACTCGACTCTCCTCGCTCGCCTCGCAGAATCACCGCGCAACGGATGGCCCTGCAGATCATTGCGGCATGCCTACTGGCAATCGGTCTCGGCGGCTACTCGAAGCCGGCCCGCGCCTTGGACGGCTGCCTGGTCCTGCTGTGCTTCGCCGCCCCGAGCTGGCGCTCCATTCCACAGTGCGTGCCACCGATCAAGCAGGTGCTGCGCGACTTGGCGCGTGGCAAGCCGTTCCCGACCTGCGGCATGGCCGGCGCCGGCAATTCGGCCAGCCACAACTGGGCCAGTGCGCCCGGCTACTGCCCGCCGCAGTACACGCGGGTCTTCGACGGCGAGAGCGGACCAATCTATTCCTGTGACTACACCGGCGCCGTCTCCGTCTCGGTCAACGGCGCAGCCTTCGCCCGCACCTGGTGGACGATGGACGGCAACACAGTCACCGAGTTCAGCCCTGCGGCCAAGGCCCAGCTCGGCACCTGGGACACGCGCTTCGACGACGACTACGCGGCCTGGCTTGCGGCCCTGCCACCGCCGGCCGCGCCGACCGAGACGGGTTACTGAGGCACACGGCCATGGATGCATCCGTCTTCCTCGCGCTGGCGCTGACCTGTGCACCGCAGGTGCACGCCGACACGGTACGGGCCCTGGTCAACGTCGAGAGCGCCTTCAACCCGTGGGCGATCGGCGTGGTTGGCGGCTCGCTCGTGCGCCAGCCCCGGCACCGAGCAGAGGCTTTGGCCACTGCCAGGGTGCTGCAAGTCGCCGGCTGGAACTTCAGCGTCGGTCTCGGGCAGATCAACGTCGGCAACTTCGAACGGCTGGGTCTGACGCTGGATTCGGCCTTCGAGCCCTGCACGAATCTGGCCGCCATGCAGACCGTGCTCGCCGAGTGCTTCGCCCGCGCAAGCGGATCAGCGTCGAAGGCGGTCGATCAGGTGGCGCTTCGCCAGTCGCTGTCCTGCTACTACAGCGGCAATTTCGCCACAGGCTTCCGCCACGGCTACGTCCGCAAGGTCGTGGTCGCCGCCAGCATCACTGCGCGTCCCGTTCCCACCGCCCAACCGAAGGAGAAGGCATGAGACCCCTCGCATCCATCCGCCGTGCCGCGCCGGCACTGGCACCCCTGCTGCTGACGATGGCCTCGCAGGCCGCCCTCGCCCAGGGCTTCGACAAGATCAACACCACGGTCACGAACGTCAACACGATCCTGGTGACGATCTCGATCGCGGTTGTGACCATCGCGATCATCTGGGCCGGCTTCAAGATGATCTTCCAGGGTGCCCGGTTGGCCGACGTCGCCAATGTGCTGATCGGCGGCACCCTGGTCGGCGGCGCGGCGGCCTTCGCCAGCTACATCGTCACCTGACCGGAGGACGCGACCATGCAAGGCGAAGCCATCTACAAGGGCGCGACGCGCCCGGCCATGAAGCTCGGCATCCCGCTCGTGCCGCTGGTGGTGCTGTTCGGCACCGGCATGCTGCTGATCA
>VFQO010000040.1_pt1 | contig 168474 bp, 167 predicted proteins | sample 3512331 | NCBI WGS metagenome assembly VFQO01 (sample SAMN10412371, study PRJNA504923) | tailings metagenome | isolation source: Replicate 3 from Balatoc abandoned mine | place: Philippines: Itogon, Benguet | collected 2017-08-28 | reverse complement strand
CGCACGATGGCTCACCACGTCCACGACGTGACACCCGAGCCGGGAAACTACACCAACCCAGGGGACGCCACCACGACCTGAGTCAGCGTGTTGCCACTAACCACGTATTCGGTGGGGACTTGCGAGCCATTGGCGTCTTGAGCCCAGGCTGCGGCAACCAAAACTGCGGTGGTGCCGTCGGAATTGACGATGGCCGCTCCACCAGAAACCAGCTCCAACGTCTGGCCAGGGTCGAGCGAGACTTCGTAGGAGAAGGACGTGGGCGCCTCTTCATTGGCGATCGTTGTCAGCATCTGAACGGCGCCGCCCGTCACAACGATCGAACTAGCGAAATCCTCGCCGGGGTACACGACTGTCCCGTCTGCGAGTACTTCGGGCGTTCCGGCCTCATCCGCACCAGGAAGCCGGATGGCGAGACTGTCACTTGCACCGTTGATCGCGACACCAGACGAAAGATCGCCGGGGAGACTTACTGTGCCGCCGCTCAGCTCGACGACCCCAATTCCACTCGCGTCCGCGGGCTCGAGAATCAGCTCTGGATTCGCCGCTTCAACTCCCGAGAGCGATGCTGACACTACTTCTGGCGACGCGGTGAGGTCTGTCGTTTCGACAGCCCACGCATCGGAAGGAACTGCCACAACGGCCGTGCTCGCTAGCGCTGAGGCCACGACCAGAGCGACCACCCGCCCCCACGAGTGTTCTTCTGCAGTTTCCATGTGCTCTCCCTCCTCGGGACCCGACCGATTCGGGTCGACCGATAAGAGATTCTCACGTGAGGAATTATTCGATACTGCGAGATCTATAGGGATTGCTCAAGCCCCATCTGAGAACTGATGCGCCGCATCTACCCTGCTCAACTGCTCAACTGGCCGACCCGGGGCGCGGGCTGGTGGGCGGAACGTTGACCGCCGACCGCCGATCGCGGCCACGAGGCCCCGCACTTAGACTTCCGGGGTGAGCAGCGCGCCGATCGGAGTCTTCGATTCCGGCGTCGGCGGCCTCACCGTCGCCCGAGCGATCATCGACCAGCTGCCGCGCGAGCAGCTGCTCTACCTCGGCGACACCGCGAACGGTCCGTACGGCCCGCGCCCGATCGCCGAGGTGCGCGAGCACGCCCTCGCGGTGCTCGACGAGCTCGTCGACCAGGGCGTGAAGGCGCTCGTGATCGCGTGCAATACGGCGAGCGCGGCGATGTTCCGCGACGCGCGCGAGCGCTTCGAGCAGGGCCACGGCATCCCGGTGATCGAGGTGATCCAGCCGGCCGTGCGCCAGGCGGTGCGCCGCACGCGCTCGAAGCGCATCGGCGTCATCGGCACCGAGGGCACGATCCGCTCCGGCGCCTACACCGACGCCTTCGTCGCCGACCCCGAGCTCGTCGTCACGACCGCCGCGGCCCCTCGGTTCGTGGAGTTCGTTGAGGCGGGCGTCACGACCGGCCCCGAGCTCATGGCCGTCGCCGCCGAGTACCTGGCACCGCTGCGGGCCGCCGACATCGACACGCTCGTGCTCGGCTGCACCCACTACCCGCTGCTCGCCGGAGCCATCCAGTACGTCATGGGCCCCGAGGTCTCGCTCGTCTCGAGCGCGGAGGAGACCGCCTACGACGTCTACCGTCGCCTCGTCGAGCACGACCTGCTGTCGCAGTCGACGGATGCTCCGCGCCACGTCTTCGAGGCCACGGGCCCCGACACCGCCCGCTTCCGGCAGCTCGCCGCCCGGTTCCTCGGCCCGGAGGTCTCGCGCGTCGAGACGTTCGCGACCGGCACCATCCCTCTCCCGAAAGGCACCCCATGACGACGATCGCCGAATCCACCGGCCTCGGCTCGACCAAGCGCGCCGACGGCCGCGCCGCCGACCAGCTGCGGCCGGTCACGATCGAGCGCGGCTGGAGCGCGCAGGCCGAGGGCAGCGCGCTCATCAGCTTCGGCGGCACGAAGGTGCTGTGCACGGCGAGCTTCACCAACGGCGTGCCGCGCTGGCTCACCGGCAAGGGCAAGGGCTGGGTCACGGCCGAGTACGGCATGCTGCCGCGCTCGACCAACAGCCGCATGGATCGCGAGAGCGTGAAGGGCAAGGTGGGAGGCCGTACGCACGAGATCTCGCGGCTCATCGGCCGGAGCCTGCGCGCCGTCGTCGACACGAAGGCGCTCGGCGAGAACACGCTCGTCATCGACTGCGACGTGCTGCAGGCCGACGGCGGCACGCGCACGGCGGCGATCACGGGCGCGTACGTCGCGCTCGCCGACGCGATCGAGTGGGGTCGCGCGCAGGGCTTCATCGGCAAGAAGGCCGTCGCGCTCAAGGATTCGGTCGCGGCCGTGAGCGTCGGCATCATTGACGGCACGCCGCTGCTCGACCTCGCCTACGTCGAGGATGTGCGGGCCGAGACCGACATGAACGTCGTCGTCACCGGCTCCGGCCACTTCGTCGAGGTGCAGGGCACCGCCGAGGGCGCCCCCTTTGACCGCGCCGAGCTGGATGCCCTGCTCGACCTCGCCGTCGGCGGCTGCCGCACCCTGGCCGAGGCGCAGCGCGAGGCGCTCGGGCGATGAGGGTCGTCGTCGCGACGCACAACGCGCACAAGGTGGCCGAGCTGCAGCGCATCCTCGGGGCGCAGGTGCCCGACCTCGAGCTCGTCGCCTACGACGGCCCCGCGCCCGAGGAGGACGGCGACTCGTTCGCCGCGAACGCCCTCATCAAGGCCAGGGCCGCTGCGGCGCACACGGGTCTTCCCGCGATCGCGGACGATTCCGGCATCTCGGTGGATGCCCTCGGTGGCGCTCCGGGCATCCACTCGGCCCACTACTCGGGGCAGCGCGATGACGCGGCCAACGTGCGCCACCTGCTGCGGTCGCTCGCCGCCCTCGGCTCCGACGCCGACCGCAGCGCGCGGTTCACGTGCGCCGCGGCGCTCGTCGACCCGACCGAGACGGTCGACGGGGCTCCGTTCGAGACCGTCGAGCTCGGCGTCTGGCCCGGCCGCGTCGCCGCCGCGCCCGCCGGCGGCGGAGGGTTCGGCTACGACCCGATCTTCGTGCCCGACGGTCTCGCCGTGACGAGTGCCGAGATCAGCGCCGACGAGAAGAACGCGATCAGCCACCGCGCCCGCGCCTTCGCGGCGCTCGCCGCGGTGCTGCGCGCCCGCGCCGCCCGCTAGCTGTTCTTCCTCGACACGTTGTGATCGGTTGAGGTGAGCGAAGACCTCCGGGAACGATGTGGGTAACCACACTCAGATCGTTTCCACGGAGGTCTTCGTGACTCACGCTAACGCGCCATTCACTCCGGAGGGCAGGGTTCGACTTGCTCGCCTCATCGTCGACCAGGGCTGGTCGGTTCGCCGTGCTGCTGAGCGGTTCCAGTGTTCGCCGGCGACGGCGTCTCGTTGGGCGTCCCGCTATCGGGCCGGCATGCCGATGACGGACCGCAGCTCCCGACCGCACCGGCAGCCGTCGCGTTCGCCGCAACGGCTTGAACGGCGCATCGTGGCGCTGCGGTTCACCCGCCGTTGGGGGCCGCATCGGATTGGCTATCACCTTGGCGTTGCTCGCTCGACGGTTGGACGTGTCCTTGCCCGCTACCGGATGCCGCTGCTGCACCATCTCGACCAAGCCACCGGCCTCCCGGTCCGAAAACCCAAACCGATCCGCTACGAGCTCGCCGCTCCCGGCCAGCTTGTCCATATCGACATCAAGAAGCTTGGACGAATCCCTAACGGCGGCGGGCACCGGATGCTGGGCCGCACGATCGGGAACCGCAACAACAAGAAGAAAGGACGCGGCTACGCGTTCCTCCACCACGCCGTCGACGACCACTCCCGCCTCGCCTACTCGGAAGAACTCCCCGACGAGCGCAAGGAGACCGCAGCGGGGTTCTGGCGCCGGGCCGAGGCGTTCTTCGCCGAGCACGGCATCACTGTCACCGCGGTGATGACCGACAACGGCGCCTGCTATCGCTCACGCGACTTTGCCGCCGCACTGGGCCCCATCCAGCACCGCTGGACCCGCCCCTACCGGCCGCAGACCAACGGCAAAGTCGAACGCTTCAACCGCACCCTCGCCGCTGAATGGGCCTACGCGGCCACCTACTCCAGCGACGAGGCCCGCTCAGCGACCTACGCCGACTGGCTCCATCACTACAATCACCACCGACCCCACACCGGGATCGGCGGTCTCACACCCTCAGCCCGCGTTCACAACCTCACGAGGAAGAACAGCTAGCGCGCCTGCCGCGCGCCCCGACCCGTACCCTGGAGGGCATGGTCGAGTCGGGGGTGCGCGCGGCGCTGAGCGGCGCCGCCTCGACCGCCGCCGACGACTACCTCAAGGTCATCTACTCGCACACCGAGTGGCAGCCCGAGCCGATCACGCCGAGCCAGCTCGCGACGCGCCTGGGGCTCGCGCCGTCGAGCGTCACCGAGATGGTGAAGAAGCTCGCCACCTCGGGCCTCGTCGACCACCGCCCGTACTCGGCGATCACGCTCACGCCCGAGGGCGAGCGCCGCGCCCTGCGCATGCTGCGCCGCCACCGCCTCATCGAGACCTGGCTCGTGCGCGTGCACGGCTACGGGTGGGATGAGGTCGACGACGAGGCCGAGGTGCTCGAGCACGCGATCAGCGACCGGCTGCTCGACGCGATCGACGCGCAGCTGGGGCGGCCGACGCGCGACCCGCACGGCGACCTGATCCCGACGGCGAGCGGCGAGCTCGTGCGCCCCGACGCGGTGCGGCTCGACGCGGCGCCGTTCGGCTTCACGGGCCACGTCGTGCGCATCAGCGACCGCGACCCCGACGTGCTGCGCGTGCTCGACCGCCTCGGCATCGCGCTCGACGCGCCGCTGTGGGTCGCGCACGAGCCGACCGAGGGCGCCGGCATCGCGATCGTGCGCGCGGAGGGCGGCGAGGTCGTGGTGTCGCCGAGCGTGGCGGCCGCGGTCTGGCTCGAGCGGAGCATCCGGCCCTAATATTTCGGCATGCCGAAAAATGCGACGGATGCCCTGCCGCGCGATCCCCGCCCGGTGACCGCCGCGCGCCGCGGCCTGCTCGTCGCCCCGCTGCTCGGCCCCGCGCTCGTCGCCGGCGTCGCCTACCTCGACCCGGGCAACGTCGCCGCGAACATGACCGCGGGAGCCCTGTTCGGCTACCTGCTGGTGTGGGTCGTCGTGACGGGCAACGTCATGGCGTGGCTGATCCAGTACCTGTCGGCGAAGCTCGGCATCGTCACCGGGCAGAGCCTGCCCGAGGCGCTCGGGCGGCGGTTCCGGCGCCGGCCGGCGCGGCTCGCGTACTGGCTGCAGGCCGAGGCGGTCGCGATGGCGACCGACGTCGCCGAGGTCATCGGCGGGGCCGTCGCCCTGTATCTGCTGTTCGACCTGCCGCTCATCGTCGGCGGGCTCATCACGGGCGTCGTGTCGATGCTGCTGCTCGTCGTGCAGTCCAGCCGTGGGCCGAAGCCGTTCGAGCGCGCCATCACGGGGCTCATGCTCGTCATCGCGATCGGGTTCTGCGCCGGCCTCCTCATCGGCCCGCCGGATGCGCAGCAGACGCTCGGCGGTCTCGTGCCGCGGTTCGACGGCACCGAGTCGGTGCTGCTGGCGGCGAGCATCCTCGGCGCGACGGTCATGCCGCACGCGATCTACGCGCACTCCTCGCTCACGCGCGACCGCTTCGGGCTCGTCGCGGCGGGCGCCGAGCGGCGCCTCGTGCTGCGGGCCACGAAGGTCGACGTGACGATCGCGCTCGCGATCGCCGGCAGCGTCAACGTGGTGATCCTGCTGCTGGCGGCCGCGAACCTGCAGGGCGTCGAGGGCACCGACTCGCTCGAGGGCGCGCACGCCGCGCTCGGAGCCGCGCTCGGCGAGCCGGTCGCGCTGCTGTTCGCGATCGGGCTGCTCGCCTCGGGCCTCGCCTCGACCTCGGTCGGCGCCTACGCGGGCGCCGAGATCATGCGCGGGCTGCTGCGGGTGAGCATCCCGCTGCTGGCGCGGCGGGCGATCACGATCGCGCCCGCGCTGCTGCTGCTCGTGCTCGGCGTCGACCCGACGCTCGCCCTCGTGCTGAGCCAGGTCGTGCTGAGCTTCGGCATCCCGTTCGCGCTCATCCCGCTCGTGCGGCTCACCGCCGACCGCGGGCTCATGGGCGAGTCGGTGAACGCGCGCGTCACGACGGCGCTCGCGATCGTGGCCGCGGGCCTGCTCGTCGCCCTCAACGTGACGCTGCTGGTGCTGCTCGCCGTCGGCGGCTAGAGCAGCCCGTCGCGCTTCTCGTGCGCGCCGTCGGGCTTGCCGACGAGCTTGCGCGGGTCCGGCCGGCGGTCATCGCCGTCGCTCTCGCCGTGCCGCGCGTGAGCGGGGGCCTCGTGGCGACCGTCATGCTCGGGCTCGTCGAGCTCGACGATGTCGACCTCGACGGGGGTGCCCGCTGCCTCGAGCGCCTCCTCCTTCTTGCGCTCGTGGCGCTCATGCAGGGCGTGGTAGCCGATGCCGAGCAGGGCGAGGCCGATGACGGTCAGCAGCACGACGTCGATGTACTCGGTGACGACCTCCGAGACGCCCGGGATGTGCGCGACGCCCCAGCCGAGCACCGTGAGGCCGACGGCCCACAGGAAGGCGCCGAGGGTGTCGAAGAGGAAGAACCGTCGGTAGGGCATCCGGCCCACGCCCGCCGCGACGGGCGCGATCGTGCGCACGACGCCGATGAAGCGAGCGATGGTGATGGCGAAGCCGCCGTACTTGGCGAAGAAGGCCTCGGTTCGCGCGACGCTGCGCTTGGAGAAGAAGCCCGCCGACTTGCGCTCGAAGATCGCCGGGCCCGCCTTGCGCCCGATGAGGTAGCCGAGGTTGTCGCCGCCCATCGTCGCGATCATGATCGACAGCGCCACGAGCCAGATCGGCTGCGGCACCACGCCGGTGTAGGTGAGCACGCCGGTGATGATGAGCAGCGTGTCGCCCGGCAGCAGGAAGCCGACGAGCAGCCCGGTCTCGACGAACACGATGGCGCAGACGACGAGCAGCGCCCACGGCCCGGCCGTCGTGATGATGCCCTCGACGTCGAAGAGCCCGATGTCGGTGGCGAGCATGGCGGCTCCGGAGGTGAGGGCGGTTCGGCGGCGGTCGGCTCAGAGTATCGCGCGCGAGGCTATGCACCGACTGGCGGGCGGGCGAACGCTTCGTGACGGGGGGTGGATGCTCGGCGCGCGCCGCTCAGACTTCGTCGTGCTGCGGCGCGGGCACCGTGCTCGCGGCGCTGTGCCGAGCGTTCCAGATCAGCGCCCCGGCCACGAGCCAGGCGAGTCCGGCAGACACGCCGGTGCCGAAGGCCCAGAGCGCGAACGCGGCGCCGTCGAACATGGCGGCGAACGCGGCGAGGGTGATGAGCCCGAGCGAGATCGCCCCGAGCGCCGTCAGGTAGGGGTTCTTCTCGATCATGAGCGAAGCGTACGTCTGCGGGGCGCGCGCGTCGAGAGCCGCCCAACTCGGCCGACGTCGGCTGCCCGCTCTACGCTGGTGCCCACGGTGGCCGGACCGCTCGAGCAGCGTCCGGAGGGAGCTACGCGTGCACCGCACGAACCACTGGCACCCGCTGCTCGCCACCGTCGAGGTCGAGATCGGCGTGTGGCACCTGACGAGCCAGACAGGCCCGTACGCGATCGTGCGCCTGCTCGAGATCGGGGGCGAGCGCGGCTACCGGGCGACGACCTATGCCGAGCCGCGCATCCTCATCGGGTACCGACGCACGTTGCGGGGCGCGTGCGAGGCGGCGCACCGGCACTGGCTGCGCCAGCACGGGCCCGACCCAGGCGAGCACCAGTACCCCGACCTCTCGGGCGGGCGAGAGCGATCGCGCTGAGTGCGGAAGGAGGGACTTGAACCCTCACGCCCGAAGGCACAGGAACCTAAATCCTGCGTGTCTGCCGATTTCACCACTCCCGCTGGTGCGGCGTCAGTCTAACGAGGCGGCGTGCGCCCGGCGGGTCGGCCGACCCCTCGCGGCAGGGCCAGCGCAGGCGTAGCATCCGCGGCATGAACGGCAGCGAGCCGCGCAGCGGCACCTCTGAGACGCAGGCGGTGTGCCCGCTCTGCGCGCACGCCATGGACGAGCACCGCATCGACCATTCCGGCCGTGACGCGGTGCTGCACTGCCCGGTCGACCATCTGCCCGAGCCGGACGATCACCGCCCGCTCAACGAGCTCGGCATGCCGCGTCGCGACTGACGCGGCGCGGGCTCGGGCGCGATGCGTGCTTCCGAGGCGACGGATGCTCGGCTAGCGTTCGACGCATGATCGCGCGCCTCGTCCTGCCGCTGCTCGGCCTCCTGCTGCTCGGCGCCGGGGTGTGGGTGCTCGCCACCTACCCGATCGAGGTCGGCTGGTTCGCGTTCGGGTTCGGCGAGGGGGCCGCGCCCGACCTCACGCCGGCGATCTCGACGCTGACGACGATGGGGCTCGCCCTGCTCGTGCTCGGCGGCGCGCTGCTCGGCGCCGCGCTCGGCTTCGCGCTCGGCCGACGTCGCCCGTCGAGCGCCTAGGCCCGCCCGGCCGCGACGAGCGCGGCCCACAACTCGGCCCGCGCCGGGAACGACCCGAGGTCGCGCCCGAGCAGCTGCTCGGCGCGCTTGACCCGCGCGCGCAGCGTGTGGCGGTGGATGCCAAGCCTCGCCGCCGCCGACTCGGCCACCGCGTCGGCCGCGAGCCACTCGCTGAGGGTGCGCACGAGCTCGTCGCGCGAGCGAGCGTCGTGCTCGTCGAGCGGGGCGAGCACGGAGGCGGCGATGCGACGGGTGTCGTCACCCGAGAGCGAGGCGAGCACGCCGTCGTCGCGCAGCATCGCGTAGTCGACCAGTCGCTGGTCGCCGCTCGCGCGATCGGCGGCGCGACCCGCCTCGTCGACCGCGGTCGCGAGCGCGGCGTAGCGGGCGCCGCGCACGAAGCCGCCGGTGAGGCGCACCCGGTCGGCGAGGTAGTCGAGCACGGGGGTCTCTGCCTCCGGCACGATGATGACGACGCGCTGCCCGTCGCGCGCGTGGAACACGGCGCCGCGCGCGCGCTCGGCGCGGGATTCGAGCAGGTCGAGCAGCGCCGCGCGGCGCGCGCCCCGGGCATCCACCACCGCGACGGTGAGCGGCTCGCTCGGCAGCGCGCCCCACAGCGCACGGGAGGTCGCCGCGACGAGCTCGCGCTCACCGCGCAGCAGCGCCGCGAGCAGCCCCGAGCGCAAGTGGTCGAGGGTGCGGGCGAGGGTGCGATCCTGCTCGAGGGCCAGGCCGGTCATGGCGACGACGCTCGTGATGACGGCGCGCACGGCGTCGTCATGCTGGGCGGCGGCGCCGACGACGAGCACGCCGCGCAGCGCCTCCGACCGGCCGAGGGTCTGCAGGGCGACCCCGTCAGCGACGACCGCCGCGCGTCGACCCTCGGCGAGCATCCGCCTGGCCTCCTGTAGCGCCTCGGGGGTGACGGGCCCGCCGTGCACGAGCTCGGCGTCGGTGCCGAGCAGGGCGACGGGGGCGTCGACGCGGCGGGCCAGCTCGGCGACGACCTCCGCGAGGCCGCCGGGCTTGAGCGCCGCGACGGCGATCGCGCGCTGCGCCTCGAGGGTCCAGCGGACGCGCGCGTAGCGCTCGGCGGCGATCGCATCGGCGGCGGCGCGCGCGACCGCGATGAAGGGGATGCGGTACGGCACCTCGAACAGCGCGATGCCCGCCGCCTCGCACGCAGCCGCGAGCGGCTCGGGCGTGCCGGCGCGCACCACCTCGGTGCCGAAGCCGACCGCAGGCACCCCGCGCTCGGCGAGCCGAGCGACCCATGGCGCGATGTCGGCATCGTCGTGCCACTGCGTGCCCGTGGTGAGCAGGGCGTCGCCGGGGGAGAGGAACGGGGTCGGGTCGGCGAGGTCGCTCGAGTGCACCCAGGCCCAGCGGCGGTCGAGGGCCGCGTCGTCGGCACGAACCAGGCGCAGGGCGAGGCTGCGGTCGGCGAGCATCGTGCGCAGCGAGACGGGCATGGGGCCTCCAGAGGGCGGATGTCCACGCTGTACAGCGCGAGCATCCTCATTGTACGAAGCGAACAGACGCGATCGCGAGCCGCCGCCCTACGCTGGCCCGCATGAGCATGACCGTCACCGCGCCCGAGATCGTCGGCGGCCCCTCGCTGCCGCAGGAGCGCCGCCTCGTCACGAGCATTCCCGGCCCGCTGAGCGAGCAGTGGATCGCACGCAAGCAGGCGGCCGTCTCGAGCGGTGTCGGCACGATGATGCCCGTCTACGCGGTCGCCGCGGGCGGCGGCGTCATCGTCGACGTCGACGGCAACTCGCTCATCGACCTCGGCTCGGGCATCGCCGTCACCAACGTCGGCAACGCCGACCCGCACGTCACTGCCGCGGTCATCGAGCAGGTGCAGCGCTTCACGCACACGTGCTTCACGATCACCCCCTACGACGGCTACGTCGAGGTCGCCGAGGCGCTCAACCGGCTCACCCCCGGTGACCACGCCAAGCGCACCGCCCTGTTCAACTCGGGCGCCGAGGCCGTCGAGAACGCCATCAAGATCGCCCGCTACTACACCGGCAAGTCGGCCGTCGTCGCCTTCGACCACGGCTACCACGGCCGCACGAACCTCACCATGGGCCTCACCGCCAAGGCGATGCCCTACAAGGCCGGCTTCGGCCCGTTCGCGCCCGACATCTACCGCGCGCCCATGTCGTACCCGTTCCGCGACGGCCTCAGCGGGGCCGAGGCGGCCGAGCGCGCCATCCACATGATGGAGCGCCAGATCGGCGCCGACCGCATCGCCGCGATCATCATCGAGCCCATCCAGGGCGAGGGTGGCTTCGTCGTGCCCGCGAAGGGCTTCCTGCCCGCGCTGCAGGCCTGGGCGAACGCCAACGGAGTCGTCTTCATCGCCGACGAGGTGCAGACCGGCTTCGCGCGCACCGGCCAGATGTTCGCGAGCGAGGACGAGGGCATCGTGCCCGACCTCATCACCCTCGCCAAGGGCATCGCGGGCGGCCTGCCGCTCGCCGCCGTCACCGGTCGCGCCGAGATCATGGACGCCCCGCACGCGGGCGGCCTCGGCGGCACCTACGGCGGCAACCCCATCGCGACGGCCGCGGCGCTCGGCGCCCTGGCCGCCTACGACGAGCACGACCTGCTCGGCCGGGCCCGTGAGCTCGAGGCGATCATCCTCGCCGAGCTCACGGCCCTCCAGCAGCAGGATGCGCGCATCGGCGACATCCGCGGGCGCGGCGCCATGATGGCGATCGAGCTCGTCGACGCCGACGGCAAGCCCGACGCCGCGCTCACGGGCCGCGTCGCGAAGCACTGCCACAACGCCGGCGTCATCGTGCTGACCTGCGGCACCGACGGCAACGTCATCCGCCTGCTGCCGCCGCTGTCGATCAGCGACGAGCTGCTGCGCGAGGGCATCGGCGTCATCGGCGAGGCGCTCGCCGCGAACGCCGCCTAGCCGCACCCACCGACCACCCCCGCGGGCCCGCCACCACCGCATCCTTCGAAGCGAAAAGGGACACCATGATCACCGAAGCCGAACTGCTCGCCAAGCTGCCCCGCGGCCTCTACATCGACGGCGAGTGGGTCGACGCCGAGGGCGGCGCGACGCTCGCCGTCAACGACCCGTCGACGGGCGAGCTGCTCGTCGAGATCGCGAGCGCCTCGGTCGCCGACGGCAAGCGCGCCATGGACGCGGCTGCGAACGCCCAGGCCAGCTGGGGTGCGACGGCACCGCGCGTGCGCGGCGAGATCCTGCGCCGCGCGTTCGAGCTCGTCACCGAGCGCGCCGATGAGTTCGCGCTGCTCATGACGCTCGAGATGGGCAAGCCGCTCGCCGAGTCGCGCGGCGAGGTCGCGTACGGCGCGGAGTTCCTGCGCTGGTTCAGCGAGGAGGCCGTGCGCATCAGCGGCCGCTTCGGCTCCAACCCCGAGGGCACCGGTCAGATCGTCGTCTCGCACGCACCCGTCGGCCCCTCGTTCCTCATCACGCCCTGGAACTTCCCCCTTGCGATGGCGACCCGCAAGATCGCGCCCGCGATCGCCGCCGGCTGCACCTCGATCATCAAGCCCGCCGCGCTCACGCCGCTCACGACGATGTACTTCGTGAAGGTGCTGGAGGAGGCGGGGCTGCCCAAGGGCGTCGTCAACGTCGTCACGACCGCCAAGTCGGGCGCGCTGTCGGCCGAGATCATCGCCGACCCGCGCCTGCGCAAGCTGAGCTTCACGGGCTCGACCGAGGTCGGCCGCATGCTCATGAAGCAGGCCGCCGACGGCATCCTGCGCACCTCGATGGAGCTCGGCGGCAACGCCCCCTTCGTGGTGTTCGAGGATGCTGACCTCGACAAGGCAATCGACGGCGTCATGCTGGCCAAGTTCCGCAACATCGGCCAGGCCTGCACGGCGGCCAACCGCATCCTCGTCCAGGCGTCGGTCGCCGAGGAGTTCGGCCGTCGCGTCACCGAGCGCGTCGCCGCCATGACGATGGGCCGCGGCACCGAGGAGGGCGTGCAGATCGGCCCGCTCGTCGACGACAACGCCGTGCAGGGCTCGCACGAGCTCGTGCAGGACGCCGTCGCGAAGGGCGCCACGGTCACGACCGGCGGCGTCGTGCCCGACCGCGCTGGCTCGTTCTACCCGCCGACGGTGCTCACGGGCGTGCAGCCCGGCACGCGCCTGCTGAGCGAGGAGATCTTCGGCCCCGTGCTCGCCATCGTGCCGTTCGAGACCGAGGACGAGGCGGTCGAGCTCGCCAACGCGACCGAGTACGGCCTCATCAGCTACGTCTACACCCAGGATCTCGCGCGCGGCATGCGCATGATCGACCGCCTCGAGACCGGGATGATGGGCCTCAACGCCGGCGTCATCTCGAACGCGGCGGCCCCGTTCGGCGGCGTCAAGCAGTCGGGCATCGGCCGCGAGGGCTCGTTCGAGGGCATCGACGAGTACCTCACCACGAAGTACACGTTCATCCCGAAGGCGTAGTCCTTCCGCGGAGACCAGGTCTCCGCCGCCGGGCGCTGTGGTGGCCGCCCGGCGGCGGATCCCGTCCCCGCCGGGCGCTGTGGTGGCCGCCCGGCGGGGAATCCCCGATCCCGCCCGGCGCTGGAGCGCCCTACTCTCCGGAGCATGCTCGTGACCTCTGCATCGCCGAACGCTCAACCCGCCGTGCTCGTCGTGCAGCACGACGTCGACGACAACCTCGGCGAGCTCGCGCCGCCGCTCGCCGAGGCGGGCATCCGCATCGTCGTGTGGGATGCCGGGCGCGTGCCCGACGGCGCCCCGGCGAGCCTCGACGGCTTCAGCGGCGTCATCTCGCTCGGCGCGTACGCGGGCGTGCGCGACGAGGCCGAGAAGCAGTGGATGCCGGTCGAGAAGGCGCTGCTGCGCGAGGCGATCGATCGGCGGATGCCCGTGCTGGGTCTCTGCTTCGGCGCCCAGCTGCTCGCCGCCGCGTCGGGCGCCGCGTTCCGCCCGTCGCCCGTCCCCGAGCTCGGCTGGACCCGCGTGACCCCCACGCCGGAGGCCGCCGCCGACCCGGTCGTCGCGCCCCTCGCGACCGACGGCGAGCTCGACGTCTTCCACTACCACTTCGACTCGTTCGAGCTGCCCGAGGGCGCCACGCTGCTGGGGGAGACGAACGGCATCATCGAGGCCTTCCGCGTGGGCGAGTGCGCGTGGGGTCTGCAGTTCCACCTGGAGGTGGGGCTCGCGACGCAGCTGGCGTGGATCGCCGGCGACCGCCCCGGCTTCGAGCGGGTCGGAGCGGATCCGGCGCGGCAGGAGGCGCTGAGCCACGAGAAGTGGCGCGAGTACCGCGACCGCGCGCACGCGGTCGGCGGGGCGTTCGCGGCCGAGGTGCGGCGGTTCGCGCGGGCCTGAGCCGGGCATCCGCCGCCGGCCGCACGAGCGGGTGCGGCCGGCTCAGCCGAGCTGCGTGAGCGCGAACGACAGCGCGAACCCGAGTGCCGCCCACAGGCCCGTGAACGAGCGGTCGGCGTCGAACGCCTCCGGGATCATCGTGTTGGCGACCATCGCGAGGATGCCGCCCGCCGCGACCGTCTGCACCCCCGCGATCACGCCGCTCGGCGCATCGGCGAGCACGAGGAACCCGAGCGCCGCGGCGATGCCCGAGGCGAGCGCGATGCCGCCCCACACGCCGAAGACGTAGCGGGCGCTGCGCCCCTCGTGCCGCATGCCGGCGGCGCTCGAGAGCCCCTCCGGGATGTTCGAGACGGCGACCGCGATGAGGATCGGCAGGCTCACCGCGCCGCCTTCGGCGAGCGAGAGACCGAGCACGAGGCTCTCGGGCACGCCGTCGAGCAGCGCGCCCACGGCGACCGCGAGCCCGATGGTCGTGCTCGCGGCGGGGGCGGGCGAGGCGTGGATGCCCGGCTCGCTCTGCAGCGCGATCGACCGCTTGCGCGCGCGGGCGCCCTGCCGCGCGAGCAGCAGGTCGGCGACGACGAAGATCACCGCCCCGAGCAGGAACCCGCCGAGGGTCGGAGCGAGGCCGCCGGTCTCGTGCGCCTCGACGACGAGCTCGAAGGCGAGCGTCGAGATGAGCGCGCCGGCGCCGAACGCCATGACGCCGGCGACGACGGCGTGCGGCACGCGCACGAGCCAGCCGATGAGCGCGCCGACGACGAGGAAGGCGGCGGCGCCGAGGCCTGCGCCGCCGGCGGCGAGGGCTCCCAGCAGGTCGGGCACGCGCTCAGCCTAGGCCTCGGCCCGCCGTTCAGCCGATGACGCGCGTCATCGTGCGCAGCCTCGCGAGCAGGTGGGCGGTGATGACGGCGACGACGACCCCGACCCAGGTGAGGCCGGCTCCGAGCAGCAGCAGCTCGGCCTCGAGCGAGTCGGCGGCGATGGCCTGCTCGATCTCGGCGGGGCTCGCGGCGCGCTGCAGGGCGGTGAGGGTGGCGGCGCGGGCGCTCGCGGTGGTCCAGATGAGGGTGGTCAGCAGCGTGCCGAGCACGAGCAGGGCGATCGCGCCGGCGTAGCCGCGGGCGAGCCGCCGTTCGCGGCGGCGGTACTCGCCGACGGTGAGGATGCGCGGTGCGGCCAGGTGCAGACTCTCGCCTCAGCCGACGGCGCCGTCGGTGCCCGTGGCGGATGCCCGACCGGCCGCGACTCGCTCGTCGCGGCTCGCGTCGCGGCGCGGGGCGCTGCCGCTCTCGCCGCCCTCGAGTCGGTGCCCGAGCCGCCACATCCAGCCGATCAGCACGACGACGCCGATGGCGAGCACGATCGCGAGCACCGTGGTGAGCCCGCTCAGGTCGAGGTCGATGGCCTGCGTCGAGCTCATCGCGATCACGGTCATCGTGCGCCTTCGGGGGTCGGGGGAACACCAGCGGAAAACGGGGTTTCGTCAATAACAGCACATTCCTCGGTAGAACGCACGGGTTTTTTCTCGAGCGCGCGACGGGCATCCGCGCTGTGGAGAAGCGACGGATGCTCGGCCGCGGCTCGGGTGATCATCCTGCGCATGTCCTCCGCCGTCTCCGTCATCACCGACCGGGTCCGCGAGCGCATCCGCAGCGAGCGACTCGACCTGCGCCGCGACCCCGACGCCGCCGAGCGGCTCGTCCGGGAGGAGCTGCGCTCGTACGCCGAGCGCTCGCTCGCCGGATCGCTGCCGCGCATCGCCGACGAGGCGCACGCCTTCGGCCAGGTGCTCGCGGGCATCACCGGCTACGGCCCGCTGCAGCCGTATTTCGACGACCCGACCGTCGAGGAGATCTGGATCAACCGCCCCGACGCCGTCTTCATCGCCCGCGCGGGCGTGAGCGAGCGCGCGGACGTGCGCCTTACCGACGAGCAGGTGCGCACGCTCGTGGAGCGCATGCTGCAGGCGACCGGCCGTCGCGTCGACCTGAGCTCGCCCTTCGTCGACGCCTCACTGCCCGATGGCTCGCGCCTGCACGTCGTCATCCCCGACGTCACGCGCTCGCACTGGGCGGTCAACGTGCGCAAGTTTTCGCAGCGCATCCGCAGCCTCTCGCGCCTGGTCGAGCTCGGCTCCCTCACGCCGCAGGCCGCCGAGTTCCTGCGCATGGCGGTGCTCGCCGGCTGCAACATCCTCGTGTCGGGCGCGACGCAATCGGGCAAGACGACGATGCTCGGCGCGCTGCTGGCCGGTGCGCGGTCGAGCGAGCGCATCGTCACGGTGGAGGAGACCTTCGAGCTCGACCTGCACGCCCCCGACTGCGTCGCCATGCAGTGCCGCACGCCGAACCTCGAGGGTCTCGGCGAGATCTCGCTGCGACGGCTCATCAAGGAGGCGCTGCGCATGCGCCCCGACCGCCTTGTCGTCGGTGAGGTGCGCGAGGCGGAATCGCTCGACCTGCTCATCGCCCTCAACAGCGGGCTGCCCGGCGCCTGCAGCCTCCACGCCAACAGCGCGCGCGACGCCCTCGTGAAGCTGTCGACCCTGCCGCTGCTCGCCGGGCGCAACATCGACTCCGCCTTCGTCGTGCCGACCGTCGCGAGCGCCATCGACCTCGTCGTGCACTGCGAGCTCACGCCCGGCGGTCAGCGCCGCGTGGCGGAGATCGTGGCCCCGACCGGTCGCGTGGAGGGCTCCGGCATCGAGGCCGACACTCTGTTCCAGCGCGCGGGAGACCGGCTCGTGCCGACCGGGCTGCACCCCGCTCGCGTCGAGAAGTTCGTCAGCGCGGGGCTCGACGTGCGCATCGTGACGGAGGCGGCATGACCGCGATCGCCGCCCTGCTGCTCGCCGCGGGTGTGCTGCTCATCGCCTCGCCCTGGCTGTGGCCCCGCACTGCTGAGCCTCGTGACCGACGGCGCTCACTCGCCCCGCTCGCCGAGCTGCTCGCCCGCGCTGGCCTGTCGACCGCCAGCCCCGTCGTGCTCCTCGCGGTCGTCGTGCTCGCCGGCGTCGTCGGTGGGGCGCTCGTGCTGCTGCTCGTGCCCGTCGTCGCGCTCGCGCCCGTCGCGGGCGTCGTCGCCGCGAGCCTGCCGATCCTCGCGTTGCGCGCGCGGGCCGCCGCGCGACGTCGCGCGCTGCGGCAGGTGTGGCCGGACGTCGTCGACCACCTCGTGTCGGGCATCCGCGCCGGTCTCGGTCTGCCCGAGGCGATCGGCGCGCTCGCCGAGGCGGCGCCCGAGGCCGTGCGGGGGCCGTTCCGCGAGTTCCGCCGCGAGTACACGCGCACCGCTCGCTTCGGCGAGGCGCTCGACGACCTCAAGACCGCGCTCGCCGACCCCGTCGCCGACCGCATCGTCGAGACCCTGCGCATGGCGCGCGAGGTCGGCGGCACCGAGCTGCCCGCCGTGCTGCGCGCGCTCGCGCAGTACCTGCGCACCGACGCGGCCGTGCGCTCCGAGGTCGACGCCCGACAATCGTGGGTGCGCAACGCGGCGCGACTGGGCGTGGCCGCGCCGTGGGTCGTGCTGCTGCTGCTCGGCACACGGCCCGAGGCCGCGGCGGCGTACAACACCGCGGGCGGGGCCGTGCTCGTGCTCGTCGGCCTCGGGGTCTCGCTCGTGGCCTACCGGCTCATGATCGCGCTCGGTCGGCTGCCGGAGGAGGGGCGGTGGTTCCGGTGACGCCCTCGATCGCCCTCGCCCTGCTCGCCGGTGCCGCCCTCGGCACGGGGCTCTGGCTGCTCGTCTCGCTCGCGCCCCGCATCGGGCGCCCGCGCCTGACGACGCGGCTCGCGCCGTACCTCGTCGACGTGTCGGCGGAGGCGCGGGAGATGACGAAGCCCCGCAGCGTCGACCCGCTGCCCATCGTCGGCGCCGTGCTGGCGCCGCTCGTCGCCGGCCTCGGCCGCGTGCTCGAGGGCGTGCTCGGCGGCGCGCCCATCATCCGCACGCGCCTGCGGCAGGCCGGCTCGACGCTCACGGTCGACGCCCACCGCGCGCGCCAGCTGCTCGGCGCCGCGGCCGGCGCCGTCGTCGGGGCGGTCGCGGGGCTCATCGCCGGCCGTGAAGGGGTCGGGCCGATCCCGATCGCCGCGGCGGGCCTGGTGGCCGGCGCGATCGCCGGCATCGGGGCGACGGATGCCCTGCTCGCGCGCGCCGCCCGACGACGCGTCGCCCGCATGAGCGAGGAGCTGCCGACCGTGGTCGAGTTCCTCGCGCTCAGCGTCTCGGCGGGCGAGTCGATCCTCGACGCCCTGCGCCGCATCGCGACGACCGGCTCAGGAGAGCTCGCTGGCGAACTGGGGCGCGTCGTGTCGCGCGTCGACGCCGGGCAGCCGATCGCTCGCGCGCTCGCCGAGCTGCGTGACGAGCTCGCGATGCCCGCGGTCGCCCGCCTCGTCGATCAGATGCTCGGTGCCCTCGAGCGCGGCACACCGCTCGCCGACGTGCTGCGCGCGCAGGCGCTCGACGCACGAGAGGAATCCAAGCGGCGCATCCTCGAGGCCGCCGGCAAGCGCGAGGTGGCGATGCTCGTGCCGCTCGTGTTCCTCATCCTCCCGGTCACCGTGCTGTTCGCCATCTGGCCAGGCCTCATGGTGCTCCAGCTGGGTCTCTGAGTCGAGCAGGAGACGCTGTGGAGAGCTCGCGCCTCGCTCGACGCGCGCCGCGCATCCTGTCGGCGCTCCACCGTACGAAAGGATCCGTCATGTCCCGCACACTCGCCCTCGTCGACCGCCTTCGCCGGGAGGATCGCGGCGACGTGCCCGGCTGGGTGCTCATCACCCTCATGACTGCCGGGCTCGTGATCGTGATCTGGGCGCTCGCGGGGCCTGCGCTCTCCGGAGTGTTCCAGCAGGCTATCGATCGGGTCACCGGCTTCTGATGCGGCAGTGGCGCAGCGACGCGGGCTCGGCCACGGTCGAGTTCGTGCTCGTCGGCACCCTGCTGACGCTGCTCGCCCTGTCGGTCGTGCAGATCGCCCTCGCCGCGCACGTGCGCTCGACCCTCATCGACGCGGCGGCGGAAGGGGCGCGACAGGCGGCGCTCGCCGACAGTTCGCTCGCCGCCGGGGTCGAGCGCAGCCGCGACCTCATCACCACGGCGCTCGGTCCCGGGTACGCACGCGCGATCGAGGCGACGACGAGCGAGGGCGAGGGCTATCCGATCGTCGTCGTCACGGTGCGCGCACCCCTGCCCCTGCTGGGGCTCGCAGGGCTCGACGAGGGGCTGGAGGTGTCGGGCCGTGCGGCCATCGAGCCGCGCGGCTGAGGCGCTCCGCGCACGCGTGCGTCGAGCATCCGCCGCGGAGGTGGGCTCGGCGTCGATCGAGTTCCTCGTCGCCGGGCTGCTGCTGCTCGTGCCGATCGTCTATCTCGTCGTGCTCGTCGCGACCGTGCAGTCGGCCGCACTCGCGACGGAGGGGGCCGCGCGTCAGGCGGCGCGCGTGTTCGTGCAGGCGCCGAGCGTCGACGACGGTGAGGCCGCCGCCGTGCGAGCCCTCGAGCTCGCGTTCGCGGACCACGGCGTGACCGCCGAGACGCGCATCGCAGTGACCTGCCGGCCCGAGCCGAGCGACTGCCTTGCGCGCCGGGGGTGGGTGACGGTGTCGATCGAGGCGAGCGTGCCGCTGCCGCTCGTGCCGAGCATCCTCGATGTGACCGCGCCGCTGACCCTTCCGATCGAGGCGAGCGCGACGCAGCAGGTGTCGCGGTTCCGGGGCGCGCCGTGAGCGTTCGGGCCCGTCTGCGGTGCGCCGCGGCCGACGACGCGGGCTCGATCCTGCCGCTCATCGCCGGCTTCGTCGCGCTCTCGCTCGTGCTCGTGCTGCTCGTGACGGCCGCCACCTCGCTCTACCTCGAGCGCAAGCGGCTCTTCACCCTCGCCGATGGGGCCGCGCTCGCCGGCGCGGAATCGTTCGAGCTCGACGACATCGAGCTCGAGGGTGCGTCGCTGCGCCCGCGGCTCACCTCCGCCGCGGTCGCGCGCGACGTCGCCGCGTACCTGCGCGAGGCGCCGCTCGGCGGGCTCGACGAGGTGAGCCTCGACCGTGCCGCGACCGACGACGGCACGACCGCGGTCGTCACGCTCTCGTCGTACTGGCGGCCTCCCGTCGTGACGCTCTTCGTGCCCGAGGGCGTGCGCATCGAGGTGTCCGCCGAGGCGCGCAGCGTGCTGCGGAGGTAGCGCGCCCTCAGGCCGGCTGGGTGGCTTCTGCACGCTCCCAGAGGGTGTGGTTAGGTTGCTTCCATGGCTGAACTGGCTGGCTCCTCGATCCTCATCCTCGGCGCGACCGGGGGTTTGGGTCGGCACCTCGCTCGACAGCTCGCCGACGCTGGCGCCCGCCTCGTGCTCACCGGCCGCTCGCAGGCCGCGCTCGACGCGCTCGAGGTTCCGGGCATCGCCATCGCCGGCGACCTGCGCGACCCCGAGCTGCCCCGCACCCTCGTCGCGACCGCGATCATGGCCTACGGCCGCCTCGACGGCGTCGTCAACGCCACCGGCGTCGTCGCCTTCGGGCCCGCCGCCGAGACCACCGACGAGGTGCTCGACGAGCTCTGGCAGATCAACGCCCTCGCCCCCATGCGCATCGTGCGCGCCGCCGCCCCCGCCCTCGCCGAGGCGAAGGCCGAGGGCTCGCAGCCGTTCATCGTGCACTTCAGCGGCCTCGTCAGCGAGGCACCCACCGCCGGGCTCGGCGCCTACTCGGCCGTCAAGTCGGCCCTCGCCGTCTACCAGCAGGTCGCCGGCCGAGAGCTGCGCCGGCAGGGCATCCGGGTGCTGGATGCCCGCCCCGGCCACACCGAGACCGAGCTGTCTCGGCACCCCATCGCCGGCGAGACGCCCAAGCTGCCCACCGGCTACGACCCCGAGGGCGTCGCCCGCCGCGTCATCGCCGCCATCGCCGCCGACGAGAAGGATCTGCCCTCGAGCGCCTTCACCGAGGTGCCGGCCGCCGAATCGCAGATGGTGCCCGTCGAGCCCGCCGACATCAACACCGGCGCGCACCCCGCCGTGCGCATGGCCGCGCAGATGCCGCTCGAGGCCTCCGCCCCCGTGACGAGCAGCTCGGAGCCCTCCAGCGCGGCCGAGCAGGTACCGACCGAGGGTGAGGCTCCCGCCGCGGCGCCCGCAGAGGACGAGGCGCCGGTCGACGCGCCCGACGTCGAGGAGGCCGACGGCGGCTCCGCGGCGAGCGCGGCGTCGGTTGCGAGCCCCGCGTCGCCCTCGAGTGCTTCGAGCCCCGCGAGCGTCGACAGCCCGGCCTCCGTCGACAGCCCCGCCTCCGTCGAGAGCGCTCCGTCTGCGCCCGACGACGCCGCGGCGGAGGGCGACGAGCCCGAGAGCGACGAGCCCGTGCACGCCGAGGCCGTCGAGTACGTCGCGCCCGAGCCGCTCATCGAGCCCGGCAGCGAGCAGAGCGAGTCGTCCGAGCAGGGCGACGCTCCCGAGCACGGCGACCGCGAGCAGCACGAGCACCACGACCACGAGCCGCACCGCTCCTAGGCGGCACCGCCCGCAGCCCCGCTAACCCTCGTCGCGCGGCAGCTGGCGCGGGATGAACCGGGCGAGCAGCGCGGCTCCGACGAGCCCGACGACGCCGAAGGCCGCAGCACCCGCGACGAGGCCTGCGAGGGCGGTGACCGCCGACAGCAGCACGGGCGCGCCGGCCGAGCCGACATCCATCGTGAACCGCCACGCGCTGAGGAACGGCGCCGGGTTCTCGCGGCCCGCGAGATCCGAGCCCATCGTCATGAGCACGCCCGCACCGATGCCGTTCGCGAGCGCGAGCCACACCGCGACCGCGACGAACCACGGCACGGGGTCGGCGGCGCTCGCCGAGAGCGCCAGACCGATGAGGCCCAGCCCCAGCCCGATCATCGACGGCACCGCGGTGTAGAGGCGGCCGAAGCGATCCATGAGCCAGCCGCCGAACCAGAACAGCGCGAAGTCGACGCCGCCAGCCACACCGATGACGAGCGCCGTCTCGGCCTCGCCCACGCCGATGCTGACCGCCCACAGGGGCAGGATCACCTGCCGCACCGAGCGCAGCGCCGCCACGGTGAGCGCGGCGACGCCGAGCCGGGCGAGCACGTGCCGGCGCGCGGCGATCGTGCGGAACACCCCGCCGAGCCCGAGCGCCGAGCCCGCGGGCGTCGAGCGGTGGTGCAGCATCCGCTCGGGGTCGGGCAGCGCCACGATGCTCACCGCGACGAGCACGCACATCGCGAGGGCGAACCACAGCACCGAGGTGACGTCGCCCGAGACGGCGACGAGCGCCGCCGCGACGAACGGGCCGACGAGCAGCCCGAAGCGGAACGTGCCGCCGAGCGTCGACAGGGCCCTCGCCCGGTAGGCGGCGGGCACGACGCTCGTCAGCAGCGCGTGCCGGGCGAGCCCGAACACGGCCGCGGCGAACCCGATGACGAGCATGCCTGCGGCGAGCATCCACGGGGCGGTCGCCGCGATCGAGAGCAGGATGCCCGCCGCCGCGAGGCCCGAGGCGCCGAGCATCGTCGACCGCTCGCCGAGGCGCCCCACGATCCAGCCCGCGGGGATGTCGCCGAGCAGCACGCCCACGACGAGCATCGAGGCGACCAGGCCAGAGCCGGCCAGATCGGCGCCGAGGCGACCCGCGAGCGCCGGGATCAGCGGCATGATCGCGCCCTCGCCGATCGTGAACAGCGCCGTCGGCACGAACGCGGGTGCGGCGATCGCCCTCCAGCGGAAGACGGGCTCGGCGGTCGGCATGACGGGGCGAGCCTACGCCCGGCCCGGCCCGCGAACCCGCGACTAGGCTGGGCGCGACATGATCGAACTCGACTTCGCCGAGCGCATCGCCGCCGCCCGCTCCACCTTCCGCGACATCCAGCAGGTCGTCGACGTCGAGCGGCTCACCGCCGACGTGGCCGAGCTCAGCGAGCAGGCGAGCGCCCCCGACCTGTGGGACGACACCGAGCGCGCGCAGAAGGTCACGAGCGCGCTGAGCCACCGCCAGGCGGAACTGCGTCGCATCACCGAGCTGCAGCAGCGCCTCGACGACCTCGAGGTGCTCATCGAGATGGCGAAGGAGGCCGACGACGAGGAGTCGGCGGCCGAGGCCACGACCGAGCTCGCCGCGATCGAGCAGACGCTCAGCGACATGGAGGTGCAGACCCTCCTGGACGGCGAGTACGACGACCGGCCGGCGGTCGTGACGATCCGCGCCGGGGCGGGTGGCGTCGACGCCGCCGACTTCGCGGAGATGCTCATGCGCATGTACCTGCGCTGGGCCGAGCAGCACGGCTACACCGCGACCGTCATGGACACCTCCTACGCGGAGGAGGCGGGCATCAAATCAGCCACCTTCCAGATCGACGCCCCCTACGCCTTCGGCACGCTGAGCGTCGAGGCGGGCACGCATCGCCTCGTGCGCATGAGCCCCTTCGGTGCGGCCGGCAAGCGGCAGACGAGCTTCGCGGCGGTCGAGGTCATTCCGCTCATGGAGGAGACCGCCGAGATCGAGATCCCCGAGTCCGACATCCGCGTCGACGTCTTCCGCTCCTCGGGCCCCGGCGGGCAGAGCGTCAACACCACCGACTCGGCCGTGCGCATCACCCACCTGCCGACGGGCACGGTCGTGTCGATGCAGAACGAGAAGAGCCAGATCCAGAACCGCGCGGCCGCGATGCGCGTGCTGCAGTCGCGCCTGCTGCTCATCCAGAAGGAGCAGGAGGCGGCCACCAAGAAGGAGCTCGCCGGCACGATCACCGCGAGCTGGGGCGACCAGATGCGCAGCTACGTGCTCGCGCCGTACCAGATGGTGAAGGATCTCCGCACCGAGTACGAGGAGGGCAACCCCTCGAAGGTGTTCGACGGCGACCTCGACGGGTTCATCGCCGCGGGCATCAAGTGGCGCAAGCGCCCGCAGGACGACTAGGAGCCCTCCCGCTTCCGGGTGTCGCTCCTCGCGGCCCCGTGCCCCCGGCTTAGGCTGACGCGCGATGATTCGATTCGACGAGGTCACCAAGGTCTACCGCGGAACCGCGAAGCCGGCGCTCAACAGCGTCAGCCTCGAGGTGCTCAGCGGCGAGTTCGTCTTCATGGTCGGCGCCTCCGGCTCCGGCAAGTCGAGCATGCTGCGCCTCGTGCTCAAGGAGGACCGCCCCTCCTCGGGCTCGATCCACGTCCTCGGCCAGGATCTGGGCCGCATCTCCAGCCGCAAGATCCCCTACTTCCGCCGCAATCTCGGCGTCGTCTTCCAGGACTTCCGGCTCCTGCCGAACAAGACCGTCTTCGCGAACGTCGCCTTCACCCTCCAGGTGATCGGCAAGAGCAAGGGCTTCATCCACGAGGCCGTGCCCGACGTGCTCGCGATGGTCGGCCTCGAGGGCAAGGCGGAGCGCTTCCCGCACGAGCTCTCCGGCGGCGAGCAGCAGCGCGTCGCGATCGCGCGCGCCGTCGTCAACAAGCCCGCGATCCTCCTCGCCGACGAGCCCACGGGCAACCTCGACCCGACCACGAGCATGGGCATCATGACGCTCCTCGAGCGCATCAACGCCAACGGCACGACCGTGCTCATGGCCACGCACGACGCCGGCATCGTCGACCGGCTGCAGCGCCGAGTCGTCGAGCTCGTCGGCGGCCGCGTCGTGCGCGACGAGCGCGGCGGCGGGTACGTCACGCAGGCGATCCCGCACGTGCAGCCCGACATCGTCATCCCCGCCGCCGGGCCGGGCGTGACGCCGACCGCGACGGAGGGCCTGCGATGAGGCTCGCACTCGTGCTCGGCGAGGTCGGCCAGGGCCTGCGCCGCAACCTCTCGATGGTCGTCTCGGTCGTGCTCGTGACCTTCATCTCACTGACCTTCGTCGGCACCGCCATCCTCCTGCAGGCGCAGATCACGCAGATGAAGTCGTACTGGTACGACCGCGCGCAGGTCGCCGTGTACTTCTGCACCGACTTCTCCACCGTCGGCACGTGCAATCAGACGGCGGCGACACCGGAGCAGATCGCGCAGGTCGAGGCGCAGCTCGAGTCGGCGACGCTCGCGCCCTTCATCGACGCCTACTACTTCGAAGACCGCGAGCAGGCCTTCGAGAACTTCCAGGAGCAGTTCGAGGGCAACGCGATCGCCTCGCTCGTGACGCCCGAGCTCATGACCGAGGCCTACTGGGTGAACCTCGTCGACCCGACCCAGAGCCAGATTCTGGCGGATGCCCTCTCCGGGCTCGCGGGCGTCGAGAGCGTCGTCGACCAGCGCAGCTACCTCGACCAGATCTTCGACATCCTCAACGCCTCGAGCTTCACGGCGATCGGCATCGCCGCGCTCATGCTCGTCGCGGCGGCGCTGCTCATCGCGACGACGATCAGGCTCAGCGCGTTCTCGCGCCGGCGCGAGCTCGGCATCATGCGGCTCGTGGGCGCCTCGAACCGGTTCATCCAGACGCCGTTCGTCATCGAGGGCGTCGTCGCGGCGCTCATCGGCTCGGTGCTCGCCGCCGGCGCGGTCGTCGCGATCGTGCAGTTCTTCGTGCAGGGCTACCTGTCGCAGACGCTGCCGCAGACCTCGTTCGTGAACCTCGACGACGCCCTGCTCGTCGTGCCCGTGCTGCTCGGCGTCGGAGCGCTGCTCGCCGCCGTGTCGGCGAACGTCGCCATCTCGCGCTACCTGCGCGTGTAGCGCGGCACGCGCGCCGGGTATGCTGGAGGGCTGCTCGCGCCCGCGGGCGAGCATCCGCCCACGACACCGGAGGTGACGGCACATGCCCAAGGAGCAGGGTCGCAAGGTCGTCGCCACCAATCGCAAGGCGCGCCACGACTACACGATCGAAGACACCTACGAGGCCGGCCTCGTGCTGAGCGGCACCGAGGTGAAGTCGCTGCGGCAGGGCCGCGCGAGCCTCGTCGACGGCTACGGCTACATCGACGCCGGTGAGGCGTGGCTCGACGCCGTGCACATCCCCGAGTACTCGCAAGGCACGTGGACGAACCACGCCCCGCGCCGCAAGCGCAAGCTGCTGCTGCACAAGCAGCAGATCATCAAGATCAGCCAGAAGACGAAGGAGGGCGGCTACACGCTCGTCCCCCTGAGCATCTACTTCAGCGACGGCCGCGCGAAGGTCGAGCTCGCTGTGGCGAAGGGCAAGCGCGAGTACGACAAGCGGCACGCGCTGCGCGAGAAGCAGGACAGGCGCGAGGCCGATCGCGCCATGCGGCTGCGCAACCGCATGGGGGAGTAGCCGGCCCGGCCGATCGCGCCGCCTCCGAACGCCCTGATGGGCGCCTGAACGGCATGCCAGGATGCCCGGCGTAGGCTCCTCGTTCGTGACCGCACGATCCGAGCCCGCCGCCCGCCCCGCCGCCGACGCCGCGCCCGGCCGCTCGGCGCAGGCCGCGCCCGGCCCCGACGGCATCTCGGAGCGCACCCGCTGGCAGGCCTTCTCGGTCGCCGTCGCGGTGGCGTCGCTGACGATCCTCGACCTGTCGAAGGTCAACGTCGGCATCCCCGCCATCGAGCAGGCCTTCGGCGCCGGGCCGACGCAGATCCAGCTCATCGTCGCCGGCTACGTGCTCGCCTTCGGCATCGTGCTCGTGCCCGCCGGCCGCTACGGCGACCTGCACTCGCGGCGGCGCATGTTCCTCATCGGGCTCGTGGTGTTCCTGCTCGCGAGCCTCGCGTGCGCGGTCGCGCCGACGGTCGAGCTGCTCGCGGCCTCGCGCATCCTGCAGGGCGTCTCGGCGGGCCTGCTCATGCCGCAGGTGCTCGGCCTCACCCAGCAGCTCTTCACCGGCGAGGCGCGCGGGCGCGCCTTCGGCATCTTCGGCGCCGTCATCGGCCTCGCGACGGCGTTCGGCCCGACGCTCGGCGGCCTGCTCATCGGCGTCGGCGGCCCCGACCTCGGCTGGCGCCTCATCTTCTGGATGAACGTGCCGCTCGTCATCGCGCTCTTCCCGTTCGCCTATCGGCTGCTGCCGCGCACGCAGCTCGCCGCGCAGGGGCCGCGCGATCTCGACCTCGTCGGCACCGCGCTGCTGGGCGGCACGGTGCTGAGCCTGATGCTGCCCTTCGTGCTCACGACCGGCTCGCCCGACGACGACCCGGCGCGCTGGTGGTGGCTCGCCGCCTTCGCCGGGCTCGCGACGCTGTTCGTGCTGTGGGAGCGCCGCTACGGCGCCCGCGGCCGTGCCGCGATCGTCGACTTCGCGTTGTTCCGCATCGGCGGCTATCGCAACGGCACCCTCATCTCGCTGTTCTACTTCGCGGCGATGCCCGGGCTCTTCCTCACCCTGTCGCTCTTCCTGCAGTTCGGCCTGGGCCTCGAGCCGGTCTACGCGGGCATGGTGACGATCCCGTTCGCCCTCGCCTCCGCCGTCACCTCCTGGTACAGCGGCCGCGTCGTGACGCGCTTCGGCCGCCCCATCGTCGTGTGGGGCATCGTCGCCGTCGTCGCGGGGCTCGGCGGCGTGCTCGCCTCGGCGTTCCTGCTGCCACCGGCGGTGTCGCCGTGGGCGGTCGCGGGCTTCATGACGCTCGCGGGGGCGGGCGGCGGCGCGGTCATCGCGCCGAACCAGACGCTCACCCTCGCCGACGTGCCGCTCACCTCCGCGGGCGTCGCCGGCTCGATCGGGCAGGTCGGCCAGCGCGTGGGCACGGCCGTCGGCATCGCGGCGGCGACCGCCGCCTTCTACGCCACCATCTACGCCGAGCGCGGCGACGCCGGTCGCGTGACCGTCTTCCAGGACGCCTTCCTGCACGCCGCCCTCGTCATCCTCGGCTTCGTCGCCGCGGCGCTCGCGCTCGCGCTCGTCGACCTGCGCGCTCGCCGCGCGGGCACGCTCGAGCACTCGCCGAGCGCCGAGCGCGAGCGCGTCGACGCCTGACCAGGCCGCATCGTGTGCCTGGGCGGATGCTCGGCGCGCGTCAGCGCGCGATCGCGCGCAGCTCGACCGTCGTGCGCAGCTCGATCGGCTCGGGCCGCAGCTCGACGGCGCCCGCGCCGCCCGCCGCCGCGGCGGTGAGCATCATGCGGTCCATGCGCGGCATCGGCCCGTCATCGCCGAGCATGCCGGCATCGGCGATCGCGACGACGTCGACGCTCGCGCGGCCGAGGCTGCGGGCGTAGGCCTCGGCGGCGCGCACGGCGTCGCGCACGGCGGCGTCGCGCACGGCATCCATCGCGTCGGCGCGCACGGCGTCGTCGAGCGACCAGTCGACGCCGTGCACCTGTACGAGCCGGTCGCTCGAGAGCAGGTCGAGCACCTCCGGCAGGGCGTCGAGGTTCGCGGCGACCAGGCGCACGGCGCCGCTCACGGCGGCGCGGTGGCGCAGCACGGGCGAGCGCTGCTCGCCGACCCACTCACGCTCGGCGTGCACGCGCAGGTCGTCGAGCGACCAGCCGGCCAGTCGTCCCGCCGCCTCGAGGGCGGCGAGGGCGTCGGCAGCGCGGTCGGCCGACGCGCGCGCGGCGTCGAGCACGGCCTCGCGCTCGGCGCCCGTCGCCGCGACCGTGAAGCTCACCTCGGCGCGGTCGGGCTCATGCTCGACGCGGGCCGTGCCGCGCACCGTGATGGTCGTCTCGGTCATGGGTCTCCTTCGACGGATCGTCAGGCGTGACGTATACTGTAGGGCTGTGCTCGCGAGAGCACTCGCAGGGCCGCAGGGCTCGCGCCGAGCATCCGCTCGAGGCGCCGACACGGCCCGTTTAGAACTCCACAGCGCGTGATGATGACCCACCTCTCACGACCCGGCGCACGCCGGGCGAGGTGCGCACGGGGATGATCGGTTTCGACATTGCCTGCGAAACGATGAGAAGCGGGTCGAGGATGCAGAGTTATCTCGTAAACGCTCTCTGCAAACAATAGGTGCCAATGCTAAGCGCACCGACTTCGCTCTCGCCGCCTAAGGCAGAGTAGATAGTCCGTCAGTCCGGGTTCGCCTCCGCCCCGGCCACTGGCGTCATCGAGGAGGCTTGCCGCGCGGTCGTGTCTCAGGGCCGCGCGGGACGTGAACTGAGGCTGGGCTCGTCGACCTAGGAGTCTGCAACAAAGGTCGGAGCCGAGCAGAACGTCTCAGCAGACTGCACCCGGAGAAGGCATCGGCTCACAGCAGTGGACGGGGGTTCGATTCCCCCCATCTCCACCACCGGTCATCATCACGCGCTGTGCGAGGCACTCCCACCGACCCCGATCGAGGCCGCCGTGCGCACGCTGCTCAACATCATCTGGCTCGTGCTCTCCGGCCTGTGGCTCTTCCTCGGCTACGCGCTCGCCGCCGCCATCATGTGCGTGCTCATCGTCACGATCCCGTGGGGCATCGCCGCGTGGCGCGTCGGCGTCTACGCGCTGTGGCCCTTCGGCAAGACCGTCGTCGACCGGCCGACCGCGGGCGTCGGCTCGGCGCTCGGCAACGTCGTCTGGGTCGTGCTCTCCGGCTGGTGGCTCGCCCTCGGCCACATCGCCTCGGCGCTCGCCCTCGCGATCACCATCATCGGCATCCCGTTCGCGTGGGCGAACCTGAAGATGCTGCCCGTGGCGCTGCTGCCGCTCGGCAAGCAGATCGTCGACCAGCCCTAGCCGAGGTTTGCCGGGCGTCGCCACTCCTCGCCCAGCACGTGCTGGCCGAGGAAGGCGAACACCGTCTCGTACCAGACGATCGCGTGCTGGGGCTTGAGCACCCAGTGGTTCTCGTCGGGGAAGTACAGGAACCGGTGCACCATCGACCCGTCGTCGTCGGCGAAGCGCGCCGCGAGCTCCGACCACAGCCGAAGGCTCTCGCCGATCGGTACGCGGTAGTCGCGGTCGCCGTGGATGACCAGCAGCGGCGTGACGATGCGCTCGAGCGCCGTGTGCGGCGAGTTCGCCGCCAGCCCCTCCTCGTCGAAGATGCTGAGCCAGTACGCGGAGTTGTCGGTCGTGCCGCCGAACTGGTCGAGCGCCCACAGGCTCGCGTGCGTGACGATCGCGCGGAAGCGGTCGGTGTGCCCGGCGACCCAGTTCGCCATGTAGCCGCCGAACGAGCCGCCCATCGCGGCGGTGCGCGTCTCGTCGATCTCGGGCCGACGCTCGACGGCGTCGGTGATCGCCATGAGGTCGGTGTACGGCTTCTGCCCCCACGCGTTCCAGCCGCGGGCGATGAAGCCGAGGCCGTAGCCGGTCGACAGCGCCGGGTCGGGCAGCAGCACGGCGTAGCCGCGCGCGACGGCGAGCTGCGGCGCCCAGCGCCAGCTCCACGCGTTCCAGCTGTTGAGCGGCCCGCCGTGGATCCACAGCAGCAGCGGCGCGGGGGCCTCCACCGAGGCGCCCTCCGGCGTCAGCAGCCAGCCGCGCACGCGCGCGCCGTCCTCCGCGGTCGTCTCGACCTCGACGAGGTCGCCGACGGGTGCGGGCACGGGGGCCGGCGTCGCAAGCGGCGTCACCTCGCCCGTGCGGGCATCGATGCGCACGGGATGCGGGGCCGCCTGCCAGGAGGACCGCAGGGCGATCGCGTCGCCGGTTCGCGCATCCACCCGAAGGTTCGTGTAGGCGTACGGGTCGCTCGTCAGGCGCTGCACGGGGCCGCCGTCGAGCGGCACCCGGAACACGGGCGCGCGACCGTCGTCGTCGGCGGTCACGAGCAGGCTCTCGCCGTCGGGGGCGAAGGCGAGCTCGGCGGGCCAGCGGTCCCACTCGGCGGCGAGGCGGCGCGGCTCGCCGCCGTCGAGCTCGCGCACCCAGAGCTCCTGATCGCCGGGGCCCTGCGGCGTGCTGAAGGGGGCGCGCACGTAGGCCAGCAGGCGCCCGTCGCGGCTCAGCGCGGGGCTCTCGTAGTGCACGCCCTCCTCGCCGGCGAGCAGGCGGCGCTCGCCGGTCGCGACGTGGATCGCGACGAGCTCGTAGCGCTCGAGGCCGCGCGCGCGCACCCGCAGCGCGGCGACGAGGGTGCGGCCGTCGGGCGTGAGGGCCTGGCCGGCCGTGTCGGCGCTGCGCCCGGGTGCGGGCGTGAGGTCGCGCGGTCGCGGCAGGGCGCTCGGGTAGGGGGTGTGCGCGGCGTCGATCGCCTCGCTGCCGGCGGTCGCCTCACCGAGGGAGAGCGGCGCCGACGCGGCGGGCGGGGCCGCGGGTGAGCGGTCGGGCACGACGTCGGCGAGCTCGTCGAGGGCGAGGGCGAGCAGGTGCGGCTCGGCGGGGCCCAGGTCGTGATCCCAGTAGCGCACCGGGTAGGTCTCGTGCAGGATGGCCGCGACCTTCCGCTCGGTGCGCGCGGCACGGGCGGCGGCGTCGTGCTCGATCGAGGTCGAGCTCGGCAGCAGATCGGCGGCGATGACGACGGTGTCGGCCTCGAGCGCGGTCGCTGCGACGCCCGAGACGCCGCCGGCGAGCCGCGTGACGGGCCGGGCGTCGCCGCCGTCGGCGGGCAGCAGCCACAGCTGCGCCTGGTCGAGATCCTTCTCGGCCTCGACGTCGTCGCGGGCGGAGACGAACAGCACGTCGCCGCCGGGCGTGAACGCGACGCCCGCCTCGCCCTTGGCCGAGCGCGTGAGGCGGCGCGGGGTGCCGCCGCCGCTCGCGGGCACCTGCCACAGCGCGCGCTCGTACTTCGTGCGATCGGCCGAGAGCGTCGCGACGGTGAGCACGACGCGCTCGCCGTCGGGCGAGAGCGCGAGCCCCTCGACGCGCGGCAGGGCGATGTAGGCCTCGAGGTCGTGGAACGGGGTGGCGGGCGTCGTCGGTTCGGTCACCCTTCGACGCTAGTCGGATGCTCCTGCACGCGCCCGGGAGCGCTCAGGCTGGTGCAGCCGCGCCAGCACGCGGTCGGTGCTCACGGGTGTGCGGCCGTCGGCGAGCGACACGGCGACGGTCGTGAGGGTGGCCGCACCGATCGTCCAGAGCCCCGGCTGAGCGAGCGCCGACGACAGCCAGCCCGCGCTCGGCCCGACCGCGGCGGAGGCGAGCAGCGCCGCCGCGCACGAGAGCGCGCCGACGAGCATCCCCGCGACCGCGCCGCGGGCGGTCAGCCGGCGCCACCAGATGCCGAGCAGGATGATCGGCGAGAGCGCGGAGGCCGCGAAGACGAAGACCGTGCCGACGCTCGTCACGAGGCCCTGCGGCGCGGTCGCGAGGGCGACGACGAGCGGCACGGCGGTGCAGAACAGGGCCGCCCAGCGGAAGGAGCGCACCGTCCCGTGGAAGAGATCCTGACTGACCGCGCTCGAGAGCGACACGATGAGCCCGGAGGAGGTGCCGAGGAAGGCCGCGAGCGCGCCGGCCACGACGAGCGCCGTGAGCAGGTCGCCGACCGGGCCGGGCAGCAGCCGCGAGGGCAGCTGCAGCGCGACGGTGTCGGCGACGCCCGGCGCGGCGAGGTCGGGGGCGGCGATGCGCGCGATGAGGCCGATCGTGCTCGAGGCGATGTAGAAGCCGCTGATGAGGATGATCACGCCGACGGTCGTCCAGCGGGCGGAGGCGCCCGTGGGGCTTGTGTAGAAGCGCACGAGCACGTGCGGCAGGCCGACCGTACCGAGCAGCAGCGCGACGAGCAGCGAGGTCGTCGCGTACGCGTCGAGCCCCGCCGGCCCCGCGTTCTGCGGGAAGACCAGCTCGGTGTCGATCGTCGGCTCGACGCCCGAGAGGGTGAGGGTCAGGAAGATCGCCGGCACCGCGAGCGCGGCGAACTTCAGCCAGAACAGGAACGCCTGCACGAAGGTGATCGAGCGCATGCCGCCCGCGGCGACCGAGCCGCCCACGACGACGGCGACGGTCGTCGCCCCCACCCACGGCGGAATGTCCGCGACGACGCCGAGCGCGAGGGCGGCGCCGTGCAGCTGCGGCACGATGTACAGCCAGCCAATGATGAGCACGAGGGCGCTCGTGAGCCGTCGCGCGAGCACCGAGTCGAGGCGGGCCTGGATGAAGTCGGGGATCGTGTACGCCCCGCTGCGCCGCAGCGGCGCGGCGACGAGCATGAGCACGAGCAGGTAGCCGGCCGCGTAGCCGATCGGGAACCAGAACGCGTCGGAGCCGGACAGCAGCACGAGCCCCGACAGCCCGAGGAAGGTGCCGGCCGAGAGGTACTCGCCGCTGATGGCCGAGGCGTTCCACACCGGCCGCACCGTGCGCGAGGCGACGAAGAAGTCGCTCGTCGTGCGCGAGATGCGCAGGCCCCACACGCCGATGACGGCGGTCACGACGACGACCGCGACGATCGCCCCGATCGAGAGCGTGGGGTTCACTCGTGCTCCACCAGTTGCCGGAAGCGCCGCTCGAGCCGACGGCTCGCGACGGCGTAGGCCACGGCCCAGCCGATCATGAGCGGGTAGAAGCCGTACGCGTGCACGAGCCACGACACCGGCACGCCGCCGACCGTCATGGCCTGCAGCTGCGGCAGCCCGCTCATGCCGACCGTCACGACGAGGAGGGCGACGGCGAAGGTCAGCAGGCACAGCAGCGCGAGCCGGCCGTGGGCGCGCATGAGGGTGCGCGTGAACAGCGCTTCCGCCTCGTCGACCTCCCAGCGCGCGGGCCGCGCGATCGGCTCGGTGCGGGGCGCCGCCACGTCGACGGAGGTGACGCGCTCGCGGGTCGGGCGCGCCCCGGCGCGACGCGCATCCGCCGCCTCGGGGGAGGGGTGGGGCGCCTCGGGCGTCATCGCGACGCCTCGGGCGGCCGCAGCATCGCCTCGCGCACGAGGGCGATCGAGCGGCGGCTCACGGGCACCTCCTCGCCGGCGACCGTGAGGGTCGGATGCGCGCCGCCGAGCTTCACGGCCGTGATCGCATCGCGCCGCACCAGGTACGAGCGGTGCACGCGCAGGAAGCCCGCGCGCTGCCAGCGCTGCTCGAGCTCGCTGATCGGCTCGCGGATCAGGTGGCTGTCGTGCTCGGTCACGAGCCGCGAGTAGTCGCCCTGCGCCTGCACCCAGCGCACGTCGCTGCGGTGCACGACGCGCAGCACATTGCCGACGCGCACCGGGATGCTCTCGTCGGGCTCGGCGTCGCCGGCGTCGCCCGCGCCCGCCGGCTCGCGCAGCGCGAGCACGCGTGACACGGCCCGCTGCAGCCGCTCGCGGCGGATCGGCTTGAGCACGAAGTCGACGGCCTGCACGTCGAAGGCCTCCACGGCGCCGGCCTCGTCTGCCGTCACGACGACGATCGCGGGCGGCTCGGCGAAGCGTGCGACCGCGCGGGCGATGTCGAAGCCCGAGATGCCGGGCATGTGGATGTCGAGGAAGGCCGCGACGACCTCGCGCTCGGCGAGCAGGCGCAGCGCCTCCGCACCGCTCGCCGCGCGGTGGATCGCACCGATGCGCGCATCGGCGCGCAGCATCGACTCGAGCTCGTCGAGCACGCGGCGCTCGTCGTCGGCGATGAGCACGTCGATGCGGGCGGGCTCCGGGCGCGCCGTCATCGCTCGCCCGCCCTCGCGGTCGAGGGTGCGGTCTCGTTGAAGGGCTGCGACTTCGGGATGCGCATGCGCACCATCGTGCCCGCCTGCTCGGCCGTCTCGATGACGAGCGCGTGGTCGTCGCCGTAGATGCTGCGCAGACGCGCGTCGACGTTGCGCATGCCGATGCGGTCGGGGCGCTCGTTGGCGGTGAGCAGCGCGCGCAGGGCATCCGGCCGCATGCCGACGCCGTCGTCGTCGACCGTGATCTCCGTGTGGGTGCCGTCATCGCGCGCCGCGATGACGACCGTGCCGCCCGCCTCTCGAGGTTCGAGCCCGTGGCGGATGGCGTTCTCGACGAGCGGCTGCAGGCTCAGGAAGGGGATGACCGTCGAGAGCGTCTCCGGCTCGATGCGCAGGGTGACGCTCAAGCGGTCCTCGAAGCGGGCGCGCTCGAGCTCGACGTACGAGTGCACGCTCGTGAGCTCGTCGGCGAGCGTCGTGAACTCGCCCTGCGAGCGCAGCGTGTATCGGATGAAGTCGGCGAAGTCGAGCAGCAGGTCGCGCGCCCGCTCGGGGTCGGTGCTCGTGTACGAGGCGATGACGCTCAGTGCGTTGTAGATGAAGTGCGGGCTGATCTGCGCGCGCAGCGCCCGCAGCTCGGCCTCGGCGAGCGCGGCGCGCGAGGTCTCGAGCTCGCCGAGCTCGAGCTGGGCGCCGCACCACGCGGCGACCTCGCTCGTGGCGCGCACGAGCGGCGGCCGCAGGCGCGGCGCGAAGGCGATGATCGCGCCTACGACGCGGCCGTTCGCGACGACGGGCGCTCCGACGGCCTCCACGCCCGCCGCATCGGCGTCATGGCCCGCGAGCAGCTGCCGCTGGCCGGAGGCGAGCACCTCGGCGGCGAGGCGAGCAGCGGCGCCATCGCTGTCAGCGCGACCGTCGACCGAGATCACGCCGCGCTCGTCGGCGATCGCCACGGCGTCGCTGCCGAGCAGCGTGCGCAGGGCCCGCGTCGCGCGGTGCGCGCCGTCGCCGCGCAGCCCGCCGCGCAGGTTCACGGCCGCGCGCGAGGCGAGCGACAGGGTGCGGAAGGTCGCCCGGTCGGCGTCGCTGCCCAGCTCGCGGGCGCCGCGGGCGTGGCGCCGCACGAGCTGCGCGAGCAGGGTGACTCCGATGCCGAGCGCGAAGGCGAGGGCGACGGCGAGCACGAGCTCGGGCATCCGCGCACCTCGTCTTCGTCAGCCGTCAGGGGGTCAGCAGCAGCGGGCGCCGGGGTCGGCGTCCATCTCCGCCATTCTGCTCCTCCAGAACTCGCGCTCGGTCAGCGGCGCGTGGTCCGTGCCGTGCGTGCGCTCGTGATGCCGCACGTAGGCGGGGTACGCGCCCTCGCCCATGAGCTCGCGCACGTACCAGGCGACGGCGCGCCACCCGCGGGCGAGCGCGGCGGCGCCCGCCCTGGCCGTGGAGGCCAGGGCGGGACGCCGTGCTGCGGTGCTCGTCATCGACGCAGGTGCCTCAGTGCCGTGACGAGACCGGTCGCACCGACTCGTCGAGCTCGCTCCACCGGCGCTCGAGGGCCTTCTCGGCCTTCGTCGCGAAGAACCCGGCGGGCGCGTAGCGCCGCGAGGCGACGGGCGCATCCTCGTGGTTCTCGCCGCCGCCGGCGCGGATGGCGCGCACCGTGGCGATGAGCGAGGTGATGACGACCACGATCGCGAGCGTCACGAACACGATCGACAGGATGCCCTGCACCATCGTGTTGCGCACGACCGCCTCCATCGCCTCGACCGTCTGCGCCGTGCCGAACGAGGTCTCCCCGGCGGCGAGCGCGTCGCGGAAGGCGACGTGGTTCGCCCAATAGCCGACCTGCGGCACGGGGGAGAAGATCTTGAACATCGACGCGGTGATAGTGACGACCGCCGCGAAGGCGAGCGGCACGCCGATGATCCACAGCCAGCGCACGTAGCTCCTGCCGCGCTTGGCGACGATCGCCAGCACGACCGCGAGCGCGATGACCGCGAGCAGCTGGTTGGCGATGCCGAACAGCGGGAAGAAGGTGTTGATGCCGCCGAGCGGGTCGGTCACGCCGAGGATCAGGATGTAGCCCCAGCCGGCGACCATGATCGCCGTCGTGATCCACACCCCGGGCCGCCAGCCGGTGTCCTTGAACTTCGGGATCACCTGGCCGATCGAGTCCTGCAGCATGAACCGCGCGACGCGCGTGCCGGCGTCGACCGCGGTGAGGATGAACAGCGCCTCGAACATGATCGCGAAGTGGTACCAGAAGCCCGCCATCGCGGCACCGCCGAACACCTGTTGCATGATCGTCGCGATGCCGAGGGCGAGCGTCGGGGCGCCGCCCGTGCGCGACACGATCGACTCCTCGCCGACCGCTGCGGCGGTGCTCGTGAGCACGTCGGGGGTGAGGTTCACGCCCATGAGGCCGAGCGAGTTGACGAAGGCCACCGCGCCCTCGACGGTGCCGCCGGTCGCGGCCGCCGAGGAGTTCATCGCGAAGTAGATGCCGCGGTCGAGCGAGATCGCCGCGACGAGCGCCATGATCGCCACGAACGACTCCATGAGCATGCCGCCGTAGCCGATGAAGCGCGTCTGGCGCTCCTTCTCGATGAGCTTCGGCGTCGTGCCCGAGGCGATGAGCGCGTGGAAGCCGGAGAGCGCGCCGCAGGCGATCGTGACGAACAGGAACGGGAAGAGCGAGCCGGAGAACACCGGGCCGATCTCGCCCCCGGCGAACTCGCTGAAGGCGGGCACCGCGATCTCGGGGCGCACGAGCACGATCGCGCCGGCGAGCATGACGATGACGCCGATCTTCATGAACGTCGAGAGGTAGTCGCGCGGCGCGAGCAGCAGCCACACCGGCAGCACCGCGGCGATGAAGCCGTAGATGATGATGCCCCACGCGATCGTCGTGCGGTCGAGCGTGAAGAGCTCGGCGCCCCACGGCGTCTCGGCGACCCAGCCGCCCGCGACGATCGCCGCGATGAGCAGGATGAAGCCGATGACCGAGACCTCGGTGATCTTGCCGGGGCGCAGGTAGCGCAGGTAGACGCCCATGAACAGCGCGATCGGGATGGTCATGCCGACGCTGAAGACGCCCCACGGGCTCTCGCCGAGGGCGTTGACGACCACGAGCGCGAGGATCGCGATGATGATGAGCATGATGAGCAGCGAGGCGATGATCGCCGCGGTGCCGCCGATGCGGCCGAGCTCGTCGCGCGCCATCTGGCCGATGGTGCGGCCGCCGCGGCGCATCGAGAAGAACAGCACGAGGTAGTCCTGCACGGCGCCGGCGAGCAGCACGCCGACGATGATCCAGATCGTGCCGGGCAGGTAGCCCATCTGCGCGGCGAGCACGGGGCCGACGAGGGGGCCGGCGCCGGCGATCGCGGCGAAGTGGTGGCCGTAGAGCACGCGCCGGTCGGTGGGCACGTAGTCCTTGCCGTCGGCGCGCACCTCGGCGGGCGTCGCGCGCCGGTCGTCGGGCCGCGTGATGTACCGCTCGATGACCTTGGAGTAGAAGCGGTAGCCGATGAGGTACGTGCAGACGGCCGCGAACACGAACCAGATCGCGTTGACGGTCTCGCCGCGCACGATCGCGAGCATCACCCAGGCGACGCCGCCGAGCAGGGCGATGGCGCTCCAGAGCAGGATCTTCGGCAGGGTCCAGCGGCTCTCGCGCTCACGCTCGGCGGCGGGCAGCTCGGTGGGGGGCAGGGCCGGGTCGGGTTCGAGGCCGTCGGCACGGCCCTCGATCGTCGAGGGGGGTGGCTGTGACGTCATGAGGCTCCTCCAGGGGTCGCGTCGTTGCGTGCGGTCAGGCTAGGAAGCGGCGCGGGCGCGCGGAGGGGCCCGCTCGACGGGTGGCCGTTCGGTGCGACGAACGGCGCGTCCGTGCGACGTATGGCGGGGCGGGCGGGCCGCCGCGCGGGGGTCGCGAGGGGCGGGGGCGACGGCGACGGGCATCCGCCCCCTCGATCGAGATGTCAAAGAATCTTGACAGGATGTCCGTCACGCTTTACCTTGGCCATGTCAAGCATTCTTGACACACCCCGCAATCGCGAAGGAGAGCCCCATGGCCCAGGAGGAGAAGGTCGCCTGGATCGGCCTCGTCGTCGGCCTCGTCACCGGCGTCGTCTACACGGCGGTGCTGCTGAGCCGCGCGGCCGGCGGGCCGCTCGTCGAGACCCCGTACGTCGACGCGATGCTGTGGAGCGTCGGCATCGGCGTCATCGTGACGGCCGTCGTCACGATCGTCGTCGCCGTGCTGACGCGCCGCGACGGTCACGGCACCGACGTGCGCGACCGGCAGATCAGCGCCCGCGCCGAGCACACCGCGCGCGCCGTGCTCGTCGTCGCGGGGCTCGGGGCCCTCGTGCTCGCGATGCTCGAGGCCGACCATTTCTGGATCGCCCACGCCCTCTTCGCCGGCTTCTACCTCTCGGCGGTGCTCGAGGGCATCACGAAGATCGCGCTCTACCGCGGGGGCGTGCCCTCGTGGTGAAGCCGACGCGCGTCGAGAACCGCATCCGCGCCCTGCGCTTCGCCCACGGCGAGATGACGCAGGCCGAGCTCGCCGCGCGCATCGGCGTCACCCGCCAGACGGTCATCGCGATCGAGCAGGGCAAGTACTCGCCGTCGCTCGAGGTGGCCTTCCAGATCGCGCGCGTCTTCGGGGCGCCCCTCGACGACGTCTTCCAGTACCCGAGCGAGAGCTGAGCCCAGCATGACCACGACATCCTCCCCGAGCGCCACGATGGGCGCCCTCCTGCAGCGCGGCTACGGCGGCGTCGAGACCCTCGCGGTCGGGCGGGCGCCGGTGCCCGCGCTGCGCCCGGGCCACGTGCTCGTGCGGGTCGCGGCGGCGAGCCCCGACTCCGGCACGATCCACCTCATGACCGGTCGGCCGACGATCGTGCGGCTGTTCCTCGGCCTCCGCACCCCGCGCCAGCCGATCCCGGGGCTCGCCTTCGCGGGCGTCGTCGAGGCGGTCGGCGAGGGCGTCGAGGGCTTCGCGGTCGGCGACGCCGTGGCGGGCTCGGCCCCCGGGGCGTTCGCCGAGCTCGTCGTGGCGCGGGCGACGAAGCTCGCGCGCATCCCCGAGGGCGTCACGATGACGGATGCCGCGGCGCAGCCGATCTCGGCCGTGACGGCCCTGCAGGCGGTGCGCGACGTCGCCCGCGTGGAGGCCGGCCAGCGCGTGCTCGTGATCGGCGCCGGGGGAGGGGTCGGCTCGGCCCTCGTGCAGCTCGCCGTGCTCGCCGGGGCGCGCGTGACGGGCGTCGCGAGCGCAGCGAAGGCGGCGTTCGTGCGCTCGCTCGGCGCGGAGCGCACGATCGACTACCGCGCCACGCCCGAGCCCGCCGACTGGGGCCGCTTCGACGTCGTCATCGACACCGCCGACGGCCGCGGTCTCGGCGTGCTGCGCCGGGCGCTCGCGCCGCGCGGCGCGCTCGTCATCGTCGGCGCCGACCACGCCGGCGGGCCCGTGCTCGACGGGCTGGATCGGCAGTTCCGCGCGACGCTGCTGAACCCGTTCGTGCGGCACCGCCTGGCGATGGTGATGCAGCGCGAGTCGGGCGCCGACCTCGCGATCGTGCTCGACCACCTCGCGAGCGGCCGGATGCTCCCCGCCGTCGACGAGGTCGCCCCCGTCGACCGCGCCCACGACGCGATCGCGCGCCTGCAGCGTCGCGAGGTGGCGGGCAAGGTCGTCGTCGACCTGACAGGCCTCGCGGCCCTCGCCGGCTGAGCCGGCGACGCGGTCGCGGGGCGCTCCGCCCCTAGCCCTGCGCCGAGCCCGCGAGGCTGCCCTCGACTGGCCCCTCGGGGTCAAAGATCACGCAGAGGATCTCGCGGTCGCCCTCGGCCCAGCTGCCCTCCGTGGGGAAGTAGTAGCTGAAGTCGTAGGGCGAGGTGTCCCAGTCGCCGCCGACGAAGGCCTCGAACTCGCTCAGGCACTCGGCGTCGGCGAGCTCGAAGATCGCCTGCTGGCCGGGGTACTCGTCGTCGGGCATGATCACGGAGGCGTACACCTCGCTGTCGTGCGACTGCTCGCACGGCACCGTCGGCACCGTCTCGACCTCCTCCGCCGCCTCGGCGTCGTTGAGGCAGTCGCCGACCTGGATGGTGAAGACGTCGGTGGTGTCGTCGCCCTCGACGACCGCGCCGTCGGCGTCGCGCTGCGGGCCGCCGGTCAGCTGTTCGAGGAAGGCGCAGCCGCTGAGGCCGAGCGCGGCCGCGAGGGTCAGGGCGACGAGCGCGGGTCGTGCTCCTGGCACGGTGCTGGGCATGGGCTCACTCCTCTTCATCGGCGGCGGCACTGCTGGTGCGATCGCCGCGCGCGGGGGCGACGAGGTCGAGCACCTCGTCGTGCAGCAGTCCGTTGGTGGCGAGCGCGCTGCCGTGCCACGGCCCCGCCTCGCCGTCGACGGAGGTGAAGCGCCCGCCGGCCTCCTCGACGATCGGCTGCAGGGCCGCCATGTCGTAGGGCTGGAGGTCGAACTCGCCGGCGACGTCGATGACGCCCTCGGCGACGAGCATGTACGACCACATGTCGCCGATCGCGCGCGACCGCCACGCGGCGCGCGTGAGCCGCAGCAGGCCGTCGAGCCGCCCGGCGTCGTCCCAGCCGGGCAGGCTGTTGTACGAGATCGAGGCGTCGGCGAGGTCGCGCACGCCGCTGACCCGCAGGGGCCGGGCATCCGTCTCGGCCGCCGGGCCGGTGCGCTGCACGAAGGCGCCGAGGCCGCGTGCGCCCCACCAGCGGCGCTCGAGGGCCGGCGAGCTGACGACGCCGACGACCGGCTCGCCGTCGACGGCGAGGGCGATGAGGGTGCCCCAGATCGGGATGCCGCGCAGGAAGTTCGCGGTGCCGTCGATCGGGTCGATGATCCACTGGCGGTGGGCGCTGGCCCCCGTGCCGGCGGCGGTGCCGTACTCCTCGCCGAGGATGCCGTCGTCGGGTCGGGCGTCGGCGAGGCCGTCGCGGATGACGCGCTCGACGGCCCGGTCGGCGTCGGTGACGGGCGTGCGGTCGGGCTTCGTCGTCACCTCGAGGTCGACGGCGCGGAAGCGGTCGAACGACACGGCGTCGGCGCGCTGGGCCAGCTCGAGGGCGAGCGCCAGATCGGCGCTGAGGTCGGTCACGGCTCTCACAGTAGCGCCGCGCGGGGCCGCGCCAGTGGAGCGAGATCCGCTCAGTACGCGGGTCGGGTGAGGGTCGTCAGCAGCCGCTGCAGCGAGTCGAGCCGCTGCGGCCCGAGTTCGCCGAGCTCGCCGGTCGCCGCCCGCTCGACGAGCTCGCAGTCGGGCGAGTCGGGCAGGTGCGTGCAACCGCGCGGGCACTGCTCGGCGACGACGGCGAGGTCGCCGAAGGCGCGCACGATGCTGTTGGGGTTCACGTGTCCCAGGCCGAACGAGCGCACGCCGGGGGTGTCGATGATCCACCCGCCGCCGGGCAGCCGCAGCGACACCGTCGAGCTCGACGTGTGGCGCCCGCGGCCCGTCACGGCGTTCACGTGCCCCGTGGCGCGCTGGGCCGACGGCACGAGCGCGTTGACGAGCGTCGACTTGCCGACGCCGGAGTGCCCGACCGCGACCGTCGTGCGGTCGCGCAGCAGCCCCATGAGGGTCCCGATCGGCGGATGCTCGGCCGAGCTCGTGACCACGCGCACGTCGAGCCCCGCGAAGTGGGCGAGGAACTCGCTCGGATCGGCCAGGTCGATCTTCGTCACGACGAGCAGCGGAGCGATGCCCGCGTCGAACGCCGCCACGAGGTACCGGTCGACGAGCCGCGGCCTCGGCTCCGGGTTCGCCGCCGCGACCACGATCATGAGCTGGTCGGCGTTCGCGACGACGATGCGCTCGACCGCGTCGGTGTCGTCGGCGCTGCGCCGCAGCAGGGTGCGCCGCTCGTGCACGCGCACGATGCGGCCGAGGGCTCCGTCCTCGCCGCTCACGTCGCCGACGACGTCGACGCGGTCGCCCGTGACGATCGCGGTCTTGCGCAGCTCGCGGGCGCGCGTGCAGAGCACCTCGCGCTCGGTCGGCTCATCCTCGTCGACGAGCGCCAGGTAGCGCCCGCGGTCGACGGTCACGATGCGGCCGACGACGGCGTCGTCGTGCGCGGGGCGCTGCTTCGTGCGAGGGCGGTTCGCCTTCGGGTTCGGCCGGGCGCGCACGACCGACTCGTCGTACGCGCCGTACGGCTCGTCCTCGTCGTCGTCGGGCGGCAGCCAGCTCATGCGCGGGGGGGGTCACGCGTCGGCGATCGTCGAGGCGACCAGGCGCGCCCACAGCTCGGGGAATTCGGGCAGCGTCTTCGACGTCGCCGCGATGTCGTCGATGTCGATGCCGTCGACCGCGAGACCGATGATCGCCCCGGCGTGCGCCATGCGGTGGTCGTCGAACGCGCCCCAGTCGGCGGCGTGCAGCGGAGCCGGCTCGAGCGCGAGACCGTCGGGCAGCTCGGTCGCCGTGAGGCCCGCGCGGGTCAGGTCGTCGGCGAGCGCGGCGAGACGATCGGTCTCGTGACCCCGCAGGTGCTCGATGCCCGTGATGCGGCTCGGCGACTCGGCGAGCGCCGCCAGGGCGACGAGCGCGGGGGCGAGCTCGCCCCCGCGCGAGAGGTCGAGCTCGAGGCCGGGCATCCGCCGACCGCCCAGCAGGCCCTCGCCGCCGTCGACGACGAGCGCGTCGCCCTCGCGGCGCACGCTCGCGCCGAACCGCGGCAGGATCTCGATGAGGTCGGCGCCGACCTGCGTCGTCTCCGCCGGCCACCCATCGATCGCGACGGTACCGCCCGCGACGACCGCCGCGATGAGGAACGGCGCCGCGTTCGACAGGTCCGGCTCGATGGCGACCTCGCGACCGCGGATCGGACCGGGCGCGACCACCCAGACGCCCTCATCCGGGCTCAGCACCTCGACGCCGCGCTCGGCGAGCGTCGCGATCGTCATCTCGATGTGCGGCATCGACGGCAGACGCTCGCCGGTGTGCCGCAGCGTGAGGCCCTCGGTGAAGCGCGGGGCCGCGAGCAGCAGGCCCGAGACGAACTGGCTCGAGGCGCTCGCGTCGATCGAGACCTCACCGCCGCGCACCGACCCGGTGCCCCACAGGCTGAACGGCAGCGCGCCGCGACCGTCGTCGTTGACGTCGACACCGAGCGCGCGCAGCGAGTCGATCGTCGTGCGCATCGGGCGGCGGCGTGCGGCCTCGTCGCCGTCGAAGGCGACCGGCCCGAGCGCGAGCGCCGCGACCGGCGGCAGGAACCGCATGACCGTGCCGGCGAGCCCGCAGTCGATGCTCGTCGAGCCCTCCAGCTCGGCCGGGGGCGTCACGCGCAGGTCGGGGCCGTAGTCGCCGTCGCCCTCGACCTCCTCGATGCTCACGCCGAGCGACCGCAGCGCCTCGATCATGAGCGCCGAATCGCGCGAGTGCAGCGGGCGACGCAGCAGCGAGGGGCCGTCGGCAAGTGCCGAGAGCACGAGCTCGCGGTTCGTCAGGCTCTTCGACCCCGGCAGCGTCAGCCGGGCCACCAGCGGGCCGGTCGCGCGCGGTGCGCGCCACGGCCCGCCGCCGCCGAGCGACTCCGAGACGCCGGCGCGCTCGTCGTCGTAGGGGGTGAAGCGCGGCGAGGAATAGGTGAAGACCTGCATCGGTTACAGGGTATCGGCAGCAGGAGCGAAGGGAGCCACGGGATGACGAGCGCCGTCCTCGAGCACGTGGGCACCGCATCCGCCCCCACGCGCGACCGGGCGCCCCAGGCGCCGGTCGTAGACTCGGGCCCGATGACTGACGAGCTCGCCGAACGACGACGGCTGTTCCAGGAGCAGGCGCTCCCGTACATGGACCAGCTCTACGGCGCTGCCATGCGCATGACGAAGAACCCGGCCGACGCCTCCGACCTCGTGCAGGAGACGTTCGTGAAGGCCTTCGCCGCGTTCGGCCAGTTCGAGCAGGGCACGAACCTCAAGGCCTGGCTGTACCGCATCCTCACCAACACGTTCATCAACGTGTACCGCAAGAAGCAGCGCGACCCGTACCAGGGCTCGACCGACGAGCTCGAAGAGTGGCAGCTCGGCAGCGCCGAGTCGGCGACGTCGAGCTCGAGCCGCTCCGCCGAGGCCGAGGCCATCGACCGGATGCCCGCGAGCGCCGTGAAGGACGCGCTGCAGTCGATTCCGGAGGACTTCCGCCTCGCCGTCTACTTCGCCGACGTCGAAGGGTTCTCGTACCAGGAGATCGCCGACATCATGAAGACCCCGGTGGGCACCGTCATGAGCCGACTGCACCGCGGCCGGCGCCTGCTGCGCGAGCTGCTCGCCGACTACGCCCGCGAACGCGGCATGACCCTCACTCAGACTGCCACCACCCGAACGAGGAGCACGACATGACCGACTGCGGCTGCGACAAGGCCAAAGCCGAGCTGGAGGAGTTCCTGCACAACGAGCTCAGCGCCGAGCAGTGCCAGGACATCCGCGACCACATGGCCAACTGCGACGACTGCTCAGCCGAGCATCTCGTCGGCCTCACCCTCACCACCAAGGTGAAGGAGGCCTGCCAGGAGAAGGCGCCCGATGAGCTGCGGGCGATGATCCTCGGCAGCATCGAGCGCTTGGATGCTCGCGCCTGAGTTCACCGTCACGCGAACGGGCCCGCGCCTCCTGAGGGAGGGCGGGCCCGTTCCGCGTGCTGCGACCTAGTCGGCGAGCGCGGCGTCCATGATCGCCGCGTGCTCCTGCGCGCTGCGCTTCGTCGAGCCCGTCGCGGGCGAGGCGGATGCCGGGCGCGAGATCACGCGGACCCCGCGACCACCGCGCTTGGCGCTCTCGATCGCGAAGAACGGCCACGCGCCCTGGTTCTCGGGCTCGTCCTGCACCCACACCAGCTCGGCGTTGGGGTAGCGGTCGAAGACCGCCTGCAGCTCGGCCTCAGGCAGCGGGTAGAACTGCTCCAGGCGCACGAGGGCCACACCCTGCGTGCCGCGCTTCTCGATCTCGCTCTTGAGGTCGTAGTGGATCTTGCCGGCGTGCACGAGCACGCGACGGACCGACTGCGGGTCGGTGACGTTCACGTCATCGAGCACGGGCTCGAAGCGGCCCTGCGTGAAGTCGGCGACCTCGCTCGTCGCGCCGCGCAGGCGCAGCATCGCCTTCGGCGTGAAGACGATGAGCGGGCGGCGCGGGCGCGCGTAGGCCTGGCGGCGCAGCAGGTGGAAGTACGACGCGGGCGTCGACGGCCGCGCGATCGTCATGTTCTCCTCGGCCGCGAGCTGCAGGTAGCGCTCGATGCGCGCCGACGAGTGGTCGGGGCCCTGGCCCTCGTAGCCGTGCGGCAGCAGCAGCACGACGCTCGAGCGCTGGTTCCACTTCTGCTCGGCCGACGAGATGAACTCGTCGATGATCGTCTGCGCGCCGTTGGCGAAGTCGCCGAACTGGGCCTCCCACAGCACGAGCGCGTCGGGGCGCTCGACCGAGTAGCCGTACTCGAAGCCCATCGTCGCGTACTCGCTCAGCAGCGAGTCGTAGATCCAGAACTTCGCCTGGTTCTCGGCGAGGTTCGCGAGCGGCAGCCACTCCTGGCCGTTCGCGCGGTCGTGCAGCACCGCGTGGCGCTGCACGAAGGTTCCGCGACGCGAATCCTGGCCCGACATGCGCACGGGCGTGCCCTCCATGAGGAGGGAGCCGAGCGCGAGCAGCTCGCCGAAGCCCCAGTCGATGCCGCCGTTGCGGCTCATCTCGACGCGCTTCTTCAACATCGCCTGCAGCTTCGGGTGGATGGAGAAGCCCGCCGGCGGGTTGTCGTGGGCGTCGCCGATGTGCTGCACGACCTCCACGGGCACGCCCGTCGTCTCCGGTTCCGCGGCGAGGGTCTCCATCGCCGGGCCGGCCGGCGCGCCGTCGCCGACGACCGGGATCGACCCCGTCTGCGCGGCGTGCGTCTCGGCGAAGGCGACCTCCAGGCGCTCCTGGAAGTCGCGGTGCGCCGCCTCGAACTCGTCGGGCGTGATGTCGCCGCGGCCGACGAGAGCCTCGGTGTACAGGGTGCGCACGCTGCGCTTGGCCTCGATGAGGTTGTACATGAGCGGCTGCGTCATCGAGGGGTCGTCGCCCTCGTTGTGCCCGCGGCGGCGGTAGCAGACGAGGTCGATGACGACGTCGCGCTTGAACTCCTGCCGGTAGGCGAAGGCGAGCTCGGCCACGCGGACGACGGCCTCGGGGTCGTCGCCGTTGACGTGGAGGATCGGAGCCTGGATGGTCTTCGCGACGTCGGCCGAGTAGATCGACGAGCGGGCCTCGGTCGGCGGGGTGGTGAAGCCGACCTGGTTGTTGACCACGACGTGGATCGTGCCGCCGGTGCGGTAGCCGCGCAGCTGCGACAGCTGCAGCGTCTCCAGCACGACGCCCTGGCCGGCCATCGCGGCGTCGCCGTGCACGAGCACGGGCAGCACGCCGTACTGGCCGTCGCCCTTGCGATCCTGCTTGGCCCGCACGATGCCCTCGAGCACGCCGTTGACGGCCTCGAGGTGCGAGGGGTTCGCGGCGAGGTAGACGGGGATCTGCTTGCCGCTCATCGCGGTGAAGACGCCCTCGGTGCCGAGGTGGTACTTCACGTCGCCCGAGCCCTGCACGCTGCGCGGATCCTGCGTGCCCTCGAACTCGCGGAAGATCTGCCCGTACGTCTTGCCGGCGATGTTCGCGAGCACGTTCAGGCGCCCGCGGTGGGCCATGCCGATCGCGACCTCGTCGAGCTCGGCCTCGGCGGCGCCCTGCACGACCTCGTCGAGTAGGGCGATGAGCGACTCGCCGCCCTCGAGGCTGAAGCGCTTCTGGCCGACGTACTTCGTCTGCAGGAAGGTCTCGAACGCCTCGGCCTGGTTGAGCTTGCCGAGGATGCGCATCTGCTCGTCGTGCGTCGGCTTCTGGTAGGGCTTCTCGAGCATGCTCTGGAACCAGCGACGCTGCGTCGGATCCTGGATGTGCATGTACTCGATGCCGACGGTGCGGCAGTAGGTGTCGCGCAGCACGCCGAGGATCTCGCGCAGCAGCATCGTGCGCTTGCCGCCGAAGCCCGCGGTGACGAACTCGCGGTCGAGATCCCAGAAGGTCAGACCGTGGCTGGCGATGTCGAGGTCGGGGTGCGAGCGCTGGCGGTACTCCAGCGGGTCGACGTCGGCCATCATGTGGCCGCGCACCCGGAACGAGTTGATGAGCTCGTGCACGCGGGCCGTCTTGTTGACGGCGTCGGCGAGGTCGACGTGGATGTCCTGCGCCCAGTGGATCGGGTCGTAGGGGATGCGCAGGTCGGCGAAGATGTCCTCGTAGAAGCCGCGCTCGCCGATGAGCAGCTCGTGCACCTTCTTCAGGAACTCGCCCGACCCGGCGCCCTGGATGACTCGGTGGTCGTAGGTCGAGGTGAGGGTGATGGTCTTGCCGATGCCGAGGTCAGCGAGCGTCGCCGGGGCCGCACCCTGGAACTCGGCCGGGTACTCCAGCGCGCCGGCGCCGATGATCGCGCCCTGGCCCTTCATGAGGCGGGGCACCGAGTGCACCGTGCCGATGCCGCCCGGGTTGGTGAGCGAGATCGTGTTGCCCTGGAAGTCGCCGGCGGTGAGCTTGTTGTCGCGCGCGCGCTTGACGACGTCCTCGTAGGCGCCCAGGAACTCGCCGAAGCCCATGGTGTCGCACTTCTTCACACCGGGGACGAGGAGCGCGCGCGTGCCGTCGGGCTTGGGCAGGTCGATCGCGATGCCGAGGTTGATGTGCGCCGGGGTGACCACGACGGGCTTGCCGTCGACCTCGTCGTAGTAGACGTTCTGGCTCGGGAACTCGCGCAGCGCCCGCACCATCGCCCAGGCGATGAGGTGCGTGAACGAGACCTTGCCGCCGCGCGTGCGCTTGAGGTGGTTGTTGATGACGATGCGGTTGTCGATCATGAGCTTCGCCGGGATCGTGCGCACGCTCGTCGCGGTCGGCACGCTCAGCGAGGCGTCCATGTTTGCCGCGAGGGTCTTCGCCATGCCCTTGAGCGGCGTGACGGTGTCCTGAGCGGGCTGCTCGTCGCCGCCCGAGGTGGCGGGGGCTGCGGCGGCGGCGGGCGCCTGAGCGGGGATGGGCTGCCGCTGCGGGGGAGCCGAGGTCGTGCGGGCGACCGGCTGGCTGCCCGTGATCGGCACCGAGGCGGGGGGCACGGAGGCCGCCGCGCCGGCGGAGGAGGGCGCCGCCTCGGGCGCATCCATCGGGATGGGCGCCGGGGGCGCCGCAGCCGCCGCCTGCTCGGCCGCGGGCGGAGCGGCCTCGGCGAGCGCCGACTGGTGGTACTTCTCCAGGATGGGCCACCACGAGGGGTCGACCGATTCCCGGTTCTGCTTGTACTGCTCGTACATCTCGTCAACGAGCCACTCGTTGGCACCGAACTCGCCCGCGGCGCCGCCGTCGGGGCTCACTCCGGTCACTTGGCTTGACACAGCCGACCGCCCACTTCCGTTTCGCTAGATGCTCGGATCTCGGAACCCTCGCTGGTCCCCAGCCCGACAAGCCTACCCACTCGGAACTGGCCGGGCGGGCAGAGAGGGGCCGCCGTAGGGTGAAAGATGTGCGATTCCTCCACGAGCCTCCGGCCCACGATCTGACCTACTCCGACGTGTTCCTCGTCCCCAGCCGGTCGGGGGTCGGCAGTCGCCTCTCGGTCGATCTGACCGTCGACGATCCGACCGGTCTGCGCATCCCGGTGGTCGCCGCGAACATGACCTCGGTCACGGGCCCGCGACTCGCCGCCGCGCTCGCCCGACGCGGGGGGCTCGGCGTGCTGCCGCAGGATCTGCCGCTGCCCGAGCTCGACGCCGCCATCCGCGCCGTCAAGGGCGCTCCCACGCTCGTCGACTCGCTCGTCACCGTGACGCGCGGCACGACGATCGCGCAGGCCCTGCGGCGTGCGCCCGACACTCCGGGCGCCCTGCTGACGATCATCGACGCCGACGGCGAGCCCGAGCGGTGCATCCCCGTCGCCGCGCTGCGGCACGCGCTGCCGGAGTCGGCGGTCGGCGACCTCGTGGTCGACGCCGTGCCCGCCCTCGACGACGAGGACGTCACCGATCCGCGGCGCGCCTTCGACCTCATCGACGCGGCCGGCGTCGAGGCCGTCGCGGTCGTGCACCACGGCCGCATCGTCGGCAGCCTGAGCGCGCGCAGCGCCGTGCGCGCCACCCTCTACACCCCGGCGACGGATGCCCGGGGCCGGCTGCGCGTCGCCGCCGCCGTCGGCGTCAACGGCGACCCCACCGCGCGCGCGAAGGCCCTCGTCGAGACGGGTGTCGACGTCATCGTGCTCGACACCGCGCACGGGCACCAGGAGCAGATGCTGCACGCCGTGCGGGCCGTCGCCGCGCTCGGGCTCGGCGTGCCGATCGTCGCCGGCAACGTCGTGACCCCCGAGGCCGTGCGCGACCTCGTCGACGCCGGCGCCGACGTGCTCAAGGTCGGCGTGGGGCCCGGCGCGATGTGCACCACGCGCATGATGACCGCGGTCGGTCGGCCCCAGTTCTCCGCCGTGCTCGACACGGCGCATGCCGCGCGCGAGCTCGGCGCGCGGGTCTGGGCCGACGGCGGCGTCCGCTACCCGCGCGACGTCGCGCTCGCCCTCGCCGCCGGCGCCTCCGCCGTCATGGTCGGCTCGTGGTTCGCCGGCACGCTCGAGGCGCCCGGCGAGATCGAGGTCGACGAGCAGGGGCGCTGGTTCAAGAGCTCGTGGGGCATGGCCTCCACGAAGGCGGTCGAGCAGCGCTTCCGGCGGCTCGACGCCTTCGAGCGCGCGCGGCGCACGCTCTTCGCCGAGGGCATCTCGAGCTCGCGCATCCTGCTCGATCCGCAGCGGCCGTCGATCGACGACCTGCTCGACATGATCACCTCCGGGCTGCGCTCCTCGATGACCTACGCGGGTGCGGCGACGCTGCCGCAGTTCCACGAGCGCGCCGTCGTCGGCGTGCAGTCGGCGGCGGGCTACGAGGAGGGCAAGGCGCTGCCGGTCTCGTGGTGACGCGCGCCGGTCGCCGGCCCAGCGGTGCTCGTTATACTCGCCCGCATCATGGATGACCCGCCGTCTGCACCGTCCGAACCCAGTCATAGTCCCTCGCCGATGATCGGGGGCCGCCGTGGGCACTGAGTGGATCCTGCTCGGCGCGGGCGTGCTGCTGACCATCGGCACCGGCCTGTTCGTGGCGAGCGAGTTCGCCCTCGTCAACCTCGACCGCTCCGACCTCGAGGCGCGCCAGGCGCGCGGGGAGCGACGCCTCGGCCCGACGATCGCGGCGCTCAAGATCACCTCGACGCACCTCTCGAGCGCGCAGCTCGGCATCACCCTGACGACGCTGCTCACGGGCTACACGATGGAGCCCGCGATCTCCGTGATGCTCGCCGGCCCCCTGACCGCCCTCGGTCTGCCCGAGGGCGCCGTGAGCGTCGTCGGCACGATCGTCGCCGTCGTCATCGCCACGCTGCTGTCGATGATCGTCGGCGAGCTCGTGCCGAAGAACTTCGCGCTGTCGCTGCCGCGGCAGACGGCCAAGGTCGTCGTGCCGTTCCAGTCGGTGTTCACGACGGTCTTCCGGCCCGCGATCGCGCTGCTCAACAACACGGCCAACGCCATCCTCCGCGCCGTCGGCATCGAGCCGAAGGAGGAGCTCAGCGGCGCCCGCACCGCCGAGGAGCTCGCCTCGCTCGTGCGGCGCTCCGCGAGCGAGGGCTCGCTCGAGGCCGACACCGCGACGCTGCTGTCGCGCACGCTCGCGTTCTCGCAGCACACCGCCGCCGACGTCATGACCCCGCGACCCCGCGTCGCCGCGATCGACCGCGCCGACTCGGCCGCCGACGTCATCGAGCTCGCCCGACGCACCGGCTTCTCGCGGTTCCCGGTGACCGACGACTCGATCGACGACATCGTCGGCATCGTGCACGTCAAGCAGGCCGTCGCCGTGCCCCACGACCGTCGGCCCGACGTGCCCGCCTCGGCGCTGCAGACCGAGGCGCTGCGCGTGCCCGAGACGATGATGCTCGACACCCTGCTCGGCGAGCTGCGTGGCCGCGGCTATCAGATGGCCGTCGTCGTTGACGAGTACGGCGGCACCGCCGGGGTCGCGACCCTGGAGGACCTGGTCGAGGAGCTCGTCGGCGAGGTGAGCGACGAGCACGACCGCGTGCTCGTGGGCGTCGTGCGCTCGCGCGACTGGCTGACCTTCCCCGGCATGCTGCGACCCGACGAGCTGCGTGACCGCGCCGGCGTCGCCGTGCCCGAGGAGGGCCCGTGGGAGACCGTCGGCGGCTGGCTCATGGCGGAGCTCGGCCGACTGCCCGAGGTCGGCGACACCGTCGCGATCGATGCGGGCGTCTTCCGCGTCGAGCGGCTCGACGGTCGCCGCATCGACCGGGTGCGCTTCACCCCCACGCCGGTCACGGGCGAGCTGGAGGTGACCCGATGATCGACCCCGCCGACCTGTGGGGCCTCGCCTGGCTCGTCGTGCTGCTCGCCGGCAACGCGTTCTTCGTCGGCGCCGAGTTCGCGGTCATCTCCGCCAAGCGCTCGCAGATCGAGCCGCGCGCCGAAGCCGGCTCACGCGCCGCCAAGACGGCGCTGTGGGCCATGGAGCACGCGACGCTCATGCTCGCCACGAGCCAGCTCGGCATCACCGTGTGCTCGCTGCTGATCCTCAACGTCTCCGAGCCGGCGCTGCACCACATCCTCGAGATCCCGCTCGAGCTCACCGGGCTGCCGTACGAGGTCGTGAGCGGCATCGCCTTCGCGATCGCGCTCATCATCGTGTCGTTCCTGCACGTCGTGCTCGGCGAGATGGTGCCGAAGAACATCTCCTTCTCGCTGCCCACGCGCTCGGTGCTGCTGCTCGCGCCGCCGCTTGTCGCCGTCGCGCGCGTGTTCGGCTTCCTCATCCGCGCCCTCAACGCGACCGCGAACGGCGTGCTGCGCCTGTTCAAGGTCGAGCCCAAGGACGAGGCCACGAGCGCCTTCACCCTCGAGGAGGTCGCGACGATCGTCGAGCAGTCGCAGCGCGAGGGGCTGCTGGAGGACCGCTCGGGCGCCCTCACGGCCGCCTTCGAGTTCACGGCGAAGAAGGTCGACGACGTCGCCGTGCCCATGGAGGAGCTCGTGCACCTGCCGGAGGACGCCTCGCCCGCCGACGTCGAGCGCGCCGTCGCGCAGCGCGGCTTCAGCCGCTACGTGCTCGTCGACGACGAGGGCGAGCCCACCGGCTATGTGCACCTGAAGGACGTCATCGACCTCGACGAGGACGAGTTCGACGACCCGGTGCCGCCCAAGCGCATCCGCCGCCTCGTGTCGATCCTCGCGAGCGCCGACCTGGAGGACGGCCTCGCCGTCATGCGCCGCTCCGGCGCGCACCTCGCCCGGTCGGTCGACGCGCAGGGCCGCACCACCGGCGTGCTGTTCCTCGAGGACATCATCGAGGAGCTCGTCGGCGAGGTGCAGGACGCCACTCGGCGCCGCCCTTAGATGTACTCGGTCAGCACGTTGGTGACACAAGGCTGAGGAGAAGGCCTTCATTCTGAGTGGTGTCTAGACACTTCGAAGAGGAAGGCCTTCTCGTGGTCCACCGTAATGCGAGGCTGGCGCCTGCCGGCCGGATGATCCTGGTTCAACGGGTGCTGCAGGGCCGCCCGGTCTCTCATGTCGCCAAAGAGCTCGGCGTGTCCCGGCAGTGCGCTCACCGGTGGGTTTCCCGGTTCCAAAGTCAGGGTGTCGCCGGTTTGATTGATCGCTCATCGCGCCCGCGCCGATCACCGTCAGCGACGCCGGCAGCGGTCGTGAGCGAGCTCATCGCAACGCGTCAGCTCGAGCGGATCGGTCGGGATGAGTTGGCGGCGCGTTTCGCGGTGAGCGCCTCGACCGCGTCGCGGGTCCTTGCCCGGGCCGGGCTGCCGCGTCTGCATGAGCTGGACCCGGTGACCGGGATCCGCATCCGCGCCTCTCGGACCACGCAGCTGCGTTACGAGCACGACAACCCCGGCGATCTGGTCCATATCGACGTGAAGAAGCTCGGCCGCATCCCTGACGGCGGCGGCTGGAGGATCGATGGACCCGCCGCCGTCAGTCACGATCGTCACCGGGATCGGACCCGCAAGCTGGGCTTCGACTATGTCCACGTCGCCGTCGATGACCATTCCCGGCTCGCGTTCGCGCAGATCCTGCCCGACGAGAAGGGCACCACCTGCGCCGCTTTCCTCACCGCGGCAGCAGCCTTCTTCGCCGAGCACGGTGTCGTGATCCGCGCCGTGATGACGGACAACGCCAAGAACTACGTCCTCTCCCATGCGTTCCAAGACACGCTGTCGCTCCTCGGCGCCAGGCACGTGAAGACCAGGCCGCATTGCCCGTGGCAGAACGGGAAAGCGGAACGGTTCAACCGGACCCTGCAGGAGAACTGGGCCTATCGGCAGCCGTTTCTGACGAACCAGGCCCGTCACGATGCCCTCGCGCCCTGGCTTGAGCATTACAACTACGCTCGATCCCACACTGCTTGCGGAGGCCAGCCCCCGATCAGCCGAGTGTCACCAACGTCATGACCGAGTACACCTAGAAGAACGCGCGGCGGTACTGCGGCGGCACGAGCTGCTCGAGCGCGGCCTCGTCGCCGAGGGCGCGCGCGAAGCTCAGCGCGGCGTGCGGATCGCGCATCCACTGACGCCCCATGAGGATGGCGTCGGCCTGCCCGGTCGCGACGATGCGCTCGGCCTGCTCAGCCTCCGTGATGAGCCCCACCGCGCCCACCGCGACGTTGCCCTCGCGGCGCACGTGCTCGGCGAGGGGCACCTGGTACCCGGGGCCGACCGGGATCGCGGCGCGCACCAGGCCCCCGCTGGAGATGTCGAAGAGGTCGGCGCCCGCCTCCAGCGCCCACTGCGCGACCGTCGCCGTCTGGTGCTCGTCCCAGCCGCCCTCCGTCCAGTCGGTCGCCGAGAAGCGCACCAGGATCGGCACGTCGACCGCCGCGCGCACCGCGCGCACCACGTCGAGCACGATGCGGGCCCGGTTCTCGAGCGACCCGCCCCAGGCGTCGTCGCGCAGGTTCGACAGCGGCGACAGGAACTGGTGCAGGAGGTACCCGTGGGCGGCGTGCACCTCGACGAGATCGAAGCCGGCCGCGACGGAGCGGCGGGCGGCGTCGGCGAAGGCGGCCACGACATCCGCGATGCCCTGCTCGTCAAGCGCGACGGGGGTGTCGTAGCCCTCGAAGGCGATCGCCGACGGGGCCACCGTCTGCCAGCCCGCCTCGCTCGCCGGCATCGTGCCGCGACCCGACCAGCCCTCGACCGTCTCGCCCCACTCGGGGTAGATGCTCGCCTTGCGGCCGGCGTGCGCGAGCTGGATGCCCGCCGCCGCGCCCTGGCCGTGGATGAAGTCGACGACCCGGCGCCAGGCCTCGGCCTGCTCGTCGTTCCAGATGCCGGTGTCGTGCGGGCTGATGCGGCCCTCGGGCACGACGGCGGTCGCCTCGGCGATCACGAGGCCCGCGCCGCCGCGCGCGAACGAGCCCAGGTGCACCAGGTGCCAGTCGGTGGGCACGCCGTCGCGCCGCGGCACCGAGTACTCGCACAGCGGGGCGACCCACACGCGGTTGCGCAGCGTCAGGTCGCGGACGGTGAGGGGGGAGAAGAGCGCAGTGGTCACGCTTCGATGCAAGCAGGTGGCGGCCTGGCGTATTCCGAGAGGGGGATGCTCGGGGCGGGGGCTGGAGGCCCCGGCGCTCGCCGAGCGCACCTCGATAGGGTGGCCGCGTGACCGGCCCGAGACTGTTCAGCCCCGACGACGCCGCCCGACTCATCGCCGTTCCGGGCGAGACCGACGACAAGTACCGGCGCGGCGTGCTCGGCGTCGTCACCGGGTCGGTCGAGTACCCGGGCGCCGCCGTGCTGGGAGTCGAGGCCGCCCTGCGCACCGGCGTCGGCATGGTGCGGTACCTGGGGCCGGCGCGCGCCACCGACCTCGTGCTGCAGCGCCGCCCCGAGGCGGTGACGGAACCCGGCCGCGTGCAGGCCTGGCTGCTGGGCAGCGGGATGCCCGTCGCCCGCACCGGCTCCGAGCTCGAGCCCGCCGCGCGCGAGCGGCTGCACCACGCGCTTGACTCCGGCCGCCCGCTCGTGCTCGACGCCGGCGCCCTCGACCTTGCCGCCGCGACCGACGCCCCCGCCGTCATCGTGCCGCACGCCGGCGAGCTCGCCCGCCTGCTGCGCGTCGAGCGCGAGTCTGTGCACGCCGACCCGCTCGGCTCCGCCCGCGCGGCCGCCGAGCGCTTCGGCGTCACCGTGCTGCTGAAGGGGCACACGACGCACGTCGTGGGCGCCACCGGCGAGGAGCTCATGGCGCGATCGGCGCCCGCGTGGCTCGCGACGGCGGGTGCGGGCGACGCCCTCGCGGGCATCCTCGGGGCTCTCGTCGCGACGCACGCCGACGCGGTCGTCGACGACGCCGCGCTGCTCGGCCGGCTCGCGGCGGCCGCCGCGGTCATCCACGGGCTGGCGGCGCAGCGCGCCTCGGCCGGCGGACCCTTCACCGTGCTCGACCTCTGCCGCGAGCTCGGCCCGACGGTCGCGCAGCTCGTGAAGTACCGCCCGGCCGTGTAGGGCTCGCGCGCCCGAGCCCCGCGACACCCGCCCTTCTGGGTTCCGCCCTGGGCTCTGTGTCACCGCCTCGGCGGGAAGCGGAACCCCGCCGCCCGCAGCCGCGCCTCGAGTCGCCATGGTGCTGCCGCGACCGACCACCCCACCCGCGCCATGCCCCGCACCTGGGGTCTGATCTCGTCCTCCCGCTCCTTCTCGTCGACGACGACCTGCTCCGCGGAGCGCCCGCCGCGCAGCGCGGGGTCGAGGTACTTCGCGCGCCCGTCGAACTCGAGCACGAACCGCTGGTCGGGCCAGTAGCAGTCGACGGAGTACCGCCGCCCCGAGTCTCCGCGGAACTCCCGCTGCAGCTCGGGCATCGGCAACCCCAGCAGGTGGATGCTCGCCCGCAGCAGCGACTCGCCCGCGCTCTCGGCCCGCGCGTCGGCGAGCTTCGCGACCAGCAGTGCCCGCGACCGCCCTCGCCGCACGGGCACGCGCTCGGCCTCACGCAGCAGGTCGTCGCGCGAGATCGCGGGTCGCGAGAACCAGGGGCCGTCGAGTCCGCGCAGCGCGGCGTCGGCGGCCATGATCCCGGCGGCGAGCGGCTCGCGCGCGGCCGTGTCGATGACCGTGCGCGCCAGCGAGGTGACCGGCAGCCCGTCGATGACGGCTCCCGGGTCCGGTCGCGTGGTCGTGTGTCGAACCAGGACGCCTGCCCGTCGTCCCCAGTCATGTCGAGGGCCGACGCAGTGCACTGTCGTCGGCCAGGCCGAGATCGCGGGCAGGCGCCACAGCGCGAGCGCACTCACGTCGCTCAGGAGATCGCCGTCGGCAAGCGCAGTCGCCACCGCGTGGAGACGCGCCCGGTAGCGGGCGTCGTGGTCCAGTGCCGCCCAGGTGCTGCCAGCGAGGAAGCTCCCTCGCGCGAGCCTGACGAGCGTGCCGCGGTCTGTCGCGCGTTCGACTGCGCGGCGGTCTGCCGGAGTGAGTCCCCGTGTGTGAATCAGCCCGCGTGCATTGGCTAAGGCGTCGAGATGCCGCATGGGGCGATGGTGGCTCAGTTCGACCTGGCGAGCAGGATCACGCTGCCCCTCTGGGGAGGGAGCGGATTGCGAGGATCAGGGGAGGAGCGGCTCGACCGGCCGACCTGCTCAAGAGGGAGCCTGTTCGCGCATGAGGTGTCGGGTTGAACCGGCACCCTGTGCGCAAACCGGCACCGTCTCGGAAGTTGCCGGTGCCGCGCGGGGCGGCGGCCCGCTGCGCGGGGCGGCGGCCCGCCGCGGGCGCGGCAGCGCGGGCGCGGCAGCGCGGGGCGGCGCGGCGGGGCGGCGCAGTGGGGCGGCGCGGTGGTGCGGCGGGGCGGCGCGGGTGCGGGCGCGAGGCGCGGCGCGGCAGCGCGCCGCTCAGGCGCCGCGGTAGCGCGCGAGGAAGGCGCGCGTGCGCTCCTCGCGCGGCGCCGCGAAGAGCTGCGCGGCGGGCCCCTGCTCGAGCACGACGCCTCCGTCGAGGAACACGACCCGGTCGGCGACGTCGCGCGCGAACGCCATCTCGTGCGTCGCCATGACGATGGTCGTACCCTCGGCGGCGAGCTCGCGCACGAGGTCGAGCACTTCGCCGACGAGCTCCGGGTCGAGGGCGGAGGTGATCTCGTCGAGCAGCAGCACCTCGGGGCTGGTGGCGACGGCGCGCACGATCGCGACGCGCTGCTGCTGCCCGCCGGAGAGCCGGTCGGGGTACTCGCGCGCCTTGTCGGCGAGCCCGACGCGGTCGAGCAGCTCGAGGGCTCGCGCCTCCGCGCTGGCTCGCGGCTCGCGCAGCACGCGCCGGGCGGCGAGCGTCACGTTGTCGAGCACGCGGATGTGCGGGAACAGGTTGAACTGCTGGAACACCACGCCCATCCGCGCGCGCACCCGGTCGGCGTCGACGCGCGGGTCGCTGATGTCGTCGCCGCGGAGGAAGATCTGCCCGTCGTCGAGCCCCTCGAGCAGCGTCACGCACCGCAGCAGGGTCGACTTGCCCGACCCGGAGGCCCCGATGAGCGCCACGACCTCGTGCTCGCGCACCTCGAGGTCGATGCCGCGCAGCACCGGGGTCGCGCCGAACGACTTGCGCACGCCCTGAAGCCGCAGCACGGCATCCGTCGATGCGGGGCGGATGCCCGCCGCCGCCTCGCGCGCACCGCCCGTCATACGATCGATCCGATCTGCTCGCGCGCCCGCAGCCGCGCCGTGTACCAGTCGGTGAGCCGGATCATCGGCAGCGCGAGCAGCACGAACAGCAGCCCGGCCAGCACGTACGGCGTGAAGTTGAAGTTCTGCGCGGTCTCGATCTGCGCGGCGCGCACCGCGTCGACGACGCCGAGCACGGAGATGAGGCCGACGTCCTTCTGCATGGCGACGAAGTCGTTCATGAGCGCGGGCGTGACCTTCCGCACCGCCTGGGGCAGCACGACGATGCGCATTGTCTGGCCATGGCTGAGGCCGAGCGAGCGGGCGGCGAGCCGCTGCGAGGGATGCACGGCCTCGATGCCGGCGCGGAACACCTCGCTCACGTAGGCCGAGTAGGTGAGGATGAGCGCGATCGTGCCCCAGAACTGCGCCGAGTTGCGCGGGAACAGCTCCAGGCCCGGCACCCCGAACCCGACGAGGAAGAGCACGATGATGAGCGGCAGCCCGCGGAACAGGTCGGTGTACGCCGCCGCGAGCGCCCGCAGCGGGAAGAACACCGGCCCGCGCAGCGTGCGCAGCACGGCGAGCAGCGTGCCGAGCAGCGCCACGCCGACGACGGCGACGGCGAGCACCTGGATATTGACCCACAGCCCCTCGATGACGCGCGGCCACGCGGCAATCGCGACGTCGAGATCGAAGAAGCTCTGCCGCACGCGCTCGAAGCCCGGCGTGTTGACGACGGTCAGCCAGATGAGTGCGGCGAACACGATCGTCGACACGAGCGACACCGCGACCGAGCGCGTCGTCTGGCGGCGGCGGTAGGCGCGCCGCTCCAGCTCGACGGCGCTCGGCGCGGTGTCGTCGAAGGGTCGGGTCGGCACTACTGCAGGATAGGCGCGCCCGCGTCGGCGCCCAGCCACTGCTCGGCGATCTCGGCCAGGCGGCCGGACTCGCGCAGGGCATCCACGGCGGCGGTGACGTCGTCGGTGAGGGGGGAGTCCTTCTCGAGCACGAAGCCCCACTCGTCGCTCACGCCGGCCGCCTCGGGAAGCTGTCCGAGCAGCACGCCGCCGGTGAGCTCGACGCCCGTGAGGTAGAACGCGGTCGGCAGGTCGACGACGATCGCGTCGATCTGGCCGTTCTCGAGGGCGAGCTTGGCGTCGTCGTTGGAGTTGAAGGCCTGGGCTCCGGCGGTGGGGGCGATGACCTGCTCGATAACATCGAAGCTCGTGGTGCCGGTCGCGGCGCCGATGCGCAGCTCGGCGAGGTCGGCGAGCGAGGCGGCGGAGGCGGCCGGCGAGCTCTCGACGGTGATGACGGCCTGCGGGGTGGCGTAGTAGGGCGAGGAGAAGTCGACGTTCGCGGCGCGCTCCTCGGTGATCGTGTACTGCTGCAGGTTGACGTCGAAATCCTTCGGGCCGGGCTGGATCGCCGCCTCGAAGGTCGTGCGCACCCAGACGACGTCCTCCGCGGCGAAGCCCAGCTCCTCGGCGACGGCGTAGGCGACGGCGGCCTCGAAGCCCTCGCCCGACTCGGGCGCGTCGTCGATGACGTACGGGTAGTAGGCGGGCTCGCCGGTCGCGACGGTGAACTTGCCGGGGGTGACGTAGTCGCTGTCGCCCTCGGTGCCCGTGCCGGAGTCGGCGGGCGTGCAGGCGGCGAGGCCGGCGAGCAGGGCGGCGGCACCGGCGAGGGCGGCGGCGCGGCGCAGGGCGGGTCGGGTCATGGCGGTCTCCTCGGTGCAGGATGGCGGGTCGGTGCTGGCGGGAGGAACGGAGCTGGCGGGAGGAACGAGGCGTGCGGCTCAGCCCGGTCAGCAGGATCGGGGCTGCCCCTCCATTCTCGCCCGCTCCGGCCCCGCGCACGCTCGGCCCGGCTGGATTGTTACGTCGTGTTCCGCGCGCGGGTCGTTGCGCCCGAGAGGGCCGCGGTCGCCGCGCCCACTACGCTGGCCCGGTGACCGAGCCCGCGATCGCGTTCGCCGCCGCGCGCGGTCGCCTCGCCGCTCTCGCCGCGCATCCGGTCGCGATCTGGGTGGCGTTCGCCGCCGTGCACCTGTGGCTCGGCGCGCTCAACCTGCGCGGGCCGGGTCTGCCGCTCGGTGATGTGACGCTCGTGTACCTGTTCTGGGTCGAGCGTGGGCTCATCGCGAATGACTGGGTCGGCATCGACTCGTCGTGGGTGTACCCGATCGTGGCGCTGCTGCCGATGCTGGCGGCGTACGTGCTCGGCCCCGAGCCATACGCGGTCACCTGGCTCACGCTCGTCATGCTGCTGAACGCGGGGGCTCTGCTCGTGCTGACGGGCGCGGGGCGTCGGGTGCGGCATCCGCTCGCCGCCTGGTGGTGGATGCTCTTCCTGCTGCTGCTCGGCCCCATCGCGCTCGGCCGCCTCGACTCGATCACCGCGCCGCTCGCGGTCGCTGCGGTCGCCCTGCTCGCCCGCCACCCTCGGATCGCCGCCGGGCTGCTCGCCGTCGGCGCGTGGATCAAGGTGTGGCCGGCGGCGATCCTGCTCGCGGCGGTGGTGGCGCTGCGCGAGCGCGGGGCCGTCGTGCTGACGACGGTCGGGGTGACGATGCTCGTTGTCGCGGGTGGGCTCGCCGTCGGCGCGGGCGGCTCGCTGCTGTCGCCGCTCACGGAGCAGTCGGGGCGCGGCCTGCAGGTCGAGGCGCCCCTGACGACGCCCTGGCTGTGGGCGGCGTGGGCGGGGCAGTGGAGCGCGCGCGTCTACTACGACCGCGACATCCTCACCTGGCAGGTGTTCGGCGAGGGCACGCAGCAGGCGGCCGCCGTCGCGACGCCGGTGCTCGCGATCGTCGTGCTCGTCATCGTCGCGCTCGGGCTGCTGGCGCTGCGCGCGGGGGCGAGCGAGGCGCGGCTCGTGCCCGTGCTGGCGCTCGCGCTCGTCATGGCGCTCGTGGTCGTCAACAAGGTCGGGTCGCCGCAGTTCGTGGCGTGGATCGCCGCGCCGGTCGTGCTGGGCCTGCTGTGGCGCTCCCGGGGCGGCGAGCGCTTCGCCGTGCCGGCCGTGCTCGCGCTCGTCATCGCCGGGCTCACGCAGATCGTGTACCCGTTCGAGTACGGCGCGCTGCTCGGGCTGCAGACCCCGCTGCTGGTCGTGCTGACGCTGCGCAATCTGCTCGAGGTGGTGCTGCTCGGCTGGGCGCTCGTGCGGCTCGTGGGGCTGTGCCGTGCCAGGCTGAGCGCAGCGGCTCGCCACGTCGGCGCCGCGCAGGAGGGAGCATCCGCATGATCGTCGCCTTCTCGGTCGCCCCGTCGGGCGGCTCGTCGTCGGATTCGGTGCACGACGCGGTCGCGGCCGCCGTGCGCGTCGTGCGCGAGTCGGGCCTGCCGAATCGCACGAGCAGCATGTTCACCGAGCTCGAGGGCGAGTGGGACGAGGTCATGGAGGTCGTGCGTCGCGCGACGGAGGCCGTCGGCGCGTACGGCTCGCGCGTGTCGCTCGTGCTGAAGGCCGACATCCGGCCGGGCTACGTCGGCGAGCTCGACGGCAAGGTCGAGCGCCTCGAGGCGGCCCTCGAGCGCCAGCAGCGGGCGCAGCAGCAGACGCAGCAGTAGCCCCTCGATGCTGCAGCCGATCCTCGCCGGTGTCATCGGCGCCGTCACCGGCTTCGCGAGCTCGTTCGCGCTCGTCATCGCGGGCCTCATCGCGGTCGGCGCCACGCCCGCCGAGGCGGCCTCGGGGCTGCTCGCGCTGTGCCTCGGGCAGGCGGTGCTCGCGATCGCGCTGTCGTGGCGGTTCCGCATGCCGCTGTCGTTTGCGTGGTCGACGCCGGGCGCGGCGCTGCTCATCGCCGCCGAGGGCACGACGGGCTCGTACGCCACGGCGATCGGCGCTTTCGTCATCGCGGGCCTGCTCATCGTGCTGACGGGGCTGTGGGGGCCGCTCGGTCGTGCGATGACGCGCATCCCGATGCCGCTCGCGGGGGCGATGCTCGCGGGCATCCTCTTCCCGATCTGCCTCGCCCCCGTCACGGCGGTCATCGACGAGCCGCTGCTGGCGATCCCGGTCGTGCTCGTCTGGCTCGCGCTGGTGCGGCTCGCCCCGCGCTGGGCGGTGCCGGCCGCGATGGCGGTCGCGGTCGTGGCGATCGCAGTGACGGCGTCGCAGTCGGGGATGCTCGACGCGACCGTCGCGCCGGCCCTCGTGCTGACGGCGCCGGTGCTCGACCCGCTCGTGATCTTCTCACTCGGCATCCCGCTCTACATCGTCACGATGGCGGGGCAGAACGTGCCGGGCTTCGCGGTGCTGCGCACCTTCCAGTTCGCGCCGGTGCCGGCCCGGGCGATCCTCGTCGCGAGCGGCGGCATGACCGTGCTCACGGCGCTCCTCAGCGGCTTCGCCCTGAACCTCGCCGCCCTCTCCGCGGCGCTCATGGCGGGACCCGACGCGCACCCCGACCCGCGCCGCCGCTGGGTGTCGCCGGTCGCGGGCGGCGTCACGTACGTGCTGCTGGGCCTCGCCGCGGGCGTCGCGACGGCCGTCGTCGCCGCGGCCCCGCCCATCCTCATCATCGCCGTCGCGGGGCTCGCCCTGCTCGGCGCCTTCACGACCGGGCTCGTGAGCGCCTTCGAGGCGCCCGAGACGCGCCTGACCGCCGCCGCGACGCTCATCGTGGTCGCCTCGGGCGTCGTCGTCGCGGGCATCGGTAGCGCGTTCTGGGGGCTCGTCGTCGGCGCGCTCGTGCTCGTCGTCACGACGTGGCGACCGACGCGCCGCCGCGAGGCCGAGGCCCTGTCGAGCGACGCCGACGCTGACTAGCCTGGGCGGATGCACGCCGACTTCCGCAGCATCCCCACCGACCCCGCCTCGACCGAGGCGCTCGCCCGCCAGGGGCTGCGCTACGAGCTCGTCGGCGACGACGTCGCCCGGCAGGATGCGCTGACGCAGGCCGCGGCGCGCGGCTTCTACGGCACCGAGCTCGAGCAGGCGGGCCTCGACGAGCGCCGACCGGCCTTCGCCGAGCGCCGCACGATCGGCGTGTGGGATGACTCCGCCGCCGACCCTGCGACCCCGATCGCGACGGTCGACAGCTGGACGAGCCCGCTCGGGATGCCCGGCGGCGGCTCGCTGGAGTCGTGGGCGATCAGCATGGTGACGGTCGCGCCGACGCACCGCCGCCGCGGCATCGCCCGGGCCCTGCTCGAGGGTGAGCTGCGGGCCGCGATCGCGAACGGCACCCCGATCGCCGTGCTCACCGTCTCGGAGTCGACGATCTACGGCCGCTACGGCTTCGGCCCCGCGACGTGGTCGGGCGAGCTCGTCATCGATACGACGCGCTCGCGCTGGGTGGGCCCCGTGCCGGCCGGCCGCGTGCACCTCGTGCCTCGGGCGTCGGTGAAGGAGTTCGGGCCGCCGATCGAGCAGCGGGCGCGCCGCCACGGCAGCATCGCGCCGTGGGATGGCTGGTGGGATCGCCAGCTCGGTCTGCGCCCCTCCGAGGTGGGCTCGTCGCGCGATATCCGGGCCGTGCGCTACGACGACGAGGCCGGCGAGCCCCAGGGCTTCGCCGTCTACCGCGTGAAGGATGCCCCCGTCGACTTCACGAAGCACCCCGTCGAGGTGATCGAGCTCGTCGCGGCGACCGACGACGCCTACGCCGCGCTGTGGCGCTACCTGCTCGAGCTCGACCTCGTGCACGAGGTGGTCGCCTGGCAGCGCAGCGTCGACGAGCCCGTGAAGTGGATGGTCGCGGATGCCCGTGCCGTGCTCACCCGGTCGGTGACCGACCACCTCTGGGCGCGCATCCTCGACGTGCCCCGGTGCCTCGAGGGCCGCACCTGGCAGCGCCCCGGCCGCCTCGTGCTCGACGTCGCCGACGACCTCGGCCTCGCCGGCGGGCGCTTCGCGCTCGAGGTCGATGCCGCCGGCACCGCGCGGGTGACGTCGACCGACGAGTCGGCGGACGTCACGCTCGGCATCGCCGCCCTCAGCTCGCTGCTGCTCGGCGGGGCGAGCCCGATCACGATGGCCGCCGCGGGCCGGCTCGCGGGCGAGCCGGCCGCGGTCGCGCTGCTGCACGGCATGGCGGTCACGCCCACGCCGCCGACCCTCGGCTTCTGGTTCTAGGCGCTCAGGCGGCGAGCCCGCGGCGCGTCAGCAGCGGCTCGATGACGGCGTCGCGACCCCGGAACGCACGGTAGGCCTCGAGCGGGTCGCCCGCGCCGCCGAGCCCGAGCACGTGCTGCCGGAACCGATCGCCGTTCGCGCGCGTGAGGCCGCCGTTCTCGCGAAACCACTCGACGGTGTCGGCGTCGAGCACCTCGCTCCAGATGTAGCTGTAGTAGCCGGCCGAGTACCCGCCCGAGAAGGTGTGCGCGAAGTAGGTCGACGAGTAGCGCGTCGGCACGGCGGGGTTGTCGAGCCCGGCCTCGGCGAGCGCCTGCGCCTCGAACGCGGCGACGTCGGTGACGGCGGCGGCCTCGGCCGCGCTCAGCCGATGCCACGCCTGGTCGAGCAGCGCCGCGGCGAGGTACTCGCTCGTGGCGAAGCCCTCGCCGAAGGTCTGCGAGGCTCGGATGCGCTCGACCACCTCGGCGGGGATGCGCTCGCCGGTGACGTGGTGCACGGCGTAGTCGTCGAGGATCTCGGGCCAGAGCATCCACATCTCGTTCACCTGGCTGGGGAACTCGACGAAGTCGCGGTAGACGTTCGTGCCGGTGAAGCTCGGGTAGACGACGTGCGCGAACAGGCCGTGCAGGGCGTGCCCGAACTCGTGGAAGAACGTGTTGACCTCGTCGTAGGTGAGCAGCGTCGGCTCGCCCGCGGCGGGCTTGGGCACGTTGAGGTTGTTGACGACGATCGTCGGGTGGTCGAGCAGCTCGTTCTGGCCGATGAGCTCGTTCATCCACGCGCCGCCGCGCTTGGAGTCGCGCGTGTAGAGGTCGAGCAGGTACAGCCCGAGCTGCGAGCCGTCGTCGTTGCGCACCTCGAACACGCGCACGTCGGGGTGGTAGCCCTGCAGGTCGGTGCGCTCCTCGAACGTGATGCCGTACACCTTCGTCGCGGCGGCGAAGACGCCCTGCTGCAGCACGCGCTCGGCCTCGAAGTAGGGGCGCAGCTCGCCGAGGTCGACGTCGTACTCGGCCTTGCGCACCTTCTCGGCGTAGAAGGCCCAGTCGTGCGCCTCGATCGGGTGGCCGGCGAGCGCCTCGAGCTGCTGCTGCTCGCGGCGGGCGTTGCGCGCGGCGACGGGCGCGAGCTGGCCCAGCATCGCCGCGACCGCCTCGGGCGTCTTCGCGGTCTGGCCCGCGGTGACCCACGCGGCGTGGCTCGCGAAGCCGAGCAGTTCGGCGCGCTCGGCCCGCAGCCGCACGATCTCGAGCAGCACGGCGCTGTTGTCGTGCTCGTTGCCGCGCGCGGCCCGCTGACGGGATGCCCGCATGACGCGCTCGCGCAGGTCGCGGTTCGTCAGGCTCGCCAGGTGCGGGTGCCCCGTCGGCAGCACGAGCGTGATGAGGTGCTTGCCGTCGAGCCCGCGGTCGGCGGCGGCCTGCGCGGCGGCGGAGATCTCGCCGGCGGTGAGGCCGTCGAGCTCGGCGATGTCGTCGACGACGACGGCGAGGTCGTTCGTGTCGGCGAGCAGGTTCTTCTCGAAGCGGGTCTCGAGCACCGACAGGCGCTGGTTGAGCTCGGAGAGGCGGGCCTTGGCCTCGTCGTCGAGGCCCGCGCCGGCGAGCGTCATGCGCGTGAAGCGGCGCTCGACGAGGTAGCGCTGCTCGGCCGTGAGGTCGAGGGAGTCGAGGTGCTCGTGCAGGTGGCGGATGCGGGCGTAGAGCGCGCCGTCGAGCTCGATCGCATCCTGGTGCGCCGAGAGCACGGGGGCGAAGCGCTCCTCGAGCTCGGCGAGCTCGTCGCTGGAGTCGGCCGACGACTGGTTGAAGAAGACCCGCAGCACGCGCGTGAGCGTCTGCCCGCTCTGCTCGAGGGGCACCATCGTGTTCTCGAACGTGGCCATGTCGCGCCGCCGCGTGATGTTCGCGATCTCGCGGCGCTGCTCGTCGATGCCGGCCTCGATCCCTGGCGCGTAGTGCTCCAGCCGCAGCTCGGAGAAGGGGGGCAGCTGGTACGGCAGCGAGCTGGGGGAGAGGAAGGGGTTGCTCATGCGGCCAGCCTAGGTCGGGCGCGCGGCCGCGAGCGAGCATCCGCAAACAACTCTCTGCAAACGGATGTCTGCAAAAAGTATTCTGCAAAGATGCAGTTGCAAAGATGCCTTTGCAAGCGTATCTTTGCAGTCATGGGACACGATCCGAACGCGAGGGCAGACCTCGAAGGCCTCAAGGCCCTCGCGCACCCGCTGCGCGTGACGATCATCGACGCGCTCTCGACCTACGGCCCGCAGACCGCGAGCATGCTCGCCGAGCGGCTCGGCGAGTCGAGCGGCTCGACGAGCTACCACCTGCGCCAGCTCGAGAAGCACGGCTACGTGCACGAGCTCGCCGAGAAGGGCACCGGCCGCGAGCGCTGGTGGCAGCGCGTGCAGGCGCCCATCTACCTCGGCGACGACGAGCTCAACCAGAGCGAGACCGGCCGCGAGGTCTCCCGCGTCGTCATGCGAGAGTTCGCCCACCACCGCGAGCAGTACCTTCGCGACTTCATCGACCGCGGCATGACCGAGCTCAGCGAGCAGTGGCAGCACGCCGCGAGCCTCAACATGGCCAACGTGCACGTCACGGCCGAGCAGCTCGAGCAGCTGCACCACGACGTGCACGAGATCATCCAGTCGTTCGTCGAGCGGCACCGCGGCCAGCGCGTGCCTGGCTCGCGACCCGTGCTCGTGCAGTTCTACGCCTTCCCGGTCGTCGATGGGGAGGAGATCCCCGCCGACGGCAGCACCCCCACCACCGCAACCACCACCGATTCCGCGAAGGAGGACCGAGCATGAGCGCCGTCACCATCGACACGTGCATGATCACCATCCAGCTGCCGCGGCGTCGCACGCACGTTCTCCGTCGCCTCGCCATGGGCGCGGGCATCGCCCTGCTCACCTGGTCCGGCGCGCGCGCCGAGGCCCCCGGGCACGACGAGCACGCCAGGCTGCTGGCGACCGAGAACGCCGTGCGTCGCACCCGCGACGGCTTCCGCTACGGCTTCGTGCAGTAGCACGCGCCGCACGCCGAACGGGCGCGCCGATCCCTCCTGGTCGGCGCGCCCGTTCGCGCGTTCGGGGGAGGGCCGCTAGTGCAGCGCGTCGTGCGCGACGGTCACGGCGCCGTCATGGCCCTCGCGGATGACCGTGCCGTCGTCGAGCTCGACGACCGGGCGGTTCTCGAGCCACGTGAGGGTCCAGCGCCACTGCGTCGTGTCGCGGCCCAGCAGGTCGCCCTCGACCGCACGGATCGCCGCGCGCACCGCGGGCGAGACGCGCGCGGGCGGCTCGCCGCCCACGGCCCAACGGGTTCCGAGCTGCATGCTCAGCACTCCTTCTCGTAGGTCACCCAGCTCGTGCGGGTCGCGAGCCGGTCGTACACGCGCTGCGCGCGGTCGTTGTCGTGCGCGGTGATCCAGCGCAGGGTGCCGCCGCCGTGCGCGGCCGCGTGGGCGGCGACGGTGTCGATGAGCGCGGTGCCGGCACCGGTGCCGCGCAGCTCGGGGTCGACGTAGAGGTCGTCGAGGAACCAGCCGGGGCCCGCGGTGAAGGTGTCGGGCTGCTCGCGCACGTGCGCGAAGCCCCGAACCTCGCCCTCTGCGACCGCGACGAACGCCGTGAGCGGGTGGCGGGCATCCATGAGCCAGGCCCACACGCCGTCGAGCACCGCCTCGTCGAAGGCGGTCTCGTAGAAGACGCCGTACGCCGTGAACAGTCGTCGCCAGGCGTCGCGATCGGTCGCTTCGATGCGCCGGATCGTCAGGGGGCGAACGGTCATGCGCTCAGTGAACCACGACGCGCGCCCGGCCCGTCAGCACGGGCGGGCGCGCGTCGTCGACGAAGCCTCAGGCCCTGCCGGGGCGGCTCTCGATCAGCCTTCCGGCGTCGGCGCGAGCTCGATGGCGAGCACCGCGACCTCGTCGCCCTGCTGGATGTCGAGCACGTCGATGCGGCCCACCGCCTTGAGGTCGGCGGCCGCCTCGGCGAGCAGCAGCGGCGCGGCGATCGTCGCGTGCGCGACGGGCGTCTTCTGCGAGGCCTTCGCGTCGGTCTTCGCGCGGCGGATGCCGATGAGCGCCTGCGACACGAGCGGCAGCAGGCCGCTCGGCGCGGCGTCGACGCCGAGCTCGTCGACGGTCGGCCAGGCGGCGCGGTGCACGCTGCCGTCGTGCGTCCAGCTCCAGACCTCCTCGGTCGCGAACGGGATGACCGGCGCGAGCAGGCGCAGCATGACGTCGACCGCCCGGCGCAGCGCGGTCACGGCGCTCGCCTGCCCGTCGACTCGATCGCCCGCATCACCGGGGGTGGAGCCGTAGGCGCGCTCCTTCACGAGCTCGAGGTAGTCGTCGCAGAAGGTCCAGAAGAACTGCTCGGTGACCTCGAGCGCGCGGGCGTGGTCGTACTCCTCGAAGGCGCGCGTGGCCTGGCGCACGACGTCGCCGAGGGTGGCGAGCATGTCGACGTCGAGCGGGTCGGTCACGACCGCCTCGCCGTCGGGCACGGGGAAGGAGTAGACGAACTTGGCGGCGTTGAGCACCTTGATCGCCAGACGCCGGCCGATCTTCATCTGCTTGGGGTTCTGCGGGTCGAAGGCCGCGTCGGTGCCGAGGCGCGAGGAGGCCGCCCAGTAGCGCACCGCGTCGGAGCCGTGCTCGTCGAGCATGCCCTGCGGCGTGACGACGTTGCCCTTCGACTTCGACATCTTCTTGCGGTCGGGGTCGACGATGAAGCCCGAGATGCCGGCGTGCTTCCACGGCACGGTGCCGTGCTCGAGCTCGGCGCGCAGCACGGTCGAGAACAGCCAGGTGCGGATGATGTCCTGCCCCTGGCTGCGCAGGTCGTAGGGGAAGACCAGGTCGAACAGCTCCGGGTCGTCCTCCCACTTCGCCGCGATCTGCGGGGTGAGCGACGAGGTCGCCCACGTGTCCATGATGTCGACCTCGCCGACGAACCCGCCGGGCTGGCCGCGCTGGGCCTCGGCGAAGCCGGGGGCGGACATCGACGACGGGTCGACCGGCAGCGCGTCTTCGCTCGGCACGATCGGCTCGCCGGTCTGCTCGCCGTGCTCGTCGAGGCGGTACCAGACGGGAATCGGCACGCCGAAGAAGCGCTGACGCGAGATGAGCCAGTCGCCCGAGAGCCCGCCGACCCAGTTCTCGTAGCGCACGCGCATGAAGTCGGGGTGGAAGGCGATGTCGCGGCCGGCCTGCAGCAAGCGCTCGCGCAGCTGCTCGTCGCGTGCGCCGTTGGCGATGTACCACTGGCGGGTCGTGACGATCTCGAGCGGCTTGTCGCCCTTCTCGAAGAACTTCACGGGGTGGGTGATCGGGCGCGGGTCGCCGATGAGGTCGCCCGACTCGCGCAGCAGCTCGACCATGCGGGCCTTGGCGCTGAAGACGGTCTTGCCGGCGAGCTCGGCGTACACGGCGAGACCGTCGCCCTCGATGCCCTCGGGCGCCTCGGCGAGGATGCGCCCGTCCTTGCCGAGGATGGGGCGCGTCGCGAGGTCGAGCTCGCGCCACCACACGACGTCGGTGACGTCGCCGAAGGTGCAGACCATGGCGATGCCGGAGCCCTTGTCCTGCTGGGCGAGGTGGTGGGCGACGACCGGCACCTCGACGCCGAACAGCGGCGTGCGCACGGTGGTGCCGAAGTACGGCTGGTAGCGCTCGTCATCGGGATGCGCGACGAGCGCCACGCAGGCGGCGATCAGCTCCGGCCGCGTCGTCTCGATCTCGATGGTGCCGCCGTCGGGCTTGTGGAAGGAGACCCGGTGGTACGCGCCGGGCATCTCCTTGTCTTCCAACTCGGCCTGCGCGACGGCCGTGCGGAAGGTGACGTCCCAGAGCGTCGGGGCGTCGGCGCGGTACGCCTCGCCGCGAGCGAGGTTGCGCAGGAAGGCGCGCTGCGCGACGCGCTGCGCCTCGTCGCCGATCGTGCGGTAGGTCTGCGTCCAGTCGACGCTGAGGCCCAGCGCGCGCCAGAGGTCTTCGAACTGCTGCTCGTCCTCCACGGTGAGGCGCTCGCACAGCTCGATGAAGTTGCGACGGCTCACCGCGACCTGCTCGGCGGGCTTGCCGGTGCCGCCGCCCTCGAAGGGCGGGGTGAAGTCGGGCTCGTACGGCAGCGAGGGGTCGCAGCGCACGCCGTAGTAGTTCTGCACGCGACGCTCGGTCGGCAGCCCGTTGTCGTCCCAGCCCATCGGGTAGAAGAGGTGCTGGCCGCGCATCCGCTGGAATCGGGCGGCGAGATCCATGTGCGTGTAGCTGAAGACGTGGCCGATGTGCAGCGAGCCCGACGCCGTCGGCGGGGGAGTATCGATCGCGTAGACGCAGTCGGAGCCCGCGGCGAGCGCGGCGGCGCGGTCGAAGCGGTAGGTGCCCTGCGCCTCCCACACCTCGCCCCACTTCGGCTCGAGACCCTCGAGGGCGGGCTTGTCGGGAATCGCGTTGCTCATGGGTTCTCGCTCCGTATGGGCGGCACCGTGTCAGGGAAGGGGTGCCTGGTTGGGATGTGCCTCCATCGTACCGGGGAGCCCGCGGCCGACCGAAGACGCTACCGGCGCAGGGGAGCCCTCGGCCGAGATTGTCGGCAAGAGACAGACCTTTCTGTCTATCCGAGAAAGGCGACCCCCGAACGGGGGTGAGGGTTCAGCATCGCATCACGTCGTGATCGCGGCCCGTCGGGGGCTCACGGCCGACGCGTCAGTGCAGAGGAGCAGCATGTCTCACCACCCCACGCGCGCCCGCTTGGGCGCCGCCGTCGCGATCCTCGCGGCGGCCCTGCTGGCCGCGCCCGCGGCCGCGACCGCCGCACCGAGCCAGAACGGGCTCGAGAACGGCATCGAGCGGCACGTGCCCGCGCACGCCGCGTCGGCGGCCGCGTACTGGACGCCCGAGCGCATGCGCTCGGCGATCCCCGCCGAGGTGCTCGTCGCCGATGACGCGCGCCGTGCGAAGGATCGCCCGGTGAAGCAGGTCGAGGCCGGCGCCCCGATGGAGGTGCGGGCGCAGAAGCCCAAGCCCAACGCGACGCAGGTGTCGCCGATCTCGTACGTCGGCAAGGTCTTCTTCACCCTCAACGGCGGCAACTACGTCTGCTCGGGCAATGCGGTGTCGTCGGCGAACGAGCTCACGGTCTCGACCGCCGGCCACTGCGTCAACGAGGGCGGGGGCGCCTACGCCTCGCGCTGGATCTTCGTGCCCGCCTACAACAACGGTGCCGCGCCCTACGGGCAGTGGACGGCGACCGAGCTCGTGACCACCTCGGCGTGGGCCCAGCGCGGCGACATCAGCTACGACGGCGCCTTCGCCGTCATGGCGCCGCTCAACGGCCGCACGCTGAGCGACACGGTCGGCGCGACCGGCATCGCCTTCAACCTGGCCCGCGGCCTCAGCTACACGGCCTACGGCTACCCGGCGGCGAGCCCCTTCAACGGCCAGACACTGCAGCGCTGCGCCGGCACGGCGAAGCCCGACCCGTACGGCCAGTCGCAGTCGCAGGGCATCCCGTGCAACATGACCGGCGGCTCGTCCGGCGGCCCGTGGTTCACGAGCTCGGGCGTGCAGAACTCGGTGAACAGCTTCGGCTACACCGCGGTGCGCAACACCATGTTCGGGCCGTACTTCGGCTCGGCCATCCAGCAGGCGTACCAGTCGGCGGCCAACTGACTGCTCGCGCCTGACCGGGAGCCCCGCGGAGTCCACGCCGCGGGGCTCTCTCCTGGGCTCGACGGCGGCGCTACGGCAGCAGGCGCACGACCTCGACGGTGCGGTGCACGACCTCGCCAGCGGCGTTCTCGGCCGTGACCGTGTAGGTCTGGCTCTCCTCCGAGCACTGGTAGGCGAACTCGTAGGTCGCCGTCGCCGGCACCGTCTGGTACGGCTCGGCGCGCGCGTCGAGCGTGCCGATGCCGAACCAGACCGTCTTCGCGTTCTCGACGCTCCAGCTCCAGAACATCGGCACCGAGCCGCTCTCGTCGGGGCAGTTGGCGGTGTTCTCGGCCTCGAAGATCGTGAACTCCGGCAGGGGTGCCGGCGGCGCCTCGGTCGGCGTGGGCGTGGGACTCGGCGTCGGCGACGCGCTCGGCGAGGCGCTCGGGCTCGCCGAGGGGCTCGCGCTCGCCGACGGCGAGGCGCTCGCCGAGGTCGACGGGCTCGCGGAGGGCTCGGCGACGAGGGTGCCGCCGCGCTGCAGCAGCACCAGGGCGAGCACCGCGAGCGCGATGAGCAGGATGCCCGCCACGACGATCATCGCGATCGCCGCCCCGCTGAGGCGGCGGCCCTCGCTCGCGGCGCCGGCTGGGGCGGCGGTCGCAGCCGCACCGCCCCCGACGGGCGCGGCACCGAGCGGGAAGATCGGGTCGGCGGCGGCCGGAGCCCGGAACACCTGCGTGGGTGCGGTCGGCGGCAGCGGCGCTGCCGGCGGCGGCACCGCGGCGCCGGGTGCGCCGAAGGCGCTCGTGAAGGCGCGGGTCGGGGCGTCGCCCGAGTCGACGGCGTCGTAGGCCTGCGTCGGCGCGTCGCCTGCTGAGCCGACGTCGTACGCCTCGGTCGGCGCATCGCCCGCCGCGCCGGCGTCTGACGCGCTGCCGTCACGCACCGGCTCGAACGGCCGGGTCGCGTCGTCGTCGCCTGCGCCCTGGCCGGGCATCCGGTCGTCGGGTGTGCGCTCGTCGGTCATGCCGCCCCCTGCCTGCCGAACGGAGACCGCCCCCGCTCGCGGCCAGTGTAGGCCGCGCGCGGGGGCGGGAGGGGAAGCCCGGGCCGGGTCAGCGGGGCGCGACCGTGGCCTCGTCGAGCGACAGTGGCGCAGCATCCTCATCGCGGTCGACGCGCATCCGGATCGCGACGAGCGAGGCGACGAGCGTGATGAGCGACATGCCGGCGAGCACGATCGCCGGGTGCCACCACGCGTTGTCGGTCGCCGCGCCGAGCGCGCCCGTCACCGACGGCACGAAGCCCGAGACGACGGCGGCGAGCGCGTAGGCGAAGCCGAGCGCCGAGTAGCGGTAGCGCTCGTCGAAGAGCTCGGTGAAGATGCCGCCGAGTGCCGCCCAGCTCATCGTCGGCAGGATGCCGCCGATCACCATCATGCCGACGAGGAAGCCGAACGAGGCCTCCTGCAGGAAGAAGTAGATCGGGAACGACACCAGCAGCGTGCCGAGCGCGCCGATCGCGATCACGAGCCCCGAGCCGATGCGGGTCGCCCACGCGCCGAACAGCGGAATGGTCACGAGTTGCAGCAGCCCGCCGATCGTCGTGGCGATGAGCAGCTGGTTGTAGTCGTAGCCGAGCACCGCGGCGCCGTAGTTGATCGTGTAGGTGTTCATGAGCGAGTACGAGCCGATGCCGAGCAGCGCGACGCCCACGGCGACGACGATCGTCACCGGCTGCGCGCGCAGCAGGGCGGCGAGGGGGATGCGCGGCGCGCGGCCCGCTCCCTTGACGGCCGCGAAGACCGGCGTCTCGGTGATCGCCAGGCGCAGGTAGAGCGAGATCGCCAGCAGGGGCAGCGCCGTGAGGAACGGCACGCGCCAGGCCCACTCGACGATCTCGTCGGTCGTGAGCGAGAGCGTCAGCCACAGGAACGCGACGGCCGAGAGGATCGAGCCGATGGGCGAGCCGAGCTGCGGCATCGCGGCGGCGAAGGCGCGCTTGGCGCGGCTCTCGTGCTCGGTCGCGATGAGGATCGCGCCGCCCCACTCGCCGCCGAGCGAGACGCCCTGCAGCACGCGCAGCAGCACAAGCAGCACCGCGCCGATCCAGCCGGCTTGCTCGAACGTCGGCAGCACGCCGATGAGCGCCGTTGCGACGCCCATGAGGGTGATCGTGACGATGAGGGTCGTGCGGCGGCCGATGCGGTCGCCGAGGTGGCCGAACACGATCGCGCCGATCGGGCGGATCACGAACGCGACGCCGATCGTGGCGAGCGCGGCGAGGTTCCCCCCCACCGGGCCGAGCGGCTCGAAGAAGAGCGGCCCCGCGAAGAAGGCCGAGAAGTAGGCGAACAGGTAGAAGTCGTACGACTCGAGCGACGTGCCGACGAGGGAGGCCCAGCGCGCGCGACGTGCGATGCCAGGGTCGGAGGGGGCGGGGGTCTGGGAGAGCGTGGTTGGCCCAGCGCTGGCCGGCACAGTGCCACGCGATGAAGTAGTCACGAGCACCACAGCGTAGGGCCCGCGCGGCGTATTCCCGGCGGGCGTGCCGCTCGCGTTCGGTACGATGGGAGAACAGACTGCGATCCGGCCATCACCGGGGAGTCCTCGGAAGAACAGCGGGATGCTCGGCCTCGAGCAGCTCGGCCAGTAGACCCGAGCGGGGCAGGCCCGTCACAGCCGCAGCAGAGGGGCCGGAGCATCCGCCCGCCAGCACGGCGGAACGGAGGGCACCGGCAAGCGGGGTGGTACCGCGGCGGGCTCGACGAGTCCCGTCGTCCTCGCGGTGAGTGCGCAGCAGACACCGGAGAACCCTATGGGCTACCCCCGCCACCGCGACGACCAGGGCGTCGTCGCCTCCCCGCGCTTCCCCGAGCTCGAGCACGAGGTGCTCGATTACTGGGCCTCGAACGAGACCTTCCTGCGTTCGATCGAGCAGCGCGAGGGCTGCGAGGAATGGGTCTTCTACGACGGCCCGCCATTCGCGAACGGCCTGCCGCACTACGGCCACCTGCTGACCGGCTACGCGAAGGATGTCTTCCCGCGGTTCCAGACCATGCGCGGCAAGCAGGTGCACCGCCGCTTCGGCTGGGACACCCACGGTCTGCCCGCCGAGCTGGAGGCGATGAAGCAGCTCGGCATCACCGAGAAGGCCCAGATCGAGCAGATGGGCATCGAGGCGTTCAACGCGAAGGCCCGCGAGAGCGTGCTGCGCTACACGGCCGAGTGGCAGGAGTACGTCACCCGTCAGGCCCGCTGGGTCGACTTCGAGAACGACTACAAGACGCTCGACATCTCGTTCATGGAGAGCGTGCTGTGGGCGTTCAAGACGCTGCACGAGAAGGGTCTCGCCTACGAGGGCTATCGCGTGCTGCCCTACTGCTGGCGGGATGAGACGCCGCTGTCGAACCACGAGCTGCGCATGGACGAGGACGTCTACAAGATGCGCCAGGACCAGTCGGTGACCGTTACCTTCCCGCTCGTCGGCCCGAAGGCCGAGGCGCTCGGACTCACGGGCGTGAAGGCCCTCGCCTGGACGACGACGCCGTGGACCCTGCCGACGAACGCGGCGCTCGCCGTCGGCCCCGACATCGAGTACGTCGTGCTGCCGGCGGGCCCGAAGGGGGCGGCGGATGACCGAGACCAGTCGGGCGCGCGCGACGCGGTCGCCGGCGAGAGCCAGTACCTGCTCGCCAACGACACCCTGAACGCGTACGTCAAGGAGCTCGGCTACGAGACCGCGGCCGAGGCGCACGCGGCGATCACGCGGCGGATGCCCGGCCGCGAGCTCGGCGGCGTGCACTACGACCGCCTCTTCGACTACTACGCCGACGTCGAGACCTACGGCATGCAGCACGCCTGGCAGATCCTCGTCGCCGAGTACGTCGCCACCGGCGAGGGCACGGGCATCGTGCACCAGGCCCCCGCGTACGGTGAGGACGACCAGGCGGTCTGCGCCGCCGCGGGCATCCCCATCATCATCTCGGTCGACGACGGCGGGCGGTTCTTGGCCGCCGTGCCCGAGGTCGCGGGCCTGCAGGTGTTCGAGGCGAACAAGACCCTCACGAGCATGCTGCGCGAGCAGGGCCGGCTGCTGCAGGTGCGCAGCTACGAGCACAGCTACCCGCACTGCTGGCGCTGCCGCACGCCGCTCATCTACAAGGCCGTCTCGAGCTGGTTCGTGCGCGTCACCGAGATCCGCGACCGCATGCTCGAGCTCAACGAGCAGATCCGCTGGGTGCCCGAGAACGTCAAGCACGGCCAGTTCGGCAAGTGGCTGGAGGGCGCGCGCGACTGGTCGATCAGCCGCAACCGCTACTGGGGCAGCCCCATCCCGGTGTGGAAGAGCGACGACCCCAACCACCCGCGCGTCGACGTCTACGGCTCGCTCGCCGAGCTCGAGGCCGACTTCGGCGCCCTGCCGCGCAACGCCGAGGGCGAGGTCGACCTGCACCGGCCGTTCATCGACAGCCTGACCCGCCCGAACCCTGACGACCCGACGGGCCGCTCGACGATGCGTCGCATCGAAGACGTCTTCGACGTGTGGTTCGACTCCGGCTCGATGCCGTTCGCGCAGGTGCACTACCCGTTCGAGAACGCCGACTGGTTCGAGGGCCACAACCCGGCCGACTTCATCGTCGAGTACATCGGGCAGACCCGCGGCTGGTTCTACACGATGCACATCCTCGCCACGGCGCTGTTCGATCGCCCCGCGTTCTCGAACGTCATCAGCCACGGCATCGTGCTCGGCAACGACGGCCAGAAGATGTCGAAGTCGCTGCGCAACTACCCCGACGTCTCGGAGGTGTTCGAGCGCGACGGCTCCGACGCGATGCGGTGGTTCCTGCTGTCGAGCTCGGTGATCCGCGGCGGCAACCTCATCGTCACCGAGGAGGGCATCCGCGCCGGCGTGCGCGAGTTCCTGCTGCCGCTGTGGAGCACGTACTACTTCTTCACCCTCTACGCGAACGCCGCCGGCGTGACGGATGCCCGCTGGCGCACCGACTCGCCCCACGTGCTCGACCGCTACCTGCTCGCCAAGACGCGCGACCTCGTCGAGACCGTGACGACCGAGCTCGAGAACCTCGACAGCCCGCTCGCGGCCGCCGCGCTGCGCGACTTCGCCGACGTGCTCACCAACTGGTACGTGCGCCGCAGCCGCGAGCGGTTCTGGGCCGGCGACGACCGCGACGCGATCGACACGCTCTACACCGTGCTCGAGACCCTCGCGCGCGTCGCGGCGCCCCTCGCCCCGCTCGTGAGCGAGGAGGTCTGGCGGGGCCTCGCCGGCGGCGAGAGCGTGCACCTGACCGACTGGCCGGCGGCGGATGCCTTCCCCGCCGACCCGGCGCTCGTCGCGGCCATGGACCGCGTGCGCGCGATCGCGAGCTCCGGTCTCGCGCTGCGCAAGGCGCAGGGCCTGCGTGTGCGCCTGCCGCTCGCCTCGCTCACCGTCGTCACCCCCGATGCCGCCGCGCTCGCGCCGTTCGCCGACATCGTGCGCGACGAGCTCAACGTCAAGGCCGTCGAGCTCGTCGAGTTCGACGACTCGCTCACCGCGGCCTACGGCATCACGCGCCGCCTCGCCGTCAACGCGCGCGCCGCGGGCCCCCGCATCGGCAAGCAGGTGCAGCAGGCCATCGCCGCCGCGAAGGCCGGCGACTGGTCGGTCGCGGGCGAGGGCGTGGTCGTCGGCGGCATCGCGCTCGAACCGGGCGAGTTCACGCTCGAGCTCGAGCTCGCCGACCCCGCCGCGGCCGTCGTCTTCCTGCCGGGGCAGGGCTTCGTGCTGCTCGACACGACCGTGACGCCGGAGCTCGAGGCCGAGGGTCTCGCGCGCGACGTCATCCGCGCCGTGCAGCAGGCCCGCAAGGATGCCGGGCTCGACGTGAGCGACCGCATCGCGCTGACGCTCGGCTCGCACGATGCGCCGGCGCGCGCCGCGATCGAAGCGCACCGTGAGCTCATCGGCGCCGAGACGCTCGCCGTCTCGCTGAACGTGCGCGAGGCTGGGGGAGGCGAGGCGGTCGCCGTCGGCGCCGGAGCATCCGTGACGATCGAGGTGGAGCGCGCATGACCGACGCCAGCAGCCGCCGCGAGCCGAGCGAGCAGGAGCTCGCCGACCGGGCCGCGGCCGACGCCGTCTACACCGAGCTGCTCGCGCGGCTCGGCGAGAGCAGCCCGCAGCCGAGGCTCGAGCCGACGCGCCGTGCCGTCGAGCTGCTCGGCGACCCGCAGCGCTCGTACGGGGTGATCCACCTCACGGGCACGAACGGCAAGACGTCGACGAGCCGCATGATCGAGAGCATCCTGCGCGCCTACGGGCTGCGGGCGGGCCTCATGACGAGCCCGCACCTGGTGCGCGTCAACGAGCGCATCGTCATCGACGGCGAGCCGATCGCCGACCGCGCGCTCGCCGACAACTGGGCCGACATCCAGCCCTACCTGCTCATGGTCGACGCCGAGCTCACCGCCAATGGCGACGAGCCGCTGACCTACTTCGAGGCGCTCACGGTGCTCGCCTTCGCGTGCTTCGCCGACGCACCCGTCGACGTCGTCGTGCTCGAGGTGGGCATGGGTGGCGAGTGGGATTCCACCAACGTCGCCGACGGCGACGTCGCCGTGTTCACCCCCATCGCACTCGACCACGAGAACCGGCTGGGCCGCACGGTGAGCGAGATCGCCCGCACCAAGGCCGGCATCATCAAGCCCGCCGCGCAGGTCGTCTCGGCGCTGCAGAGCATCGAGGCGATGGACGAGATCCACCGCGCCGCCGAGCTCGACGAGGCTTCGGTCGCGATCGAGGGCGTCGACTTCGCGGTGCTGGATGCCCGCCTCGCGGTCGGAGGCCAGCTCATCGACGTGCGCGGCCGAGCGGGGGAGTACCGCGACCTCTTCCTGCCCCTCTACGGCCAGCACCAGGCGCACAACGCCGCCCTCGCGGTCGCGGCCGTCGAGTCGTTCCTCGGCGGCGGCTCGCAGCCGCTGTCGATGGAGGTGCTGCACGAGGCGTTCGCGACCGTCACGAGCCCGGGCCGCCTGCAGCTCATCGCGACCGAGCCGAGCGTGCTCGTCGACGCCGCTCACAACCCGCACGGCGCGCAGGCGCTCGCGAGCGCGCTGCTGGGCTCGTTCGCGTTCGAGGGCATCACGGCGATTGTCGGCATCCTCGCCGACAAGGACGCCCGCGGCATCATCGAGGCGCTCGACCCGGTCGTGTCGCGGTTCATCGTCACGCAGTCGGAGTCGGAGCGCGCCCTCGACGCCGACGAGCTCGCCGAGCTCGTCACCCACATCGCTGGCCCCGAGCGCGTGCGCATCGAGCCCGAGCTCTCGGTCGCGCTCGCGGAGGCCCGCGACGAGGCCGGCCCGAACGACGCCGTGCTCGTCACCGGCTCGATCACGCTCGTCGGCCAGGCCATTCGCCTCGCCGCGGAGGAGGGCTGGGGCCGATGACGACGGATGCTCCCGCCGGGCAGCCCGCCCGCAAGCCGCGCCGCCAGCGCTCGGCGACCGAGTCGCTGCTGAGCGTCGTGCTCATTCTCGAGGCGGTCGTGGTGTTCTTCGGCACGCTCGTGATCTTCGGCCTGCGCGTCGTCGACCCGGTGCTCGCGTTCGGGGGCGGCGCCGCGCTCATCCTCCTGCTCGTCATCGCCGCGCGCGTCGTGCGCTGGCGCTGGGGCCAGTGGCTCGGGCACGCGCTGCAGCTCGTGCTGCTCGCGACCGTCGTGCTCGAGGTGCTCGCCGGCGTCGCCGCCGCGATCTTCGTGGGATTCTGGATCTGGGCGTTCATCAAGGGCCGCCAGCTCGATCGCGCGAACGGCGTGAGCCCAGCATCCTGACCGCACCTCTCGCTCTTTCTCTCACCACCGCACACCGACATCGACCGCGCCGGGAGGCCACCATGACCACGACCGTCGAAGAGACCCTCGTTCTGCTCAAGCCGGATGCGGTCGCCCGCAACTTGACCGGCGAGATCCTGCGCCGCATCGAGGCGAAGGGCTACCAGCTCGTCGACCTGCGCATGGTGCAGCCGAGCCGTGAACTGCTTGCCGCGCACTACGCCGAGCACGAGGGCAAGCCGTTCTACGAGCCGCTCATCGAGTTCATGGAGTCGGGCCCCGTGGTCGCTGCCCGTGTCGCCGGGCACCGCGTCATCGAGGGCTTCCGCTCGCTCGCTGGCACGACCGACCCGACGACCGCCGCGCCCGGCACCATTCGCGGCGACCTCGGCCGCGACTGGGGCCTGCGCGTGCAGCAGAACCTCGTGCACGGCAGCGACTCGGTCGAGTCGGCCGAGCGCGAGCTCGCCCTCTGGTTCGCCTGAGCCGCCCGGCCGGCTAGCCGCGCTTCGGACGCCCACACGGGCACTTCTGTCGAGACGGGTCTTCGAAGAGCCCGCCTCGACGCAAGCGCCCGCTAGAACAGGCTCGGCAGCAGGGTCGGGAACTGCGCGATGATCGCCACGACGATTCCCGCGTAGTTCGCCACGACGAGCACCCACGTGAACGGCAGCACGGCGCGGCCCACGCGCTGCGCCGCCCCGCCCTCGCCGGTGAGCCGGCCGGTGGCGAGCAGCCACGCGGCGAGCATCCAGAACATCGGGATCACCGCCGCCCAGACGAGCATGCACCACGGGCACAGCGCGCCGATCTCGTAGACGGCCTGCACGAACAGCCACGTGACGAACACCCACGCGGCCGTCACCCCGGTCAGGAACAGCCACCAGAACCAGCGCGCGAACCTCGCACCGGCGAGCAGTGCGACCCCGACCGCCATTGGCGCGACGAAGCCCGCGACGCCCAGGAGGGGGTTCGGGAAGCCCAGCAGCGACGCCTGCCAGCTCGTCATGACGCTGCCGCACGAGATGAGCGGGTTGATGTCGCAGGTGATGACGTGGCTCGGGTCGATGAGCTTCGCGATGCGCTCGGTGATGAGCTCCATGGCGCCCCACCAGCCGAGCGCGCCCGTGACGAGCAGGAACACGCCCATCGCCCACGGGCGGCGCTCGCTCGGCGCCGCCTCGACGACGTGCGGGGAGTCGGAGCGCGTGGCGGTGGAGTCAGCGGCGGTCACGCTTCGATCCTGACGCATGCGGCGCGCCCGCGCTGGGGTCGAAGGTCCCCCTCCTGCGCGGGCCGTGCGATAATGAGGGGCAGTCGTCGCCAGCCGCGCTCGCGACGCACCAGAAGAAGCTTTCCGGGCACACCGTGCCCGGTCACCGGACATCATCGCGACCCCGCGTCGCGACCCGTCGGAGAACCGGTTCCGACAGGCGCAGTGAGAGTGCGCGAGCCACCGTGAGCCCCCTGGGCGGCCGTGGCTCGATAAGAGAAGAGTTTCGCAGCGGGTGCGCCCGCTGCCGAGAGTTCCCGTCCGGGCGCGGCCCGGGCGGACGAGGAGTGCACCAGCGATGGTGAGTGACGACAACGACACCGGTTCCAAGAAGCGCACGCGCCTGTTCGCGCCGCGATCGGCACGCAAGAAGGCGGATGCTCCGCCCGCGGCGCCCTCGCCCGACGAGGTGCCCGTGATCGAGCCCGAGGCGCAGGCCGAGCCGGCCGAGGTCAAGGCGCCCGCCGAGGCCCCCGCGCCCGAGGAGGCGGCCGAGGCCGCGCCTGCGGTCGAGGGGCCTGCCGCCGAGGAGCCCGCGGCTGAGCAGTCTGCCGAGTCGGCCCCCGCCGACCAGCCCGCCGAAGACGCCGCCGAGCCCGAGCAGCCCGCCGAGCCCGAGGCCCCCCGCTTCCCGGTGCTGAAGCCCGAGAGCACGACCTCGCTGCTGTTCTACGCGCCGCCGGCGGAGTACCTCGCGCCGCGTCCCGGCACCGGCCCGGCTCGCCCGGCGGATGACGACGACGAGGACGAGCCCGGCACCTCGAGCCGCCGCCGCTCGCGCTCGCGTCGCGGCCGCGGCGGAGCATCCGTCGACGCCGACCAGGGCACGACCGAGCGCGACGACCGCGCCGAGCGCGTCGAGCGCCGCGATCGTCGCGACCGCGAGCGCCGCGCGCCCGAGCCCATCACCGAGCCGCAGCGCATCAAGGGCTCGACGCGGCTCGAGGCCAAGAAGCAGCGCCGCCGCGACGGCCGCGACGCCGGCCGCCGCCGCCCCGTCATCACCGAGGCCGAGTTCCTCGCCCGCCGCGAGAGCGTCGACCGCGTCATGGTCGTGCGCTCGAAGGAGGGGCGCATCCAGATCGGCGTGCTGGAGGACGGCGTGCTCGTCGAGCACTACGTCGCCCGCTCGCAGGAATCCAGCCTCATCGGCAACGTCTACCTCGGCCGCGTGCAGAACGTGCTGCCGAGCATGGAGGCCGCCTTCGTCGACATCGGCCGCGGCCGCAACGCCGTGCTCTACTCCGGCGAGGTCGACTGGGAGGCCGCGCAGGCCGAGGGCGAGAAGAACCAGCCCCGCCGCATCGAGCTCGCGCTCAAGCCCGGCGACCGCATTCTCGTGCAGGTCACGAAAGACCCGATCGGCCACAAGGGCGCGCGTCTCACGAGCCAGGTGAGCCTGCCCGGCCGCTACCTCGTCTACGTGCCCAACGGCTCGATGAACGGCATCAGCCGCAAGCTGCCCGACACCGAGCGCGCGCGCCTGAAGAAGATCCTCAAGGAGGTGCTGCCCGACAACGTCGGCGTCATCGTGCGCACCGCCGCCGAGGGCGCCACCGAGGAGCAGCTGACGCTCGACGTCAACCGCCTCACCGCGCAGTGGGCCGAGATCTCGAAGCAGGTCGCGAACCCCAACGCGCAGGCGCCGATGATGCTGCACAGCGAGCCCGACCTGCTCGTGAAGATCGTGCGCGACGTCTTCAATGAAGACTTCCGCGCCATGGTCATCCACGGTCAGGATGCCCAGCAGACCATCGAGGCCTACCTGCGGTCGGTCGCGCCCGATCTTCTCGATCGCGTGCAGCAGCACGAGGGCGACGTCGACCCCTTCGACGAGTACCGCATCACCGAGCAGATCGAGAAGGCCCTCGAGCGCAAGGTGTGGCTGCCCTCCGGCGGCTCGCTCGTCATCGACCGCACCGAGGCGATGACCGTCGTCGACGTCAACACCGGCAAGTTCGTCGGCTCCGGCGGCAACCTGGAGGAGACGGTCACCAAGAACAACCTCGAGGCCGCGGAGGAGATCGTGCGCCAGCTGCGGCTGCGCGACATCGGCGGCATCATCGTCGTCGACTTCATCGACATGGTGCTCGAGTCGAACCGCGACCTCGTGCTGCGGCGCCTCGTCGAGTGCCTCAGCCGCGACCGCACCAAGCACCAGGTCGCCGAAGTGACGAGCCTCGGCCTCGTGCAGATGACCCGCAAGCGCCTCGGCCTGGGCCTCCTCGAGACCTTCAGTGAGCAGTGCGACGTGTGCGCGGGCCGCGGCCTGATCATCCACCACGACCCGGTCGTCAAGCACCGCTCCTCGCAGGGCGGCGATCAGGGCGGCAACCGCCGCGGCGGACGCTCCGGCGGCGACCGCTCGGGCGGCGACCGCTCCGGCGGCGACCGGAACGACCGCGGCGGCCAGCGGAACGGCAACGGCGGGAGCGGCGCGCTCAAGACGAACGGGCACGCCGGAACCCACGCGATCACCGAGGACGTCTCGAAGGCTCTTGCGACGATCGCGGCGAAGACCGTGCACCACGAGCCCGCGCCCGAGGTCGAGACCACCGCGCCCGCCGCGGCCGTCGAGACGACGACCGAGCAGAGCGCCGCGAGCGCCCCCGAGGCGCCCGCCCGCTCGGGTCGTTCGCGCGGCGGTCGCCGTGCGCGCGGCGGCGCCGGCTCGAGTTCGGCCGCCACGGCTCCCGCGACGGCCGAGCCGGCGTCAACCGGCGCCTCGGCCCCGATCGACGTCCCCGTGATCAACCTGCCCGAGCCCCCGGCTGCCCGCTCGCGCCAGCGCATCGACCCGCGCGACGCCGAGCAGCTCCTCGGCGCGGTGCTCGAGGCGCTGCCCGAGCCCCCGGCGCCAGGCACCCGCAAGCGAGGCTCGCGCCGGGCGACGTCGGGCACCATCAGCACCGCCGGTCTGGATGCCGCGAGCGACGCCTAGGGCGGGTCTCCTAGCCGTTTGAGCCAGAGGGTGAGGGCTCGCAGGACTGCGCCGCCGCGGTAGGTGAGGGCGAGTTTGTCGTATCGGGTAGCGAGGCCGCGCCACTGCTTGTCTTCGTTGAAACCGCGTTCGACGACGTCGCGGCCCTTTCAGTCCTCGACGTCGTAGCTGACCGGCCTGCGGCCTCGGGAGCCGCGCCGCTGTCGGTGTCCTTGCTGGTCGGATGGCTGGGAGATCACCGCGACGATCCCGCGGCCTCGGAGATGCTGCCGGATCGCACGGGACGAGTACGCCTTGTCACCGCGCACCCGGTCCGGTCTGGAGCGAGGTCTGCCCGGACCGCGTCGGGCGACTCTGAGGTGATCCATCAGCACCGGGAACATCGGCGCATCGCCGCCCTGCCCGGGACCGACGAGGACGACCAGTGGAAGTCCGCGACCATCGACGAGGTGATGGATCTTCGTGCTCAGACCGCCTCGCGACCGGCCAATCGCATGGTCAGCAGGCTCCTCACGCAGATTCTTGCAACTCGGTAGAGCCCCCTGTGTCGCGGGGGAGGTTCGTCGCGTGCTGATGCGCACGGTTGATGGTCGAGTCCACGCTGACGGCCCAGTCGATCTCGCCGGCAGCGTCGGCGTCGGCGAGGATCTGCGCATAGATACGATCCCAGGTGCCGCCCCCACTGAACCGGCGATGACGTGACCGTCGAGCCCGCGGCCGCGACGAGCGTGACGGTGCAGGGCGAGCTCATCGTCGTCCAGTTTCGACGAGCGGCTGCGCTACGGCACCGAGTACACCGTGCGGGACGCGCTCGCTCGCCCTTCTCGACATCGGCGGCGATCGCGCCCTGCAGCCGCTCGTCGACCTCGACGGCGAGCCGCTCACGGCGCTCGGCGCGTGGTTCCTGCCTGAGGGCGACCTCCTCGTCCACACGGTCGACGAGACGCTCGTGCAGCTCGACCCCGCGGCGCCCGAGACCGTGCTGCCGATCGGCGGGTACCCGACGGTGCACGGGGTCTCGAGCGACGGTGCGCGCGTGAGCGCGGCCGACAGCTTCGGCGGCGTCGCGCTCGATCTCGCGACCGGCGAGGAGGAGCGGCTCAACCCCTCGCTCGTCGAGGGCGAGGTGGCGTTCGGCGGCGAGGCGGCCCTCACGGCCGCGGGTCTGCGCGTGCAGAAGGTCGCGGTCGCCGACTCAGGCACGGGCGCCTTCGCCACGGTGCTCGTCGCCGACGACGGCGGGGGAGTCGCCCGCGTGCTCGCCCGCACGATCGAGAACCGCGGCAGCCTCGGGCCCGTCCTGCTGTCGCCGAACGATCAGTACGTCGCCGTCGAGGTCACGCCCGACGTCACGGCGGCGGTGAGCGACGGCCGCCGCGTCGAAGCGCGGCCGACGAGCATCACGCTCGCGATCATCGACGTCGAGACGGGGCAGCTCGTCCGCACGCTCGAGGGGTTCGCCCCGGTCTGGACGACCGGCTGATCCGGTCGTCCGAGGCTAGAGCCCGCGCTTGGCGCGCTGGCTCACGCGCAGCCCCGCGGCGGTGAGCCGGGCGACGAGCTCCTTGCCGGTCACGGGCACGGCGCCCTGGGCGACGAGGGCGTCGTAGCGCTCCTCGGGATAGTCGTAGTGGTCGTGGTCGAAGCCGCGCTCGGGGATGCCCGCGGCGCGCGCGAAGGCGTGCAGCTCGTCGAGCGAATCGTCGCTCACGAGATGCCCCCAGAGCCGGCCGTGCGCGGGCCAGATCGGCTCGTCGATCAGCACGGCCATGCGAAGGATTGTAGGCTGGGGTCACGCGGTTCGAGCCGCGCCGGCTCTTTTGACCGGCCTGACCCGATCAGGTATGCTCGACCGTTGGCGTGCGCTGGGCTGTGCCCGCGCGAGACGCCGGAGTTTTCTTCCAAACCAGACGTAAGGGTGAACAGTGGTCTACGCAGTTGTGCGCGCCGGTGGGCGGCAGGAGAAGGTCGAGGTCGGCACGGTCGTCGTCCTCGATCGAGTCAAGGCGGGCGCGGATGGCACCATCCAGCTGACCCCCGTGCTCCACGTCGACGGTGACACGGTCACGACCGACGCCAAGAAGCTCGCGAAGATCACCGTGACGGCTGAGGTGCTCGGCGACCTCCGCGGCCCGAAGATCGTCATCCAGAAGTTCAAGAACAAGACCGGGTACAAGAAGCGCCAGGGCTTCCGCGCTGACCTGACCCGCGTCAAGATCACCGGCATCAAGTAAGAAGGGGCGCGAAGAATGGCACACAAGAAGGGCGCTTCGTCCACCCGCAACGGTCGCGACTCGAATCCCCAGTACCTGGGCGTGAAGCGGTTCGGCGGTCAGGTCGTGAAGGCCGGCGAGATCCTCGTCCGCCAGCGCGGCACCCACTTCCACCCCGGCGCGAACGTCGGCCGCGGTGGCGACGACACGCTGTTCGCCCTCGCGGCGGGCGCTGTCGAGTTCGGCAGCAAGGGCGGCCGCAAGGTCGTCAACGTCGTCAGCGCCTGAGGCCTCGCGCCTCGGCGGTCTCGACCGCAACGTCAGCGAATGGGCGGGCTTCGGCCCGTCCATTCGTCGTTCCGCCCCGATTCTCCCAGCGAGCGGATGCTCCGCTCATGACCCTCAGGAGGGCTCGACCATGGCGACCTTCGTCGACCGCGTGACCCTCCACGTGCGTGCCGGGCACGGCGGCCACGGCTGCGTGTCGGTGCGCCGCGAGAAGTTCAAGCCGCTCGCCGGCCCCGATGGCGGCAACGGCGGCGACGGCGGCGACATCGTCCTCGTCGCCGACGCCGGCGAGACCACGCTGCTGCCGTACCACCGTCGCCCGCACCGCTCGAGCGACAACGGCGGCCCCGGCATGGGCGACAACCGCTCCGGGTTCTCCGGCGCCGACCTCGTGCTGCCGGTGCCGATCGGCACGGTCGTGCGCGACGCCGACGGCGAGCAGCTCGCTGACCTCACCGAGCCGGGCATGAGCATCGTCATCGCTCCCGGCGGTCAGGGCGGCCTCGGCAACGCGGCGCTCGCCACCACCAAGCGCAAGGCCCCCGGGTTCGCGCTGCTCGGCACGCCGGGCTTCGAGGGCGATGTGCTGCTCGAGCTCAAGACGGTCGCGGATGTCGCGCTCGTCGGATTCCCGAGCGCGGGCAAGTCGAGCCTCATCGCCGCGATCTCGGCCGCGAAGCCGAAGATCGCCGACTATCCCTTCACGACCCTGCACCCGAACCTCGGCGTCGTCGAGTCGGGTGAGAGCCGCTTCACCGTCGCCGACGTGCCCGGCCTCATCGAGGGCGCGAGCGAGGGCAAGGGCCTGGGCCTGGAGTTCCTGCGCCACGTTGAGCGCTGCAGCGCCCTGCTGCACGTGCTCGACTGCGCGACCCTCGAGCCGGGCCGCGACCCGCTGAGCGACCTCGGCGTGATCCTCGGCGAGCTCGCGCAGTATCCCGTGCCGGAGGGCCAGACGCCCCTGCTCGAGCGCCCGCAGCTCGTCGCACTCAACAAGGTCGATGTGCCCGAGGGCCGCGAGCTGGCCGACCTCGTGCGACCCGAGCTCGAGTCGCGCGGCTACCGCGTGTTCGAGATCAGCGCCGTCAGCCGCGAGGGCCTGCGCCCGCTCACCTTCGCCCTCGCCGAGCTCGTCGAGGCCGATCGCGCCGCGCGCGCCGCTGAGCGCTCGACGCGCGAGCGCATCGTCATCCGCCCGAAGGCCGTCGACGAGGCCGACTTCACGGTCACCGTCGAGGGCACCCACGAGGGCCCGCTGTACCGCGTGCGCGGCGCGAAGCCCGAGCGCTGGGTGCAGCAGACCGACTTCACGAACGACGAGGCCGTCGGCTACCTCGCCGACCGCCTGGCGAAGCTCGGCGTCGAGAAGGAGCTCTTCGCCAAGGGCGCCGTCGCCGGCGCGACGGTCGTCATCGGCGGCCGCGACGGCATGGTGTTCGACTGGGAGCCGACGCTCACGAGCGCCGCCGAGCTCATGACCGCCCCGCGCGGCACCGACGCGCGCCTCGACGCGCTCAACCGCCCGACCACCGCCCAGCGACGCCAGAGCTACAAGGAGCGCATGGACGCCAAGGCCGAGGCCCGCGCCGAGCTCGAGCGCGAGCGCCAGGCCGGCATCTTCGACGCGGAGGACGAGGAGTGACCGCAGCCCTGCGCCGCGAGGTGACCGAGGCGCGTCGCGTCGTCGTCAAGGTCGGGTCGTCGTCGATCAGCGGTGAGAACGCCGCGCAGATCGGCCCCCTCGTCGACGCCCTCGCCGCGCTGCACGCTCGCGGTGCGGAGGTCGTGCTGGTGTCGTCGGGCGCGATCGCCACGGGCATCCCCTTCTTGGCGCTGGATGCCCGGCCCACCGATCTGGCGACGCAGCAGGCCGCGGCCGCCGTCGGCCAGAACGTGCTCATGGTGCGCTACCAGGAGAGCCTGTCGCGCTACGGCCTCGTCGCCGGCCAGATCCTGCTCACCGCCACCGACCTCGAGCACGACACGCCCCGGCAGAACGCGCAGCGCGCCATGGAGCGCCTGCTCGGCCTGCGCGTGCTGCCGATCGTCAACGAGAACGACACGGTCGCCACGCAGGAGATCCGCTTCGGCGACAACGACCGCCTCGCGGCCCTCGTGAGCGAGCTCGTGCACGCCGAGCTGCTCGTGCTGCTGAGCGACGTCGACGCCCTCTACACGCGCCCGCCGCACGAGCCGGGAGCCGAGCGCATCGAGCGCGTCGCGCACGACGACGAGCTCGGCGGCGTCGAGCTCGGCGACATCGGCGCTGCGGGCGTCGGCACCGGGGGAGCGGGCACGAAGATCGCGGCCGCGCGCTACGCCGTCGGCCACGGCATCCCCGTCGTGCTGACGTCGACCGGCAACGTCGGGGCCGCCCTGCGCGGCGAGGCCGTCGGCACCTGGTTCGACGCCGCCCCGCGCGCCTGACGGCACGGGGGCGCGCGCGGCGCCGCGCCTAGACTGGAGGGCATGACCGCCCCTGACGCCGTCGCCGAGGCTCCCGCCCTCACCGACCTGCTCTCCGCCTCGAAGGAGGCCTCGCGCGAGCTCGCGACGCTCACCGCGAACGTCAAGAACGCCGCGCTCGAGGCGATCGCCGCATCGCTCGAGGGGGCCGTCGACCGCGTGCTCGTCGCCAACGAGCTCGACCTCGCCAACGGTCGCGAGAACGGCCTCTCGACCGGACTGCTCGACCGGCTGCGACTCGACGAGCAGCGCATCGCCGGCCTCGCCCGCGCCGTGCGAGACGTCGTCGCGCTGCCTGACCCGGTCGGCACCGTCGTGCGCGGCTCGACGCTGCCCAACGGCGTGCGCCTGAGCCAGGTGCGTGTGCCGTTCGGCGTCGTCGGCGCGATCTACGAGGCGCGCCCCAACGTCACGATCGACATCGCCGCGCTCGCGCTCAAGAGCGGCAACGCCGCCGTGCTGCGCGGCGGCAGTGCGGCCGAGAGCACCAACCGCGAGCTCGTCGCCCTCATCCAGGGCGCCCTGGAGTCGGTCGGCCTCCCGAGGGCCGCCGTGCAGACGATCGACCCGCTCGGCCGTGCCAGCGCGACCGAGCTCATGCGCGCCCGTGGGTACGTCGACGTGCTCATCCCGCGCGGCAGCGCCGACCTCATCCAGACCGTCGTGCGCGAGTCGACCGTGCCCGTCATCGAGACCGGCGCCGGCGTCGTGCACATCGTGCTCGACGCGAGCGCCGACGAGACCATGGCGGTCGAGATCGTGCACAACGCGAAGGTGCAGCGGCCGAGCGTCTGCAACGCGGTCGAGACGGTGCTCGTGCATCGCGACGCCGCCGCCCGCCTGCTGCCGCCGGTGCTGGGAGCCCTCCGGGCATCCGGCGTCACGGTGCGCGGCGACGAGCGCGCCCGCGCCGTCGACCCGACCCTCGAGCCCGCGACCGACGACGACTTCGCGACCGAGCACATGGCGCTCGAGCTGAGCGTCGCGGTCGTCGACGACCTCGACGCGGCGCTCGCGCACATCCGCCGCTTCTCGACCCAGCACACCGAGTCGATCATCACCGCCGACATGGCCAGCGCCGAGCGGTTCCTCGCCGAGGTCGACTCGGCCGTCGTCATGGTCAACGCCTCCACGCGCTTCAGCGACGGCGGCGAGTTCGGCTTCGGCGCCGAGGTCGGCATCTCGACCCAGAAGCTGCACGCGCGCGGCCCCATGGGCCTGCCCGAGCTCACGAGCACCAAGTGGATCGTGCGCGGCGACGGGCAGGTTCGCGCCTGACCGCGCGATAGACTGACCGCTGAAGCCTCGACCTCGTCAGGAGAGACCCGCATGACGCTCACCAGCCTCCTCATCGCCTCGGAGGAGCAGCTCGCGCCGCTCATCGCCCCGCCGCTCGTGATCGCCGGCGTCGCCGCGCTCGCGTTCCTCATGATGGGTCTCGTGACCTTCGCGTACCGCGACGTCGCCAACCGTCACGCTCACAAGCGCGCCGCGCAGGGCGGTCACGACGCCGGTCACGGCGCCGACCACCACTAGACCGGTCGCCGCGATCACTGCCGCCGCCAGCACGCCGACGCCCGCCCCCGCGCGGGCGCGGATCGGCATCATGGGCGGCACCTTCGACCCCATCCACCACGGCCACCTCGTGGCCGCGAGCGAGGTCGCCGCCCACTTCCAGCTCGACGAGGTCGTCTTCGTGCCGACCGGGCAGCCGTACCAGAAGCCCGAGGCGACCGAGAGCGAGCACCGGTACCTCATGACGGTCATCGCGACCGCCTCGAACCCGCGCTTCAGCGTCAGCCGCGTCGACATCGATCGCGGCGGGCCCACCTACACGATCGACACGCTGCGCGACCTGCGCGCGCGGTTCCCCGAGGCCGAGCTGTTCTTCATCTCGGGGGCCGACGCGATCGCGCAGATCCTCGACTGGAAGGACGTCGACGAGCTGTGGGCGCTCGCCCACTTCGTCGCCGTGAGTCGCCCTGGACACGCTCTGAGCGTGAGCGGTCTGCCGGAGGGCGACGTAAGCTTGGTCGAGATCCCGGCCCTGGCCATCTCGTCGACCGACTGCCGCGAGCGCGTCGAGCGGGGGTCGCCCGTGTGGTACCTCGTGCCCGATGGCGTCGTCCAGTACATCGCCAAGCACCGCCTGTACCGGAGAACCACCTCATGACCAACGATCAGCCGCTCAGCCGCCGTGCCGCGCGCCTCGCGCAGCAGGCGGAGCAGGGTGAGCCCGCGCAGCACGACGGGATCTCGCCGGCGCCGCTGCAGCCCGCGGCGCCGTCGTCGGCGAGCTTCGCGGCGTCACGGCCGAGCGCCGCCGACGCAATCGACCACCGCACCGAGGTGCGCCCGCGCGAGCCGCGCTACGAGCCGGCGCCCCTGGAGTCCGTGCCCGAGCTGCCGTCGTCGAGCCCGCTCGCGCCGCCGTTCGCGCCGCCCACGGCCCCCGCGCCCGACCGCGAGGTGCGCTCGCGCGACTTCCGCCCGCGCAGCGATCGCGCCGTCGCCTCGAGCTTCGCCCCCGCCCAGCCCGATGACGCGCACCTCGACTACCGCACGCAGGGCGGGCCGCTCGACCTCGGCCACGCCGGTGGGGTGACGCCCGCCGCGGGTTCCTCGGCCTCGGCGCGCTCCGCCTCCGCGCCCCTCGCGCCGTCAGCGGCCGAGCCCGCCGTCGACCCGGCCTTCGCCGAGCTCGAGTGCCAGCCGGGGCCGCTCGGCGAGAACCCCCTCGTCATCGCGGAGTACACCATGACGCGGCGCGAGCTCCGCGCGCTGCGGGAGGCGCAGGCCGCGCAGGCGGGCGAGGCCGCGCCGGTCGAGGCCGAGGCGATTGCCGCCGAGTCGGCCGACGCCGAGCCGGCCGAACAGGAGTCGGCCGACGCCGCGCCCGCCGACGCCGAACCCCTTGACCCCTTCGAGGCGCTGCTCTCGTCGCGCCCCTCGGCGCCGGCCGCCGACACGCCCGCCGAGACGCCCACCGAGGTGAACGGGTCGGCCCCGGCGGAGGAACCGGCCCCCGTGCACCTGTGGCAGCCCACCTCGAGCGGCTCGGCCGCGCCCGCGCCGCTCATCGAGCCGGCGCCGCTCCAGGGCGACGGCGCCGCCTCGCCGTCGGGCTCGACCGCGACCGGGTCGCACTGGTCGGCGGGCTTCAGCGAGCCGGCGGACGACCCCTTCGAGAACACCTTCAGCCGCCAGGTCGGCTCCGCCGCGGTCTCGACGAACGCGCTCGTGCTGCCGGAGATGCCGACCGGCAGCCTGACCGGCGCCGTGCCGGGCACAGGCGAGATCATCATCACGGGCATGGTCGAGGTGCCGACGAGCATCGCCTCCACCGGCGCTGTGCCCTCGGTGCACGACAGCCCCGACATCGACGAGCTGCTCGACGCGGGCGACCGCGAGTTCGTCAGCACCGACTCCGCTCCGGTGAGCGCGATCAACGCCGTGAGCAGCCACACCGCGACGCGCAACGTCATCGCGGGCCGCAAGCCGCGCGGCAACGCGCTCACGACGGTGCTCATCGTCTCGACCGTCGTCATGGCCGTCGCGGCGGTGACGATCTTCGTGGTCGCGGCCGTCAACGGTCTATTCTGATCACTCCCCGCCGCCCCACCCGAAGGATTCCGTGACCGCCACCGATCGCGCCATTGACCTCGCGAAGGTCGCCGCCCGGGCCGCCGACGACAAGCAGGGCGTCGACATCGTCGCGCTCGACGTCTCGGGGCCGCTGCCGCTCGCCGACGCCTTCGTGCTCGTGACGGGGCGCAACGAGCGCAACGTGCAGGCGATCGCCTCCGAGGTGGAGGACAGGATGATCGAGGCCGGCGCGAAGCCGCTGCGCCGCGAGGGGCGGGCCGAGGGCCGGTGGGTGCTGCTCGACTTCGGCGACGTCGTCGTGCACGTCTTCCACGAGGAGGAGCGCCTGTACTACTCGCTCGAGCGCCTGTGGAAGGACTGCCCGGTCATCCCGCTCGACCTTCCGGCGCACGCTCCGGCGGGCGACGAGGCCTGAGCCTCGCGCGGCGCTCGCCGCGATCGCGAGGCGATGACTCGCACCGCGCATTCCGCGTGCGCACAGGCAACGCATAGTCCCGCTCGCCAGCATCGGGGCATGAAATGCCCCACGGATGACTCCACTCTCGTCATGAGCGAGCGCAACGGCATCGAGATCGACTACTGCCCCCAGTGCCGGGGCATCTGGCTCGACCGCGGCGAGCTCGACAAGATCATCGATCGAGCGGCGGGCATGGATGCCGCCGCGTCCGCGCCCGCGGCGTCCGCCGCACCGCGCGTCGACCTGCCCCGCGACGTGCCCCCGCCCCCGCAGAACGGCATGCCTGCACCGGGCTACGCCCAGCCGGGGTACCCCCAGCCCGCCTACGGGCAGCCGGGGTACGGCCGCCCGCGCTGGGGCTCGAACTCGCCCTCATCGGCGCCGCGCTACGGCCATGGGGCCTACCCGCACAAGCGCAAGCACTGGCTCAGCGAGCTGTTCGACTGAGGCGTCACGCGGGCGGCCGCACGGTCGGCGAGCGACGCTCCCGACCGGCTCGGCGGAATTGGTCGAGGCCGCCCGCGTGTACTACAGTGAACGAGTTGTCGGCGCGGTTCGCGCCGGTCACGGGCCTGTGGCGCAGCTGGTAGCGCACCTGCATGGCATGCAGGGGGTCAGGGGTTCGAGTCCCCTCAGGTCCACCACACGATTCCCGGCTTCGGCCGGGTTTCGTCGTCTTCGGCGCCTGCTGACCCGATCGGCGGGGCGGCGCGCCGGAGGTCGGCATCGTCGCCGGCCCGGCCCGAGAGGACCACCCGTGAGCAGCTCGCTCCCCGCCGCCCACCGTTCCGCCGCTGATCGCATGCACGTCGTGAGCGACGAGACCGCGCAGATCGCCGACATGGTGCTCGACTACGCCCGTCGTCGGATGATGAGCACCGACAACCCGCTCGACAAGCCGTTCTCGCCGGCGGAGCTGACCCGACTGGCCTCCGGCAGCATCGGCGAGGAGGGCATCGGCGCCCGCCGTGCCCTCGCGCTGTTCGAGAACGTGCTGGCACCGTCGTGCATCACGACCGACCACCCGCAGTACCTCTCGTTCATCCCCTCCGCGCCGACGAAGGCGGCGACCGCGTTCGACCTCGTCGTCTCGGCGACCGCCGTCTACGGCGGGTCGTGGCTGGAGGGCTCCGGGGCCGTGTTCGCCGAGAACGAGGTGCTGCGCTTCCTCGCCCGCGAGTTCGGCCTGCCCGAGTCGGCGGGCGGCGTCTTCGTGCAGGGCGGCACGATCGGCAACCTCTCCGCTCTCGTCGCCGCGCGGGAGCACCGCGCCCGCCAGCTCGAGGCGGCCGGGCGCCCCCGCCCGGTGCGCTGGGTGATCGTCTGCGGAGCCGAGGCGCACTCCTCGATCGTCTCCGCCGCGCGCGTCATGGATGTCGACGTGGCCGTCGTGCCCGTGGGCGACAGCGGCATGCTGCGCGGGGATGCCGTCGAGCCCGCCCTGCTCGAGCACGGCGACGCCGTCATCGCGGTCGTCGCGACCGCCGGGTCGACGAACTTCGGCATCGTGGACGACATCGCCTCGATCGCCGCGCTGAAGGACGCGCACGACTTCTGGCTGCACGTCGACGGCGCCTACGGGCTCGCCGCGATGCTCGCGCCGAGCGCGCGGCACCGCTTCGCCGGGGTGGAGCGCGCGGACTCCGCGATCGTCGACCCCCACAAGTGGCTCTTCGCGCCCTTCGACGCCTGCGCGCTGCTCTACCGCGACCCGCACCACGGGCGGCTCGCGCACACGCAGCACGCCGAGTACCTCGACACGCTCACCGAGACCGCCGACTGGAACCCCTCCGACTACGCCGTGCAGCTGACCCGACGCTCGCGCGGGCTGCCGATGTGGTTCTCGCTCGCCACCTTCGGCGCGAGCGTCTACCGCGAGGCCATCGAGGCCTCGATCGAGCTCGCTCGCCGCATCGCGGATGAGATCGAGCGCCGGCCGGGCCTGCGCCTGGTGAGGCAGCCGCAGCTCTCAGTCGTCGTGTTCGAGCGCGACGGGTGGGAGGCGGCCGACTACGCCGCCTGGAGCGATCGACTGCTCGACGACCAGCACGCCTTCGTCGTGCCGAGCTCGCACGCGGGCCGTGTGAACACGCGCTTCGCGATCGTGAACCCGCGCACGACCTTCGAGCAGCTGACGGCGATCCTCGACACCATGGCGTGACCGCGCTCCAGCCCTAAGCTGGCGCTCGTGAGCACCGAGAGCTCTCGCGCGACGCCGCGGTCGCGCCGCGCGGCCGCCTGGATCGCGATGCCGCTCGTCGCCCTCGTGCTCGCCTCCGTGCTCGACGCCGTCGACCTCGCGGCCCCCGAGCCCCTCGGCGGCACGGCCGCCCGCTACCTGCCGATCGAGGGGCAGCGCACGGTCTCGCTCGGCGTCGACGGCGTCGAGACCGTCGTCGAGCACGCCCGCGCCGTCGGCGTGGAGGAGCTGCTCGCCGCGCCCCCGACGGTCGCCGCCGAGCTGCTCGCCGCGCTGGGCGACGACGGTGCCACGCGCGCGCAGTGGTGGCGAGCATCCCGCGTCGACGATGCGGGGCAGCGCAGCACCGCCCTGCACGTCGTCGGCGAGAAGGGCGTCGCGCTCGCCGCGACCTGGGGCGGCGCGCTCGGGCTGGTCTTCGTGCCTCCGCTGCCGGTGCTGCCGGCCGAGGTGGCGGCGGGCGACGCGTGGCGGGCATCCGGCAGTGCGCTCGCGGGCGGCACGATCGCCTACGAGGGGTCGTTCTCGGCGTGGCGACCCGACGGCGCCTTCTCCGACACCCTCGGGCGCGACCTGCCGCTGACGGGCGGCTGCATCGGCGTCGACGCCGACCTGGCCCTGAGCGAGCCGGGCGGCGACTTCGCGCGCCGCCTCGTCGAGTCGACCCTGTGGTGCCCGGGCCGCGGCGCCGTCTGGAGCCGCGCCGACCTCGACGGCGTGCCCGTGGGCTTCGCCGAGGTGCGGCCCGCCGTGCTCGACCCGCAGCCGCGCGAGGCCGAGGAGGAGCCCGAGCCCGTCGCCTCGTCCGGCTCGCTCGGCTGGGGCGGGGGCGGCGCCCTCGAGCGCACGGTCGACGATCCCTTCTTCGGGCCCGCGCCGGCGAGCGGGCAGTACGCGGTCGCCCCTGCCTCCACTGCCGACGGGCGGCTCGTCATGGCGAACGACCGCGGCGACGACGTCGAGGTGTGGCGCCTCGAGGGCGCGACGGCGACGCGCGCGTGGGCGGGGCATCCGGGAGGCACCATCGTCGCGGTCGGCGTCGTCGGCGACCTCGTCGTCGCGACGACGGCGCAGCGCCGCGTCGTCGCCTATGACGCCGTCGGGCGCCGACTGTGGAGCCGCGCGCTCGACGAGCTCGTACTCGGCCCGCCGACGGCACTCGCGGTCGGCGCGGGCGCGCCCGACGTCGTCGTGGCGACGCGCGGCGGCGACCTGGTGCGGCTGCGTGCGGCGACCGGCGAGATCGTCTGGTCGCGCTCCATCGGGGCGGATGCCCGGCGCGGCCCGATCGTCGCCGACGGCGTCGTGCTCGTGGCCGACGAGCGCGAGCGGCTCACGGCGCTCGACGGTGCGAGCGGCGCGACCCGCTGGCGCGCCGAGCTCGGGCTCGTCGACGCGCTCGCGGCCTCGGCCGACGCGGTCGCGGTGCTCGTCGACGCCCGCTCGCTCGCCGTGCTGGGGCTCGCCGACGGGCAGCTGCGTGACGAGCATCCGCTCGGCGGGCTCGCCCGCGGGCTCGTCGTCGCCGACGGCCGCGCGATCGCGCTCACGGAGGAGGGGCTGCTCGCCGTCCCGCTCGAGGCCACGCGGGCGGGCGAGGGGCGCCCGCCGGCGCGCTGGAGCGGGACCGGCGGCGACGCGCTCGGCGTCGTCGGCGACGCCGTGGCCGTCGTGCGCGGGGCGGCCGTCGACCTGCTCGAGGCGGCGACCGGTCGCCGCGCCGACACCGTCGACGTCGACCCGGCCGCGGTCGGAGCGGCCCGGGCGGCCGTCGCGCTGGGCGACGCGGTCGTGCTCGTCGACAGCGATGGGGCGCTGCAGCGCTGGGGCGTGCGGCAGGGGAGCGCCCGGTGAGCGCGGCGGAGCCCGGGTCGGCATCGCGGGGCGGGCGACTGGTCGCGGGCGCGCGCCGCTTCGTGCGCGTGCTGCTCGTCGATCCGATCGCCCGCGGACGACTGCGCGACACCGGCTGGCCGGTGGGGCTGCACCCCGTCGTCGCCGTCGGGGTCGCCGCCTTCGCGCTCGCCGTCGTCGTGATCCTCGCCGCGCCGGTGCTGCGGGCGTGGCTGCCGCTCTCGGTGAGCGTCGGCGCGGGGGTGCTCTCGCTGCCGCGCGAGCTGCTCGTGACGATCCTGGGGCTCGTGCTCGTCGCCGTCTCGTTCGCGCAGGCGGCGGCGCTGCACACGCGCCCGCGTGTCACCGCCGTCATCACCGTCATGACGGCGCTCATCGTGCTGCTGTTCGGCTCGCTCGACCTCGAGGGCGCGCCCGTCTCGGTCGGCTCGCTTGTCGCCGTGCTCGCCGTGGTCGCGCTCGTGCTGCTCGTCGCGCTGCGGCGCCGTCGGGCCTTCGCGTGGTGGGAGCCCCCGCTCGTGCTCGCGATCGTCGGCACCGCCGCCGCGGTCGCGCTCGGGCGCAGCGCCGCCGCGAGCGCCCCGTTCGGCATCGACTTCGGCCCGACCGCGACCTCGCTCGTGCTGTCGTCGATCGGGCTGCTCGCCGTGCCGGCCGCAATCGCGGCGGGCGCCGCGGTGGCCGAGTTCGCCGTCACCGGCGCGCTCGCCGTCGTCGCGGCGGTGCGCCGCCCGCGCGGCCTCGCCCGCGATGCCGCCGAGGCCGGCATCGGGGCGACTCCGGCGCGGCGGCGCGCCCCGTGGGTGCTGCTGGTCGTCTTCGGGGTCGTGCTGCTGTGGCGGATGCTCGAGCTCGCGCTCGCTGCGCTCGGGGCCGGAGGCGACCTCGACCTGGGGGCCGTGCCGCCCGCGCTGGGCATCCTCGTCGCGATCGCCGGGCTGTGGTTGCTGATCGAGCGCGTGCGGCGCGAGGGCCGCGCGACCGTCGACGACGTGCTCGGCCGGCTCGACGCCGTCGGCCTGCCCGTCGCGATCGCGCTCTCGATCACCCTTGCCCCCGTCGTCGTGGTGCTGCTCGTGGCGCAGATCCTCCTCGCGTGGGGCCTCGACCCGGCTGCCACGAGCGGTGCGGTCGCGTTCGCGGGAGCCCTGCGCGCCGCGCCGGTGCTCATCGCTGTGCGTGCCGCTGTGGGCGTCGTGCTCGTCGCGGTGGCGATCGTGCTCGCACGCCGCGGCCGCCTCGGCTCGCCCGAGCTGCTCGCCGCGATCGGCGTCGTCGCGCTGGCCTCGGCGGCCTCGCTCGCGCTGCCGGGCGTGCCGGCGTGGTCCTCCGACGCGCTCGCCGCGCTCGTCGCGCTCGTGACGGCCGCGCTCGCGCTCGTGCTCGCGGCCCGCCGTAGCCTCGACGCGCACCGGCTCGCGCTGCTCACCGTCGCCCTGCTGCTCTCCGCTGCGGCGGCCTGGCGGGAGGTGCTCGCGGACCCGCTGAGCCTCGTCGTCGGTGCGAGCGGCATCGCACTGGTGCTGTTCGGCTTCGTCTGGAGCTTCGTGACCGACGCCGACGCGACGCACGGCGACAGCCCCGCCTACCCGACGCCGTCGCGCGTGCTGCTGTTCCTCGCCAACGCCGTCTTCGGCGTCGCGGTGCTCGCCTTCGGGGCGCTCGCGCGCGACGTGTCGGCCGGCATCGATCTCGACGCCTTCGCGCGCACCGGCGACGAGCTGCTGGGCACGGCGCTCATCCTCGCGTCGGTGCTCGCGACGTGGGCTGGCGTGCGCGAGCGCTCGGCCGGTTCCCGGCGTTCCGCACCTACGGTGGGGGCATGAGCGACTCCGCTGACGACCCGCTGCTGCGCAGCGCCCTGCGCACCCACACCGACTATGGCGCCGAGCGCCTCGAGGAGGCCGACGTCGCGGCCGATCCGTTCGCGCAGTTCACGGCCTGGCTCGCCGAAGCGGCCGAGCGCGGCGTCTACGAGCCCAACGCGATGGTGCTCGGCACGATCGACCCCGACGGCGCGCCCTCGATCCGCACGGTGCTGCTGCGCGGCGTCGATGAGCGCGGCTTCGAGTTCTACACCGACTACACCTCCCGCAAGGGCCGGGCGCTGCTGGCGAACCCCGCCGTCTCGCTCGTCTTCCCCTGGTACACCCTGCACCGGCAGGTCATCGCCTTCGGCGAGGCGCACCCGGTCGAGCGCGAGGCGAGCGACGCCTACTTCGCGGCCCGGCCGCGCGGCGCGCAGATCGCGGCGTGGTCGAGCGACCAGTCGCAGCCGATCGCCTCGCGCGAGGCGCTCGAGCAGAAGGTGCGCGACACCGAGCAGCGCTTCGAGGGCGAGGAGGTCGTGCCGCGGCCCGAGCGCTGGGGCGGGTTCCGGGTCGTGCCGCACCGGGTGGAGTTCTGGCAGGGGCGCACCTCGCGCCTGCACGACCGCCTGGTGTTCCGGGCGGCCGTGGGCGGGGGATGGGAGCTCGAGCGCATCCAGCCGTGAGGATGCTGCGGGAATACCGCGCGCATCCATGCGTTTGCATGATTCGATACGCTCGTATTGCCCGAGAACGCGAGAGAGACGGAAAGCCATGACCGCGACCATCGACCCGGCCCGCCTGCAATTCGGCCTCAACACCTTCGGCGACGTCAGCCACGACGAGCACGGGCAGCCCGTGCCCTACCCGCAGGTGATCCGCGACGTCCTGGCCGAGGGCGTGCTCGCCGACCAGGTCGGCATCGACGCCTTCGCGATCGGGGAGCACCACCGCGACGACTACGCGGTCTCGGCCCCCGACGTGCTGCTCGCCGCGATCGCCGCGCGCACCGAGCGGGTGCGGCTCTCCTCCGCGGTGACCGTGCTGAGCTCGGACGACCCCATCCGCGTCTTCCAGCGCTTCTCGACGATTGACGCGATCTCGAACGGTCGCGCGGAGATCATCGTCGGGCGCGGCTCGTTCACCGAGTCGTTCCCGCTGTTCGGCTTCGAGCTCAGCGACTACCAGGTGCTCTTCGACGAGAAGCTCGACCTGCTCTCGCAGGTGCTGCAGGAGGGCCCCGTGACGTGGCAGGGCAGCACGCGCCGCCCGCTCGACGGCGTCGAGATCTACCCCAAGACCGCCTCGGGTCGCATCCCCACTTGGGTCGGCGTCGGCGGCAGCCCCGAGTCTGTCGTGCGCACCGCGCACTACGGCATGCCCATGATGCTCGCCATCATCGGCGGCGACCCGCAGCGCTTCGCCCCCTACGTCGACCTCTTCGGTCGCGCCCTCGACCAGATGGGCAAGGATCGCCTGCCCGTCGGCGTGCACTCGCCCGGCTTCATCGCCGACAGCGACGAGGAGGCCCGCGAGCTGTTCTGGCCGCACTACGCCACCGCGTTCGGCCGCATCGGCCGCGAGCGCGGTTGGGGCCCCACCACGCGCGAGCACTACGACGCCGAGATCGAGCACGGCTCGCTCTACGTCGGTGGGCCCGAGACCGTCGCGCGCAAGATCGCCGCGACCGTGACGGGGCTCGGCATCGAGCGCTTCGACCTCAAGTACACGACCGGCCCCGTGCCGCACGCGGCGAACCTGCGGGCGATCGAGCTCTACGGCACGCAGGTCATCCCGATGGTGCGCGAGCTCGTCGCGGAGGCCGTGCCGGTCGGCTAGGCCCCGGCGACGGGGGCGGATGCTCGCGCGCGGGCCGCGACGAGCATCCGCTGCTTGAACCACACCGCGTCGGGCACGCGCGCGAGCACCGAGCCAGCCACGATCGTGATGAGCACGTAGGCCGTCGCGAGCGGCGCGAGCTGCGGCTCGAGCCCGGCGGCGACGGCGAGGCCGGCGATCACGATCGAGAACTCGCCGCGCGGCGTGAGGGTGAGGCCGGCGCGCCAGCGTCCCGGCAGCGCGATGCCGGCCTCGCGCGCCGCGAGCCACCCGGTCGCGACCTTCGTGCCCATCGTGGCGACGGCGAGCACGATCGCCGGAACGAGCACGGGCACGATGTCGGCCGGGTCGGTGGCGATGCCGAAGAACACGAAGAAGACCGCGGCGAACAGGTCGCGCAGCGGCGAGAGCACGGCCTCTGCCGAGCTCGCCACCTGGCCGGAGATCGCGATGCCGACGAGGAAGGCCCCGACTGCCGCCGAGACGTTGACCTGCTGGGCGACGCCCGCGACGAGCATCGTGAGGCCGAGCACGCCGAGCACGAGCGACTCGGCGTGGTGCGGCGAGAACAGCGCCGAGACGATGCGCCCGTGCTTGAGGGCGAGGAAGAGGATGAGCAGCGCGACGGCGACCGCGATCACGAGGGCCGTCGCGCCGGCGAGCAGGCCCGCCCCGATGACGAGGGCCGAGAGCACCGGCAGGTAGAAGGCCATCGCGAGATCCTCGATCACGAGGATCGACAGGATCGTCGGCGTCTCGCGGTTCGACAGACGGCCGAGGTCGCGCAGCACCTTCGCGATGACGCCCGACGACGAGACCCACGTGACGCCGGCGAGCGCGACCGCCGCGACCGGGCCCCAGCCGAGGATGAGCGCCATCGCCGCACCGGGCAGCGCGTTGAGCAGGGCGTCGAGCACCCCGGCCCGGCGCGAGCGCTTGAGGCTGTCGACGAGCTCGCTCGCCGTGTACTCGAGCCCGAGCATGAGCAGCAGCAGGATGACGCCGATCTCGCTGCCGATCGCGAAGAACTCCTCGCTCGCCTCGATGGGCACGAGGCCGCCCTCGCCGATGAGCAGGCCGATGACGAGGAAGAGCGGGATGGGCGAGAACCCGAGCCGGTCGGCCAGGCGCGAGAGCAGACCGAGCACGAGCAGGAGGGCGCCGACCTCGATGAGGAGGAGCGTCGTCCCGTGCACGATCAGCCCGGCAGCGTTCCGTCGGCGAGCAGTCGCGCGAGCGACTCGAGCGCCGGCCGCGTGCCCACGACGATGAGCGTGTCGCCCGCCTGCAGCTCGGTCTGCGGCGTCGGCGAGGGGATCACCTCGCTGTCGCGCACGATCGCGACGACTGAGGTGCCGGTGAGGGTGCGCGCCTTCGTGTCGCCGAGGCACCCGCCGACGAAGGGCGAGGTGGCCGGCAGCAGCAGCTGCTCGGTGAACAGGCCCGCCGCCTGCTCGCGGATGCCGGCGAGCTGCCCCAGCATGACCGAGGCGCCGAGCACGTCGGCGAGGGCGAGCGCCTCGTCCTCGCTGAGGTGCACGCGCTCGCGGCACGCGTCGGGGTCGAGCTCGTCGAACACGCCGAGCTCGCGCTCGCCCGTGCGGTGCGAGACGACGCCGATGCGGCGGCCGTTCTCGGTGACGATGTCGTGCCGCGTGCCGATGCCCGGCAGGTCGATCTTCTCGATGCGCACTCCCACGCGCTCACGGTATCAGCGGGCGGCGCCGTCGCCGTCGCCTCGCCGGCCTCAGGGGGCGGATGCGGGCGCCGCCGGCCCCGCCGCGCCCCCCGCCTCCCCGACGAGCAGGCCGCCGGCCCCGGCCAGGCTCACGACCGCCGCGAGCGCGGCGGCCATGATCACGCGGAACAGCGCTCGCGACCGCGGTGCCCGCCGCACGACGACGGCGCCGACGACGAGCAGCACGACCCCGCTCGCGGCGCCGATCGCGCCGAGGGGCGTCAGCCGTGCCGGCCCGACGACCCCGAGCACGGCGGCGAGGGCGAGGCTGCCGAGGGCGACGAGGCCGGAGGCGCGCGCGCCGACACGGTGGGGGAGGGCGCGGATGCCGTGCCGGGCATCCTCGTCGAGGTCGGGCAGCACGTTGGCGAAGTGCGCGGCGATGCCGAGGAGGGCGCCCATCGCGATCGCCCACCACGGGGCGGGCCGCGGCTCGGGGGCGGCGAGGGCGATGATGAGCGGCAGGCAGCCGAAGCCGATCGCGTAGCACGCGGTGGCCAGCAGCCCTCGCTTGAGGCCAAGGTTGTAGGCCCAGCCGCAGAGCAGGAAGACGGCGTGCGCGACGGCGACGCCGGGGCCGAGGGTCGCGGAGAGCGCGACGGCGCCGAGCGCGGCGCCCACCGCGAGCGCGAGCACGAGGCGGGCGTCGAGGTCGCCGCGTGCGATCGGCTTGTCGCTGCGCCCGTCGGCCCGATCGCGTCGCGCGTCGAGGGCGTCGTTCGACCAGCCGATCGACAGCTGCTGCAGCAGGATCATGACCGTCACGAGAGCGGCGCGCGCAGGGTCGAGTCCTGCGGCGAGGCTCAGTGCGAGGGTGACGGCCGTGACGACGACCGTCGGCCCGCCGTGCGCCGCGGCGAGAAGGGCGCTCGGGCGTGGCATGCGCTCATGCTAGGGCGCGGCCGCCGGCTCGCCTCGCGCGGGCGGCGACGACTCACAGCGTCGGCAGCTGCAGGTCGCGGACGGTGCGCTCGTCGCTGATGCCCGTGAAGCCGCGCGTCGGCCCGCCGTCGGGGTCGGCGGTGAGCGCGAGCGTGCCGAACGCAGAGACCGTGGTCGCGACGACGCCCACGACGGCGAGCCAGATGATGCGCCTGGTGTGCTCCGCGACGGTGCGCGGCGGCCGGAGCGCGCGGTGGAGGAGCCTCGTCGTCGAGGTTCGGCCGCGCGCGAGCAGCGTCCACATGGGGTGCCCCCTCGGGTCAGGGAACGCCGGCCGTCTCGGGTCAGGGGCCGGTGGGCGATCGAGGTTCGGGTTCGATCGCTCGCGACCAGAGTAGACCTCACCGGCCCGCCGAGGAGAGGGACTTCCGCCTCGTTCGCGGCGAGACGCGCGGCGCGGTTCGCTCTCGCGCCCCGCATCCCTCATGATGAGGAGCGATGAGTGCCCACGATTCCCCCGTGCTCCACCGCGACGTGCTGCACGCCGTCGCGAGCTCGCTGGGCTCGTCGCTCGTCGACGCGCACGCGCTGCAGATCGAGCCCACCGGCCAGGGCTTCACGCACGGCTACCGGGTGACGCTGCGCGACGAGGCGGGCGGCACCGCCGATCACACCGTGTTCGTCGAGACGTCTCCGCCCGACACGACCCGGGCGGGCGTGCTCACGCTGACGCAGCCGGAGACGGGCGAGCGGGTCGACGTGTGGGTGTATCCGGCCGACCCCTCGCTGCCGGCGCTGCGCACCGCCGTCTACGCCGAGGCGGCCTCGATCGTGCTCGCGCGCCTGGGCCTGCCGGTGGAGGACCTGCGGGTGAGCCTCGCGGCCTACCGGCCCGGCAAGCGCGCGGTCGTCCGCGTCGACACCGCGCGTACCGCCTACTTCCTCAAGGTCGTGCGGCCCCCCGCGGCCGAGCCGCTGCAGGCCAAGCACACGCACTGGCGCCACGAGGGCGTTCCCGTGCCGACCGTGCTCGGCTGGAGCGAGGAGGGCCTCGTCGCCCTCGAGGCGCTCGCCGGCGTCGAGCTCATCTCGGTGCTCGATCGCGTGCCGAATCCGGATGCCCTGCTCGACGAGATCGTGCGCCTCATGCAGCGCATCGCCGCCGTGCCGTCGACCGCGCCCGCGCGCGCCTCGCTCGTGCGCCGCCTCGACTGGTACGAGGAGCGACTGGTCGAGCAGCTGCCCGCCTACGACGGCCTCATCGAGCAGACCTCGCGCGCGATCGCCCGTCGGTTCCGCGCGGGCGGCACCCCACCGCCGAGCCGCACGGTGCACGGCGACCTGCACCTGGCCCAGCTGCTCGTGGACGCCTCGGCGCCGACGACGATCACGGGCGTGCTCGACATCGACACCTCGGGTTGGGGCGACCCGGCCGACGACGCCGCCGCGCTGTACGCGCACCTCATCGCCACGGTCGTGCACGACGGCGGCAGCCGAGCCACGCTGCGGGCCTCGCGCGCCTCGGTGCTCGCCGACGGCTGGCGCCGACGCTGGTTCGCGTGGCCGGAGGCGGGCTTCGTCGACCGCGCGCACGCGATCGCCGCGACCCAGCTGCTCGGCCACGCCCTCGCGCGCTCGGCGGCCGGCTCCGACGACGCGGCCGTGCTCATCGAGCGCGCCCACCGGGTCGTCGCCGCGGGGGATGCCCCGCTCACCACGGCCGTCTGGTGACGCTCCGGGGCCCCGCCCCCGCACCCCTCACCACGGGCTCGGCCGCGTGAGAGTTCTCTCATGCTCGCTGCGCGCGCTCGCGCCGCCTGTCACGATGGACTCGGCGCACCCTGCGCCCTCGACCCCTGACGGAGGTGCGCTCGTGGAGCAGCGCGGCTGGATCGCCCTCGGCGCCGCCTCGGCGCTCGGCCTCGGCGTGCTCGCGGGCGCGGCGGTGTCGGCGGCGACGGCCATGCCGCTCGTCGACTCCTCCGAGTCGGTCTCCATCGCACCGATCACGAACGCTCCCGCCGACGGCAGAGGCACCCCGAACGGCGGCGACCGCATGCCGAGCGCGAGCCCCTCGGCGGCGCCCTCCTCGTCGCCGGGGCCGTCGAGCTCGCCGACACCGAGCCCGACGACGACCCAGGCGCCGGCGCCGCAGCCGGTGCCGGTCGCGCCCGCGCCGCAGCCGACCTCGGTGCAGTCGGTCGACGACGACGGCGACGACAGCTCCGACGACGGCTGACCTCGGCCCGCGCCGACCCCGGCCCGCGCCGGCCCCGGCCCACGCCGAGCCTCGGCCGGGCATCCGTCGATCAGACCAGCCGGTAGCCCATGCCGCGCACCGTCTCGATGCGGTCGGCCCCGATCTTGCCGCGCAGGTAGCGCACGTACACGTCGACGACGTTCGAGCCGGGGTCGAAGTCGAAGCCCCACACGCGCGAGAGCAGCTGCTCGCGCGAGAGCACCTGCTCAGGGTGCTGCAGGAACTGCTCGGCGAGCGCGAACTCGCGCGCCGAGAGGTCGACCGCGCTCTGGCCGACGGTGACCCGGCGGGTGCGCAGGTCGAGGGAGAGGTCGCCGTGGCGCAGCACGGTCTCGGTCGTCGCGCTCGCCCGCCCCGCCTCGCGCAGCCGCAGGCGGATGCGCGCGAGCAGCTCGTCGAACTTGAACGGCTTCGGCACGTAGTCGTTGGCGCCCGAGTCGAGCCCCTGCACCGTGTCGTCGAGGCTCGTGCGGGCCGTGAGCATGATGACCGGGGTGGCGTCGCCGCGCTCGCGCAGACGACGCAGCACCCCGAAGCCGTCGAGCCCGCCCGGCAGGCCCACGTCGAGCAGCACGAGGTCGAACGAGCCCGTCGCGAGGTAGTCGAGGGCCTCGACGCCCGTGCCGACGACGGTCGGGGCGTAGCCGCTCGCCGTGAGTCCCTTCTCGACGAAGGTCGCGATGCGCGCCTCGTCCTCGACGACGAGGATGCTCGTCATCGCACCTCCTGGTTCGTGCGATCGGCGGGCGCCGGGTCGGCCGCCGGCGGGGGAGCGGGCGCCTGGGGCGCGACCGGCACGACGATGCCGAAGCGCGATCCCGCCGGCGAGGTCTGCAGGCTCACGTGGCCGCCGTGCGCGCGGGCGATCGCCGCGACGATCGGCAGGCCGAGGCCCGAGCCGGCGACGCCGCGCCCCGTGTCGGCGCGCCCGAAGCGCTCGAAGATGCGCTCGCGAGACTCCTCGGGGATGCCCGGCCCCTCGTCGGCCACCCAGAACTCGACCGCCCCCTGGTACGCGCTCGAGCCGATGCGGATCGTCGAACCGGCCGGCGAGTACTTCGCCGCGTTGTCGGCCAGCTGCAGCCACGCCTGGGTGATGCGCGACGGCGACACGCTCGCGACGGCGTCGACCGCGCCGTCGAGCACCCACTCGTGGTCGCCGATCGCCTGCGCCTTGCCGAACACTGCGGCGGTGAGGTCGGCGACGTCGGTGGGCTCGGTGACGAGCATGCCGCGTTCGTTGCGGGCGAGGTCGTCGATGTCGCTCACGAGGTCGGCCATGCGGTCGAGCTCGTCGAGGGCGAGGTCGCGCACGGCCCGCACCTCGTCGGGCCGCCCGGCGTCGAGCAGCTCGAGGTGGCCGCGCACGATCGTGATGGGCGTCTTGAGCTCGTGGCGCACGTCGTCGAGCAGCTGCCGCTGCGCCGTGAGCGCGCCGTCGAGGCGGTCGAGCATCGCGTTGACCGTCGTCGTGAGCGCGCCGAGGTCGTCGCGCGAGCGCACGGGAATGCGCTCGGAGGTGTCGCGGTCGGTGATGCGCTCGGCGGCGAGCCGCAGCTCGCGCAGCGGCGAGAGCAGGCGCCCGGAGACGAACCAGCCGACGAGGCCGATGAGCACGATCGTGAGGGCGCTGAGCCAGGCGTAGGTGACGAAGGCGCCGCCGACCTGGTCAACCTCGCGTTGCACGTCGATCGCGGTGACGTACGCGCCGAGCTCGGGCGAGTCGGCGATCTCGACCGGGGCGACGACGTAGCGCACGGCGCGCACGTCGTCGAGCGCCGTGGAGTTCGCGGTGCCGAGCACGACGGTGCCGCCGAGGGCCTCCTGCCAGGCGCGCTCGAGCAGGGCGGGGTCGTCGGCGAGGGAGAATGACTGCTCGACGGGGGGCGCCCAGCGCGGGGCGCCGTCGACGAGGGCGATGCTCGACTCGTGGCGACCCGGGATCACGAAGGTCATGATCGCGCGCAGCGCCTCGGTCGCCGAGTCGTAGACGGGCGGCTCGGGCGCCCCAGCGCTCGTGCCGGCGCCGTCGCCGCCCGGCTCGGTGGGTGCTCCGGCCGCCCCTTCAGCCGCCTCGTCGATCGAGGCGGCGGCGGGTGCCGTCGCGAGCACGGCGCGCGCCGACTCGACGGCGGCGAGCAGCTCCTGGTCGATGCCCTCGATGACGCGGTCGCGCTGCACGAAGTACGCGCTGATGCCCGCGAAGGTCATCCCGACCGTCGTGATGACGAGGATGACGGCGAGGATGCGCGCCCGCACCGTGAAGGTGGGCAGGGTCAGCGCGCGGGGCATGGCTTCATTATCTGCACCGCGTCTGCCGACGCGGCTCAGGATGAGAGGACTCTCACGCCCGCTCAGTCGACGCGAGGGGTGTCGCTCTCGTCGAGCACGCCGCGCGCGCCGAGCTCGAGCGCGAGCCCGGCCCCGTCGGGCGCCCACACCCAGGGCGCGTCCGACGCGGTGGCCTCCGGGTCGTCGACGTGGCGGCGTCCTCCGGCGAGCACGGCCTCGCCCGTCGAGAGCTGACGGATCGCGACCGCCTCGACGTTCTCGGGGTGCGCGTCGGCGAAGTCGCGGTAGAGCTCCTCGTCGTGCTGGCCGTCGTCGCCGACGAGGATCCACCGGATGGTCGGGAACTCCCGCGCGAGGCGCTCGAGGCTCGCGGCCTTGTGGTCTCGGCCGCTGCGGAACAGCCGATCGTGCGTCGGCCCCCAGTCGGTCAGCAGCAGCGTGCCCTCCGGGTACAGGTGCCGCGACAGGAACCGGTCGAGCGTCGGGGCGACGTTCCACGCGCCCGTCGAGAGGTAGACGACGGGGCACGACGGGTGCTCGCGCACGATGCGCTCGTAGAGCACCGCCATGCCCGGCACGGGCTGGCGGGCGTGCTCGTCGAGCACGAAGGTGTTCCACGCGGCGAGGAAGGGCCGGGGGAGCGCGGTGACCATGACGGTGTCGTCGATGTCGCTCACGAGGCCGACCCGGGCATCCGGGCTCACGACGTGGATGGGGGCCTCGACGGGCGGGCTGTCCTCCACCTGCAGCTCGATCGTGCGCAGGCCCGGCTCGAGCTCGACGCGCACGTCGACGTCGATGACGCCCCCGCGGTCGGCGTAGACGGTGACCTGCTGGCCGCCCGCGCGCACCGTCACCTCGGCGCCGCCGATCGCGATGCTCGTGAAGCTGCGCCACCCGCGCAGCGCCTTGGCCGGGCGGTGCAGGTCGAGCTCCGGCTTGACCAGCAGCACGCGCGCGAGCACCCGGATCCAGCCGGGCCCGCCGTAGCCGGCGTAGGGCACGACGACGGGCACGAGCCCCCGCTTGCGGCCGCGGCGCTCGCGGATGCGGTGCACCGAGTCCTCGAGCGCGGCCGCTCGACGCGCCCACGTCGATCGGGGGGCGCGCGCGGCGGTGTCGGGAGCGTCGGCCGGCATCGCTCCAGTCTTGCATGCGGGTCATGCCCGGCCCCGCTGTTCGATGAGCGAACAGAGTGGAACCGAATTCGAATATTCCTGCCAGGAAAAACAGTCGAACACTCAGGTTGCGCGCTAGCATCCAAGCAGCCCGGTCGTCGAAAGGTACCCAGCCGCTATGTCCTCCACCATCGAACTCAGCACGACGCTGCTCGCCGCGTCGGCTCCCATCCGCAACGAGCCCGTGCAGGCGCGCAGCACCGCGCGCCTGGCCGCCCTCCTCGACTCCGCCGCCGCGGTGATCGACGAGATCGGCTACGAGCGCCTGACGACGGCGATGGTCGCCGACCGCGCCGGCGCCTCCATCGGCACCGTCTACCGCTACTTCCCGGACCGCATCGCCGTGCTGCAGGCGCTCGCGGCCCGCAACTCCGAGCGACTGCTCGAGCGCCTCGCCGGCGAGCTCGCCTCCGACGCGCACACGACCGCGACCGACGCCGTGCTCGGCGTGCTCGAGGTCACCGTCGAGCTCTTCCGCATGGAGCCGGGCTACCGCTCGCTGCGCGTCGGCGACGTGCTCGACCTGCTGCCGCCGGCCGCCGACGAGACCGCTAACAGCGTCGTCGCCGGTGCCGTCGCCGCCGCGCTCCAGCAGCGCTTCGACGTCTCGGCCGACGACGCCGCGCGCCGTGCCATCGGCAGCGCCGTCGAGGTCATCGACGCCCTCGTCGCCCGCGCCTTCGCGCGCGACGCCGATGGCGACGCCGTACTGCTCGACGAGGCCCGCCGCGTCGTCCGCGCGACCCTCGCCGGCGTGCTCTAGGCGCCGCACGACCCCTGCGCGACCCGGCACCGCTCCGCCGGTCGTCGCCCTCACGAGAGCCCCTCGCCCGTCGGCGAGGGGCTCTCGTCGTCGGCGCCGAGCCCGGGCGGAGCATCCGCATCGTCTGCGCAGATGCCGAGAAAAGGGGAGCATTCGTGACGAACGGTCGGTGACGACTGCTTGACTGGGAACGCGCTGAGCGCACCCTCAGTGCTGATCCAACCGAGAGTCGAGCATCGTGATCGAGTTCCGCTCCATCTCCAAGCGCTTCGACGACGGCACCCTCGCCGTCGACGACTTCAGCCTCGTCATCCCCTCCCGCCGCACGACCGTCTTCGTCGGCTCGAGCGGCTGCGGCAAGACGACCCTGCTGCGCATGATCAATCGCATGGTCGACGCGTCGAGCGGCGACCTCGAGATCGACGGCGAGAACGTCGCGCGCATCGACCCCGTGAAGCTGCGCCGCCGCATCGGCTACGTCATGCAGAACTCCGGCCTCCTGCCGCACCGCACCGTGATCGACAACATCGCGACCGTGCCGCGCCTCAACGGCGTGCCCAGGAAGGACGCGCACGAGCGCGCGCTGCAGCTCATGGACACCGTCGGGCTCGACCGCTCGATGGCCGAGCGCTACCCCTCGCAGCTCTCGGGCGGCCAGCAGCAGCGCGTCGGCGTCGCGCGCGGCCTCGCCGTCGACCCCAACATCCTGCTCATGGACGAGCCCTTCGGCGCCGTCGACCCGATCGTGCGCGCCGAGCTGCAGCAAGAGCTCCTGCGCCTGCAGCGCGAGCTCGGCAAGACCGTCGTGTTCGTCACGCACGACATCGACGAGGCGTTCCTACTCGGCGACCAGGTCGTCATCCTCGAGAAGGGCGCCCGCATCGCGCAGAAGGGCACGCCGCAGGAGATCCTCGCCAACCCCGCGAGCGAGTTCGTCGCGAGCTTCATCGGTGCCGATCGCGGCAAGCGCGCGCTGAGCATCCGCGAGGTCGACGGCGCGCGCGTCCTCGTCGACGCCGACGGCACCGTCGCGGGCAGGCTCGTGGAGGCGGGCCCGTCGTGACGTGGGTGATCGCCAACATCGAGCAGATCCTCGAGCTGTCGCTCGAGCATGTGCGGCTGAGCATCCTGCCGATCGTGCTCGGCTTCGTCATCGCCCTGCCGCTCGGCTGGGTCGCGCACCGCTACCAGCTGACGCGCGGGCTCATCCTCACGCTCGTCGGTCTGCTCTACACGATCCCGTCGCTCGCGCTCTTCGTCATCCTGCCGCCGCTGCTCGGCCTGCCCTTCATCGGCGAGGAGAACGTGCTCATCGCCCTCACCATCTACGCGGTCGCGATCATGGCCCGATCGACGGCGGATGCCCTCGCGAGCGTCGATCGCGACATCCAGCAGGCCGCCACGGCCATGGGGTACTCCGCCTGGCGGCGCTTCTGGGCCGTTGACTTCCCCCTCGCCGGCCCCGTGCTGCTCGCGGGCCTGCGCGTCGTCGCCGTCAGCACGGTGAGCCTGCTGACGGTCGGCGTGATCGTCGGCGTCGACAGCCTCGGCTATCTCTTCACGAACGGGTACCAGCGCGGCATCCTCGAGTCGGTCCTCGCGGGCGTCGTCGCGACCGTCGTGATCGCGCTCCTGTTCGACCGGATTCTCGCCCTCCTCGGCGCGTGGCTCATGCCGTGGACGCGCGTGAAGGGGGCCTCGTGAACCTCTTCCTCGAGGCGATCGCCTGGATCGTCGAGCCCGCCAACTGGCAGGGCTCCGGGTCGATCCCCGTGCGCATCGGCGAGCACCTGTTCTACACGGTGCTCGCGGTGCTCGCCGCGTCGATCATCGCGATCCCGCTGGGCTGGCTCATCGGGCACACCGGCAGGGGTCGCGAGATCGCGGTCGGCATCTCCGGCGCTGCGCGCGCGCTCCCGTCGTTCGGCCTCCTCTTCCTCTTCGTGATGATCGCGGGCGTCCTGCTGCGCGGGCCGTCGGCCGTGCTCGTCCTCGTCCTCCTCGCGATCCCGCCGATCCTCGCGGGCGCCTACGCGGGCCTCGAGGTGATCGACCGCCGCGTCATCGACGCCGCGCGGGCGATGGGCATGACCGAGTGGCAGATCCTGTGGCGCGTCGAGGTGCCGCTCGGCCTGCCGCTGCTCATGGGCGGCCTCCGCAGCGGCACCCTGCAGGTCGTCGCGACGGCCGTGCTCGCGGCCTTCGTCAACCTCGGCGGCCTCGGGCTGCCGATCGTCGAGGGCATCGCGCTGCGCGACTACGACCGCATGCTCGGCGCGGCGATGCTCATCATCGCCCTCGCCCTCCTGCTCGACGCGCTGTTCGCGGTGCTCGAGCGCTACGCGGTGCCGCGCGGCGTGCGCGCGCGCCGCGCCCCAGAGCTCCGCACGACGGCCCCTCGCCGTCGCGCGGCGGCGGATACCCCCGCCACCACCTGAGAGAAAGAAGATCGTGATGTTCACAGCAAGGAACAAGGGCCGGCTCGCGATGACCGCGACCGTGGTCGGGGCGGCATTGGCCCTGGCAGGGTGCGCGTCGGGTGATCCGCTGGAGCCCGGCACCGACCCGGATGCGGGCGGCTCGAGCGAGACGATCGTCATCGGCTCGCAGGCCTACTACTCGAACGAGATCATCGCCGAGATCTACGCCCAGGCCCTCGAGGAGGCCGGGTTCGAGGTCGAGCGCAACTTCAACATCGGCCAGCGCGACGCGTACATCCCCGCCATCGAGGCGGGCGAGGTCGACCTGTTCCCCGAGTACACGGGCAACCTCCTGCAGTTCTACGTCCCCGACACGACGGCCACGGCCGAGGACGAGGTCTACGAGGAGCTCCGGGGCGCCCTGCCCGAGGGCCTGCAGGTGCTCGATCAGTCGTCCGCGACCGACCAGGACAGCTACAACGTCACCGCCGAGTTCGCCGAGGCCAACGGCCTCGAGTCGATCGCCGACCTCGCGGGCGTCGAGGGCCTCATCCTCGGCGGCAACCCCGAGCTCGCCGAGCGCCCCTACGGCCCCGCGGGTCTCGAGGAGGTCTACGGCGTGACGGTCGAGTTCCAGGCCACGGGTGAGACGACCGTCGAGTCGCTCCTCGAGGGCGTGGTCAACATCGCCAACGTCTACAGCGCCGACCCGCGCATCGGCGAGAACGATCTCGTGACCCTCGCCGACCCCGAGGGCCTGTTCCTCGCCTCGAACGTCGTGCCGGTCGCGAGCGCCGATCTGTCGCAGGACGCGATCGACGTCATCAACGAGGTCAGCGCCGCGCTGACCCCCGAGGGCCTCGTCGCCCTCAACGTCCAGAGCACGGTCGACCAGCTGTCGGCCGCCGAGATCGCGGAGGGCTGGCTCGAGGAGAACGGCTTCCTCGGCTAGTCGCCACGGCATCCCACGCCCGACGGGGGCGGAGCGCTCGCTCCGTCCCCGTCGTCGCATTGAGGGGGATGCCCGGGGCCGGTCGGGGCGCGCCGGTTCAGTCCTCGCGCGTGCGCGCGTCGTGATCGCCGGGCCGGGCCATGAAGCGCGACGAGTAGCGGTCGAGGAGCTTCTTGACGACCCACACGACGACGAGGAAGGCGAGGATGATGCCGACGAACAGGTACGCGGCCCAGCTGAGCGTGTCGTCGAGCTCGCGGTAGGTGCCCGCGGCGGCCGAGCCGACGGAGACGTAGAGGAACGACCAGATCGTCGAGGCGGCGGCGAGCCAGAGGATGAAGGTGCGGTAGCGCAGCGTGCTCATGCCGACGGTGAGCGGCGTGAGCGAGTGCAGCACGGGCAGGAAGCGCGAGATGAACACGGCGATGCCGCCGCGGTGGTCGAGGAAGTTCTCCGCCCTGACCCAGTTCTTCTCGCCGATGAGCCGCCCGGCGCGCGAGCTGCGCAGCCACGGGCCGATCGTGCGGCCGATCCAGAAGCCGATCGAGCCGCCGGCGAGGGCGCCCGCGATGCACGTGATCGCGAGGGCGAAGTACTCGACGGGGGAGTCGACGGCGGTCGAGGCGACGAGCACGACGGTGTCGCCCGGCACGATGAGGCCGATGAGCACGCTCGTCTCGAGCATGATGAAGAGCCCCGCGAGCAGCGTGCGCACGACCGGGTCGACGCCCTCGACGGTGTCGAGCAGGCCGTCGAGGATCTCGTTCACGAGCGCGAGCCTACCGACGACCGCCCAGGGCGCGCTGTGGGCGATCGTGCCGATCGGAGGCGCGGCGGAAGCGACGCGACAGGATTCGGGACCTTCGGCCCCTGCCGACCCGGAGTGCCGATGCCTAGGGTGGAGGAGAACCCCCACCCCTCCTCACGCAAGGCGGTCCGTCTCCCGTGCTCGAATGGCTCGACCCGCTCGCCCTCGCCCGCTGGCAGTTCGGTCTCACGACCCTCTACCACTTCCTCTTCGTCCCGCTCACGATCGGCATGGCGTTCCTCGTGGCGCTCCTGCAGACCGCGTGGGTGCGCACGGGGAAGCTGAAGTACCTGCACCTGACGCGACTGTTCGGCCGCATCTTCCTCATCAACTTCGCCATGGGCGTCGTGACGGGCATCGTGCAGGAGTTCCAGTTCGGCATGAACTGGAGCGACTACTCCCGCTTCGTCGGCGACGTGTTCGGCGCCCCGCTCGCGATGGAGGGCCTGCTCGCGTTCTTCCTCGAGGCCACGTTCATCGGCCTGTGGATCTTCGGCTGGGACAAGCTCCCGGCGAAGCTGCACCTCGCGTCGATCTGGGTCGTCTCGATCTCGACGATGCTCTCGGCGTACTTCATCCTCGCGGCGAACGCGTTCATGCAGAACCCGGTCGGCTTCACGATCAACGAGGAGCGCGGGCGCGCCGAGCTCACCGACATCGTCGCGGTGCTCACGAACCCGGTCGTTCTCGCCTCCTTCCCGCACACGATCTTCGCCGCGGTCATGTTCGCGGCCGTCGTCGTCGTCGCGGTCGCCGCGTACCACCTGGCCCGCGGCCAGTACGACGAGACGATGCGCACGGCGCTGAAGTTCGGAGGCGTCACGAACCTCGTCGCCTTCGCCGGCGTCGCCCTGAGCGGCGACCAGCTGAGCCTCGTCATGGTCGCGGCGCAGCCGATGAAGATGGCCGCGGCCGAAGCGCTCTACGAGACCGCCGGGCCCGCGAGCTTCTCGATCTTCTCGCTCGGCACGCCCGACGGCTCGAGCGAGATCTTCTCCATCCGCGTGCCGTACCTGCTGTCGCTCCTGTCGACGCACACCCTCACGGGCGAGGTCGAGGGCATCAACGACCTCCAGGCGCAGTATGTCGAGCAGTTCGGCCCCGGCGACTACACGCCCATCATCTGGGTCACCTACTGGTCGTTCCGCTGGATGATCGGCCTCGGCTCGCTCGCCGCCCTCATCTCGGCCGTCGGCCTCTGGCTCACGCGCGGCGGCCGCACACCCGCCGGCTGGGCGTGGAAGGTCGCCATCTGGGCCGCCCCGCTGCCCATGATCGCGAGCCTCGTCGGCTGGATCTTCACCGAGATGGGCCGCCAGCCCTGGCTCGTGTTCGGCCTCATGAAGACGGAGGACGGCGTCTCGCCGAACGTCACGGGGCTCGAGGTGCTCATCTCGCTCGTCGTTTTCACGGTCCTCTACGGCGCGCTCGCGGTCGTCGAGTTCCGGCTCATCCGACGGGCGGCGATCGAGGGTCCGAAGGAGTGGGAGGACCACTCCGACGCGGACGACATCGACCACGCCAAGCTCGCCACGGTCTACTAGGAGCACCCCATGGATCTCGCCACCCTCTGGTTCCTCATCGTCGGGTTCTTCTTCATCGGCTACTTCGTGCTCGACGGCTTCGACTTCGGCGTCGGAATGTCGCTGCCCTTCCTCGGGAAGGACGACACCGACCGCCGCCAGATCATCAACACGATCGGTCCCGTCTGGGATCTCAACGAGACCTGGCTCATCGTCGCGGGCGCCTCGCTCTTCGCGGCCTTCCCCTACTGGTACGCGACGCTCTTCAGCGGCTTCTACCTCGCGCTCCTGCTCATCCTCGTCGCGCTCATCCTCCGCGGCGTCTCGTTCGAGTACCGCCATCAGGGCCGCAGCCCCGAGTGGTCGGCGGCGTTCGACCGGATGATCGTGATCGGCTCCGCCGTCCCCGCCCTGCTGTGGGGCGTCGCCTTCGCGAACATCGTCCAGGGCACCCCGATCGACGAGGCGGGCAACTTCACCGGCACGCTCTTCACGCTCCTGAACCCCTACGGGCTGCTCGGCGGGCTCACGACGCTCCTGCTGTTCTTCACGCACGGCGTCCAGTTCGTCGCGCTCAAGACCGACGGCGAGCTGCGCGAGCGGGCTCGCGTCCTCGCCGCGCGCGCGGGCATCGCGACGATCGTCGTCGCGGCCACCTTCCTGACCTGGACGGTTCTCGCGCACCTCGACGCGCCGCACGCCCCGCTGATCGCGGCGCTCGCCGCCGCCGCCGCCGTCGCCCTCATCGGCGCGACCCTCGCGAACCGCGCGGGTCGCGAGGGCTGGGCGTTCGGCCTCTCGGCGGTCACGACGCTGCTCGCGGTCGCGACGATCCTCGCCGCGATGTTCCCGAACGTGATGCCCTCGACGATCGACCCCGCCTACAGCCTCACGATCGAGAACGCGTCGAGCACCGAGTACACGCTCCAGTTCATGACGTGGGTCGCGGTGTTCATGATCCCGCTCGTGCTGCTCTACCAGGGCTGGACGTACTGGGTCTTCCGCAAGCGCGTCACGCGCGCCTCCATCCCGGTGGGGGCGGCGCACTGAAGCCCCTCGACCCGCGCCTGCTGCGCACCGCGTCGGCCGCGAGATCCCTGCTCGCGGTCGGCGCGGTCGTCGCCGCGCTGCACGTCGCCAGCCTCATCGCCTTCTGCTGGTTCGCCGCGCAGAGCATCGCGCGCGTCATCGAGGGCGCGCCGCTGAGCGAGGCGGGGATGCTCGTGGCGGCGACCGCCGCATCCGTCGTCGTGCGATCGCTCACCCAGGCCGCGCTCGACGCGCTCGCTGCCCGCGGCGCCGCCCGGGTGAAGAGCCAGCTGCGCCGGCGCGTCATCGAGGCGGTCGATCGCGGTGGCTCGGCGGCGCTCGGGCAGCGGTCGAGCGCGGGCATCGCGACGCTCGTCGGGCAGGGGCTCGACGCCCTCGACGGCTACGTCGGGCAGTACCTGCCGCAGCTGATCCTGACGGCGGTCGCCACGCCGCTCGTCGTCGCCGCGCTGCTGCTGAGCGACCTCGCGACGGGCATCGCGGTCATCGTGACCCTGCCGCTGATCCCGCTGTTCATGGTGCTCATCGGCTGGGCGACGCAGGCGATGCAGCGCTCGCAGTGGCAGGCGCTGCAGCGGCTCTCGCAGGGCTTCCTCGAGGTCGTGCAGGGCCTGTCGACGCTGACGATCTTCGGCCGGCAGCACCGGCAGTCGGCCCGCATCGAGCGCGTTACCGACGACTACCGCGTGCGCACGATGCGCGTGCTGCGGGTGTCGTTCCTGTCGAGCTTCGCGCTCGAGCTCGCCGCGAGCCTGTCGGTCGCGGTCGTCGCCGTCTCGGTGGGCGTGCGCCTCATCGAGGGCTCGATCCCGTTCGCGCTCGGCCTGTTCGTGCTCATCCTGGCCCCCGAGGCGTACCTGCCGCTGCGCATGGTCGGCGCTCGCTTCCACGCGGCCGCCGACGGGCTCGCGGCCGCCGAGGAGGTGCTCGACCTGCTGCACGAGGCGGACGCCCGCCCCGTCGCCGCGCCCGTCGCGCCCGCCGCGGCCCGGCCCGGCGAGGCGCACGGCGTCGTCCTCGCGCTCGAGGGCGTGAGCGTCGACCGCGGCGGCGTGCGCGTCGTCGACGGGCTCGACGCCGCCTGGCGGCGCGGCACGGTCGTCGCGGTGACGGGCTCGAGCGGCACGGGCAAGTCGTCGCTGCTCGCGGCGATCCTCGGATTCGCGCCGCACGGCGGTCGCTTGCTGATCGACGGCGTCGCGCTGCCGCCGGAGCAGCGACCGGCGCGGCTGGCCTGGGCGGGGCAGCGCCCCGAGCTGACCGCCGGGCCGCTCGTCGACGTCGTCGCCCTCGGGGAGGCCACGCCCGACGCGGCGCTCGCCGCGCGCGCCCTCGCCCTCGCGGGCGCGATCGACGTGCCCGTCGCGACGGTGCTCGGCCCCGCGGGCGCCGGACTCTCCGGCGGCCAGGCGCAGCGTGTCGCGATCGCGCGAGCCCTCTACCGGGCGCTCGCGCGCGACCTCGACGTCGTGCTGCTCGACGAGCCCACGTCGGCGCTCGACGTCGACGCCGAGCAGCGGGTCGTCGACGGCTTGCGCGCGATGGCCGACGCGGGGCGGCTCGTCGTGGTCGTCACCCACCGACCCGCCGTCGTGGAGGCCGCCGACGAGGTGCTCGACCTGGCCGCGCATCGTGCGGGCGCCCGGGCGACACTGGAGGAGGTGCGGAGCCGATGACCGCGACATCGCAGCCCGCCCCGCCCGCCGCCGCGAGCATCCGCCCCGTGCTGCGCGCCGCGCAGCCGCCGCTGCGGGCCGCCGCCCCTGCCCTCCTGCTCGGCGCCCTCGCCGCCGGGTCGTCGGTCGCGCTGCTCGCGACCGCCTCCTGGCTCATCGCCCGCGCCGCCGAGCAGCCGCCGATCCTCTTCCTCGGCATGTCGATCGTCGGCGTGCGCGCCTTCGCGATCGGTCGGGCCGTCTTCCGCTACCTCGAGCGCGTCGTCGGCCACGACGCGGCCTTCCGCGCGCTCGCGGGTCTGCGCGTCAGCGTCTTCCGCCGGCTGCTGCCGGTCGCGCCGGACGGGCTGCGCGGCACGCGCTCCGGCGACGTGCTGACGACCCTCGTGCGCGACGTCGACACCCTGCAGGATCTGCCGCTGCGCGTCGTGCAGCCGCTCGTGAGCGCGGCTATCGTCGCAGGCGTCGCCGTCGTCGGCGTCGCCTGGCTGTCGCCCGTCGCCGCGGCCGTGCTGCTCGTCGGCCTCATCGCGACGACCGCCGCGGCGACCGCCGTGCTGTCGGCCCTCAGTCGCGACGCGGAGCGCCGCATCGCGCCCTTGCGCGCCGAGCTCGCCGACGCGGTGCTGGAGTACCTCGCCCGGTGGGAGACGCTGCGGGCCTTCGGGGCCGACGCCGCCCGCCGAGAGCACGTGCTCGACCTCGACGCACGCCTGCGGCGCGCGCAATCGCGGCAGTCGGCCGCGCAGGGCTCCGTCGCCGCCCTCGTCACGCTGGGCGGCGGGGGGATGCTCGTCGCGACGCTGCTCGTCGTGCAGCCCGAGCTCGCCGCGGGAGCCCTCACGGGCCCCGAACTCGCGCTGCTCGTGCTCGTGCCGCTCGCGATCGTCGAGGTCGTCGGCGCTCTGCCCGCCGCGCTCGGCGCCTGGTGGCGCGTGCGCGCGAGCGCCGAGCGGGTCGCCGACGTCGTGCCCGAGTCGGTGCCGACGGAGATCCCCGTCGCGCCGCAGCAGCCGGTGTCGATCGAGGGGCTCGAGCCGAGCATCCGCCTGCGGGGTGTGTCGGCGCGCTGGCCGGGAGCCGCGCGCCCGGCCCTCGCACCGCTCGACCTCGACCTGCGGCCCGGCGACCGCGTCGTGCTGCACGGGCCGAGCGGCGCCGGCAAGACGACGCTCGCGCACGTGCTCGTGCGGTTCCTCGAGCACGAGGGGCGCTACGAGCTCGGCGGCGTCGACGTGCGCCGACTGCACCCCGACGATGTGCGGCGGCGCGTGGTGCTGCTCGAGCAGCAGCCGCACCTGTTCGACGAGTCGATCCGGCAGAACCTGCTGTTCGCGCGCGACACGGCGACCGACGCCGAGCTGCTCGCGGTGCTCGAGCGCGTCGGGCTCGCCGAGTGGGTCGCCGAGCGCGGCGGGCTCGACGCGCCCGTCGGCGAGCGCGGCCGCCTCGTGTCGGGCGGGCAGGCGCAGCGCCTCGCGCTCGCGCGCGGGCTGCTGTGCGAGGCGCCCGTGCTCGTGCTCGACGAGCCGACCGCGAACGTCGACCCCGAGCGCGCCGAGGCCGTGCTCGAGCAGCTGCTCGGCGCGGCTATCGGCGACGACCGCGCGGTGCTCGTCATCTCGCACGCGCCCGTGCCCTCGCACCTGGTGACGCGACGCGTGCGCCTCGAGCCCGCCCCCTAGACTGGGAGGGCCACCGCCACTGCTGTCGGACCCACAAGGAAGAGGCATCCATCCATGGTGCGCACCACCGGCCCTGCTCCCAGTTTCACGACGAGCGACGACGGAGTCCCGATCTACCGCCCGGGGCTCGCGGAGGGGGGTGACGGGCCGCGCGAGATGCGCATGGAGCACGATTCGCTCGGCTCGATGCCCATCCCCGCCGACGCGTACTGGGGCATCCACACCGCCCGCGCGCTCGAGAACTTCCCCATCACGCGCCGCGCCCTCTCCAACCACCCCAACCTCGTCATCGCCCTCGCCTTCGTCAAGCAGGCGGCGGCGCGCGCGAACGCCGAGATCGGCGTGCTGGACCCCGAGAAGGCCCGCGTGATCGACCTGGCGTGCCAGGAGATCATCGACGGCGAGCTGCACGACCAGTTCGTGCTCGGCGTGCTGCAGGGCGGCGCGGGCACGAGCACCAACATGTCAGCGAACGAGATCATCGCCAACCGCGGCCTCGAGCTGCTCGGCCACGCCAAGGGCGAGTACGAGCACCTGCACCCGATCGACGACGTCAACCGCAGCCAGTCGACGAACGACGTCTACCCGACGGCGATCAAGCTCGGCATGGTGCTGAGCCTGCGCACGCTGCTCGACGAGCACGAGCTGCTGAGCGAGGCGTTCTCGCGCAAGGGCCGCGAGTTCGCGCACATCCTCAAGGTGGGGCGCACGCAGCTGCAGGATGCCGTGCCGATGACCCTCGGGCAGGAGTTCCGCGGCTTCGCCACGACCCTCCGGGAGGACTACGACCGGCTCTCCGAGGTCATCCCGTGGCTCAACGAGATCAACCTCGGCGCGACCGCGATCGGCACCGGCATCACCGCCGACCCCCGCTACGCGGAGGCCGTGCGCCGGCACCTCAGCGAGATCTCCGGCTACGAGATGCAGACCGCGCCCGACCTCATCGAGGCCACGAGCGACGCGGGCATCTTCATGACGCTCTCCGGCACGCTCAAGCGCGCCGCGGTGAAGCTGTCGAAGATCTGCAACGACCTGCGGCTGCTGTCGTCGGGCCCGCAGGCCGGTCTCGGCGAGATCAACCTGCCCGCCCGCCAGGCCGGCTCGTCGATCATGCCCGGCAAGGTCAACCCGGTGATCCCGGAGGTCGTCAACCAGGTCGCGTTCTCGATCATCGGCGCGGATGCGACGGTCACGGCCGCCGCCGAGGCGGGGCAGCTGCAGCTCAACGCCTTCGAGCCGGTGATCGCGACGAGCATCATGCAGTCGCTCGCGTGGATGACGAACGCCTGCCGCACGCTTCGTCTCAACTGCGTCGACGGCATCACCGCCAACGTCGAGCGCCTGACCGAGATGGTGGATCTGAGCGTCGGCGTCGTCACGGCGCTCACGCCGTACATCGGCTACCAGGCGTCGGCGAAGCTCGCGTACGAGGCGCTCAACTCGCCGCTGTCGATTCGGCAGATCGTGGTCGAGCGCGGCCTCATGTCGGCGGAGGACGTCGAGCGCGTGCTCTCGCCCGAGCGGCTCTCCGGTGCCGTGCCGGCCACCGGCGCGATCGCGCTGCCGATGGTGCCCGTCGAGGACTGACCGCCCCCTCGCGCGACGCGGCGGCCGCTCCCGAGGGGGCGGCCGCCGTCGTCGTTCGCGGATGCTCCTGCCTAGTGCTCGCGCAGCATCGCGATGAGCTCGCTCTTGCGCTTGCCCGAGTACCCCGTGAGCCCGAGCTCCTTGGCGCGGGCGCGCAGCTCGGAGACCGTCCGCGAGTCGTAGTCCTCGCCCTTGCCGCCGCGGCGGCCGACGGCGGAGCGGCCGTCGCGCGCGGCGGCGTTGCTGATGCGCGCGGCCTTGCTCTCGCTCATGCCCTGGCCGGTGAGCCGGTCGTACAGCGCCGGGTCCTTGAGGCTCGGCCGGGCATCCTTCGGCGCCATCAGAGCGCCTTGCCGCCGGTGACCGGCAGCACGCCGCCGGAGACGTAGCTGGCCTGCTCGCTCGCGAGGTACACGTACGCGGGCGCGACCTCGGCGGGCTGCCCGGCGCGACCGAGCGGGGTGTCCTGCCCGAAGCTCGGCAGCGACTCGGGCCAGCTCGTGGCGGGGATCAGCGGGGTCCAGATCGGCCCGGGGGCGACGGCGTTGACGCGGATGCCCCGCTCACCCAGCTCGGAGGCCATCGCCCGCACGAACGCCACCTGCGCGGCCTTGGTCATGGCGTAGTCGACGAGCTTCGCCGACGGCTGGAAGGCCTGGATCGACGCCGTCACGATGATCGACGCGCCGGGGCCGAGGTGGGGCACCGCGGCCTTCGCGCTCGCGACGAGCCCGTAGAGATTCGTCTTCATGACGCGGTCGAAGTCGTCCATCGGCAGCGACTCGAGGCCGTCGCGGTTCTCCTGGTAGGCGGCGTTGAGCACGAGCACGTCGAGCCCGCCGAGCGCCTCGACGGTGCGCTCGACGATGCGCGCCGCGTGCTCGACGTCGCGCACGTCGCCCGGCAGCAGCTCGCAGTGCCGGCCGGCCTCCTGCACCCAGCGCGCGGTCTCCTCCGCGTCGGACTGCTCCTCGGGCAGGTAGGCGATCGCGACGTCGGCGCCCTCGCGCGCGAAAGCGATCGCGACGGCCCGGCCGATGCCGCTGTCGCCGCCGGTGATGAGCGTGCGGCGACCCTCGAGCCGCCCGCTGCCGCGGTACGACCGCTCGCCGTGGTCCGGGGCGGGCGTCGTCTCGCTCGTGAGGCCCGGCTGGTCCTGCTCCTGCTCGGGGAAGCCCTCGGCGTGGTGCTTCGTCGTCGGGTCGGTGCGCTGGTTCGGGTCGGTCTGCTGCTTCGGCTCGTGCTGCTGGTCGGTCACGACGCTCCCTTCCGCGGCCGCGGGTGCGGCGGCGCGGCCACCGTAGGCGGGCGGCGCTCGCCGCGGCGACGGGGTTGACAGCGGTGCGAGGCGGCGCGGCTCAGTTCGATTCGGCGCTGCCCTTCTCCACGAGCCGCTTCGACAGCAGCACGATGAGGATCACGCCGTACGTGTCGGCGACGAGGCTGATGTTGTACTCCCAGAAGAACCAGATCCAGAACTCGCCGGCCTCGAGCGGCTCGCCGGCGTGCTGCTGCTCGCCGACCCAGACGTGGTGGCCGGCGAGCACGGCGAGCGCGGTCTGCGCGATGAGGATGGCGGCGAGCACGATCGAGAGGCTGTGGCGCTGCCAGAAGGTGCCCTGGGTGCTGGCCCCGCGGTATCGCATGATCATGGCCGCACGCTAACGACGCCGCGTGCCGCGCGGCACGGGGTTGCGCCGAGGCGTTGCGGCGGATCAGCCGGCCGGGCGGTCGCCGTCGAGCGCGATGTCCGGGTCGGGCTCGGCCTCGACGCGCTCCTCGGGGTCGAGGGTCGGCGGGGGCAGCTCGAGCTCGGCGTCGTCGTCGAGGTCAACGCCGCGCTCGGCGTCGGGGTCGAGCGGGGCCGACTCCTCGAGTCGGCCGTCGTCGGTGAGCGGGTCGTGCAGCGGGTCGTGCAGGTCGTGCTCGCGGTCGGTCATCGCTCGTCCTTCCGTGCGCGGATCGGGGCCGCACCATCCTCCCGCGCTCGCCGCATCGGCGGGGGAGCCGCTCTCCACAGGTGCAGGGTCGCGTAGCTGCGCCACGGCGCCCAGCGCGCGCCGAGCATCCGTGCGCCTGTCGACGTCTCGGCGGCGCCGAGCGCGCGCAGCGACCGCAGCAGCACGAGGTCGTGCTCGAGCAGGATGTCCGGTGCGCCGAGCACGCGCATCGTCACGTACCCGGCCGTCCACGGCCCGACCCCCGGCAGAGCCTCCAGGCGCGCCCGCAGCGCGGCGGCCGGCATGCCCACGTCGATCGCGAGGGCGCCGCTCGCGAGCGCCTCCGCCACGCCGAGTACCGTGCGGATGCGGCTCGCCGGTCCGCGCAGCACCGCGGCGCCGTGCGCCGCGATGCGGTCGGCGCCCGGGAACTCTCGCAGCCCGGCGACCGGCTCGCGCCCCTCGAGCGCGTCGAGGTCGGCGGCGAGCCGGCCCAGCACGGTGCGCGCGGCGGGCAGCGAGATCTGCTGCCCGACGATCGTGCGCAGCAGCGTCTCGCCCGGGTCGACGGCTCCGGCGATGCGGATGCCCGGCTGCTGCGCCACGAGCGGCCCGAGCAGGACATCCGCCCCCAGGGCCGCGTCGATCGCGGCCGCGTCGGCGTCCAGATCGAACCAGCGCCGCACGCGCGCCACGAGCGGTGCGACGTCGGCGAGGGCGCTCACGCTCGCGGTGCACACGACGCCCGGCCGCTCGTCGTCGAGCCGCACCCGCACGAGCGCGCGGCCGTGGGGCAGCGGCAGCCAGCGCCGCACGACGCCGTCGACGACCTCCTCGACGCCGTGCACGGCGTGGTCGGCGACGTAGCGCACGAGTCCGGCGCCGTCGAAGGGCGCGCGGGCCGCGAGTCGCACGGTCACAGTCGTGAGGCCCGTCGCATCGGGGGAGAGCGCGGCGTGCGCGACGGCGTCGGGGCGCACGCCGACCCGGCCCGATCGGGCGAGGCGGCGCAGCTCGGTCGGGGCGAGCCCGTACACCTCGCGCACGGTGTCGTTGCACTGCCGCAGGCTCGCGAAGCCCGCGGCGAACGCCACCTCCGACACCGGCAGGTCGGTGCCGGCGAGCAGGGCTCGGGCCGACTCGGCGCGGTGGGCGCGGGCGAGGGCGAGCGGGCCGGCACCGAGCTCGCCCTGCAGCACGCGCCCGAGGTGCCTGCTGGAGTACCCGAGCCGCGCCGCGAGGCCCGGCACGCCCTCGCGCTCGACGACGCCGTCGGTGATGAGCCGCATGGCGCGCGCGGCGAGGTCGTCGCGCAGGTTCCAGTCGGGGTTGCCGGGCACGGCGTCGGGCTGGCAGCGCTTGCACGCGCGCAGGCCCGCCTCGTGCGCGGCCGCCGCGGTCGAGTAGAAGCTGACGTTGTGCGGTTTCGGCGTCGTCGCCGGGCACGAGGGGCGGCAGTAGATGCCGGTCGTGCGCACTCCCGCGATGAACTGGCCGTCGAATCGCGCGTCGCGCGAGGCGAGGGCCCGGTAGCAGGTGGCGTGGTCGAGGGGCGGCACGCGACCACGATGCCACCGGGGGGATGCTCGCACCAGCGGAAAACGGACATCCCCGTCGTCGACGCCCGCGTCGCACGCCGTCGCTATGCTCGCGACCATGACCCAGCACCCCGACGCGAGCGCGCCCCTCGCGCGCACGCCCGACTGGTCGGCGACGGGCGGGCTCGCCCCCGGCGCCTCCGCCGCCCCGACGGCCGCGCCCGAGAGCGTCCGGGCTGAAGCGGCGTCACCCGCGCAGCCGGTGCTCGGCACGACGCCCCGACGACGCTCGGCGGCGCTCACCGTGCTCGCCGTCCTCGGCTTCGCGCTCGTCGGCGTCGTCGCGCTGCTGGTCGCCGTCTACCTGCTCGTCGGGCTCGGCCCCGCGGGGGTGGTCGTCGGTGGCGTCATGGCGCTCGTGCCGCTCGCGATCGTCTTCGCGGGCATCCGCTGGATCGACCGGTGGGAGCCGGAGCCCCGCGGGGCGCTCGCCTTCGCGTTCCTGTGGGGTGCGGGGGTGAGCGTGCTCATCGCGCTCGTCGTCGACGCCGAGATCCAGAGCATCGTCGCCGGCATCGACGCCGACCCGGGCGCGATCGAGTTCCTCGGGGCCGCGGTGCAGGCCCCGATCGTCGAGGAGCTCGGCAAAGGCCTCGGTGTGCTGCTGCTGTTCTGGTTCGTGCGGCGGCACTTCGACGGCCCCGTCGACGGCATCGTCTACGCGGCGACCGTCGCCGGAGGGTTCGCCTTCACCGAGAACATCCTCTACTTCGGCACGCAGCTGGCCGAGGGCGGACTGCTGAGCGCCGGCACGATCGAGATCTTCCTCATCCGGGGGCTCATGTCGCCTTTCGCGCACGTCATGTTCACCGCCTTCATCGGCGTCGCGCTCGGCTTCGCCGCGCGGCACGTCGGGGCGGTCGCGGGAGTTCTGCTGTTCCTGCTCGGCGCGGTGCCGGCCATCCTGCTGCACGCGTTCTGGAACGGCGCGCTGTTCTTCGTCGGCGACTTCTACGGCTACTACGTGCTCGTGCAGGTGCCCATGTTCCTCATCGCCGTGTGGCTCGTCGTGCTGCTGCGGCGGCAGGAGCAGCGGCTCACCGCCGAGCGGCTCGCCGAGTACGCCGCGGTCGGCTGGTTCCACCCGCAGGAGGTCGCGATGCTCGCCACGCCCGCCGGGCGGCGCACGGCGCAGGCGTGGGCCGCCCGCCACGGGGTGGCGGGGCTCATGCGCGCGTTCGTGCGCGACGCGACGCGACTCGCGCACGCGCGCCAGCGCATCCTCGGCGATCGTGACCGCATCGGCGCGCAGCTCGACGAGGCGGAGCTGCTGCAGCGGGTGGCGCGTTCGCGGCACGCCCTCATGACCGGGCGCGTCACGCCCTAGCGTCGCCGAGCGGGAATGGGGGCCGGTCGTCGCGCCCCCGCGCGTCGACCGGCCCGTCCGAGTCCTCCGTGCCGTCGCGGCCCCCCGCGACGCTCCCCCCGGATGCAGCCCCCCGGAGTCCTCGGCTCGTTCCCGATACGCCTGGTGTTCGGCGTTGCTGCACGAAGGGTTTGCTCCGACTGGACCCCGCGTTCGGGGGACACGACCGACGAGCGTTAACAGACTCGCCGCCCAGTGGCGGGGCGAAGCCTCCGGCGCTCCTGGGCGGCGAGTTGATCTGCCCCTATGGTGCCCCGGCGATCGTCGCACGGTCAAGAGCGCGCGAGCGCTCCACCCCCTCACGGGGGCGAGATGAGCGAGCGTCGGCGTCGCTAGCCTCGCAGAGGGGCCGCTCTCGAGCCCCGCCCACCCGAGCGAGAGAAGGCGGTGACGGCCTGTGGCGGCATGCCCGGTGTGCGCCGCGCCGATCCGCGACGGCCAGCGCTTCTGCACCCAGTGCGGCGCGCCGCTCATCGCCGCCTCGACACCGCTGGCTGCGGTGCCGACGGCTGCGGTGCCAGCGGCTGCGGCCGCCCCGATCACGGTGCCCGAGGCGATCGCGCCGCAGCCGACGCCCGTCGCGCCGCAGGCCACGCCCGTGACGCCGCAGCCGACGCCGGTGACGCCCTCGCCGACGGCCCCCGTGGCCGAGCCGCCCGCCGACTTCGAGCCGGTGCCCGCCCTCGGGCCGCTGGCGCCCGCCCCCGCCGAGCGCACGAGCATCCTCGGCCTGCTCGCCGAGCGCGAGACCGAGGCGGCGCGCGTCGAGCATCCGCTGGGGGTGCCCGTGATCACCGCACGCACGCTGCCGGGCCCGGGAGCGAACCCCGCCCACATCGGGCGCGCGAGCGACTACGCGACGCCCGCCTCCGCCGGATCGAACGGGTCGACCGGGTCGGCCTCGCCGGCTGAAGCCGCCCCCTCGACCGTCTCGCCGGCGGAGGCCGCCGGTGCATCCGCCGCCAGCCCGGCGAGCCCGGTCGGCGCACGTGCGGTCGCCCCGCGCCGGTACACGCCGCCACCGGCGCGCAGCCGGGCCGCGACCTGGGCGCTCGTCACGGGCATCCTGCCGGTCGTCGTCTCGGTGCTCGGCAACCTGCTGACCGCCGAGCTCGGGCGTCAGGCGGTCGCGGCCACGGAGGCCGGCGTCACCACCGGGGCGTGGGCCCCCGTGTTCGTCTCGCTCTCCGTCGTGTTCGTCGTCAACGCCGCGCTGCTGACCGTCTGCGCGATCACCGGCACGCGCGGTGTGCGCGAGACCGGCAACGGCGTCACCCGGGGGCGCGGGCTCGCGGTCGCCGGGCTTGCGGCTGGCGCCGTCAACCTCGTGCTGCTCGTCGCGGGCCTCGTCATCTCGATCTCGGGCTTCTCCGCCGTCCTCGCCTGACGTGCGCTGACTCGCCGAGGCGGCGCGGGCGTTCGACCAGCATCCTCGCGGCCTCCTCCCAGCTTCGGCCGCATCCGCACGCCCTCCTCCACCGGAAGTGATGGATGTAAGGCGAAGCCCGCCTTGACCCCGGAAGGGGCGCGAGCCCCACGGGGCCGATCACTGGAGGAACCATGCGCAATCGAATTCTCGCGGGCCTGGGCGTCGCCGCCCTCGCCACCGTCGGCGTCGCGGCTCCCGCGAACGCCATCAGCGACACCTCGGCCGACCTGTACGTGGTCCACGCCGTTCCCGGCGTCACCGTCGACGTCTACGCCGACGTCACGGGCGACCCGGTCCTGGAGGGCTTCGAGCCCATGGACGTGGCCGGTCCGCTCGACCTGCCCGCCGGCGACTACACGTTCACGATCGTTCCCACGGGCACCGACCCGCAGGACGAGGCCAACGTCGCCATCCAGGCGGACGTCACGCTCGAGGCCAACACCAGCTACACCGCCGTCGCGCAGCCGCAGGAGGGCGGCGAGCTCACGCTCGGCGCGTTCGTCAACGACATCTCGGAGATCCCCGCCGGCCAGGGCAAGATCACGGTGCGCCACACGGCTGACGCCCCCGCGGTCGACGTCCGCAGCGGTGACACCGAGCTCGCCGGCGACCTCGCGAACGGCGAGGAGATCGTGCTCGGCCCGCTCGCGGCCGACACCTACGCTGACATCAACGTCGTCCTCGCGGGCACCGACACGCGCGCCATCGAGCTCGGCGACGTCGAGCTGCCCGCCGGCACGAACATCTTCGTGCACGCCTTCGGCCCCATGGAGGACGAGACCTACAGCGCCGTGATCTTCACGATCGACGGCCTGGGCGCCACCCCGGCCGGCGTGCCCGCGGGTGAGGCCGGTCTCGGCCAGCAGAACAACGGCGGCCTCATCGCCCTCGGCGCGGCGCTCCTGCTCGCGCTCGCGGTCGGTGCCGTGGTCGTCCGTCGTCAGACCGTCGGCGCCGAGCGCTAAGACGGTTTGCATCTCATGTCGATGAGCGCGAGGTCGGTGCGGGCGATCGGGTTCACCGTCGCCGGCCTCCTGCTCCTCGCCGGTTGCGCTGCTCCGGAGCCCGACGCGGCTCCGGAGCAGCGCCCGTCGGCGTCGCCGACGCCGACGTCCACCGCCTTCACCGACCCGCGCGAGGCGCTCGACGCCCTCGCCGCCCGGGTCGCCCCCGCCCCCGTCTCGCTGTCGGTGCCCGATCTCGGCATCGAGATGGACGTCGAGCCGCAGGGCCTCGACGAGCGCGGCCAGATGGCGCTGCCGCGCAGCGCCTTCGACGCCGGGTGGTACCAGTACAGCGCTGGCCCCGGCGCGAGCCAGGGCGCGACGGTGCTCGCCTCGCACGTCTTCACCGTCGCCGAGGGCGAGGGGCCGTTCCTGCGGCTGCTGGACGCGCAGCCCGGGCAGCTCGTCTCCCTCGTCGATGCCGAGGGCGTCCGACACGAGTACCGGGTGACGACCGTGGAGCAGATCCCGAAGGACGACGTCCCGCTCGATCGGGTGTTCACGACGACGGGGGAGCCCCACCTGGTCATGGTGACCTGCGGCGGCGACTACGACTCCAGCTACAACGGGGGCGTGGGCCGCTACGAGGACAACGTGATCGTCACGGCGGAACGACTCTCGTGACAGCTTCCTTCGCTACCATGACGCGCACGACCGGCACCCGCGCCGGTCGGTCGACGCAGCAGGAGCGGAGCCGCCACGTGGAGACAGCGGTCGACGACGGCACCGAGCTCGCCCGCCGCTTCGTGCGCGGTGAGGAGCGAGCGCTCGCCGACGTCTACGGCCGCTGGAGCTCACTCGTCTACTCGCTCGCCCTGCGCTCGCTCGGCGACGTGCCCGACGCGGAGGACGCCACGCAGCGCGTCTTCGTGAAGGCCTGGCAGAGCCGCGATCGCTACGACCCGTCACGCGCGAGCCTCTCGGCCTGGCTCGTCGGCATCACCCGCAACGTCATCGCCGACGCGCACGAAGCGCGCACCCGCGAGCGCTCCATCACCGAGCAGCTCACGGCCATCACCGCGAGCGACGAAGCCCCGGCGCCCGACGTGGCGCTCGCCGACCGGCTGGTGGTCGCCGACGAGATGGCGCGACTCGAGCCCGTGCCGCGCAAGGTCGTCGAGCTGGCATTCTTCGACGACCTGACCCACACGCAGATCGCCGACCGACTGGGGCTCCCGGTCGGCACGGTGAAGTCCCACATCAGACGCAGCCTCGCGAGGCTCCGAGACCGCATGGAGGTGAGCCATGGAGCAGCGGACGCCTGACCGCGACACGCACGCGCCCTGGGCGCACCTCGACGCCGACGCGCTCGCGCTGCTCGCCATCGGCGAGGCGCCCGCGGGCGAGGCCGAGTCGCAGCACCTCGGCGAGTGCGCGGCCTGCCGGGCCGAGTTCGACGCCCTCAGCGGCGCCGCGAGCGTCGCTCGCACGACCCTCGGGCAGGGCGCGCTCGTCTCACCCCCGAGCAGCGTCTGGGCGGGCATCCAGCGCGAGCTCGGGCTGCCGGCCGACCTGCGGCCCGGGCCCCCCGCCCCGCTGCCGGCCGTTCTCGCCTCGGTGCCGTCGCCCGCCGTTCCCGGTGAGGGCGAGTCCGCGGCCGAGCGACCGTCGCCCGTCGCCGATCTGTCGGATGCCCGTGCGCGGCGCTCCCGCCGCCGTCGCCTCGTCGCGCCCCTCGTCGCAGTCGCGGCCGCCGCCGCGCTCGTGACGACCGTGGCCCTCTCCTGGGACGCGCTGCGGCCCGCTCCGCCGGTGACCCTCGCGAGCGCCTCGCTCGACGCGCTGCCGGCCTGGGCCGGCGCCTCCGGCGAGGCGGTCGTGCTCGAGCGCCCCGACGGCGAGCGCGTCGTGTCGATCACGGTCGCCGACGCCGCCGAGGCGGAGGGCGTGCGCGAGGTGTGGCTGCTGACCCCCGAGGTCGACGGCCTCATCAGCCTCGGGCTGCTCGAGGGCGACTCGGGCGAGTTCGCGATCCCCGCGGGCATCGACCTGGGCGAGTACCCGATCGTCGACGTGAGCCTCGAGCCGGTCGACGGCGACCCGGCGCACTCGGGCGACTCGATCGTGCGCGGCGCGCTCGACGTCTGAGTCTCGCGACGCGGCCGGCCGCCGGCTGTTCAGCGGGCAGCGCGACGCGCGAGCACCCCGACGAGCACGAGCAGCAGGCCGGCGACGATGAGGAACACTGCACCGACGATGAGCACCGTCGCGAGCGCGGCCCCGGGCATCGCGAGCACGAGGATGCCCGCGACGATCGAGAGCACGCACGTCGCGATCGCGAGGCCCCGCGGCACGATCGCGGCGTCGGGCATGCCGCCGAACAGCGCCGCGACGCCGTCGATGATCCACGCGATGCCGATGAGGTAGGCCAGCAGCGTGAGCTGCCCGGCGGGGTTCGCGATCGTGACGACGCCGAGCGCGAGCACGGCGAGGCCGAGCACGCCGACGAACCAGCGCAGCGCGCGCGGCAGCTCGTGACCGCGCCAGGCGACCCAGAGCCGCAGCCCGCCGACGAGCACGAGGTGCACGCCGAACAGCAGCGCGAGCGTCAGCAGGGTGGCTTGCGGCCAGGCCAGGGCGGCGACGCCGAGGGCGATCGAGAGCGCTCCGAGCAGCAGCAGGGGCAGGGGCGGGCGCGGCGCGGGCGTGTCGGTCATGGCATCAGTGTGCCGCACCCGCACCGGGTGTCAGGAGCGCTCGGGCTCGGGGGCGCGCTCGAAGCGGCGCCCGGTCATCTCGACGGGGCGGATGCGCACCCACCGGTACTTCAGCGTCGGAACCCACGGCTGCAGCGGCAGCCGGTCGGCCGCGTCGATCTCGCTCTGCAGCTCCACGCGCTCGGCGACGCCCTTCACGACGACGCTCCACGCCTCGCGCTCGCTCGCGCCGTCGATCTCGAAGGCGACGCGATCGTTGATGGAGAGCTCGAGCAGCTTGGTGCCCGGCGCGGTGCGGAAGTAGAGCATCCGGTCGTCGACCGCGTAGTTGACGGGGAAGATGTCGACGGTGCCGGCGGCGGTGACGGCGAGGCGGCCCAGGGAGTGGTCGGCGAGCACGCGCCAGCACTCGTCGACGCTGAGTTCGGTGACGGGGCCGAGTCCGATGGTCATGGCGGGCTCCTTTCGAGGTGCCCTCATTGCACTCTCTCGCGCGCCGCGCGCGTCAGGGCCGAAGGTCCTGACCCTGCCGCCGCCGGCGCTCAGCGCTGGCAGCTGCCGGTGCTGACGCGCTCGCTGAGGTCGGGAGCGGCCGCGATCACCGGATCGAGCTCGGCCATGGTGTGCGCGTAGCCGACGTCGTCGCGGTTCTGGGCCTTCGCGAAGATCATGCCGACGACGGTGCCGTCGAGCGCGAGCAGCGGCCCTCCCGAGTTGCCGGGGTTGACGTCCGCGGCGAGCGTGTAGGTGTCGCGCGGGTACGAGCCCTCGCCGTCGATGCCGGCCGTGCTGAGAGTGCCGACCTGCACGACCTCCGCGCCGCCGGAGACGAAGGGGCCGCCCCAGGGGTAGCCCTGCACGGCTCCCACGGCGCCGACCTCGAGCGTGTCGCCGATCGCGAGCTCCTCGACTGGCAGGTCGTCGACCGCGACGACGGCGATGTCCTGCTCGCCGTCGAAGTAGACCACGCGCCCCGGCAGGCCGCCCACGCCGGGGAACTCGACGGTCGGCTCGGCGACGCCCGCGACGACGTGCGCGTTGGTGAGCAGTCGGTCGTCGGCGATGACGAACGCGGTGCCCGACTGCACCTGCCCGCACGCATAGGCGGAGCCCGTGATGCGGCCGACTGACTGCCCGGCCCGGCGCAGCTCGGGGTTCTGGGCGTCGATCTGCGGCGGCGGGGGAGGGGCGACGTCGCCGAGCGCGTCGGCGATGCGGGGGATGCCCTCGCTCACGACGAGCCCGCGCACCTGCCCCAGCGCGCTCGCGACGGGCGGCGGCGTGAAGCGGTCGATCGTGCGCAGCACGGTCGAACTCGCCGTCGTCGTCGAGACGAGCGGGATGCCGAGCGCCGTCACCGTCGACCCGACCAGGCTCATGACGAGCAGCGAGACGACGCCGCCCGCGAGCGCGCCGCCGACGCGGTCGAGGGGGCGGGCGCGCCGGGCGACGCCTCGACGCCAGCGGTGCCCGAGGCGCTCGCCGAGCGTGAGGCCGCCGACGACGAACAGCACGATCGCGACGAAGACGGCGGCGGCGCGCCACATCGGCTCGGAGATCCAGGTCGTGATGGGCGGGATGAGCAGGAAGGCGAGCACGGCGCCGACGCTCGCGCCGATCACCGATCCGAGCGTGAAGAGGAATCCCGAGGCCGCCCCGCGGGCGATCGCGCCGACGAGCAGCAGCAGCAGGAGCACGTCGAGCAGCAGCGGCAGCAGCATCCGGCCTCCATTCCGACGGTCGGCCTCGTCGGAATTCTTGCACGCCCTCCCCGGCGCTGTCCGGTCTCGCGCGTCGGATGCCTCTGACAGACTTCCGGAGGAGCCGTCAACTCGGCTTGATGCACTGCGGAAGAGGTCTTCACCGAATGGTCACCGGCGCCCTGAAGTCGAAAGTCGACGCCGTCTGGAACGCGTTCTGGACGGGCGGCATCGCCAACCCGATCGAGGTGATCGAGCAGATCACCTACCTGCTGTTCATCCGCCGCCTCGACGAGCTGCAGCTCCTGGCCGAGAATCGCGCGCGTGTCACCGGTGAGGCGATCGCGAGGCCGGTCTTCCACGACGGCCTGAGCGAGCCGCCGGGCCGCACGCCTCGCCCGCTGCATGATCTGCGCTGGTCGCGCTTCAAGAACCTCGACCCCACCGCCATGTTCGAGGTGGTGGACGGTCACGTGTTCCCCTTCCTGCGGTCGATGGGGGAGCAGGGCTCGAGCTTCTCGGCGAACATGAAGGACGCGCGCTTCACGATTCCGACCCCGGCGCTGCTGGCGAAGGTCGTCGACCTGCTCGAGGCCATCCCGATGGATGACACCGACGCCAAGGGCGACATCTACGAGTACATGCTCAGCAAGCTCGCGACGTCGGGCACGAACGGGCAGTTCCGCACCCCGCGCCACATCATCCGGCTGATGGTCGACATGACGGCGCCGAAGCCGGGCGACCGCATCGTCGACCCCGCAGCGGGCACCGCGGGCTTCCTGACCGTCGCGAGCGAGTACCTGCGTGCGCACCACCCCGAGATCTGGGCGGATGCAGCCGCTCGCGATCACTTTAATCGTCACGCTTTCAGCGGCTTCGATTCCGACGCCACTATGAGCCGTATCGGCAGCATGAACCTGCTACTGCACGGGGTGGAGGCGGCGAGGGTGGAGCGTCGCGACTCGCTCGCCGAGGGCGTCGGAGCCGACGACGGCGAGTACTCCCTGGTGCTCGCCAATCCGCCGTTCGCGGGCTCGGTCGACGCCGAGTCGATCGCCAACGACCTCACACGCATTGTGAAGACGAAGAAAACCGAGCTGCTGTTCCTGGCGCTCATGCTGCGCGTCATGAAGAACGGCGGGCGCGCCGCGGTGATCGTTCCCGACGGAGTGCTCTTCGGCTCGTCGAAGGCGCATAAAGATCTGCGCCGCATGCTAGTCGACGACCACAAGCTCGACGCGGTGGTCAAGCTGCCGAGCGGCGTCTTCAAGCCCTATGCCGGAGTCTCGACCGCCATCCTCTTCTTCACCAAGACCAGCTCGGGCGGCACCGACCACGTCTGGTTCTACGACGTGCAGAGCGACGGCTTCAGCCTCGACGACAAGCGCACCCCGCTCACGTCGAGCGACCTGCCCGACGTGCTCGCCCGCTGGCAGACGCTGACGGATGTGGGCTCACCGGAAGCGGAACGCCCCCGCACCGCCCAGAGCTTCCTGGTTGCTCGCCAGGAGATCGTCGATGCCGGATACGACCTAAGCCTCAACCGCTACAAGGAGGTCGAGCACGAGGAGGTTGAGCACCGCGACCCGCTCGAGATCATCGCCGAGCTGCAGGCCCTCGAGGCCGAGATCGCCGCGGCCACCGTAGCGCTTGCGAAGTCCTTGGCGACCAAACCATGACGTGGCCCACAGTTGCCTTGGGAGAGGTCTCTCAGCCTCGACAGTGGCCGATCCTGCCCAGAGCTGAGATGTCGCAAGCAGGTTACCCAGTGTTCGGGGCAAACGGGCTCATCGGCTTCTCGGGCAAAGTTACGCACGACAGGCCGACGGTTGTGATCGGTTGCAGAGGCACCTGCGGCGCGGTTCACCTGACCGAGGGCCCGACTTACGTCAACGGAAACGCCATGGCTATCGATCTCTTGGACGAAGGTGTCGTCGACCCGAGATTCCTCGCGCATTACCTCCGCTGGAGAGGCTTGAGCGATGTGACGACGGGGTCGTCCCAGCCTCAGATCACTCGTCAGAATCTAGTGCGGATTCGGATTCCTGCCCCACCCCTCCCCGAGCAACGCCGAATAGCCTCCATCCTCGACCAGGCCGACTCGATTTGCTCACGTTTCCGTCGTGCAAGTGACCTGTGGGCCGCACTTGGCAGGTCGTACTACTCGAAGATCCTGACCTCTGACGGCGATCGAGGATTTACTTGGCCCCGTGTTCCGATTGGGGATCTCGGACAAGTCGTGACAGGGCAGACTCCCCCTGGGGGTGAGACGACCGTTGAATCAGACGATGTTCCGTTCATTACTCCCGGTGACCTGGGTGATACCGATGCTGCACCGAAGAGGTATCTCTCGGCAGCCAACGTCGCACGGTCGAGGATAGTCAAGCCAGGAAGCTTGCTCGTCTGCTGTATCGGAACCATCGGCAAGTCTCGGACCTTCGAGCGGCCCGTGGCCTTCAACCAACAGATCAACGCCATCGAGTGGGGGCCAAATGTTCTACCCGACTTCGGCGAGTTCGCGGTAGCCAGCATCACGGCGGAGATGCAGGCGCGTGCATCGAGTACCACTCTGCCGATTCTCAGGAAGAGCACTTTCGAACAGTTCGTCATTCCGGTTCCGCCGTTAGCGGTGCAACAGGAGTTATCTGAGGTCGTTTCGAAGACGCGAGCTATCCGTGGCCTGACTGCAGAGGCGGGCAAGACCGCGGCTGCGCTCCAGCGTTCGCTCGCAGATGGATTCTTCCGTGGCTCAGTGAGCTAACTGGAAGTGGAAAGTCGTCCGCTTAGCTGCCAGGGCAGCACCCTGTTTACTTCGAGCAAGGGGTCGTCGACCATCGCAACGCGATGGGCTACGGCGGGGCGGAGCAGCGCGGCCAGCGCATCGGCCGCTCGGGCGACGTGGGAGTGGACGGCGTCATCGATCAGGACGCCCTGGGCCTTAGTCAGATCTACGTGCAAGCCAAGCGCTACGCGGCCGACAACGCCGTGCTACGCCCCGAACTGCAGAGCTTCATCGGCGCCCTCGCCGGGCGTGGAGCCAGCCAGGGTGTCTTCGTCACCACCAGCCGCTTCAGCCAGGGCGCGCGCAAGTATGTCGACAGCATTCCGCAGCGCACCGTGCTGATCGACGGCCCGCGTTTGGCCGCACCCATGATTCAGTACCGCGTGGGCGTGCAGGTGAAGAAGACATACGACATGGTTGAGGTCGACGAGGACTACTTCGACTGACGGGTCCACGGCCCCCGGGGGTGTGAGCTCCTCGGTGCGAATCAGTTTGATCAAGCAATGCGACACCTACCTGATGCAAGTGGAAGGCGGCACCGTGAAAAGTGAGGCAGAAGGCTCCGAACTCGTTCCTCCAGATGCCGTGACGAGCGTCAACGAACTCACCGCGGACGAGCGCCAGGAGTTCGAAAGCGAGCGCGCTGAACTCAAGCAGTTCATCGATGGGCTGAGTGCGGCAGACATCAAGTCGGGAACGTGGTTCACGAAGCTCATCTCCCACGGGCTTGTCGCCTACGCCAAGAAGGCCGACTGGAGGTACTTCGAGGAGCAGTACCCCGGGGTCCCCGCAGACGCGATTGTGGATCAGCGCATCAAGATGGCGGCTCGATACGCCTCGCTGGCGGGGGGATTATCAGCGGCCGCCTATACAGGGGCCGTTGCCGCCACGATCGGGTCTCTCTCCGCCGCGAGCCCGATCACGGTTCCTGCAGCCATTGGCACGTTGATGTTTGATCTCTCGTACGTCACGGTGGCGCAGCTTCGGCTTGCGCATGATGTCGCCGTTCTCTACCGCGTGCCCCTCGATGTCAATGATCCGGCAGACATCTACAAGCTCATTCGTGTTGCATTCACGATTAAGAGCGGCCAAGTCACGAGCAACGGCCTCCTCAAGATTGTTCCGGCCTTTCTGCGTTTCTTGCTCAAGAAGTTCTATTCGGGCTCGGTACTCGCAGCGGCACGGAGCCTGCCGTTCATCGGCAAGTACCTCTTGCAGCGCACCGTCATCAAGGTGGCGATTCCCGGTGTCGGAATCCCACTGGCAGTCGGCGTCAACTACTGGACCACCATTGTGGCGGGCAAGCACGCACGTGCTGTGTTCCGCAACGAGGCACGTGTCATCGAATCGTCACGCCGAATCATGGAACCCAGTCGAAATCCACAAGTTCTCCTCTGGGTCGCATGGCTTGTCGTCAACGCAGACCGTCGCATCTCCGACGACGAGGCGCTCATGTTGCGTCACCTCATGATCGACGCAGGCGAGTTGCATCAAGTCGTCGACGAGCAACTTGCCCAGACGATCGATCTCGACGCTGGTGACGTGTGGCGCCGCATCGATGGAGTCGACGGCGACCTGAACGATGTGATCGAAGCCTCGAAGCTAGTCGCGGCGATTGACGGGGAGATCAACGAGCTCGAGCAAGCCGTGCTCGACCAGATTGTTGAGCGTTGCCGGCGAGGCTAGCGGGGTTGGCTTCTGATCCGCGAGGGTGACATTTTGCGATGGGCCGTATCGGGTCAGACATGACAGCGCGACGGGTGCGGGCGAGCCGAAGCCCGCCCGCACCCATCGTCCTACTGCAGCGCGATCGTCCAGGCCCCGTTCGCCGAGATCTCGATCAGCGACGTGCCGGCCGGCCAGCGGACCTCGCCGGTGTACGAGCCGATCTCGTTCACGACCAGGTCGCTGCTGGTTCCGTACGACCACACCGCGAAGTTGCTGTCGCCCGTGTGCGCGAGGTCGGCGATCGTCGCGTCGCCCAGGTAGACCAGAACATCGTCGCCCTGGCCCGTCGTCGTCGAGCTCCCCGGCAGCTCGCGAATCGAGAGCACGTCGCGCAGCGTGACCGTCCACGCCCCGTCTGCACTGATCTCGAGAGCCGTAATCCGCTCCGCGGTCGACAGATTGAACGGCACTGTGCCGGCGTAGCTGCCGATCTCGTTGACGAGCAGGTCGCTCTGATTCAGGTTGGCATCGAGCGACCAGACCGCGAAGTTGCTGCTACCGCTGTGCGCCATCGTCGCGATCCCAATCGAGTCGGGCCCCGCGGGAAGCTCGATCTGCAGGATGGTGTCGCCCGTGCCGCTGTAGACGACGTCTGCAGCCGGCTCGACAACCTCCGGCTCCGGTTCCGGCTCGGGCTTGGGCTCGGTTTCCGGTTCCGGCTCTTCCGCGACGGGAGCCGGAGCCTCCTCGGTCACTTCCGGCTTGTCGACAACGGCGTCATCTGTGCCGCTGTTGATGCCCGCGATGAGCCCGACGCTCACGATGATCGCCGTAACCCACGCGATCGGGCCGAGGACGACCCCGGTCAGGGCCTGACCGCGCCGGGGGGTCTTCCTGATCAGTGCGATGAGGCCGAGAGCGATCGCCGCGATCGCGGGCATCCAGGCCACGAAGCTCAGGCCCGGGATGATCGCGCTGACCATCGCGACGATTCCGGCGATCATCGCCCAGAGGGCGAGTGCCGAACGCGGCTTCGGGGTGGCGGCAGGCGCTTCGGGGGGCGGCGGCGCGGAGAAGTCCGTCGGCCGCTCGGGGGTGCTGGGGGTGTCGCTCATGAGGTTCTCCTCGGGGATGCTCCGGTTACCGGAGGGTGACACGCGCACTGCCGATGACACCGCGCGACCGTCCCGACATTCGGGCAGTAGACCAGGACAGCGGAGGGCTCCGACATTCGTGACGTGTCCACCCCCGTTCGGGGGCCGAAGTCGACCAGATGTCACCTATCGCCTCTAGAGTTGCCAGACCGACGAAAGGCACGGCCGGGTGACCAATTTCGACTTCCTGCAAGAGCGATTCACGTCGATCGTTCCCGAAGCGCGTCGGGCCGAAGGGTACGCATACGGAGACCCGCGTACATCGTCGTTCTACGCCCGTCGCGCTCTCGAACTTGCCGTCGAATGGATGTACGCCTACGACTCGACCTTGCGCGAGCCTTATCAGCGCGACCTCAGCGCACGCCTACACGAGTCTAGCTTCACGCGGCTAGTCCCGCCCGTCGTGGTCGCCAAGATGCACATCATCCGACGCCGCGGAAACGAGGCAGTGCACCGCGCCAGTCCGTTCGGTGAGGCGCAGAGCGTGCCGGTCGTGCGCGAACTCTTTCACGTGCTGTTCTGGCTCGCCACCCGGTACGCGCCGACGAACGACGCCCGCCCTTCGGCCGGTCGCGTCTTCGAGGTGTCGCGCATCCCTCGTCCGCAACCGGGGGCGGCGTCGAAGACGCGCGCCGAGCTCAAGGCGCTCACCGAGCAGCTGGCGGCGCAGGATGCCCAGCTCGCCGCTGCCCGTGCCGACAACGCTGCTCTCGCCGCCGAGCTGGAAGCCGCGCGGGCCGAAGTAACCGCCGCCAAGCAGGCCGCAGCCACTCTCGTCGACACCCACGACTACGACGAAGAGACGACTCGCGATCTCTTCATCGACCTGCTGCTCGCCGAGGCGGGCTGGGCGCTCGACCAGCCTCGCGATCGCGAGTTCGAGGTCGCAGGCATGCCCAACAACTCGGCCGGCGGCGTCGGATTCGTCGACTACGTACTGTGGGGCGCGGACGGGTTGCCGCTCGCCGTGGTCGAAGCCAAGCGCACCCGAAAGGATCCGCACGCCGGGCAGCAGCAGGCCAAGCTCTACGCTGACGCGCTCGAGCGCCGGTTCGGCCAGCGCCCGCTGATCTACTACACGAACGGCTACGAGCACTGGCTCTGGGACGACCGTCTCTATCCGCCCCGCGCCGTGCAGGGCTTCGCCACGCGCGACGAGCTGGCGCTCGCCGTGCAGAGGCGCACATCGCGCCAGGCGCTGGCGAGAACCGCGATCGATGAATCAATCGTCGAGCGGCCCTACCAGCACCGCGCAATCCGCCGCGTGGGCGAAGTGTTCGAGCAGCAGCAGCGCCGTGCGCTGCTCGTCATGGCGACCGGATCGGGAAAGACCCGAACTGTCATCGCACTGACCGACCTGCTGATGCGCGCCGGGTGGGTCAAGCGCGTACTCTTCCTCGCCGACCGCGTCGCCCTCGTCAACCAGGCGACGTCGGCTTTCAGGACGCACCTTCCCGCCTCGAGCCCGGTCAACCTCGTAACCGAGAAGGGCGTCGACGGCCGCGTCATGGTCTCCACCTACCCCACGATGATGGGCCTGATAAACGAGGTGGATGGCGGCCTCCGCCGCTTCGGCCCCAACCACTTCGATCTGATCGTCATCGATGAGGCGCACCGCTCGGTGTATCAGAAGTACGGGGCGATATTCAGGTACTTCGACGCCCACATCGTAGGCCTCACGGCGACGCCGAAAGACGAGGTCGACCACAACACCTACAGCCTGTTCGGGCTCGAAGACGGCGTGCCGACCGACTCGTACGATCTCACCGACGCGATCGCCGACGGCTACCTCGTGCCGCCGGTGGGCAAGTCGGTCGCGACGTCGTTCGTGCGGCAGGGCATCCGATACGACGACCTCTCGGAGGACGAGAAGGAGCAATGGGACCTCCTCGACTGGGCCGACGGAGACGTGCCGAACGAGGTTGACGCCTCCGCGGTAAACCAGTGGTTGTTCAACTCCGACACCGTCGACAAGGTGCTCGAGGCGCTCATGACGGAGGGACGTCGGGTCAACGGCGGCGACCAGCTCGGCAAGACGATCGTGTTCGCCAAGAGCCAGCAGCACGCGCAGTTCATCGTCGAGCGCTTCGACGCCAACTACCCGCACCACGCAGGTCAATTCGCGCGCATCATCACACATCAGGTGGACTATGCGCAGAGCCTGATCGACGACTTCTCCACCACCGCCAAGTTCCCGCAGATCGCCGTGTCAGTCGACATGCTCGACACGGGCATCGACGTTCCTGACGTGGTCAACCTCGTCTTCTTCAAGGAGGTGCACTCGAAGACGAAGTTCTGGCAGATGGTGGGTCGCGGCACGCGCCTCCGGCCCGAACTGTACGGCCCGGGTGACGACAAGAAGGACTTCGTGATCCTCGACGTCTGCCAGAACATCGAGTACTTCAATCAGGAGCTGCCTCCCGACCGCTCGACCCGCGCGGCCTCCCTCACCGAGCGGCTCGTCGGGGCACGGGTGCAGCTCGTGCGGACGATCGACCGCGCCTCTGCGGGCGGAGCCCACCCCGACCCCGAGCTCGCTGCGCTGCGCGAGCTGCTCGTCGCCCGACTGCAGAGCCGCGTGGCGGGGATGACGCTCGACAACGTCCTGGTCCGCCCGCACCGCCGCGAGGTCGAGAGGTTTCGCGAGGGGCGGACCTGGCTCTCGCTGGGCGATGACGACTACGAGCGCGTCATCGCACTCGGCGCGCTGCCATCGGAGGCGGATGCCGATGATACGGACGAGGCGGCGAAGAGATTCGACCTGCTCGCGTACCGCGCGCAGCTCGCCGTCCTGGAAGGTGACGCGCCTTCACTGACAGCCGTCGGGAACGCCATTCGCGGGATCGCCGACGCGCTCGCGCATCAGAAGTCGATTCCCGTCATCGCCTCCCAGCTCGAATTCATCGACCGCGTTGCATCGGTCGACTGGTGGGTCGACGTCAGAGTGCCGATGCTCGAGCAGATGCGCGTGCGACTGCGAGATCTGATCCGACTCCTCGACCCGCGCGAGCGGCCGCTGATCTACACCGACTTCGAAGACACGCTCGGCCCCATCACCGATGTTGCTGTCGTCCCCGGCGCGCCGGGCATCGATCGCACTCGCTTCCGTGCCAAGGCGCTGTCGTTCCTCACCGCTCACGATGATGACGCGGTTCTCTTCAAGGTGCGTCACGGCAAGCAGCTGACGGCGCTCGACCTCGAATCGCTCGAGTCGATAATGCGCGAGAGCGGCGAATTCACGGCCGGGGAACTCGCCCTGGCGGTCGAAGAAAGCGGCGGGCTCGGCCTCTTCGTGAGGTCGCTGCTGGGCCTCGACCGTGCGGCGGCTCAGGAGGCTGTGGGGGAGTTCATCGCCGGTCAGACCTTCTCCGCGAACCAGCTCGCGTTCATCGACCTGCTGGTCTCGCAGCTCACTATGCGCGGCGTCGTAGATCCCGGGCTTCTCTTCGAGGACCCGTTCACGTCGCTCGCGCCGACGGGCCCGCAGGCGCTCTTCACCGAAATGCAGGTGGCCGACATGGTCGTCGTTCTTCGTCGGATACGTCACACCGCGGAAGCGGCCTGAAGGTGAGCAACATCGAACAGGATCAGCCGAACCCATGGCCATGGGACCGCTCAGATTGGTTGGTTCGAATTCGATACGTGTCCGAACTGATGACCGCCCTCGGAAGGATCGGCACGTTCGAAAAGGGGCGCAGGTTCGTTTGGCGGGGAATGAGGCGGAGCAGTTACGCGCTCGAGTCCTCCCTGCAGCGGTATCTGAAACAACATGGGCTGGCGAGAACAGAGCGAGATATTCGGGTGGCCGAGTCGCAGATGCTCGAACATGCGAGGAACTGGGGTATCGGCGACATCGGCGGAGTTGAGATGGACGATCTGCAACTTCTAGCGGTCATGCAACACCACGGCGTGCCGACGCGCCTCATGGACTTCACCAGCAACCCGATGACCGCGCTTTGGTTTGCATGTCAGGCGGACGACGACCGGCTCGAAGACGGTCTGTTGCTTGCCGTCGACGTTACCGACTTGCGCCAGGGCAGAGAGTTCAATAACCCCGCCGTGGGAACGTGGGGCGGTCTCGGGTCCCCTCTTGGGAATGGCCTTCAGATGTCAATCGCTCATTCATCAGAGCACGACTCCGTGCCGGTCCTTTTGGAATCTCGTGCCCCGGATCGAAGACTTCAAGTCCAGGAGGGGCTTTTCTTGCTCGGCGCTGTACCGAAGTCTCCAGTTTTGACTGCATCAATCGCGTTTAACCTGCCGCACTGGAAACGAAAAGTTGACCTGCGCGAGCACATCCTCGATCCCAGAACTTCCGGAAGACCGATCAGAGTTCCCTTCGTGGCGATTTCAATCCCGGACAGGATCAAAGCTGTCATGCGCACGCATCTGTCTACGACCTATAACCGGAATCGTCGGTACCTTTTTCCCGACGTGGACGGTTTGGCGGAGGCGATACGTTTTGGCGACGTCGGACTTGCAGCATCGCCTCGTGCCAATGCTTCTCCTGAGAACGCGGTACTAGACGAGGCCGCCGGGTAGAGACGACGTGAGTCCGCGCGGTCATGTCGGCTGGTAGTATGTGAAGGTTGCCGTCGAACGGCCGCGGAGAAAGAGAGCCCGAGCATCCCGCTCAGGGCGCCGCGCAACGAGGAGGAAGGGGATCACCTATGGCTCTGGATGCAGAGGTCAAGAAGGCGATCATCGACGAGTACGCGACGCACCCCGGTGACACCGGATCCCCCGAGGTGCAGGTCGCGATGCTCACGCAGCGCATCAAGGACCTGACCGAGCACCTCAAGGCGCACAAGCACGACCACCACTCGCGTCGTGGTCTGCTGCTCCTCGTGGGTCAGCGTCGCCGTCTGCTGGGCTACCTGCAAAACGTCGACATCGAGCGCTACCGCTCGCTGATCGAGCGTCTGGGTCTGCGCCGCTAGCGCACCGCGCGAGCGGTCGATGAGACCGAGATCTTCTTGCGCGAAGGCCGCCCCCGGGTCACCGGGAGGCGGCCTTCGTCGTTCTGCGAGCAGGAACGATCGGAATTGTGGCACTTCCGCGCGAGGCGCCCCGGAGGGGGCTACTGTGGCTCGGATGAACGAACCACGCCGCCGCGGCCGCCCCGTCGAGCTCGACCTCGATCGCGTCTCGCACGTCGCCCTCGACATGTTCCGCGAGCAGGGCTACGACGTCGTGACGATGGAGGACATCGCCCGCGTCGTGGGCCACAGCCGGCGCACCATCTTCCGGCACTTCCCGGCGAAGGCGGCGCTGGTCTGGGCGGGCACCGAGCAGTTCATCGCCCTGCTGCAGCACGAGCTCGCCCAGGTCGACCCCGAGGTGCCGGCGCTCGACGCCGTGCGCACCGCCTACGTCGCCGCCGCGAGGATCCCGGAGCAGTACGTCGCCGTCACGCGCCAGCGGCTGCGCCTCATCGGTGAGAACCACACGCTCTACGCCGACGGCGTCGTGCGCTTCGCCGAGGCGCGCGCGACGGTGCGGCAGGCCTTCGTCGAGCGCGACGGCCTCGACCCCGACGGCCCCGAGGCCGCGATGGTCGGCGACGTCGTCGTGCTCGCCGCGCATCAGGCGCTCGTCTGGTGGGCCAGCAACGACGACGGCGACCCCGGTCTCGTCATCGACCGGGTGCTCGCTCGCCTCGGCGACGGTCTGCGCCGCCGGTGAGCCGCCGGCCGACGGCGCTCTCGCGCATCCGCCCCGGCCGCCTCGCGGTCGCCCTGCTGCTCATCGGGCTGCTCGTCGCCGCGGCGTCGCCCGCCCTGGGTGCGGCGCGCGGCGCGGCTCGCGCGGTGCTTGTCGTCGTCGCGGTCGCCGTCGCTGTGAGCTGGATGCTCGACCTGCTGCGCCGGCGCCGCTCCCGCTGAGCGCGGCGCGGCCCCGATTCCCGGCGCAATCCCGGGCGCGGCGTGGCACGCTGGCGGCATGCTCGAGCAGCGTCGCCTCGGTCGCGGCACGCGCGCGCGCCCGCGACGGCGGGTGCTGGGCGCCGTGCTCGCGTCGGTGGCGGCTGTGGGCATCCTCGCCGGGTGCGCCGTGCCGTCGGCCGACGCGCGCGACCGCCTGGGGCGCGTCGCCGAGCAGCGCGATCGGGTGGCCGAGCAGGCTCACGAGCGCGCGATGACGCGCTTCGCGGAGGCGGTGCGCGCCAAGTGGGGGCCGGTCTCGCTGCCGGAGGTGCGCAACGTGCGCTGGGTCGACTACGCCGAGTGGGGCGGGCTCATGGCCGAGTGCCTCGCCGACGCCGGGTTCCCGGGGGCGCGAGCGGCCGACAGCGGCGAGCGCATCGACTTCAGCGGTGTCGACGTCGACTCCGCTCGTGAGCTCTTCGACGTCGATGTCGCCACCTTCGACTGCCAGGGCCGCTACCCGGTGCGCAGCTGGTTCGCCGAGTCGGTGCGCGCGATCGAGGTGCCGTGGGCCTTCGACTACGCCACCTCCGCGCTGCCGGCCTGCCTCGCCCGCCACGGGTGGGCCGTCGCGCCGCCTCCCACGGAGGAGGGCTTCGCCTCGGGCTGGCGCACGCCCGAGCGGTACGACCCGTACGCGCTCGTCGGGCCCGACCCGCTCGAGCGGGCGGCCGCCGCCTCCCGCTGCCCCTCGCCCGAGGCGCTGCTCGACGGGGCGGGCTCGTGAGCGCGCGGAGGGTGCTCGGGGCGATCGCTGCCTCGGCCGCCGTCGTCGCCACCATCGTCGCGGGGTCCGCTCTGGTGGCGTCGACCGCGGCTCGGACGGAGCCGCTCGGGCTCGACGACGTCGTCGCCGAGCGCTCCGAGATCGTGTCGATTCAGTGGCGCGCCGCCGCCGCGAACTCGACGCGCTTCGTGCGCGAGCGCTGGCCGGAGGCCGACCTCACCGTGGCCTTCGACCGGTGGGTGCGGGTCGAGGCGCTCGACGAGGCCCGGGCCGACTGCCTCTCCGAGGCGCTCGGTCGCGAGGTGACGGTGACCGAGACGCAGGGCCTGCTGCAGGTGGGCCCGGTGCCGCCCACGGAGCCGGCGTGGAGCGCTCCCGTCGCCGACATCGGCTGCGGCCTCTCGCTGCAGCCCTGGAGCGGTCTCTACCCGTTCGGCGGCCCGGTCGAGCGCGAGTGGGTGCGCCAGCAGCTGCTCATCGGCCTGCCGGCGTGCGCGCGGGGCTTCGGCGCGCGCATCGTCGTGCCCGACGTCGAGGCCGCCGTCGACGGCGCCATCTACCCCACGAGCGTCGGGCGCGCGGTGAGCCCGATGCAGAGCGTCTGGCCGCACGTGCGGATCGTCGGCGACCCTTCCGCCACGATGCGGGTGCAGCGACTGTGCCCCGACCCGGGGCAGGTGCTGCTCGACCTCGAGCCGCCGGAGATCGTGCCGTGAGGCGCGCCCCGCGTCGCTCGCCGATCGTCGCCCTCGCGACGGCCGTCGCGATCGGCGCGGGCGGATGCTCGGGCGTCGAGCCGTCGAGCGTGAGCCTCGAGCTCGTGCAGGCCGAGCGCGCGGAGCGCCTCGTCGGCATCTGGTACGACAGCGCGCAGATCACCCAGCGCGACCTGCGGGAGCGGTTCCCCGACTCGCCGCCGTTGGAGTTCCGCTTCACCGAGTGGGTCGAGCCCACGCAGTACCGCCAGCGCCTGCTGCAGTGCATCGGCGACGAGCTCGGTCGCGAGGTCGACGACGTCGGCCAGCCAGCGGTCGAGGGGGAGCAGCCATGGGAGCCGGCGGCCGCGGAGGCGCAGTGCCGCCACGAGTTCCCCCCGTTCACGCCCGAGTTCTCGCTCGGCGGGCCGATCGAGGCGCGCTGGCTCGACCATCAGCTGAGCGTGGTGCTGCCGGCCTGCGTGCGATCGTTCGGCGGTCGGCTCGAGCTCGCCGACACCGCGCCCGTCATCGACGCCATCCGCGACCGGCCGCGCAGCTTCGAGGGGCCGCGTGACATCTTCTCGATCGTCGCGGTCTCCGGGGTGAGCCTGCTCGACCGCGAGGCGATGCGCGCGACCTGCCCCGACCCTGGCCTCGCGCTCGACGCGCTGCCGCTGCCCGTCATCGACCGCTGAGCACTCAGCGCGCTCCCATCCCGCGCCCCGGCCGTGCGCCGCACAATGAGGGCATGACGAGCGAGGAGGGCCTGCTGCGACCGACCGCGGTCGTGCGGGCCGGGGCGGGCCCGTGGGGGCTGCGCCTGGCGCTCGCCGCGATCGCGATGGTGGCGGCGGCCGCCGTGCTCGTCGTCGGAGCGGCGCCCCCGGACATCCTCACGGGTCTTGCGATCGCGGTCACGCTCGGGGCCTTCCTCGTGGTCGCGGCGAGCATGATGCAGATCACGACGCGCTGGCGCACGAGCCTGCGCTCCGATGGCTGGGCGCTCGTCGTGCGAGCCCCCTTCGCGGTGGCCGAGCACTCCTACGGCCACGAGCTCGCCATCGGCCGGTGGGTCGACGAGCGACGACGGCGCCCCGAGCACTGGATCATCGAGTCCGGGCGCATCGCGACCCTCATCGGCGAGGCCCTCGAACCCGTGCGCGTCGAGGCCTTCGCGCTCGCCGTGGGCGTGCCGATCGTCGACCTCGAGGGGCCTCCGCCGAGCGCGGGTCTGCGCTAGTCGCGACCCGCGCGACGCGCCCCGCGCGCCGGAGACTAGGCCGCGACACGCCGTGCTGATAGCCTGATGAGCGGTGCGATTCCGCGCCGCACAAACGAAGACCGCACGGAGCAGGCCGGCTCGAAGCTGGTCACCGGTGGTGATCTCCCGTCCCGCAGCCCTCGAGGCTGGAGGAACGGTGGATGTCTACTGTTGGCCAGAGCAGACCCGGCGGCACACTCGCCGACGTCCCTTCCTGCCCGCTCCTGCTCCGCGCGTCGCGCGCGCATCCCCGAGGGATGCCCGTGCGCAGATGCAAAGGAGAGAGACCTCGTGGAAGGTCCTGAGATCACGTTCGCCGAGGCCGTGCTCGACAACGGCAAGTACGGCACCCGCACCGTCCGATTCGAGACCGGCCGTCTCGCCCAGCAGGCGCAGGGCGCCGTCGCCGCCTACCTCGACGAGGAGACCATGCTGCTGAGCGCCACGAGCGCCGGCAAGCACCCCCGTGAGGGCTTCGACTTCTTCCCCCTGACGGTCGACGTCGAGGAGCGCTCGTACGCCGCGGGCAAGATCCCCGGCTCGTTCTTCCGCCGCGAGGGCCGCCCCTCGACCGAGGCGATCCTCGTCTGCCGCCTCATCGACCGCCCCCTGCGCCCCTCGTTCGTCGAGGGCCTGCGCAACGAGGTGCAGATCGTCATCACGGTGCTGAGCATCGCGCCCGACGAGTTCTACGACGCCCTCGCCATCAACGCCGCGAGCGCCTCGACGCAGATCTCGGGCCTGCCGTTCAGCGGCCCGATCGCCGGCATCCGTCTCGCGCTCATGCCGCAGAGCGACGGCACCGGCCAGTGGGTCGCGTTCCCGAAGCACAGCCAGCTCGCCGAGGCCGTCTTCGACCTCACGGTCGCTGGTCGCATCGTCACGAAGGCCGACGGCTCCGAGGATGTCGCGATCATGATGGTCGAGGCCGAGGCGACCGAGGGCAGCTGGAACCTCATCCAGGGCGGCGCCATCAAGCCGAGCGAGTCGGTTGTCGCCGAGGGCCTCGAGGCGGCGAAGCCGTTCCTCGCCCAGCTCGTCAAGGCGCAGCAGCAGCTCGCCGCGCAGAGCGCCAAGGAGGTGCAGGAGTACCCCGTCTTCGTGAACTACAGCGACGAGCTGTACGCCGCGATCGACGCCATCGCGCACGACGAGCTCGCTCGCGTGTACCAGATCGCCGACAAGGTCGAGCGCCAGAACGCCGACGACGAGCTCAAGGCCCGCGTCAAGCAGCAGATCACCGAGAAGGTCGAGGCGGGCGAGCTGCCCGAGGAGGCGCTCGCGCAGTTCAGCGCCGGCTACAAGGGCGTCTCGAAGACGATCATGCGCCGCCGCGTGCTCACCGAGGGCGTGCGCATCGACGGTCGCGGCCTGGCCGACATCCGTGCGCTCGACGCTGAGGTCCAGGTGATCCCGCGCGTGCACGGCTCGGCGATCTTCCAGCGCGGCGAGACGCAGATCCTCGGCGTCACGACGCTGAACATGCTGAAGATGGAGCAGCAGATCGACTCGCTCAACCCCGTGACGAGCAAGCGCTACCTGCACCACTACAACTTCCCGCCCTACTCGACCGGTGAGACCGGCCGCGTCGGCAGCCCGAAGCGTCGCGAGATCGGCCACGGCTTCCTGGCCGAGCGCGCACTCGTGCCGGTGCTGCCGAGCCGCGAGGAGTTCCCCTACGCGATCCGTCAGGTCTCCGAGGCCCTCGGCTCGAACGGCTCGACCTCGATGGGCTCGGTCTGCGCCTCGACGCTGTCGCTGCTCAACGCCGGTGTGCCGCTCAAGGCGCCTGTCGCGGGCATCGCGATGGGCCTCATCAGCGACGAGGTCGACGGCGAGACGCGCTACGCGGCCCTCACCGACATCCTCGGCGCGGAGGACGCGCTCGGCGACATGGACTTCAAGGTCGCCGGCACGAGCGAGTTCGTCACGGCCATCCAGCTCGACACGAAGCTCGACGGCATCCCCTCGTCGGTGCTGCACCAGGCCCTCGGTCAGGCGAAGGATGCCCGTCTCGCGATCCTCGCGGTCATGAACCAGGCGATCGACGCCCCCGACGAGATGGCGCCGACCGCGCCCCGCGTCATCAGCGTGCAGATCCCCGTCGACAAGATCGGCGAGCTGATCGGCCCGAAGGGCAAGACGATCAACGCGATCCAGGACGAGACCGGCGCCCAGATCTCGATCGAGGAGGACGGCACGGTCTACATCGGCGCCGTCGACGGCCCCTCGGCCGAGGCCGCCCGCGCCCGCGTCAACCAGATCGCCAACCCGATCAACCCCGAGGTCGGCGAGCAGTACCTGGGCACGGTCGTGAAGCTCGCGGCCTTCGGCGCCTTCGTCTCGCTCATGCCGGGCAAGGATGGCCTGCTGCACATCAGCGAGGTCCGCAAGCTCGCCGGTGGCAAGCGCGTCGAGAACGTCGAGGACGTGCTCAGCGTGGGTCAGAAGATCCTCGTCGAGATCACGAAGACCGACGACCGTGGCAAGCTCTCGCTGGCTCCCGTGCTCGCCGACGAGGAGGGCGCCGCTGAGGCTCCCGCCGAGGGCGAGGACGCGTAGCCCGCGACGCATCGCACGAACGACGGATGCCCGCTCCCGATCCCGGGGGCGGGCATCCGTCGTTCTGGCCTCGCGACGCGATCGCGGCGGGCGTCGCGCCGGCCGCTACTCGGTCCGCGACAGCCCGGTCAGCACGGCGCGCCCGATGAGGTGCTCGCGCAGGATGAAGCCGAGCAGCGCCGGCGTCGCGTCCTCGGGCACCTCGAGGCTCGGCACGTCGAGCGCGTTGACGATGAAGTAGTAGCGGTGGTCGCCGTGGCCGGCGGGAGGCGCAGCGCCGAGGAAGCGCTGCAGGCGCAGCTCGTTGGCGACGGTCACGGCGCCCTCGGGCAGCAGGCCCGCGTCGGGGTCGCCGGCGTTCTGCGGCAGCGAGGTGACCGACGCCGGGATGCCGTGCACGGCCCAGTGCCACCAGCCGCTGCCGGTGGGGGCGTCGGGGTCGTACATCATGACGACGTAGCTCTGCGTCGTGTCGGGCGCGCCGCTCCACACGAGCGCGGGGGAGCGGTCCTCCCCGCCGGCGCCGGCGATCCCGCTGCGCGCCCACTGCGGCAGGTCGTCGCCGTCGGCGAAGTCGGGGCTCTCGAGGGTGAACAGGGGCACCTCGGGCAGTCGCCAGAACGGATCGTTCGTCACGGTCTCCTCCTTCTCGGGGCCCCGAGTGGGGCACGGGGTCCACCGTGGCACGGCATCCAGCAAGAACCCTCAATTCGATGCAGATGCATGCAGTCGTTTCGCAGGCGACACTCAGTGCCCTCAAGCCGTGCTGGGGGTGGATTCCGACGCAGCGGAGTAGCTTTCGAGCGTCAACCGCCGGAGGGGCCCACAACCCGATGGAGTCACCTCGCCGCTCGCCCCCGAGCGGCGCTTCACACGATTCGAAGGAGAATTGTGGACTTCCAACTTGTGCAGGCGTTCTTCATGCTCGGCTTCGTCGCGATGGCGGCGGGCACCGTGTGGTTCATCCTCGAGCGCAACGACCTCAAGCCCGAGCTGCGCTCGGTCGCCACGTACGCCGCCGTCATCACCTTCGTGGCAGCGGTGCTGTACTACGTCATGAAAGACATCGTCCAGTTCCCGGGCGGTGCTATCGACGCGGCGACGGTCGAGGCGACGGCCCCCATCCGGTACATCGACTGGCTCATCACGACCCCGCTGCTGCTCATCGAGTTCGGCATCATCGTCGCGCTCGCGGGCGCGGCGAAGAAGGGCCTCGTGACCCGGCTCGTGATCGCCGACATCATCATGATCGTCACCGGCTACCTCGGTGAGGTCGGCGAGCCGGGCTCCGCCGGCAACGTGATCTTCTTCGTGATCTCGGTGCTCGCGTGGCTCTACATCGTCTACGCGATCTTCGGCATCAAGGCCACGGGCGCCCCCGAGCACGTGCAGCGCGCGGTCTCGATCATGCGGCTGTTCGTCATCATCGGCTGGTCGATCTACCCGCTCGGCACGGCGACGCAGGAGTTCCTCGAGCTCAGCGGCAGCGACCTCGGTCTCGCCGCGAGCGCCGCCGCGATCATCTACGTGATCGCCGACGTGCTCAACAAGGTGGGCTTCGGCATCGTCGCGGTCAACGCGGCCAAGAAGTCCTCCGGCGTGAACGAGGTGCACCCGGCCTCCTAGCGCCCCTGATCCCCGACGCGGTCGCGCCTGTGGGGGCGCGGCCGCGTCGGTGCGTGCGGGCGCGTGTTCGTCGAGCGAACATCCGTGAACCCGGAACGTGCACGGTCGCATAACGATCGCGTGGCGGAGCGACGCTCACCTCTGCTCGGCCACTACCGTGTCGCCCAGCAGCACCCGACGCATACCCGCCGGCACCCGACCTCGAGAGGCCCACCCGTGAGCGACGCACCCGGCATCCCGCCCGGTGCCTCCCTCGCGCCGTCGGCCGCTCCTGCTGCACTGCTCTCCGCTCCGTCGGTGCCGTCGGCAACCTCGGCGGCGTCCGCCGCGACGGGGCCGATCTCGGTGCACCGCCGCGTCGGCTCGAGCTCGCTGCGGGTGTTCCCGATCGCGCTCTCGGGCGCGTCGTTCGGCTGGACGGCCGACGAGCGGGCGACCAGGAGCATCCTCGATCGGTTCCTCGAGCTCGGCGGCGACTTCATCGACACGGCCGACTCGTACGCCGGTGGCCGCAGCGAGATCATGATCGGCAACTGGATGCGCCGCCGCGGTGCGCGCGATCGCCTCACGATCGCGACCAAGGTCGGCAAGAGCGCCGACAACCCCGGTCTCTCGGCGCGCAGCGTCACGGCTGCCGTGACGGCGTCGCTGTCACGGCTCGGCGTCGAGGCGATCGACCTGCTCTACCTCCACGTCGACGACCCGACCGTGCCCTTCGACGAGACGCTCGCCGCCGTCGACGGGCTGATCCGTGCTGGCAAGGTGCGCCACTTCGGCGGCTCGCACCACACCGCCGACCGACTCGTGGCTGCCCGCATCGCGTCGGGGCAGCTCGGCTTCGCCTCGATGGTCGCGCTGCAGAACCAGTACCACCTGCTGCACCGCGACGAGGTCGAAGGAGCCCTGGGGCTCGTTGCCGCGCAGCTCGATCTCGGCATCATGCCGCGCTTCGCCCTTGCGGCGGGCTTCCTCGCCGGGCGGTATCGCACGCGCGCCGATCTCGAGGGCAGTGCGCGCGGGGCGACAGCCTCCCGCTACCTCAACCGCCGGGGGCTCCGCGTGCTGAGCGCGGTCGACCGCGTCGCCGACGACCTCGGCACGCACCCGGCGGCGGTCTCGCTCGCCTGGCTGCTGAGCCGTCCGCGCGTCGTGGCGCCCGTCGTGGGCGTGAGCGCGCCCGAGCAGCTCGACGCCGTCATGGCGGCGCCGTCACTCGGCCTCGGGCGTCACGAGCTCACCGAGCTCGACCGCGCGAGCGCGTAGCGCCCGACGCGGCTCAGCGAGCAGCGCCCGGCGGTGAGGATCAGCCGGCCTGCGCGATGACGCGGTCGAAGACGCGGCGCAGGGCGGCGCTCGCGGCGATGACGTCGCCGACGTGGCTCCAGGCCATCGCCCCGTCGTAGGCGAGCACGAGCTCGTCGGCGGCCTCGCCCGGCATCGGGTGGCGCATGCGCGTGAGGGTCTGCTCGAGCACCTCGTGCAGCGACTCGTGGAACTCGGTCACGACGCGGCGCACCGGGTGCGTCGGGTCGGGGAACTCCGCGGCGGCCTTGAGGAAGGGGCACCCGCGATAGCCGGGGGCGTTCACCTGGGCGACCACGGCATCCGCGACCAGCCGCAGGCCCACGCGAGGATCCTCGTGGGCCGTCACGAGGCCCGACAGCGACTCGAGGGCGGCGTCGCGCCGCGTCGAGATGTAGTCGAGCACGAGGCGGTCCTTCGAGCCGAAGTGCTTGTAGAAGGTCGCCTTGGTGACCTTCGACTCCGAGATCAGCAGGTCGACGCCGACCTGCCGGATGCCGTCGTTATAGAAGCGGCGCATGGCCGTCTCGAGGATGCGGGCCTTCGCGGGCGCGACGCGTCGAGCGGTCTCGTGCGGGGCGGTGACCGTCATCCGAGTCTCCTCACTGCGGGCGCCGCCTGCTCCGGATCGGGGGCGAACGGAGCGGCGGCGCACGCGCTGCCAGCGACGGGCTGGGTGACCCGCCGACCGGTGGCTGACGCCCTCGGTGCGCTCACTGTAGCAGGGGACAGACGAGGTTGTCTGTCCGCATGTTCGCTCGGCGATGACCCCAGAACGGGGGATGCTGCGCACGGGCACCACGAGCGGCCCTCCGGGTGGCATAGGGTCGAGGTTCGACGAAGGAGTGAGGCCCGTGTCCCGGTACGTCTACCTCGTGCGCCACGGCGAGCAGCAGGATGCGGAGCACGGCCTCCCCGACGGCCCCCTGAGCGGCCGCGGGCAGCGGCAGGCCATCGCCATCGCCGAGCGCCTGAGCGGCGTGCCCTTCACGAGCGTGCACACCTCGCCGCTGCAGCGCGCCGTCGAGACGGCGACGTTCATGACCGCGCGCATGCCCTCGATCGAGCCCGAGCCGACGGCCCTGCTCATGGACTGCATCCCCTCCGGCCCCTCACCCGACATGCCGCATGCCTTCGAGTCGTTCTTCGGCGGCGTGACGGAGGCCGAGATCGCGGCGGGCGAGGCCCAGATGGCCGACGCCACGGCCGAATGGCTGTCTCCGTCGCGGGATGACCGGCACGACCTGCTCATCACGCACAACTTCGTCATCGCCTGGTTCGTGCGCGAGGTTTTCGGCGCCCCCGCCTGGCGCTGGATGGGCGTCAACCAGGCCAACTGCGGGCTCACGATCATTCGCGTGCGCACGGCGAAGCCGCCCGTGCTCGTGTGCCACAACGACCTCGGCCACCTGCCGGCCGAGCTGCGCACGGGCCTGCCGGTCGAGCAGCCGTTCTAGTCGCGGCGCGGGTCAGGCCGACTGGCGCGCGAGGCGCTCGAGCCGCTGCCGCGAGTAGCGCACGCTCGACGACTCGGGGCCGAGCAGCAGGCGCATGCCCGCGAGCATCAGGCGCGTGGCCGTGATGGCCGGCCACCACGGGCGACGCAGGCCGAGCATCCGCCGATAGCGGGTCGGCAGGGAGGCCGCGGCGCCGGCGAACAGGATGCGGTACCCGGGCCCGACGCCGCGGCCGAGGTTCGGCGACCGCAGCCAGCGCACGGCCTCGTCGACGCGAGCGTCGCGCCGCAGCACGGGCAGGTAGGAGGCGATCGCGGCGTCGAGCTCGGCGCGCGACCGCGGCGGGTCGGTCATGCCCATGAGCTCGCCCGCGCGGGCCCACTCGGCCACGTACTGGTCGGAGCCTCCCGGCACGGGCCCGCCCCAGGTCTCGTGCGAGCCGATGAACGCGTCGGCGAAGACGCAGTGCACCCAGCCGACGAGGTCGGCGTCGTCGGCGCGGTAGGCGACCTGCTCGCCGTCGGGCCCCTCGTACGCGCCGCGCACCCGCTCGTGCAGGCGGCCGACCCGGGCGCAGCCGGCCTCGGCCTCGGCGCGCGCGGCGAAGGTGGTCGTGAGCACCCACCGCACCGTGCCGGCGAGTCGCCCGAGCGGGTCGGTGCGGTACCGGCTGTGGTCGTGCACGCCCGCCATCGCGCCGGGGTGCAGCGTCTGCATGAGCAGCGCGCGGATGCCGGCGACGATCGTCGGCGTCGCGCTGTGCACTGCCCAGACGGCCGAGCCGGGTCCGAAGAAGCCGTCGTCGTCGCCGTCGGCGAGCGCCCTGACCCAGCCGGGCTCGCCGTTCGGCTCGCCGGAGAACATGACGAGCACGCGGGCGCGGGCGCGCTCGACGAGGGCGGGGCGGGGCATGATGGAAGCACTGTCGCACACCGTGCTGGGCGATCGGCGAGCGGCGCCGTCGCGCGACGGGGCGCAGCCTTCGCCCTGAGCGAATCAATCGTGGCCGCGTTGCAATAATACCCCCGGGGGTATACGGTCGAGTCATGAGCGAGCCCCGCACCTACGTCATCATCGGCGGTGTCGCCGGCGGCATGTCCGCCGCCACCCGCCTCCGTCGCCTGGACGAGCACGCCCGCATCATCGTGCTCGAGCGCGGCGAGCACGTGAGCTTCGCCAACTGCGGCCTGCCCTACCACGTCGGCGGGGTCATCGAGCGCCGCGAGGCTCTTGTGCTGCAGACGCCCGCAGCCCTCGGCGCCCGCTTCGGCCTCGACGTGCGCGTGCGCACCGAGGCGGTCGCGATCGACCGCGAGCGACGCGAGGTCGTCGTGCGCGACCTCGACTCCGGCGAGCGGCAGCGCATCGCCTACGACGCCCTCGTGCTGAGCCCGGGAGCGAGCCCCGTCCGCATCCCCATCCCCGGCGTCGAGCGAGGCCTCGCGCTGCGTGACCTCGCCGACATGGACGCCATCATCGAGCGCGCGGCGGATGCCCGGCGCGTGGTCGTGGCCGGCGGCGGGTTCATCGGCCTCGAGCTCGCCGAGAACCTGCGCCACCGCGGGCTCGAGGTGACCGTCGTGGAGATGCTGCCGCAGTTGCTGCGGCCGTTCGACGTCGAGATGGCTCACCTCGTCGCCGAGCGGCTGCGCGACCACGGGGTCCACGTGCGTCTGGGCACCGCGCTCTCCGCCATCCAAACCGACCACGTCGTGCTCGACGCCGGCGCCGAGACCCTGCCGGCCGACCTCGTGATCCTGTCGGTCGGCGTGCGCCCCGACTCGCAGCTGGCGAAGGATGCCGGGCTCGAGCTCGACGCGCGCGGCCACATCGTCGTCGACGAGCACCAGCGCACCTCGGATCCCGCGATCTACGCCGTCGGCGACGCCGCGCTCAAGCAGCGCTTCGAGGGTCCCGCGACGCCCGTGTGGCTCGCGGGCCTCGCGAACCGGCACGGTCGGCTCGCCGCCGACGCGATCGCCGGGCGCGCGCATCCCGCCGTCCCCGCCTTCGGCACGGCCGTCATCGGCGTCTTCGGGCTCACCGCCGCCGTCGTCGGCCGCACCGAGCGCGAGCTGCGCGAGGAGGGGCGGGCGATCCGCGTCATCCACACGCACCCGAGCGACCACGCGGGCTACTACCCGGGCGCGACCACGCTCGCCCTCAAGCTCATCGTCGACGCCGAGACCGACCGCATCCTCGGCGCGCAGGCCGTCGGCGAGAGCGGCGCCGACAAGCGCATCGACGTCATCGCGACCGCCATGGCCGGCGGGCTGACGGGGCGGCAGCTCGCCGACCTCGAACTGGCCTACGCGCCGCAGTTCGCGAGCGCGAAAGACCCGATCAACATGCTCGGCTACGTCGACGACAACCTCATCGACGGCGAACCCAGCGTGCAGTGGCACGAGCTCGACGCGCGACTCGCGGATGGCTGGCGCCTCATCGACGTGCGCACGGTCGCCGAGCACGCGGTCGGGGCCATTCCCGGCTCCGAGCTCATGCCGCTCGACGAGCTGCGCCAGCACGCCGAGTCGCTGCGAGGGCAGCGCGTCATTGTGCACTGCAAGGTCGGCCAGCGCGGCCACACTGCGGCGTCGCTGCTGCGGCAGTACGGTGTCGAGGCCGCCAACCTCGACGGCGGCTACACCACGTGGGCCGCCGGCACGGCGGCGCTCGCCGCAGCGACGACCACCACCACCACGGCATCCACCACCCGCTGACCAGGAGGCACCCATGGCTGACGAGATCACCGTCGACGAGCTCGCGCGACTGCGCGCGCTCGGCCCCCTCACCCTGATCGACGTGCGCGAGCCCGACGAGTTCGTCGCCGCGCACGTGCCCGGCGCTCGCCTCGTGCCGCTCGCCACGGTGCCCGAGGCGGCCGACGACCTCGTCGGCGACGATCGCGTGTACGTCATCTGCCACTCGGGCGGTCGCAGTCTGCGCGCCGCCGACTACCTCGTCGCGCGCGGCATCGACGCCGTCTCGGTCGCCGGCGGCACGTCGGCGTGGGTGCAGCGCGGCCTCGACTACGACACGGGGGAGTGAGATGACGACGATTCCCGCCGACGAGGCTCGGAAGATCGCCAACCGCCTGCGGCGCGCGCAGGGTCAGCTGACCGCCGTGCTCGGCATGATCGAGGAGGGCCGGGACTGCCGCGACATCGTCATGCAGCTCTCCGCCGCCTCGAGCGCGATCGACCGCGCCGGCTTCGCGATCATCGCCTCGGCGATGAAGGAGTGCCTGCGCGACGACGCCGACGGCTCGAGCGTCGAGGTCGCCGACCTCGAGAAGCTGTTCCTCAGCCTCTCCTGAGCCCAGAGCTCACTCCAGCGGCTTCCCGAGCCAGCGGGTCGCGTTCGGGTTGTCGTTGAACGGTTCGATCGGCCGATAGCCGAGCGCGTCGTATAGCGCGCCCGCCGCCACCTGCGCGTGGTGGGTGTCGAGCACGAGCTCGCGGGCGCCCGCCTCGCGCGCACGGCGCTCCAGCTCGAGCATGAGCGCACGGCCGGCGCCGATGCGGCGGGCGTGCGGCTGCACCCACACGTGCTTGACCTCGCGGCGCGCCCCGAGCGGCCCCTCGGGCACGCTGCGGATGCCGCCGCAGCCGACGTCCGCGGGCTCCCCGGCGAGGTTCTCGCCCTCGACGAGCAGGAAGACGCCCGCGGGAGGCATGAATTGCTCGGCCTCCACGACGGGGCGCCGGTAGCCGCCCTGCTCGGCGGGGAACCCCTCCGCCCGCGCGGCGAAGTACTGGTCGAGCAGCGCCGCGGCGACCGGGTCGGTCGGCGAGGCCTCGCGGAAGGTCACCATGCGCCTCAGCCTAGGCGGGCGCACGGCGGCCGCTCGGTCGCGCGCCAGTAGGCTCTCAGCATGGTCATCCGAGTCGCCGTCGTCGGCGCGACCGGCCGTCTCGGGTCGGTCGCGAGCCGCGTGATCGAGCACGACCCCGAGCTCGAGCTCGTCGCTGCCCTGAACTCGCGCAGCTCGCTCGACGACATGCTGGGCGCCGACGTCGTGCTCGACGTCACGCACCCCGGCGTCTCGCCCACGGTCGTCGACCACGCGGTGCGTGCCGGGCTCGACGTCGTCGTCGGCACGAGCGGCTGGAGCGAGGATCGCATCCGCAGCCTGCGCTCCCTCCTGGCGCAGCACGAGGATGCCGGGGTCGTCATCATCCCGAACTTCTCGATCGGGTCGGTGCTCGCGACGCACTTCGCGACCATCGCCGCGCGCTTCTACGAGTCGATCGAGATCGTGGAGGCCCACCACGCCGCGAAGGTCGACTCGCCAAGCGGCACGGCCGTGCGCACCGCCGAGCTCATCGGCCACGCACGAGCCGAGCTCGGCCCCGTGGTCGCGCCGCACGTCGATCAGCGCGCGAGGGGCCAGCAGGTCGCGAGCGTGCCCATCCACTCGCTGCGTCTGCAGGGCGTCGTCGCCAAGCAGGAGGTCCATTTCGGCGGCACCGGCGAGGTGCTGACGCTCACGCACGAGACGCTCTCGCCGGCTGCGTACGCGCAGGGCATCGTGCTGGCACTCCGCGCCGCGCGCGAGGTGCGCGGGCTCGTCATCGGGCTCGATCGCCTGATCGGGCTCGGCGCCGACGGCGCGGCGAGCGACAGCGCTCCGGCGGCGGGCGCCGGCGACGCCCCCGAGCACGGCGGTCGCTGAGGTGCGCGGTCGGCTGCGCTTCGGTGCGCTCGCGATGGGCGCGCTGCTGCTGCTGTACCTCGTCTTCACGATCTTCTACGCCGTGCAGCTCGTGACCGATCCGCAGCCGGTCGCCCGCGTCATCGGCTGGGCGCTCATCGTGCTGCCCCTGCTCGGCATCTGGTTCGCGGCGGCCGAGTTCCTCTTCGGCTTCCGTAGCGAGCGCCTCGCGGTCGCGCTCGAACTCGAGGGCGGCCTGCCCGAGGACGAGCTGCCCGCGCGTGCGAGCGGCCGGGTCGAGCGCGCGGCGGCCGATGAGATCTTCGCGCGCTACGCCGCCCAGGTCGAGCAGCATCCTGCGTCGTGGCGGCACTGGTTCCGCCTCTCGCTCGCCTACGACGGCGCCCGCGACCGGCGCCGGGCGCGGTGGGCGATGCGCGAGGCGATCCGGCTCGCCCGCGCCGAGGGCACCCTCTGACCGGCGCCGCTCGGGGCTAGGCCTCGGGCTTCACGAGCGCGGCGATCGCCTGCTCGACGGTCTCATGCCGGAAGGCGAAGCCGTCGGCCTGCAGCTTCGCCGGCACGACGCGCTGGCTCGGCAGCAGCAGCTCCCGCCCCGCCTCGCCCATGCCGAGGGCGATGAGCCGCTCGGGCAACACGAAGGCGTGCGGCCGCCGCATCGCCTCGGCGAGCGCGCGGGTCACGCGGTCGCTCGTCGCCGGTGTCGGCCCGGCGAGGTTCACGGGCCCGCGCAGGCGAGAGGTCAGCAGGTGGCGGATCGCCGCGGCCTCGTCGTGCAGGCTGATCCACGGCCAGTGCTGCCCGCCCTGCCCGACGCGGGCGGCGAGCCCGACGCGGGTGAGCAGTCGCAGCGGCGCCATCGCCCCGCCGGGGCCGATCACGAGCCCCGTGCGCACCATGACAGTGCGCGTGCGCTCCGGCGCGAGCTCCGCGGCGAGCTCCCACGCCTCGACGACGTCGGCGAGGAACCCCTCGCCGCGCGGCGATTCCTCGGTCAGGCGCACGCCCGGCCGGTCGCCGTACACGCCGACCGCCGACCCGCTGATGAACGTCGCGGGTGGGCGCTCGGCCATGTTCATGGCCTCGGCGAGCGCGCGGGTGGCCGAGACGCGCGAGTCGAGGATCTGCTTCTTCCAGCCCCGCGTCCACGGGATGCGGCTGATCGACGCCCCCGAGAGGTTCACGACCGCGTCGACGTCGTCGAGGATGCGCGCATCGAGCACGCGCGACTCCGGCGACCAGGCGAACTCGGTCTCCGATCGCGGTGACCGCCGCACGAGGGTGCGCACGGCGTGTCCGTCGGCGCGCAGCTGCCGCTGCAGCTCCTGGCCGATCATGCCGGAGGCGCCGGCGATGAGCACGGTGAGCGGCGTCGCGCCGCCGCGGGGAGCGTCGCTCACTAGGCGAGCGAGGCTTCGAGCGTGATGCTCACGCCGGCGAGCGCTGCGGAGACGGGGCAGTTCTTCTTCGCGTCCTCGGCGAAGGTCGCGAACTCCTCGGCCGAGAGGCCGGGGATCTTGGCGCTCACCAGCAGGTGGCTGCCGGTGATGCCCTCACCGGGCACGAAGGTGACGGCGGCGGTCACCTGCAGGCTCTCCGGAGCGTGACCCGCGCCGGTGAGGGCGTGCGAGAGCGCCATCGAGTAGCACGCCGAGTGCGCCGCGCCGAGCAGCTCCTCGGGGTTGGTCTTGCCGGGCACGCCCTCGCTGCGCGCCGCCCAGGTCACCGGGAACTCGGCCGCGTCGGAGGAATCCAGGGAGGTCGTGCCGTGCCCCTCGGTGAGGGATCCGAACCAGAGGGTGGTGGCTTCGCTCGTGACGGCCATGAGGGTCTCCTTCGTCCTGACGGGAGCCCCAGCCTACGGAAGCCGCTGGGGCGGTGCGAGGGGCGCTCCCTCAGAGTTCTCCGCTAGGCCGCCGCTCGCGGTCGGATCACTCCGGCCCGCACGAGCAGCACGTGCAGCTGGCAGCCCAGGCAGTAGTCGAAGACCGCGTTGAGGAAGGCGGCCACGAAGGCCATCGCGGCGGCGACCACGAGCGCGCCGGGCACGCCGACGAGCTGCAGCACGAGGCCGGCGCCGGTGATGAGGAATCCGACGAGCTGCGCGAAGGTCGGCGCGGCCGGGTCCTCGCGCACGGTCGGGGGAGCCAGGCGCGGGGCGACGAGCCGCGCGTACAGCCGACCCCACGGGTGGCGGCGAATGCCCGCGAACGCCCCCCAGGCGAAGATCGCGACGAGCGCGGCGTGCACCGCGATCGCGGCCACGAGCTGCCCGCTGAGGGCGAGCCCCACGACGACGAGCAGCAGCACGGCGGTGATCGCGGCGCCGAAGCGCGGCCCGCGGGGGTCGATGCCCTGGGTGCCCGCGGCGCCGGGGGCGGGTGCCGCGGCGCTCACGCGGCCGCTCCGAGCTGCTCGCGCACCGAGCGCACGGCGTCGCGCACGGCCTCCGGTCGCGCGGCGCCGACGATGCGACCGCGCACGGCGCCGGTCGCGTCGACGAGCAGCGTCGTCGGGGTGCTGAGCACGTTGTGGGCGCTCGCGAGCTCGGGGTGCTCGGTCACGTCGAGCTCGCGGCGGGCGAGCCCGGGCTCGTCGGCGACGAGCTCCTGGGTGACGCGGCGCATCACCGCGCAGGCCGAGCAGACGGGGCTCGAGAGCTGCAGCAGGGTCACCTCGGCGCCGGGCACGGCGAGCCGGGCATCCGTCGAGGAGGGGTCGGCGGCGACGACGACGCGACCGGATCGGGCGCGGACGACGAGGCCGATCGCGGTCGCGCCGAGCACGAGCGCGGCGATCGCGAGCAGGGCAGGGGAGTCCATGGAACGACTGAACCACGAAACCCGCGTCGGGTATTCCCCGCGCGCCCCGTTCATGACGCCGTGTGACGCGACCGGCGCTCGCCACCCGCCCGGCGGTGCGCCCGCCGACCTCGCCGCCCGCCGGTAGGGTGGCGATCGTGTCCGAGGCTGCCGAGATCACCTTCCGCTCCGATGTGACCGTTGAGCTCGTGCGCGCGAGCGCCGCCGACTCCGACGTGCTCTTCGCCGCCCGCGTCTCGACGCAGGGCGAGCAGACGCTCGAGAGCGCGTCGTCGGGGCAGGATGCCACGGTGCGCGACCGCGGCCTCATCAACTACCTCATGCGCGACCGCCACGGCTCGCCCTTCGAGCACAACTCGATGACCTTCTACGTGCAGGCGCCGATCTTCGTCTTCCGCGAGTTCATGCGGCACCGCATCGCCTCCTACAACGAGGAGTCGGGCCGCTACCGCGAGCTGCGCCCCGTCTTCTACGTGCCCGGCCCCGAGCGCAACCTCATCCAGGTCGGCAAGCCCGGAGCCTACGACTTCCTGCCCGGCACGCCCGAGCAGCACGCGATGGTCGATGCCGAGGTGCGCGGCGTCTGCGAGGCGGCCTACGCCTCATACCAGCGGATGCTCGACGCGGGCATCGCGCGCGAGGTGGCCCGCTCGGTCCTCCCCGTGACGATCTACAGCTCGATGTACGTCACGATGAACGCCCGCTCGCTCATGAACTTCCTGTCGCTGCGCACCAAGCGCGAGGGCACGCACTTCCCGTCCTTCCCGCAGCGCGAGATCGAGATGGTCGCCGAGCTCATGGAGGCGCGCTTCGCCGAGCTCATGCCGCTGACCTACGAGTCGTTCAACGCGAACGGGCGCGTCGCCCCGTAGCGGCCGCCGCCCGCGCCGGGCGAACGGATGCCCGCTCCGGCGCGACCGCGCGGCCGTCGGTCGCGATAGCCTGAAGCACGTGTCCGCGCAGAACCCCTTCGGCCAGGTGCTCGTCGCCCTGGTGACCCCGATGACCGCCGACGGCGAGGTCGACTGGCCCGGCGTCGAGCAGCACATCGACCACGTGGTGAGCCACGGCGCCGACGGCGTCGTCGTCACCGGCACCACCGGCGAGACCAGCACGCTCACTGACGCGGAGAAGATCCGCCTCGTGCAGGTCGGCAAGGAGGTCGCCGCGGGCCGCGCCTCGATCATCACCGGCGGCGGCTCGAACGAGACGGCGCACGCGATCGAGCTGTACAAGGCGAGCGAGAGGGCCGGCGCCGACGGCGTCATGATCGTCACCCCGTACTACAACAAGCCCACGCAGGCCGGCGTGCTGACGCATTTCCGCATGATCGCCGACGCGACCGATCTGCCGGTCATCCTCTACGACATCCCCGGCCGCGCGGGCATCGAGATCAAGTACGAGACGATCCTCCGCGCCGCGAAGCACCCGAACATCCTCGCGGTGAAGGATGCCAAGGGCGACCTCAGCGAGGTCAGCCGCGTCATGAACCAGACCGACCTGATGTACTTCGCCGGCGACGACGCGAACGTGCTGCCGACGCTCGCGATCGGCGGCACCGGCCTCATCGGCGTGACGGCGAACATCGCGCCGGCGAGCTACCGCACGATCGTCGACGCCGTCAACGCCAACGACCTCGCCACGGCGACGGCCGAGCACCAGCGCCTCGAGCCGCTCGTGCGCGCCATCATGACGCACGTGCCCGGCACCGTGGCCGCGAAGTACGTGCTGCACGGCCTCGGCCGCATCGGCTCGCCGCGCGTGCGCCTGCCGCTCGTCGGCCCGGAGGACAGCGAGGCGGCGATCATCGAGGACGAGATGGCGCTCGTGCGCGACGTCGACGGCGTCGACCTGCACAGCTTCCGGCCCGACCGCAACGCGGCCGCCGGTGGAGCCCTGCCGAAAGTGGCGGGCACCACCCGATAGACATCACCCCGGGGCACGAGGCCCCGCCGCACCGGCCCGGGAGGGCCCGAACCAGAACCGAGGTCCATCCCGTGCCCCATGCGATTGAAGACGCCCCCGCGCTCGAACCCGGCACTCTCCGCGTCACCCCGCTCGGCGGCCTCGGCGAGGTCGGCCGCAATATGGCCGTCTTCGAGATCGACGGCAAGCTGCTCATCGTCGACTGTGGCGTACTGTTCCCCGAGGAGCACCAGCCCGGCGTCGACCTGATCCTGCCCGACTTCTCGCCCATCCGTGACCGCCTCGACGACGTTGTCGCAGTCGTGCTGACGCACGGCCACGAAGACCACATCGGCGCCGTGCCCTACCTGCTGAGGCTGCGCGCCGACATCCCGCTCATCGGGTCGACGCTCACGCTCGCGCTCATCGAGGCGAAGCTCAAGGAGCACCGCATTCAGCCGTACACGCTCGCGGTGAAGGAGGGCGACACCGAGAAGCTCGGGCCGTTCGAGCTCGAGTTCGTCGCCGTGAACCACTCGATCCCCGACGCGCTCGCCGTCGTGATCCGCACGGTCGCCGGCACGGTGCTGCACACCGGCGACTTCAAGATGGACCAGCTGCCGCTCGACGGCCGCATCACCGACCTGCGCGCCTTCGCGCGCCTCGGCGAGGCCGGCGTCGACCTGTTTATGACCGACTCCACGAACGCCGACGTGCCGGGCTTCACCCCGCGCGAGCGCGACATCGGCGCGGTGCTCGAGTCGGTCATCGCGAAGGCCCCCCGTCGCGTGATCGTCGCGAGCTTCTCCAGCCACGTGCACCGCGTGCAGCAGGTGCTCGACGCCGCGGCCGCGAACGGTCGGCAGGTGGCGCTCATGGGGCGCAGCATGGTGCGCAACATGGGCATCGCGGCCGATCTGGGCTACCTCAAGGTGCCCGAGGGCATCCTCATCGACTACAAGAAGGCCGCCGACCTGCCGGACGACCGCATCGTCTACATGTCGACCGGCTCGCAGGGCGAGCCGATGGCGGTGCTGGCGCGCATGGCGAACCTCGACCACCAGGTCGAGGTCGGCAAGGGCGACACTGTGATCCTCGCCTCGAGCCTGATCCCGGGCAACGAGAACGCGGTCTTCCGCGTCATCAACGGCCTCATCTCGCTCGGCGCGACGGTCGTGCACAAGGGCAACGCGAAGGTGCACGTCTCCGGTCACGCCGCGGCCGGCGAGCTGCTCTACTGCTACAACATCGTGCGCCCGAAGAACGTCATGCCGGTGCACGGCGAGGCCCGCCACCTCGTGGCGAACCAGCAGCTGGCGATCGACACGGGCGTGCCCGAGGAGCGCACGATCCTCGCCGAGAACGGCACCGTCGTCGACCTGCGTGACGGCGAGGCCCGCATCGTCGGCCAGCTCGACCTCGGTGAGGTCTACGTCGACGGCTCGAGCGTCGGGCAGATCACCGACGCCGATCTGAAGGATCGCCGCATCCTGGCGGAGGAGGGCTTCATCTCCATCTTCGTGGCGGTGGATGCTCAGACCGGTCGTGTCGTCGTCGGCCCCGAGATCCACGCGCGCGGGTTCGCCCCCGACGACAGCGTGTTCGACGCGGTCATCCCGCAGGTGGTGAAGGCGCTGACGGAGGCGGCCGAGAACGGCACCCGCGACAGCCACGCCTTCAGCCAGGTCGTCCGGCGCGTCGTCGGTCGATGGGTGAACACGCAGCACCGTCGTCGCCCGATGATCGTGCCGGTCGTCATCGTCGCGTAGCCCGGTTGCGGGGTGCGACGAGAACGTGACGAAAGCCCCCTTCCGAAGCTGAGCGGCGCGGCGCTACGGTCGCGGCATGACGCCGCACCGTCCGCTCCGCTCCCTCGGGCTCGGGCTCGGGCTCGCGCTCGCAGGGCTCGCGACCGCGGCACTCGTCGGCTGCGGCCCGAGCGCCGAGCCGGTGGCCTCGCCGAGCGCTTCGCCGAGCTTCTCGGCGAGCCCGGAGCCGTCGGGCAGCGCCGAGCCGTCGCCGACGCCCGAGCCGAGGCGACCGGCGCTCGCCGAGCTCGAGCTCAGCACCGACGGGCTCGGCCTGCTCGCGCTGGGTCAGGCTCCCGACACCGACCCCGCCACGCGCATGATCGCCTTCGAGGAGGGTGCCTGCGTGAGCGCCGAGTTCGGCATCGCTCCCGGCGACCCGGGCGCCGACCTGTGGCGCACCGACGTGGCGTACACCTCGTCGACGCCCGCGTACGGGCCCGGCACGGCGTTCGGCGTGGGCGTCGATCGCGACTCCGGGCTCGTGACGCGCATCGACCTGTACTCCTCCGACATCCCGACCGACGCGGGCGTCCGGATCGGCGACTCCCGCGCCGACGTCGACGCCGCCTACCCCGACGCGACCGTCTACCCGCAGTCGCTCACCGACATCCACGTGATCTCCGGCGCGAACGGGCTGCTGCAGATTGAGGTCGCCCGCAACGATCCGATGCGGGGCGACTACTGGGGAGACCAGGTCAACACGGTCGTCTACATCCACGCCGTCGCACCGGAGCTCGGCGTCTTCACGGTCGCGGCGAGCGGCAACCTCGTCGGCGTCTGCGGAGCCTGACCAGAGCACGCGGCGAGCGCCCGCCCGGACCGCGGCGCCGCACCGCGTCACCAGACCGCCGCACTGAACCGCCGCCCCGGGCGCGGGCGCGTGTCGAGCGGCCCGGCGTCGCACCCCGCAGGTACCGTGACTGCATGGCCTCGACCAGCCGCACCTCGTCGCGCCCGCGCACCTCGTCGTCGCGCGGCGCCTCGGCGTCGGCGAAGGCGAGCGGCACCCGCGCACAGGCCACGAAGAAGCTGCCCGCGCCGCCGAGCGAGCAGCCGGGCATCCTCGCGAAGGCGTGGATGGGCCTCGCCCACCTCACCGGCGGCGCGTTCCGCGTGCTCGGCAAGGAGACCCTGGCGAAGGAGGAGCGGCGCGACGGCGTGCCCTTCCTGATCGTGCTGCTGGCGGTCGTCGGCGCGGTCGTTGAGTGGTTCAACCCGACCGACCCGGTGGCGCTCGCGCTCGACGCCTACACGTTCGGCGGCCTCGTCGGGCGGGTCGCCTACGCGCTGCCCGTCATCATGATCCTGTTCGCCGCGTGGCTGTTCCGGCACCCGGCGAGCGTGCACGACAACACGCGCATCGGGATCGGGCTGGGGCTACTCATCGCGAGCGTGAGCGGCATCTGCCACGTCGTGCTGGGGGCGCCTCAGCCGACGGCGGGGGCGCTCGTGCTCGCGCAGGCGGGCGGCGTCATCGGCTGGCTGCTGGGTGGCGCACTGCTCCTGGCGACGGTGTGGGTGGCGGTGCCGGCGCTGGCGCTGCTGGCGTTCCTGTCGGTGCTCATCATGACCAAGACGCCGCCGAACCGCATCGGGCGTCGCCTCGGCGAGCTGTACGCCTACCTCTTCGGGGCCGAGCTGCCGCAGCGCGACAAGTCGGCCGGCGAGCCCGAGGCCCCCGGCACCGAGTTCGGCACCTTCAGCGACCTCGGCCTCGACCTGGAGGACACCTCGTCGATGCCGTGGTGGCGCAAGGGCAGGCCGCGCGATCAGGCGCCCGCCTTCGACACGCCCGTCGAGCGCGATCAGCCCACCGACGTCATCGACCGGGATGCGGTGGCCAAGGCCACGGGCGACCTCGCGGCGGTGCTCGACCAGGCCGAGCAGGCCATCCATCGCGTCACAGGCGAGCAGCCGATCCACCCCTCCGGCGTGCGCGACGATGCCGAGCCCGTGGTGCTGCCGGGCTTCTCCACGACCGCGAGCGAGAAGGGCGCGGCGGGCGAGTTCTCGCCGCCGCCGGCCCTCGCGAAGGCGGCCCCGCCGTACCGGCTGCCCGCGCCGGCGATCCTCGCACCCGGCACGCCGCCGAAGGCCCGCAGCGCCGCGAACGACGCCGTCGTCGCGGCGATCACCGAGGTGCTCACGCAGTTCCAGGTCGACGCCCGGGTCACGGGCTTCAGCCGCGGCCCCTCTGTCACGCGCTACGAGATCGAGCTCGGCCCCGGCGTGAAGGTCGAGCGGTTCACGGCGCTGACCAAGAACATCTCATACGCCGTCGCGAGCAACGAGGTGAGCATCCTCTCGCCGATCCCGGGCAAGAGCGCGATCGGCGTCGAGATCCCGAACACCGATCGCGAGGTCGTCTCGCTCGGCGACGTGCTGCGCTCGAGCGCCGCCGGCAAGGCCCTGCACCCGATGACGATCGGCGTCGGCAAGGACGTCGAGGGCGGCTACGTCGTGGCGAACCTCGCCAAAATGCCCCACCTGCTCGTCGCCGGCTCGACCGGCTCGGGCAAGTCGAGCTTCATCAACTCGATGATCACGAGCCTGCTCATGCGTGCGAAGCCCGCCGAGGTGCGCATGGTGCTCATCGACCCCAAGCGCGTCGAGCTCGCCGCGTACCAGGGCGTGCCGCACCTCATCACGCCCATCATCACGAACCCGAAGAAGGCGGCCGAGGCGCTGCAGTGGGTCGTGAAAGAGATGGACATGCGCTACGACGACCTGGCGTCGTTCGGGTTCCGCCACATCGACGACTTCAACCGCGCCGTGCTCGCCAACGAGATCGTGCTGCCCGAGGGCAGCAAGCGCGTGCTGCAGCCCTACCCCTACCTGCTCGTCGTGGTCGACGAGCTCGCCGATCTCATGATGGTCGCCCCGCGCGACGTCGAGGATTCGATCGTGCGCATCACGCAGCTGGCCCGCGCCTCGGGCATCCACCTCGTGCTCGCGACGCAGCGCCCGAGCGTCGACGTCGTGACGGGCC